>Ga0126381_100001001_pt1 | contig 30789 bp, 23 predicted proteins | sample PanSoiMetPlot_28_FD_96465 | JGI IMG/M metagenome (GOLD analysis project Ga0126381, IMG submission 96465) | Tropical forest soil microbial communities from Panama - MetaG Plot_28 | ecosystem: Environmental > Terrestrial > Soil > Tropical forest > Bulk soil | place: Panama | collected 2016-02-17 | reverse complement strand
GCCTTCTACATCAAGATCGACAAGCATTACGGCTCCAGCGACCACGTTACCTACATGCAGCACGGCATCCCCGCCGTCATCTTCAATACCTGGCCCGACATGTTCTATCACTCGTCACAGGACACACCCGACAAGCAGGACCCCACCCAGTACAAGCGCGCCGCCGCCGTCGGCCTGGGCGCGCTCGCCGCCCTCGCCTCCGGCACGGACGAAATGGCAGCTCGCATCCTCAGCGAAAACATCGGCCGCGGCCTGGCGCGCATGGGCGAGTCCCACACCAAGGGTCTCGGCTACATGGCCGACGCTACCGACACAGCAGCGCTCGCTGATGCTTACAAAGAAGCGCGCGTCGCCATCCTCCACCAGGCCGAAGTGGAAAAGGGCGTCGTAAATTCCGCAAGCATCTTGTGGACAAACGTCGATGCCGGCAAGCAAAGGACCGCCGCCTTTGCCCCCTTCATCGATCAGCGCGCCGCCGCTCTTTTGAACGAGGTGCAGGCCGCGTATCGGCTTCAGGCCGCCCAGCGCGGCGGCCAGGCAGTGGAACCCGTCCTGACCGCCCAGGAACACGAAGCCGCCAACCTTGTCGTAGAATCCACCGCCCCCGCCGGCCGCAGTGGCTTTGGTGGTGGCGGCGCCGGTGCAGGCCGCGGCGCTGGCGCCGGTGGCGGCGGTCGTGGCGCCGGCCGCAGTGCGAATACCGGCCCGTCCGTCCCACAGGAGATGAACGCCGAATTGACCATTCTTCTCGGGCAACACAAAACCGCCCTCGAAATTCGCGACTTCCTGTCCGGCGAGTTCACCCCGCTCCCGCTCGCCGACCTGATGGCCGTCTTACGCGCGCGCGAAGCCGCCGGAACTCTCAAACTCACCCCCAATGCGGGGAAATAGGCCGTCGAGCTTGATGCGGTAGCCGTCCCGAGTCAGCCGGGTGTTGAATCTCGCTGTCCGCGTCCGCAGCAACGAAGACGCTCCAACCTTCTTGGGTCTTGGCCCGCGAGGCTCATAACGTGACCCGCCAATTCTGCGTTGTAATGCGTTTTGCGCTTTAGCACAGACCCGAGCCAACGACCCAACAGGCTGCAGCACCCATTACACTACTCATTCGTTTTCGTTATCGGAGCCGCTGCATCCAGATTCGGATGCTTCAAATGAAATCCCGAAGCATCCTGATACGCCTTGGCGAGCGCAATGATCTCTGTCTCCTGAAAGGGCCGGCCGTAGAAGGTCAGCGCCGCGGGCGATCCCGTATCCTGAAATCCGTGCGGCACGCTGATCGCCGGATACCCCGCGATATTCGCCATATTGAAGTGCCGTCCGGCGGCGCCCTGTTGGAAGCCTCCGCGGCCGGCACCGCGGCCCGACGCCGGGGCCGCCGCCGCTGCGCCTGCACCCCGACCGCCTCCCGCACCTCGGCCGCCGCCTCCGCCGGAGTTCGCCGGCACCAGATACACATCCACGTCCGCCGTCGCCTCAGCCAGCTTCGCCATCATCATCGCCCGCGTGCGCTGCGCCTGCAGATACTCCACCGCCGGAGTCAGACGGCTCGCGCGGAAGCTGTTGGCGCGACCCGGATTGGTCATTTGCTTGTCGCGGCCCGAGCGAATCATCTCATCGAAAAACGCGCCCGCTTCGACGCCGAAGCCCCCCGCATCGGCACTGCCTTCCGGGACTTTCACCTCGATCAGCTCCACTCCGAGCTTCTGGATCTGTCGGAGCGCCGCTTCATCGAACTTCTTCGCCGTCGGATTGGCCGACTCCTCGAACGCGGCCTTCAAATACCCCACGCGCAGCTTGCGAATATCCATTCGCGGATTCCAGTTGAAGGGCAGCTCCGACACGCTCAGATCGCGCCCGTCCGGTTTGGCAATCACGCTCATCACCACGGCACAGTCCTCGGCGTAACGGCAGAGCGGGCCGAGTCGGTCCTGCGTCCACGAAAGCGTCATCACGCCGTAGCGGCTGATCCGGCCGAAAGTCGGGCGCAGGCCGGTCACCCCGCAGCGCGCGGAAGGACTGAGGATCGATCCGCTGGTTTCGCTTCCGATCCCGAACGCCACCAGCCCCGCGGCGGTCGCCGATGCTGGGCCCGCCGACGACCCGCTCGATCCTTCCGCTAGATTCCACGGATTCTTCGTCTGGCCCCCGAACCACTGGTCTCCCTGCGCCAGCTCGCCGGTGGTCAACTTGGCCAGCAGGACCGCGCCCGCCTCTCGCAAGATCTCGACCACGCTCGCCTCCTGGTCGATCATCTGATCCCTGTAGGCGCCCGAACCCCAAGTCGTCTTGTGGCCTTTCACCGCAACGATGTCTTTGGCGCCCCAGGGAATGCCGTGCAGAGGCCCGCGATGCCGGCCCGCTCGAATCTCGCCGTCGGCTTGCCTCGCCTGGCTGCGCGCCAGATCGTCGAGAAACGTCACCACGCAGTTGAGTTTTTCGTTATAGCGGTGCAACCGCGCCAGGTACATTTCGGTCAATTCCAGGGACGTCACCTGGCGCATGCGGATCAGTTGTGAAAGCCGCGTGATCGGCCAGTACGCGACATCTTCCAGATTCGCGGGCCGCCGGACCTTCGGCATGCTGAACCGGACCGGCAGCTTCATGCGGTTCACCTTCATACCCGGCACCAGCGGGCTGAAATAAAACGGCGGCGCCACATCATTCGGAATCGGGGTCTTGCGGAGGTCTTCGTAGCGCGTCAGGCTCTGATTGGCAGCCTGCAGCAGAGCCTGTTGATCTGCTGCGGTGAACGTAAGACCGGAAAGCGCCAGCGCATCCGTCAGCATCGCCTGCGTAATCCGCTGTGCACCCTCTCGTTGCACCTGGGTCCAAAGGACGCCCGGCAACAGCGTACCGCCCAGACCAGCTCCAGCAAAAAAGCCCAGGAACCGGCGTCGGCTCTCTTCGATCGTTCTCATTCGTGTCCTCCTGACTGGTTGCGAGCGCACTACAGGGAGCTCGTTTCGTCTACCGGATGATATTTGATCTATTGTAAACGCGGCGGCCGTGAACGCTAGCTTCTTCGCCCGATGCTGTACGTCTCGATGGCTGGGCGAGCGCGATGACGTCTATGATGATTGCCGCGCACATCGCAGCCGACAAACGGCTTCTTGGGAAGTGTCGACGCATCTCGATCCCGTGGTGGCGTTCATTGCCGTCTGAGCGACGCGACGCCAGCTTGGCGATTTTCGGTTCGATGGCGATCTGAGCCGGCTGGGGTGTTGCGGATCGCCATCCAGGGTCACTGGCCTTTGCGCAGTTCGTTTCCGGTTAGCCGATTTCGTTCGCCGTCCGCGGTTTCGGCGCGCGCCCCGACCTCCCCCGCCCCCTCTGTGGAAGAGTCCGGTGCCGGTAGAGTGCGGTCCACTTCCGCCGCTACGAATATTACAATTTCCGTATCATTTACGGATAACAGGCCTTAAATATTACTAATGCAATCCCAAGCAGCCGGTTGAATCTCGAAATCTCGGATGGACCGGGGCAGCGGTCCATGTCATTGCCTCCTACGCATGATTCGGCCCGCCGCTCCGTCAGATATTGGCCGCCCTAGTCCAACTAGAGCGCGGCGCCTATTCGTGATGCAGCGACTGAATGGGGTCAATGCATGTCGCGTGCCGTGCCGGGGCATAATTAGCTACGAACACGACCAGAAGGAGCAATGCCGCCGTACCGGACATTACGAGGGGATCGAACGGCCCGACACCGTAGACCAGCGAGCGCAGCAGGAATACGAGTGCCGCGGCGCCCGCCAGTCCTGCGGCTAGACCAATCAGCGCGGTTTTGAGACCCTCGCGAATCACGAGCGCCTTGAGTTGTCCCGGTGTGGAACCAAGAGCCATGCGAAGCCCGAACTCACGAGTACGCCCGGCGAGGGTATAGGAAACGACTCCATGGATTCCGAGGACCGCCAACAACATCGAGATGCCCGCGAAGACGAGCAAGAGAGCGGCTGAGAGGCGGGGTGCGGTATCGGCCAGGGACAAGTACTCGTCCATGCTGCGAATTTGAAATACCGGTTGGCCCCGATCCACCGTCCACACTGCCTGCTTCACCGACTCCACTACAGCCTGTGTATCCATGGTGGTGCGCACAGCCAACGCCATCGCTCTGTTTGGCATTTGCTCAAAGGGGGCATAGATGGTGGGCTCCGGCCGCTTTTCCAGGCCGTAGTGATGCACTGGTCCGACAATGCCGACGACTTCCCGGTAAATCCCCCACAATCGCATGCGACGGCCGATGGGATCTTCGTGCGGCCAGTAGCGGTGCGCGAGTGTCTCGTCGATCAAAACTACGGGCGGCGCCTCAGGAACATCGTGATCGGACAACATGCGCCCCCGCAGGAGCGGAATTCCCATAGTGTTCAAGTACCGTGGACTGATACGCCGGAAGTCAGCGACCAGAGACTGTCCTTGCGGAAGCGGGCGGTTCTCGATGGCGAAGTACTCCCGGTCATTCAGCTGTCCCAGTGGAAGCACGTCGGCGAGACCGGCGGATTGGATCCCAGGTATGCGCTCCACACTGTCGAGTGAACGGCGATAGAAGTCCGCCTGTTCGCGGTCGCGTTTGTAGAGATTGTCGGTAGGCAGGCGCATACGAAATGTGAGAACCCGGTCGGGCCGGAAGCCTGGATCGACACGCTGCAGGTTTACGAAGCTCTTCATGGCTGCGCCGGAGCCTGCCAGCAGCATGGCCACGAGTGCGACTTCGCCGGCCACGAGTATGCGCCACACACTTCCATACCCCGCCGAAGGGGACGCCGTTCGGCCGCCTGATTTCAACGCATCATTCACATCGCGGCGAACGACCGCCAGTGCGGGTATCAGTCCGAAAATCAGGGCGGCGCCGGTTGAGATGAGCAGGGCGAAAGCGAGCGCGCGGGCATCCAGAACGATGGGGGGACGAACGGTCTCGGCTCCGGCCTCCGTCATGGGAAGCGTACCCGGCAGCGCCGCACTGAGGAACTGCACACCCCAGACGGCTAAGAGCACTCCAAGGCCGCCCCCCAGCAGGCTGAGTAACAGGCTTTCGACCAGAACCTGACAGATCAGACGTCCGCGCTTTGCGCCTAATGCGGCGCGAACTGCCATCTCTTTGCGCCGGCTCGTGACGCGCGCCAGCAACAGGCTCGAAACATTCACGCACGCCAGCAGCAGGAGAAGACCCACCGCGCCTAACAGCAGCAGTAGCGCGGGCCGGATATATTCGAAAAGAGCCTGCCTCATCCCAATCACGGCCACATCCCAGCCGTTGAGCCTTGGAGTCTGTTGATTGATGCGGCGGGAGATTGCACTCAACTCAGTTTGAGCCTGCGCGATTGTGATGCCGGGCCTGAGACGGCCGATGACGCCGAAATCGTGGGCTCCGCGCTCTTTGGCCCGGAGTTCGGCGATCGGCCACGGAACGTAAAGATCCGCGGGCAGGGGATGGTAGAAGTCTGGAACAAGCACACCGATAATGGTGTAAGGCTCGCTGTTCAGAAAAAAGCTCTTTCCGACGATGTTGGGGTCCGCGCCGAAGCGCCGCCGCCAAAACCCGTTCGTGAGCACAGCGACGGGATATCGCGATTGGCCCGCCCCCTCGGCATTAATGAAGGTGCGGCCGAGAACCGTGCGAGCGCCGAGCATCGGCAGCAGGTTCGTGGTCACGCGCAGGCCGGTGACCTGCTCAGGCTCACCCTGTCCCGTCAAGGTTCCGGTGCCAACCTCGAGCAGCGCCATCTCCTCGAACGATCGAGCCTGTTCCCTCCAGTCGAGAAAATTCGGTCCCGATGGGCCTTCGCGCTGGATTCCGTCCTTCAGGTCCGTCTCCCAGATCAGGGCAAGGCGGTCGGCTCCCGGATAGGGCAGCGGTCGCAAGACTATGGAATTGACAACGCTGAAGATTGCCGTATTTGAGCCAATCCCGAGGGCCAGCACCAGCAATGCGACGGCACTGAAGCCGGGCACTTTGCGCAAAGTGCGAAACGAGTGCCGCATGTCGTTCAGGAAGGTAAGCATCAGGTAGCGGTAAGCAAACGCCACGCCTTTCGACAGGCCGATGCAACTTCCTGAAAGTATTGATGGTTGTGGCGCTTGCATGGGGTGAAACTGTCCGTTTCCGGGAAAGAGGCTTTGAAAACGGGCGAATTTCGCGAGTCCCCGTTTGGGTGCGTAACGCAACAAGTACATATCCCCAACGGCCTTATAGGGATGTGCCGGCGCATCTCCGATCCCATGGTGGCGTTGCTTGCATTCTGAGGGCACGCAATCTTCGGGCCGATGGGCGGTCTCACTCTCACTCTCGTATCGATATAAACAGACCCGAAATAGTGAACAGGCCGAATGGCACTCGGTAGTGGGTTCTCAAGATCTGGCATAATCAACTCCATGCGACGGTCCGTAGACGCCATGCAGATAGCGCTGCGTGTCCTGTCGGCCCTTACAGCCGGACAGTTTCCTGAGCCCCAGGACGTTAAGGGTCTATATCGGCTCGCGCCGTCAAACGACTCTACATCGTTGGATGAAGTGGCTTGCACAATTGTGGAGGAACACCTCAAACGATACCGGGCCAAACGCCAGAAAGCCGATGGGACTAGCCCACGTCCCCCCAGACCACTGGTATAGCCATAAATCGGCGGCCACGGTGGCTCCTAGGCGGCACGGTAAGGGCCATGAGGCCGGTAAATCACGCTCGCCTGAGTGCGTCGCACCGATCACGCCGACCAGCGGTTGACCTCTGCGGAGATACGCGATAAGGGTCCCCAAAGAGGGGTGGCCCAAGGGTGAAAGGCGCTGTCCCGTCCAAGGGATCGGGCCAAAGATATCAGCGTCCCAGACGCGAGTCCCACCGAATTCCCGTTCGAAGCTGCCGCTGATGGACGCTCGCCGTCGTACCGTTCGGTCGGTGTCGCCGGGCGCCGGTTCCGTGTCGCGCGCCTCTTGCGAGCGCTCGAACGGCGATCAACGTGAACTCTCTGCGCAAAATGGGAACTTCTCAGCAATGCGGCAGATTGGCGCTTCTCAAAACCGGTCGAGCGTGATATCGTTTCACAACAACGGGAGGGAGGCACTCGATCCATGAGAGACCATGTTTTAGTGGCTGCACTCTGCGTCTGTCTTGCCGGCTTGGGGACTGCGCAGTCGTTCAATACCGGTACCATGATAGGAACCGCGACCGATCCGAGCGGCGCGGTGGTCCCGGGAGCGCAAATCACGATCGTCGATTCGACCACCGGCCAATCGCGCAGCGTGATTACCAACAGCGCGGGCCAGTATTCGTTCCCGGGTGTGCCGCCCGGCACCTATTCGGTCACAGCCAGGCGCTCCGGTTTCAGCGAGTTCTCGGTGCCGCAGTTGGTTATCGAAGTCGGACGGTCATATACCGTCAACCTGCAACTCCAGGTGGGCACGTCGCAGCAGGTGGTCGAAGTGACGGCGACGCCAGGCGCAGAGTTGCAAACGCTGGATGCGTCGGTCGGAAGCGTAGTAGGCGGCGATACCTTGATGCTGGTTCCGACCCTCACGCGCAACGTGACCAATCTGCTCTTGTTGCAGCCGACATCACTGCCCCAGCAGTCCTCGACGCAAGGCAGCGATCTTGGCGGCCAGGTGGCCGGTGCGCACAGCGATCAGAACTCCATCGTGCTGGACGGCGGGAGCGCCACCGACGGAACGTCGGGGAACAATGATTACTTCAATTCATCGCATTTCGATGGAGGCCCGGAAGCGGGTATTCCGACGCCGGTGGAGAGTATCCAGGAATTCCGCGTTTCCACGAGCAATCATACCGCCAGCTTCAGCGGCGCCTCGGGCAGCGAGACCATCCTGGTGACTAAGCGCGGCAGCAACAAGTTCCACGGCTCGGGCTACTGGTACCTGCAAAACAGCGATTTGAACGCCAATACTTGGACGTCCAACCGGCTGGGTCAGGCGCGCCCCCAAAGCCGCGACAACCGGTTCGGCGGTAGCCTGGGCGGATACATCCCCGGGTTGAAGGACTCGGCGAAGACCTATATCTACATGAATTACGAAGGGCGGCGGCTTGTAGCGAATCAGGAATTTTCACGTACCGTTCCCACTGATACGCTGCGGCAGGGCATTCTGCGCTTTCGAGATGCTTCCGGCAACATCATCTCCTACAACTTGGCCACTTCGCAGCTTTGCGGTCCGCAGGGGAACTCGGCGTGCGATCCGCGCGGGCTGGGCATTAATCCGCTGATCAGCCAGATGTGGACCAAATATGAGCCGGAGGGCAACGATCCCTCGCAGGGCGACGGGCTGAACACCACCGGCTTCACCGCGCCGCTGGCGCTGCCCACCACCTCGAATTTCGGCGTGGTGCGGCTGGATCATTCGTTCGGTTCGAAGTGGCAGGCCTTCGGCAGCTACCGGATTTACAAGGAAGACTCGGCGGTGCCCAGCCAGGTGGATATCGGCGGGCTGGTGCGGGGGGACGTGCTAGGGCAGCCGGCGGCGGTGGCGAATCAGCCGCGGCAGCCACGCTATGTGGTCTTCGGTCTCACCGGGACCGTAACGCCAAACCTAACCAACGAATTGAACCTCAGTTACTTGCGCGAATTCTGGTATTGGAACACCGCCAGCGTTTTTCCGCAGGTGTCGGGGACTTCGGCGGCGCTGCTGCTGGGCGGTACGGGAGCTTCCTCGACCGCCTTGTTGCCCGTCAACTTCAATACCACGAGCGCGCGTCAGCGGCTCTGGGATGGGCACAATTACAACCTGGCCGACAATGTTTCATGGCTGAAGGGCACGCACTTCATCCGCGCGGGTGGCACGTTCAGCCACTCGGGCGTGAGCTTCTCCCGCGACGACGGCCAGACGGGCCAGATCGAGCCGGAATACCTGATCCAGCAGTCCGCCGGCCTGAATATTCCAGCGACCTACCAGCCGCGCGTCTGCTCCGGCGCGCTCACGAGCGGCTGCCTCCCCTCGAACCAGCTCAGCAATTGGAACAGCTTATATTCGCAAGTGCTCGGGCTGGTGGACGAGGGCTTGCAGGTGGGCGTCCGCGACGGGAAGTTGAACGCGTTGGCGCCGAGCACGATGCTGTTCAACTACGTCAAGTACGACAGCTTCAGCCTGTATGCCACCGATTCCTGGAAGATCAAGCCCACGCTCACGATCAACTACGGAGGGAACTGGTCGGTGGACATTCCACCAGTGGACCAGACCGGGAAGCAGTCCATTTCGATGATCGCCCCCACGAATTCCGTGCTCGTTCCGCAGACGTACTTGGCGGCTCGCGAGCAAGCGGCGCTGAGCGGTCAGATCTACAACCCCACGGTGGAGTTCGGAGGGTTGGGATCTGCCGGGAGAACATACCCGTATAACATCGTTTGGAACACCGTGGCGCCGCGCGTGGCGTTGGCCTGGACGCCCAAATTCGGCCGCGGCAAGACCGTGGTTCGCGGCGGTTTCGGCGAATTTTTCGACCGCCTGAACGGGGTGCAGAAAGTAGGGAACGAGTTTCAATCCTTCGGTTTCCAGCAGACTTTGACGTGTATCGGCCCGTCGCGGACCGGCCAGTGTCTGGGCAGCCTAGGCGCCGACCCGCTGACCGGGTTCCGCATCGGCGTAGATGGGGCGACGGTTCCCATTCCCGCGATCACCCCCACGGCCACCGCGCCGCTGATTCCAGGTACCGTGCCTGGAGCAAACCAGCCAATCGCCAACACGACCTACCAGATTGCGCCCAATTACACGCCAGGACGCAACGAGCAATGGGACCTGACGATCCAGCGTGAGATGCCGGGAAAATCCCTGTTGGAGGTGGGCTACATCGGGCGGCACGAGAGCAATATGTACAATCCGCTGGAGATCAATGGTGTGCCGTGGATGATGACGCTGGGCGGCCAAAGCTATGCACAGGCGTACGACGCCATCGCGGCGCAATTAGCGGCGGGATCGGCGGTGGCGTCGCAGCCTTTCCTGGAAACGGCGTTGAAGGGAAGTGCGTTCTGTGCGGCGCCCAACGCGAGCTGCACAGCCGGAGTGGTGAGCAAGTACAGCAGTTCGTTCCGCAACCAGCAGGTGCTGACGGTGTGGAACGGCATCCAGCCCTCCTTTTATTTCGGACCGGCGACGGCGCAAGCCCAGCAGGTGAACTCGACGTTCTTCTACTGGTCGAGCGCCGGATGGGCGAACTACAACGCCGGGTTCATCTCGTACCACACGCGGAGCTACGCCGGGCTCACGCTGGACGCGAACTTCACGCTGGCGCATTCGCTCGACACGGGCGGGCTGAACCAGGACTTCGACACCGCGGCACCCTTCTCTTATAACCTCGGCTACGGCTACGGCACTTCGATCTTTGACCGCAAGGCGGTGTTGAACCTGCTGGCGCTTTATGAGGTCCCCTTCGGCAAGAAGGGCCACGGGCCGCTCAATTACGTGATCAAGGGATGGTCGATTGCGCCGGTGTTCACGGTTGCGAGCGGGCTGCCCCTCAAGGTGCTGGACGGCTCGGGGCAGGAGTTCGGGCAGGATGGGGGCGCGGCCTCGGCGGGCGCGGTGCTCATGACTAAGGACAACTTTGGCAACAGCGTGCATTCGGGTGTGGCGGGAGACGCGAAGACACAGGTAGGCATCAACAGCAACGCGGGAACCGGCGGTACCGGGCTGAACCTGTTCGCGAATCCGCTGGCAGTCTTTCAATCCTTCCGCCCGGTGATGGTAGGGGTGGATACCAATAGCGGCGGCGGCGGCCAGTTGCGCGGGCTTTCGCAATGGAACATGGACCTGGCGCTGAACCGTACCTTCCGTTTCAGCGAGCGCTGGAGCACCACGTTCAGCGCGCAGATGTTCAACACCTTCAACCATGTGGTGTTTGCCAATCCTTCGGTAAGTCTGCAAACGCCGCAATCATTCGGCGTGCTGAGCTCGCAGTTGAATTCGCCGCGCATCGTGCAGCTCGGGTTGCACATCGATTTCTGAGAACCGCGACGGTACGCGACGTCAAAAAGATCCGTCCCGGTGTCGGATTCAGCTCGTGTCTGAGGTGGCGGTAGTTGCTGCCAAAGCCGCTGCTTGAAGCTTAAGCGACCGGGAAGAAATAGCTTCCGACGTTCGTTGCGACGCTCGGAACCGCCCCTCGGTGGAACTGGCGCCGGCGCAATATGGACCGAAGTATCAGAAGATCAACGCGAGGACGGTGCGGTACCGTTTCTGCGATCTGGAAGGTCATATACCGGCGCCGGCCGGGCACTCCATATTGCCGGAATCGTGGTGCTTTGCTTGGCTTGGCGGGTTCGGAAAACGGCTGACCCCGACTTCGCCACCGTCACCGCCAGGCTTTAGGGAGTTGTGTCGGATAAGGGCGTCATGCCGCAACGGGTTCCGAATCCGTGGGCCCAGAAGCCACCCTGCCATGAAGGCACTGGTACACTGATGCAATGGATCCGGTCTTGAAACCTATCTTCGGCTTGCGTCTCCTTACTGTGGCGGTTACGATTCTGCTGATTGCGATGCTTTTCCTGCTTCCAAAAAGCTCCCCCGCTCTCGGGTTCCTGGTGGGCGCTGCCATCGGACTCAGCGTCGGTGTGCAAACGATCGTCTGGAGCCGCCAGCTCCGATGGCGCGACAATGAAAGCCGTGGAGGGACGATTCAAATGAACCTCACTCAGCAGCAGCGCTAAACAATGAGCGCCGAATCGATTCCGACATTCGAAAAATTGCCGAGTTCATCACTTCATGGCAGCATCATACACTTCGCTGGCATCTTTCTCGCGATCGCTGCCAGCGCGGGTGTCAAACGCCAGTAGTGCCGTAGTACTACCTGTTACTTGCTTAGCGATATGGCGTAGCGGGTCACTGCGGCAACAACAAAGGCCGAGGCGGGAGCGCTGACGAAATCGTTAACTTGCCGCTTCTTGCAACCAGACAAGTCAGAATGATTGCTTTGATGGAATGATTCATAGAGTTGATGATCGAAAAAGCGTTTCAATTCTGAGAATCAGGATTTGCGCGAGGACAACTTCAGGGGAAGGAATAGATTTACCGAGGATGGTTCCAGTAGAGAACTTTTTTTATTTAGTATTTTAAGGTCTTAATCCTTAACGCATTAAGCACCTGAGGATAAACTAGCTGCAAGACATCGTTCCGACGATTCCCGTCAAGAGGTCCCCGGTGAGCAACGGCCGGCCGTAATCGCCGTTACGCCGCAAGCATTCTAGCAAACGAAATCCACCGATCTGACCGCGATGCGGGCTGGATCTGGGAAGTCGTGTATCGAGGATAGTGAAAAATATGCCCTCACGAGCGGATCCGACCCGCTGAGAGCGAGCCGCGCCATATACACGACGAGGTGACTTTCGTGGCTGCGGAACTGGATCTCACCGGACCTGCTCGAATGCGTACGGGGCTCCTCGTGGTGGGTGGCTTTGACCGGCAGACTGCTGGACTGCCATTTGCGCGGTGTGGATGCCGTGCAAGCTACGGCATTGACGCAAATGACGGGTTCCTAGCCGGCAAAAACCCGCAAAATCCCGAAAACGATCCGGCTAAGGCTAGCAAACCGAAATATTGCGATCCGCTAAGGCCTTTCGTTTGGATCGCTCCGACTGCCGGTACTCAGAGTTCGGCTTACAATGGCTCTTGATCGACGCTACATGCGTGGTTCGCAACGAGACAGCCTTGCGCGGGTGCCTGGGAATCCATGCCTCACATTCTCGCCATTCATGCACACCCTGACGATGTGGAAATTCTGGCGGGAGGCACGCTCGCTTTGCTGGCCGGCAAAGGCCACTCGATCACGATAACGACCTTCACGCCCGGTGATTGCGGCTCGCATGACAAGGCATCGGACGAGATCGCGGCGGTGCGGCGGCGCGAAGCCGCCAGTGCGGCACTCGAAATCGGTGCCGAATACCGATGCCTGGAGATGCGGGATCTAATGATTTTCAATGATGACGCTTGCCGGCGTCGGGTGACCGAGGCGCTGCGCCAAACACGCCCGCAAGTCGTGCTGGCGCCTTCGCCAGTCGATTATCTCTGCGATCACGAGACCGCGAGCGTTGTGGTACGCGACGCCTGCTTTGCCGCCCCTCTGCCGAATTACCGGACCGCGAGCGCTCCCATTGAGGCGATCCCACACCTTTACCTTATGGACCCGATTGCCGGGCGCGATCGCGAAGGCCGGGTAGTTCAGCCCGACTTCGTGGTGGATGTCAGCGCCACGTTCGAGCGCAAGCGCCGGATGCTGGCCGAGCATCGGAGCCAGCGCGAATGGCTACGGCATCATCATGGCGTGGACGAATACCTTCAGGAAATGGAGCGGTGGACCCGAGACCGGGGCACGCTTGCAGGCGTGTCCTATGGAGAGGGTTTCCGGCAGTATCGCGGACACCCCTACCCCCAAATGCCGGTGCTTCAAGACTGGCTCAGAAGCGAGACTACAAGCTTTCTCTGAGCTGGGCGGACGCCCTGTTCCAACTACCAAACCGGGATGCGTGCCCTCTCACCGTAGACAAGTTTGGTCGAAGGGTTGTCCCTGGGGCGGAATGAAAGGCGAAATGTACGACGTCGCTGAATCGTGGGTGAGCTTCGCACATGCACCCGTCTCCTGACACAGGCAGCAAAAGCCCGGCGGAGATTGGGCCGCTGTGCGGTTAGTCTGCGATTAGCAATAGTGCCAATGGCCCCGATGGAGGTAACGGTGATTGTACCAGCAACCACGATAGAAGGGCTGACCAGGGCCCGGCTTTACCATGACAGCGTGCCACGGCTTGTGAGCGACTTGGGCCCCACCGCGGGGGCCAGGCAATCATCCACTTGGACGGTAATCGTTTTTACGACGTTATGAGAAACAGCCCAATCTCCGAGTGGCCGAAACGATCCGCCGCCTTCGCTCCTCGCGCTCCGAAGGAGTCTCACGATGTCGCTCCTCTGCGGGGCATGGTCCTGCTAGAATGCACCAAATGGAAGGACGGTAAAAGCTTGCGCACGTGAGGCTGACACTGGCTTCCCCCAAGCGTCCATCCTTCAAAGGAGGCGCGATCATGGACCGTAAGAAGACGTCGAATCACCACGGGCACCTCAACCGGCGATTGTTCCTCGACGCCGCTGGTAGGCTCGCCGGCGGCGGGTTGGCCGTCGGCGCCATCTTCGAGACGATACGGCCCAGTTCCGCCTGGGGCCAACAGCCGGCGAAGGAGACACACCCGAGTTCCGCCCGCATTGTGGATCGGCTCAAGACCCGCCTCTCGTTTCAGATTTCGGTCGATGTGGGGGCCTTGGATCTAGGTATGACGGTCGCCACTGCGGCCCTGGCGGGTGGAGTCGACATCGTCGAAATGGGGACGCCGCTGCTCAAGACCCAGGGTGTTTCGAACGTCGTGCCCGCCTTCCGCAAACGGTTTCCCGGCGCTCTCCTGCTGGCAGACATGAAGACCATGGACGGCGGTGCCGGCGAGGCGCGCAGCGTCTACGGCGGCGGCGGCAACATCTTTGATTTCCTCGCTCTCGCCGGCGTGGATACGGCGAAGGCGATCTGCGCCGTGCGTGATGAGTTCAGGCGCGCGGGCTCCGAATTGCCGCGACTTGTCTTTTCCGACATCATGGTGCCTCACCAAGGCCCCGCCGCGCAGGCAGGCGAGGTCGCGCTTCAGATGGTTGAGGCCGGCGTCGACGCGGTCGGCATCCACCTGCAGTCCGACGCGCGGCGCGCAAACCCGAAACTCATCGAGGACGATTATCTTGGTGATGTGGCTCGCGCCGTCTTCGAACGGATCGGCAAGGCCGCCCCGGTGCAAGTGGTCGGCGGGCTCAGCATCGCACAGGCAAAGAGCCTCGCCAAGGGGGGCTTGCGCGCCTTCGTGATCAGCGGCAATATGGGCCTGCCGGACGGCAACGCCCGCTACAACCTGCCACCGGCCGAGATCCAGCGCTTGGTCGCCGGTTTCATCGCCGAGGTCTCAGGTGCCTAGCAACCCGCTCGATCAGTCCGGATGTACGGCGACCCCTGGGAGAATCCAGTTCAGCGGTAACGTCTACCGACCACAACAGCGGGTACTTGCCCCGCAGCGGCGTTTTTCATTCAGGATGCCGGAGCACGCGACCGCCTAATCGGCCGTGCATGATCGTACTGCACCGTTTTGCCGGTGCCCGCAAACCGCGCTGCCAGGGACGGGCCCGCTTGGCCCGTTACGATAATGATCGCGCCGAAGTGCTTCATCGTAGTGGTCAACATGCCCCTCTATTGGAACTTGCCGTCTTTGGCTGCTTCTCTGCAAACCGCCAATGGCGGTGTCGTTAGTGGATTCTCGCGCTTCGAGATTATGTGTCCATCCGTTCGACCCATTGGGCGCGCCATGCGGGAGCCACGAATGGATCCGCAAAGTACTGTGTTTCGCGCGCAATCTTGTCGTCCTTGAACTCCATGATGCTCACGGTGTATGACGGCTTGCCGTCATATGTCAGGATGAATTCGGTGATCCAAAGATCACCGCCGCCAATGATTCGTCGGACAGCAAACCGCTTGTTGCTCGGCTGACTAGCGCGTTGGTTCTGTATATTGCGTCGACCGCGGGTTCGCTCGCCCGACTGCGGGTATTCGAGCACCGCGTCCTCGTGATAGATGCGGTGCTCCGTTTCAAAATCATTGGCGTCGGACGCCGTCCAATGCTGATCCAGCGCCGCACGGATCTGTTGATCTCGCACTCCAGAATACTGCTCCGTCTTTTGTTGATCGTTCATCTTGATCCTCAGCTCAGCACTCGCTCAATGCCTTGACTCTATTTATGTGCTCTGGGCACGGCGCCTGTGTAGGGCCTGGTCGCGGCTCGCCGTCCGAACTCCTCGCTTAGACGCGAATAGTCAGATTCTGTCAGATTCTGTCAGCTTTCGTCGGCTTATTTTCGGCCCCTGGGAATCGGAACTGAGTATGAACTGATACGCTCGCGTCTGAGGACAGGAACCGCTGCGTTCGCAGCTACCTACCAAGAGGGACTGCTGAGTCTTTCGCAATTACGGCAAAGGATGCCGGCATTGCAGAAACAGACGCAGGCGCTCGAATCAGAATTACAATCGCTGAAGATGGCGGCGCTGGGCGAAGCAAAGTACCTGCAATTGGCGGAGAATCTGGCGGGATTTCGCAGCAAGCGGCGGGTCCGAGCTGCGGCGCTGGATATCGAATGTGCGACAACAAGTCCTACGCTAGTTGGTGAAGGAAGTGCTGGTCGGCAACGACACAGTAACGCTGCGACATTCGATCCCTATATCCGCAGTCGGGGCCAGGGCCGAGCGGCACACTGGTACCGTTCGGTGCCGTTACCGGATCAACGCCGAATCCAGTTATCTTGGGAGGACCGCAGGTTCGAGGAGCCGAGTTGGCGCCTGGTTCGTGAGAGTTTTGCGAAGAAGCCAGTCGGAAAGCCGGATGCGGGCAATGCGCACATGCGGTTTGATGCGCGGGGATGGGAAACGGGGCGGCGCTCCGGTGTCAGTGCTCACGCCCATCCTCGACTCTACACTTCACTCTACTCTACACTTCATTCTATAGAAAGCTTCGCGTCCAGGCCGGTGGGTACGCCGCTGGCTTCGGGATCGTTGGCTTAATTCGACGGTGACGGCCCCCCGCTCCGCCAGGTCGACCGCGGAAACTTCGGCGCGACCTTGGACAGCCCGTCGCCCGCGGGGAGAGCCGAGCGCATTCCGCGGGTGCGGGCCATCATTTGGCGGCAGGGTTCGGCTGAAGCGGACCAACGGAATTGGCTCGGCGGCGTCTAAGTATCGGGAGGGGATATGAGACATGCTCTGAGTCTGTCTGGGTGCGTCCTCTGGATCGCGGTCGCCTTCGCGGCAGTGCCGGTTTTTGAAACCTTTCCACTGGAAACTGTTTCCGAGACGTCGTCCAACGCCAGCATTGGAGACCTGAACGGTGACGGCTCGCCCGATATCGTTTTGGTCAAGGGCCGGCACTGGCAGCTGACAACCAAGGTCTTTTTCGGAGATGGAAAGGGTCACTTCGCGCCCGGCCCTGAGCTGCCGAGCAGCGCCACAAAAAGCTACTCCGGCTCGCTGGCCGATATGACGAAGAGCGGTCATCTGGACATCGTGCTGAGCAACGACTCTCCCGATCCTAAGTTGGTCTTACTTAACGACGGCACGGGTCATTTCAAGGTCGGCGGAACATACGGCGACCCGAAATGGCCGACTCGGAACGCGGCCGTGGGAGATCTGAACGGCGACGGCTATCCGGATATCGCAGTCGCGAACCGCGGCATGACGTCCTACATTTGCTATAACGATGGAAAGGCCCATTTCCAGTGCAAGCCGCTGCGGAATACGCCCAGCGCTGCGAGCATCCTAATCGCGGACATGGACGGCGATGGCTTAAGCGACGTGATTTTCCCGTGCCGCGACGATTGCCAGAGCCGCGTCTTTTTCAACCGCAACCTGGAGGGAGAGGGGAAGCCTTGGGGCCCGGCAAGTGCGTCGATCCGCGCGGTGGCGGTGGCCGACCTGAATGGCGACGGTCACCCCGACATCGCCGCCTGTCCTGAGAGGCTCGGCTGCTTTGTTTACTTCAACGACGGCAAAGGCAACTTCGGCGGCGGCATCCAGTTCCAGAAACCCGAAGCACTGCCTTATTCGATGATCTCCGCGGATCTGAATGGAGACGGTCACCCGGATCTCATCGTCGGCTATGTCAACGCGCCTGGCGTGATTTATTACAACGATGGAACTGGTAAGAATTTCGACCCGCATCCCTTCGGCGACGGAAAAGGAGCAATCTATGGCATGGCCGCCGGCGATCTCAATGGCGACGGACGGCTCGACTTAGTAGCAGCGCGCAGCGATGCGCCTTCATTCATTCTTTTCAACCGCGGGCCGAAGTAGAGAGTCCGAATTCCGGACACGTCTGGAGGTAATGCGTCATGCGGCCAAGGCTCGACTCCGGCCGCTGTCCTTCTCGCTGCGGCTGAACGGCAAGAAGACGCCCCGCCAGCGAGCGTCGATACCGCGAATGGGCCAAACGCGGCATCGGTTGCCAGGTCGGGGGTATACCGGCTCTCCCGACGTGAAAGACTTGTCGCCGAACCGCCGCCAGTCGCGCCGGTCCTCCCGTTCGGCAATCGCCGGCGTAATTCTCGCGATCCCGGAGCTGTTTGCCGCTGCCCTGATCTGGCGTTGGTATCTGCACTAAGATCGGTCTCCCTTGCCCACGCCCCAGCGCTTCCCGATCGCCGTTCCGATTCCGCCGTCATTCGCCGTGGTCCGCGGCTGGCTTGGCAATTACTGTCCGGGGGACGCGATTGCGCGCTGCGCGGGGCCGCTGGAACCCTTCATGACGGTCACAGGGAGCTCAAGGCGGGGAGATCGTGGTGGCATTCACGTTTCACGTAGCATCGCGCTGCAGCGCGCCTTCCGCCGGGGCGTGCTCGACGGCAATGGTGGCCCTGTGCTTGGGTCTCGGGGTTCGGCCAGGAGGTTGCCTCCGAAGCAACGACGCAGATCCTGCTTACTGCAGCGCGCGAGCCCGACAACCCACTACTTCGCTTTCGATCTGCTTGGACGGTTGAGTGTCAGAAGCTCGCCGCCCGTTAGAAAAGACGTCAAAAGATCCAGTTGAAATCCTGGTCATCGATCACGTGGAGCGGCCAACGGAGAACTGAAATACACAACGACCAAGGTCCTGCCTTCGACTCTAAAGTAGCTCGGGATACTTGATCCTGGTAAACGCCATTGTCGTCTGTTCATGGCGTTCGGCACCACTGGTAATGGACGGAATGCCACTTATTGATCTGTGGTTGCGTGAAAAAAGCGAAAAACCCAGTAGTCGCTACCTCATCTTACGCAAAATTCTCTCTGCGAGATAACCGGGAGTGCGTTAAGGGCCGCGCGGCGGCTGTGCAACTCGAACGCCCGATACCGCATCGCAGCATGCGAGATGGTTGCATAAGAACGGTGCATAAACCGGCGATCGTGCGATCGGAAACGCGCAGGTTGGGAGCTCGCTTCCGACTGCGATTCCGGATGAGGATCTGATGTCGAGTGCGCGCCGATTCCGCGACGACGGCACGAAGACCACCCGGTTTTATGAGCCGGACGAGGGTGGCGATCGAATGAACGAAAACGACGAGGATATCGTGCATACTGGCATAGTTTCACACTCCCAAGAAATCCCTGAGTTCAGGCCGATGTTTGGTTCGCCACCCACAGGATGGCGATCGTTCAGGGCTTCGAAGAGCTGCCCAGGCCGCCTGTGGTCGGCTTCGCTCGCCACTCAGCAGCCTTCTCCGGCTTGCCCCAGGCCTCATACAGATCCACAAGCCACTCATGAGCGCGATCGAGATAATAGTGCTCTGGAACGTCAATTCGATCCTCGCGCGCCAGCATTCCTTGATAGCCTTCCAGCAGTAGAAGCTCCCCTTCGGCGTATTTCTTCTCTCCAGCGAGGCTGGCGCCCAGCAGGCTTTCTGCGCGAAACCGTTTCCAATCGTCCGGCTGCTTCTTGCGGGCGAACTCGAAGGCCTCCCGCGCTAGGGGCTCCGTTTTAATGACCTTCCCTTGCGATAGGTAGGCCAGCGCAACGTCGAGCTCCGAATCAATCGCGTCCGGGTGTTCCGGGCCCAGGTTGTGCCGCCGGCCCGCCAGGGCCTGCGCCGCCTGAGTCTCCGCCAAGCCGTACTTACCCTGTCGTTGGTACATGAATGCAAAATCCGAGAGAGTGCTAAGAGTGCTAGGATGCTCCGGACCCAGCAGGCGGCGCTTGATCTCCAATGTCTGGCTGTAGAGTGCCTCGGCCTGCCCGTACTTGCCCTGCTGGGAATAGACGAGGGCCAGATTGTTCATGGAAAACAGCGTGTCGTGATGCTCGGAGCCTAAGACCCGGCGCTTGAGCTCCAGGGCCTGCCTGTGGAGCGCCTCGGCCTGAGCGTACTTGCCCTGTGAGTAGTAGACGTTGGCCAAATTGTTCAAGGAAGCCAGCGTATCGGGATGCACAGGGCCGAGCACGCGGCGGTAGATCTCCAGGGTCTGGGCGCCTAGCGCCTCGGCTTGCGCGTACTTACCCTGTGCGCGATAGAAGGAGAACAAATTGTTCATGGAAGCCAGCGTGTCTGGATGCTCGGCACCCAGCAAGCGTCGGCGGATGTCCAATGTCTGGCTGTAGAGCGCCTCCGCCTGCGAGTACTTGCCCTCATCGCGGTAGACGAGGGCCAGATTACTCATTGAAATCAGCGTACTAGGATGCTCCGGGCCCAGTACCCGGCGCCTGATGTCCAGAACTTGGCTGCCTAGTGCGTCCGCCTGACCGTACTTGCCCTGTCGCCAGTAAACGTTGGCCAAACCGTTCATGGAATCCAGCGTTTCCGGATGCTCCTTACTCAGGACCCGACGCTGAATTTCGAGTGTCTTTCCGAGCAGAGCTTCGGCTTCCATGTACTTGGCCTGAAGAAAGGCAACGCGTGCGAGACGGCCCATGGTGTTGGCGGTCATTGGGTTCTCTGGACCCAGCACTCTGCGGCGCAAGCCCAGTGCCCCCTCCAACTGAGCACGTGCGTCCGGGTATAGCCCAAGGTCCAGGTACGCCTGCCCAATGGTGTTCCTGATGGCAGCTTCCACCTCTGGCTGCCGGTCGAACTTTCCCGCGATTCGAGCGGCGGCGCGGTCTAACGCAGTTCGGACTTCCAGGTGCGGATCGGGTTTGGCAGCCGACCCCGACTGCCTCGTTGCACTGGCTTGGGCGAGCAAGCCATTCTGCAGAAAATCGTTCACGGCCTGGGCGACGGCCGCTTCTCTGTCGGCGCGGCGGGCCTCCCACGTGCTCGCACCAACCCCGCCGACCAGCGCCAGAAACACGATGCCCGTCGCCGTTAAACCCAACCAGTGCCGGCGCGCGAACTTTCCGGCGCGATAGGCCAAGGTGTCCCGCCGGGCGATGATGGGCAAGCCCGCCAAGTACCGCCGGATGTCTTCCGAGAACTGCTCCACCGATTGATAGCGCCGCACCGGCTCCTTCTGCATCGCCTTGAGTACGATGAGATCCAACTCGCCATTGATCCCGGGCGGCTCTACCTCGCGCTCGCAGATTTCGCGGGCGATTACCAGTGGATCGTGGGTTGAAAATTGGTGCGCCCTGCGGCCCGCCAGCAGTTCGTACAGTACCGCTCCCAGAGCATAAACATCCGTGAGTGTAGAGACCGGTCCGCCGCGCACCTGCTCGGGACTGGCGTAATCCGGCGTCATCGCCACGAAACTGGTTGTCGCGAGGGATGTCGCGCCGCTTTCCGTTGTGGGATCGAGCAACCGGGAAATGCCGAAATCCAACAGCTTGGGGTTGCCGTCCGCTGTGACCAGGATGTTGCCGGGCTTCACATCGCGATGCACCACCAACTGTCGGTGCGCATAAGAGAGGGCATCGCAAATGCGGCGGAACAGGTGCAAGCGCTGTGGCAGCGCCAGCTTGTGCTGCTCGCAGTACGTTGTGAGAGGTAGTCCTTCCACGTGCTCCATCACGATGTACGGCTGCGGTTCGTTGCTGCCGGGAGGCGTCCAGGCGCCGCCATCCAGGAGGCGGGTGATGGAGGGATGCTCCAGCGACGCCAGAATCTGCCGTTCGCGAAGGAAGCGTTCCAGCAAGGCGGGGCTGCCGCCCGGGAACCGCAGCACCTTGATGGCCACCGTCTTCTCGAACTGATCATCCGCCCGCACCGCGCGATAGACCGTGCCCATCCCGCCGTGTCCAATCACGCCGGTCAGGCGGTAGGCGCCGACCGTTTGGCCGATCAGCCCGCCGGCGCTCACGCTCAAGGCTACGGATTCGATCGCGTTGACAATCGAGGGCGCGGTGGAATCGGTGGCGCAAGCGATGAGGGATTCGAGTTCCGATCGAATTCCGGGATCAGAACAGTTTTCGGCCAGATAAGCGGGGCGCTCGTCTGCAGGCAGCGCCAAAGCCTCGTGGAAGAGCCGCTCCATTACGTGTTGCTGGGCATTCATGGCTTGTCACCTCCACGGGAGCTTTGCATTTCCCGTCTCAACCATGCCTGGGCGTAACGTGCCTCTCGTACCGTAGTGGCTACAGAAATGCCGACTGTTTCAGCCGTTTCCTCGACTGTCAGGCCGCCAAAGTACCGCAACTCGAGGATTCGTGCTTTGCGCTCATCAGTTGTGGCCAGCGCCTGCAGAGCATCATCGAGCGCCACAACACTTTCCGCGTTGGCGTCGGAGTATTTCAGTGCTTCATTCAACTCCAGCGGCGTCTGGCCGCCGCCTCGCTTCACCGCGGCGCGGGCGCGAGCGTGGTCTACCACGATTTGTCTCATCAGCCGCGAGGCGATTCCGAAGAAATGGGTGCGGCTTTGCCAATCGGGTAAGTCATGCGCCACCAACCGCAGATAGACCTCGTGCACGATAACGGTGGGCTGAAGCGTGCCCGCATACTGCGCGCGCCTCAGATGGCTCTCCGCCAGTTTGTGCAATTCGGCATAGATGATCGCCATAACAAGATCACCTGCCTGCTTGCTCCCCTTACTCCAGTCTTGTAAAAGCAGCGTGACCCGTTCACGCGACGCGGGGCCAGACGGATCCCCGGTACTCATGTGTAGATTGTGGCACAGGGGAGTGAATCACGACAGCAGGCTGTCGCCGGCGAAATAATCTCGGTTGCGATGAGCATTTTGGCGGGCGTTTTACGAACGAATTAGTGAAAACAGTTCGGACATGGACTACGGTTCTCTTGAATCAAGAAAAGACCTGAGGCAGGCATGCTCCTACGAATGCCCGGTGGATTCTGCCATCCGCGCTTACGCCGTTGGACACTTTTCAGTTACGGGAGCACAAGGCAAAATTTTGGGACGGGGATGAATTCGTCGGAAGCAATCACCGTGGCGTAACCAGAGTTAGCCGGGCGGACTGAAATCGAATCGAAAGGAAGAAGATCGTGCCCGCCTTGTGGGAAGAGGGCATTGGTTTGGAATGCGCTCTAGCAGTCCAAGCGTGCGCCAACACGCTTAGATTGTAGGCTCTCCAAGTCTCTACCTCACCCACGAGAACACGTAGGGAGTGCTTCTGCCCTCAGAGCGGCGAGAAAGCATTGATCACATTTCCGAAGAGGCTGTAAGCAACTTATCGGACTTGGAGGAAGCATGAAACATCACACTTTGTTGAAAAGAGGAGAGGCACCGGATAAGACTCAGTCCAGTGTGGCAGGGCTTGTAAGGGCTGTCCTTTTACGCGGCCTGCTGGCGATCAGCATTGCCGCGACCGCGGTCCGGGCGCAGTTCCCCGGCGACGCGTTGAGATCTCTACCCAATCTCTTCCCCTTACCCAATCCCAGCGGCTTCGTTGAGACCTATAACATCAACGGGGCAGCGATTGATCTGACTGGGCCGTTCTTCCAGTCGCTGGGAACCAACGGGCGATCGTGTTCCTCCTGCCATCGCCCCGCTGAGGCCTGGTCCGTATCCGCTGCTGAAGTCCAGCTGAGATTTCTCGTGACCCAAGGCCTGGACCCGATTTTCCGCACCAATGACGGCTCCAACTGCGATCACAACATCGATACTTCCACAGCGGACGGCCGTCGTGCAGCCTACAGCCTGCTGCTCAACCGCGGATTGATTCGTATCGCTCTGGCGGTACCTGCCAATGCGGAGTTCTCTGTCGTAAGCGTCCAGAATCCATATGGCTGCAACGACACTGCAACGCTGTCAATGTATCGCCGCCCACTACCCGCCACAAACCTGAGATTCCTCAGCACGGTGATGTTTGATGGACGGGAGTCGTCGCCTCAGACGGGAACCCAGAAGATCACTTACGGCACCAACCCGGCCGACCTTTTGGCGGATCTGACCCATCAGGCGATCGATGCCACCACCGGCCACGCACAGGCGGTGGCGCCTCCCACTCCCCAGCAATTACAAGACATCGTGAATTTCGAAATGCAGTTGCGAACGGCTGAGGCGATCGATTTCCGTGCCGGGTTCTTGAACGCGGACGGTGCAAACGGCGGCCCGGTTCCGCTCGGTTCGCAGCAGTTCTTCATCGGCATCAACGATTCATTTCCGGCCAGCTTCCGTTTCAACCCGTTCGGAATCCCATTCAATCCAGCGATCTTCGACATCTTCAATGCCTGGACGAATTCACAAAATGATGATCGCGCCAGCATTGCTCGGGGACAGGCCGTTTTTAACAGCAAGACGATCAATATCACCGGCGTGGCGGGCATCAATGATGTTCTCGGGCTAGCGTCGGTACCGGGCACTTGCGGAACCTGTCACGATACTCCCAACGTTGCCAATCATTCTTTCCCCGCGCCTCTGAATATCGGCGTTAGCGACCTGACGAGCCCCCTGGATGTGGGCTACCTGCCGGTGATCACGCTTCGAAACAACGCAACAGGCGAGAAAGTGCGAACGACGGATCCAGGTCGTGCGATGATTACTGGGCTCTGGGCGGATATTGGCAAAGTCAAAGGGCCTATTCTACGCGGGCTTGCTGCTCGCGCGCCGTACTTCCATAACGGTTCAGCCGCCAACGTGGACGACGTCGTTACTTTCTATGACAAGCGCTTCAACGTAGGGTTCACCGATCAGGAGAAGGCGGACCTGATCGCGTTTCTCAATAGTCTGTAAACATAGCCCCGAAGACGAGAGGAGATGATCATGAAACACATTACGATCCCAACCAACTCGCGACCCCACTATTGATTCTGACGAACAGTTTCAGCGTTGACATCGGGAATGACTCGCGGCTAGGCGTATGGCTCGTCTGGAAGAGTTCGGCGCGAGTTGAAGAATGGCCACCCAGCGGGCATACGCAAAAGGATATATCGCGGTTCGTGGGGATGCGGGAGTAGCCGTTTCTGCGGACGATCGCTTCGCCGCGTACATCAGGAGAGTTTGGATGACGCTGAGTGGCCTCGTGCCCGGCATGGGTGATCGGAAAGGCGTGCTGGAACTGCCGGCATTTTGGTTTTACCTCATGCGGGTCGCCCCGAGATTTTTGCTGCGCCCATAGCTGCTTCGAGTCACTTTGACGAGGCTTCGACCGCGCGACATTCTCTGCTTTGCACGAACGACTTTACTTTGGAAATTCAGAAAGGATCTGACCATGAAACCGATCACGGCCGAAAACAGAACCACAGGTTCGCCCACCTACGTGCCGCTTCCTTGGGATGCATTCGCGACGTTCTCGCGCATGGTTTGGGTAGGTTTCTTGGTTGTGTTCGGACCCTACTCCGGGCGCAGGACCAACGAGGCGCAGGAACCCAATGATACATCGCCCAACGCGAAGCTCGTTCAAACCAGCGCGGCATCGTAAGGACGGAGAAATGGACGGAGCTGACCTCACAGACCAGGTTCTCGCGGAGTCGTTTACGGAGTTATCGCAGGCATCGCTCACGCAGATCCAGGTAGCGATGAGATTCTATGTGGGAAGCCGTAGATTTGTCCTGCATCGGGAATTGGATGCGGCCCGCGAACCGTTTAGCGGGCTGCCACTCGATACTCTGTCAGCGCCGTCAGGAAGTCGGACCATTTCTCGCCGGCCATGTAGTCGTATTTGGCTGCGGTTCATGCCCGATCCGCACGTCGAGCGCCTCCTGGCTTATGGCGGAGCCGGACGCAACGAGCGTCATTGTGTGGACTCTCAATACCATTAACGACGTAAACAACAACAGCATCGTGTTCAACGATTTCGGTAGCCGGACTGGTCCGTGGACTCCGAGGCCTCTTCACAGTTTCGGTTGTGCGCGTCTGGCTGACGACTACCCGTCGCACAAAAGGAGGAAACAATGAAAATCAGCCTCGCTCTCGTCGGCGTAATCGCCTCTGCGATTGCCCCCATAGCCGACGCTCAGCAGACGCCCGGCGTGTTTTACAACTTCCGCGTTCTGTCGTTATATCAGAACTATCAGCCAGCAGTCACTGTAACCGAGCCGCGCGCCACCAGCACCTGCGATCCGGTTTCGCGCACCTGTACCGGTCAGATCACCGCACCGCCCGGATTCGCTTTCACGCCGAATACTATCTCCCTGTTCGGTGGGCCGGTGGCGGATCCCAGCGGGCACCAGGAGGTCCTTAACTTAGACGGCCAGGTGTTGCTGGATCAGGGCATTGCCTTTTGGACCCTGACCTACGGAGGGTTCGCAGACAATCTGTGCAGCCAGGTGCAGTGCCTCGCGGAAAACGGTTTACCGCAAACCGCCGCCGCCATCAACTGGCCGCTCCAGAACGGGGGAACCTACACGGACTACATCACGTTCGCTCAGTTTTCCACGTTGTTGGCCCGCCCCTATCCGGTACCTATTTCTGCGGGCCTGACGCTGCGGCTGAAGGTGACGGCGCCACTCGAGCTTACCGGAACGGTGCCGCCGGGAGCGCCGATCGAAGCCACGCTCGGCTTTCGCGATACCAATGGCAATCCCATCGTCCCGCCACAGGAGGTGACAGTGAAACCCGGGGAGACCGCTTCGCTGGACCTGAATCCGGACGCCGTTGCCGTCCTGACCGGTCTCTTGAAGGTTGTCGTCCCGGTGGTGGCGCCGCCGGCAGGAGCCGCCAGCGTCGCGCCGCTCGAAGCCGCGTTGGAGCTGTTCAACGCCGAAGACCAGCAAGGCTCCATGCTGGCCGTCCATCGGCCAGAGCCCGCCGAGCCCGTTCCGGCACCTTCCTTCGGGCCGCAAGGCCTAGCCCCCGGACAGACCATTGCATTGCTCGTCAGTGCTCTTCCGCCCGGAAACCCAAGCCACCCGCCAGAGCCTTGCATTGCAACGTTAAGGTTTGCCGACAAAAGTGGAAACCCGGTCGGGCCGTCGATGCCGGTTGACCTGTTGCCGGGCAGGTGAAGTCGTTGACGCTAGGGTTCCCGACGCCGGAGATCCCGCCGGGACCGACCAATGCCAGCGAGCGCGTCGAGGTGCTGCCCATGGTGACGCTCGCGCCGACAGCTCCGGGCGTTGCACCCGTGATATCTGAGTGCCTGGCGAGCGCCGCCGTGTACGAAAGCCATACCGGCCGCACCTTGACCTATCAGTCGGGGGACGCGCTGCGCAGGTGAATCTGGTACCGCGGCAGTACATGGTCGCCGGATGGTGGCCGGCTGGTGTCTCACACCGACGAGCCTAGTGATCCAACCTTTGTCGCGGGCCGAACCGGAGCCGATTCCCGACAGATCTTCAGGGGCGCGCACAATCACGCTCAGGCCTGGCGACTGGACAGCAAGTGGAGCTACCTCGCGCGTGGAACACGCCCTCCTTAGGATTCTTGGCGCACGCCATCCTCCGGAACCACTGACGCACCACGAGACCCGCGTAGACTTTCTTACGCCCATCGATAGCCGGACGGTACTGTACACGGCGTAGGAGAACGCCCGGCAGGCGAATCCTCCGCCGTCAAAATAACGCTATGGGAATATCGCTCCGTCCAGCGCTCGTACCCAATTTGCCGGACGGGCGGTTGCGCCGTTTCTTCATGGGTGCTGCAGCATGGGTGCTGCAGCGCTGGCAGCAGCGTAAATTTCTATTGTCGGCAGCTATTCACCAACGCTGAGAGCACCCTAAGTTTTGCGGCGCCGTCATACTGCGCACGCTCTTAAACTATGAGACTCTTTTTATGACAAAGACCCGCGTACCAGCTGTGGTGTGCGCGGTACTGCTAATTGCGCCCCCGCCGTACACCTTCGCACAACAACTGCAACAACCAATCAAACAACCTGCCGCTAGCGGCATACTTTCGCCTGACCAACTGGACAGCCTGGTGGCGCCTCTGGCGCTTTATCCCGACCCGATCCTCAGCCAGGTGCTCGTTGCTTCCACGTATCCTCTCCAAATTGTGCAAGCGGGGCAATGGCTCGCGCAGCATTCGTCACTTACCGGTAAGGCTCTAGCAGACGCCGCCGCGAAACAGCCGTGGGATGCGAGCGTCCAAGCGCTGGTGATGATTCCGGACGTTCTCAAGCGCCTGAGCCAAAACGTCACTTGGACAAATGATCTCGGGAATGCTGTTCTGGCGCAACAGGACGGTGTCATGCAAGCGATCCAGCGCATGCGCCAGAGAGCGCAGCAAAGTGGAGCACTCCAGTCGACACCCCAACAGACGGTTGCCACAACCACGAGCAACGGCCAGACTTACATCACCATCGAACCCGCTTCACCGCAGGTCGTCTACATACCGCAATACAATCCTGAAGTGGTGTGGGGAGCGCCTGCTTATGCTTACCCCTATCCCGCGATGTATTATCCGCCCGGGCTGGGCCTCATCTCATGGGGAGCTGGATTCGCCCTTGGTGCGATTTGGGGTGGGAGCTGGAACAACTGGGGATGGAACGCTCGATGGGGAAACAACAACATCTTCGTAAACAATAACTTCATCAACCGAAATAATTTCAACCGTGCAAGCATTGGGAACGGAAACCGGTGGGTGCACAATCCCGGCCTCGGGGGCGGTCTTCGCCCCAATAACCCGCACGTGGCACATCGGCTCCAGGGCGGACGAGGGAATCTCGGCCAGCGCCCTTCCGTGGGACAGATTCAGCAACGTCTCGGCCAAGGCAATCTCGGACGCGGCAGTCTCGGTCAAGGAAGCGCCAGCCGCTTCGGGCCGGGTAATGCGGGCCAAGGCATCGGTAATCGCCCAGGACAGGGCAATCATCTCGGCCAAGCCAACCGCGCATTGGGGAGCGGACGAGGGAATCTTGGCCAGCGCCCGACCGTTGGACAGATTCAGCAACGTCTCGGCCAAGCCAACCGCGCATTGGGCAACCAAGGTGCCGGCAGGCAGTTCGGCCAGGGCGGCGCTAACCGGTTCGCGGGCCAGAACCTTGGGGGCGCCAACCGTGGCGCTTTCGGCGGAAATCGGGGGTTTGCGAACCGAGGCGGCTTTTCGCCCGGAGGCGGCGGTGGATTTCATGGTGGCGGCGGATTTCATGGTGGCGGCGGATTCCGCGGCGGTGGTGGATTTCGTGGCGGCGGCGGATTCCGCGGCGGTGGCGGGTTTCGTGGTGGCGGCGGCCGTCGCAGGTAGCCGCATCCAGGCACGCGATTTACAGAAACTGAGTCGCGGCGACGTGGAGGTTCTATGACGCCCGAAGAGCGTGACATGCTTACCGATTTAGCAAACAAGATCGCGCAAACGCCTGCCCAGGCTCCGGATCCGCAAGCGGATGAGTTCATCCGTACGAACATCGGAAAGAGACCGGATGCGCTCTATATACTCACGCAAACGGTCCTAATCCAGAACCTGGCGATCCAACAAGCGCAACAGGAGCTTCAGGAATGGAAGCAACGAGCGGCGCAGCCCGCGCCTCGTGCGGGTTCGAGCTTTCTCGGAGGAGGTGCGATACCGGGTGGGTCGTATCCCGCAGCAGAGCCTCCGTTTCCAGCTTCGCCTTCAGCTCAGCCGGTGCCGCAATACGCCGCTCCTCCCGGTGGCGCGTCGAGCTTTCTGCGCAGTGCTGCGCAAACCGCCGCGGGTGTGGCCGCCGGAGCACTGGCGTTCCAAGGCATTCGGAGCCTATTCGGCGGCGGGTTTGGAGGTTTGGGAGGTCCACGGATTGGCGATTCATTCAGCGGTGCTCCTGGTGGTGAGACGACCATCAACAACTATTACGACTCGCCGGAGGAGTCGCATGCCAAAGGCCTAGGCGAGGATCGTGGCTATGGTGATTCCGGCGATGTCGATATCGCAGACGACGCCAATATTAGAGACGACGCTTCGGACGACTCCGACAGCTCGTTCGACGATTCCGGTTATTCCGACGACAGCGGCTCGTCTGACGACGATTTCGCCTGATTCATATATTTGGCCCGTCGCGCGCTCAGCCTACACGATTACGGCACTGAAAAAGAACCATCGACTCCGTGCTCACGAGGAGGTTCCGATACCGGCCACAAACGAAAGCGCGGGAGGGCGAAAGGGAGGGTTTCGGACCCGCGGTGGTGCCGAAGACCAATCTTAGCGGTTCTGAAGGGCAACCCGGATCACCTGAACTGTCATTTTCCGAGAACGCCACAGCCGCTATCGGAAAACTGCGCGAGTTTCCAATCGACTATACCCATTAAGATCGAGGAGCCCTTTTCGATGGCGGCGCAGAGACAGGCGGCGGTCCGCTTCGTCAGTACGGCGTCACCAAGCGATGCGATTTGCCTTCCAGGGCGTGGCTGCCGAGACGGCCTTTATTCGTAGCGCAGAGCGTCGAGAGGATCGATGCGGGAGGCGCGGCGGGCGGGCCACCATGCGGCGGCAACGGCGGTCAGGGTGAGCAGCAGTGTGGCGACAGCGATGACGGCAGCATCTCTGCCTCGCACGCCGAAGAGGCGACTCTCGAACACACGGCTCGCTGCGAGAGCGGTCGGGATGCCGAGACCGAGCCCGAGGCCCACAATCCAGAGCAACTCGCGCATCACCATCGAGCGGATCTTGCCAGGCGCCGCGCCTAGCGCCATACGGATGCCGATCTCGCGCGTACGTCGTGCGACGCCGTGCGCCATCACGCCGTAGAGGCCGAGCATGGCGAGCGCCGTGGCCAGCAAGGCGAAGGCGGCCGAGAGCCGCATAATCAGCTCGTCCTGCCGGATGTTGAAGTGGATCTGCTCCACAAGCGTGCGCAAATCCTGCAATGGGACGTCGGGATCGATGGAGCGCATCACGGCACGGATCTGCGGCACGATCTGGTTTTCGGGCAGAAACGAGCGCACGTAGAAAGTGAGGGAGGAGACCCGTTCTTCCTGGCGCCAGGGCCGGAAGAATTCCGGCGGAATGGGCTGGCGCACGCCGGCATAGTGGCTGTCTTTGACCACACCGACGATTTCGGTGTCGAGCCCATTCTTGCCGAAGCCGGCATGCAGTCCGATGGG
>Ga0126381_100001000_pt1 | contig 30792 bp, 25 predicted proteins | sample PanSoiMetPlot_28_FD_96465 | JGI IMG/M metagenome (GOLD analysis project Ga0126381, IMG submission 96465) | Tropical forest soil microbial communities from Panama - MetaG Plot_28 | ecosystem: Environmental > Terrestrial > Soil > Tropical forest > Bulk soil | place: Panama | collected 2016-02-17 | reverse complement strand
TTCTCCCCGGCCATCGCCCAGACGAACGAGTACGCGGCGGTGCCCACGCCGGCATGCAGGGACCAACTCGGCGAGATGACCGCCTGCCGGTCTGCGACGACGAGGTGCCGGGTCTCCTCCCGCTCGCCGAGCAGGTGCACGACGCGAGCGTCCTTTTGCAGGCCGAAGTACAGATAGCACTCGGTGCGGCGGTCGTGGGTGTGCGCCGGCATGGTATTCCACATCGATCCGGGATGCAGCCGGGTGACGCCCATCACGAGCTGGCACGAGCGCACGCCGCCCTCGTGGATGTACTGGGTCAGCGTGCGCCTGTTGGAGCTGAGCTCATCGCCGAGCTCCCGGACGGTGCCTTCCCCAGGGGCCATAAGCACGGCCGGGTAGCTCGTGTGCGCCGGCGCTGAGAACAGGTAGAACTGGGCCAACGGCTCGACGCCGACCGCGCCGGCCGCGTCGGCCGCGCCGGCGAAGACGACCTCCCGGATGCCGCGTCCTAGGTAGAGGCAGGCACCGGTGGCGAGCGTGTAGACCTCGCCGTCGGCGGTCACCGTGCCGGTGCCGCCGACGTTGACGATGCCGGCCTCGCGGTGGGAAAGGAAGTAGTCGCTACGGATCTGCGGATAGCCGGGCAGAGGCAGCGGCGTTCCGGCGGGGGTGGCCCCGCCGAGGACGATGCGGTCGTGGTGGGTGTACACGAGGCGGATCTCGCCGGGGGCGAACACCTCCTGTACGAGGTACTGCTTCCGTAGTTCCTCCGTGCTCATCCCCGGGATCTGCGCGGGGCTGGTCCCGTACCTCTGTTCCATCTGGCTGGCTCCCTTCGTCATCGATTCCCTTCGTCATCGGTTTCCGGCGTCAGCGTTCCTGGCGTCAGCGTGCGAGCCAGCCGCCGTCAACCGGCAAGACGGCACCGGTGACGTAGTCGGCAGCTCTCGACGCCAGGAACACGAACGCGCCGTGGAGATCGGCCGGAGTTCCCCAGCGCGCCGCGGGGATCCGGGCGGAGATCGACTGCTCACGGACGGGATCCCCGCGCAGAGCCGTCGTGTTGTCGGTGGCCATGTATCCCGGGGCGATGGCGTTCACGGTCACCCCCGCCGACGCCCACTCGTTCGCGAGCGCCCTGGTTAGCCCCACCACCGCGTGCTTCGAGGCCGCGTAGGCAGGCACGAAGATGCCTCCCTGGAAGGAAAGCATCGAAGCGACGTTGATGATGCGGCCCCGGCCCCGTTCGAGCATGTGACATCCGGCTGCCTGGGACAGATGGAAGACCGCGTCAAGATTCACCGCGAGCACCTCGTCCCAGTCCCGGACCGGATACTCCGCGGCGGGCGCGCGACGGATGGTGCCTGCATTATTGACAAGAATGTCCACGGCACCCAGGGCGCCGATCACCTCGGCGACGTCGGCGGCGAGATCCGCGGCGGTCGCCCGCGCGAGGTCGCGGTGGACTGGGTGCGCCTTGCGTCCGAGCGCCCGGATCCGCGCCGCGGTTTCCCTTAGGTTTCCGCGGCTGAGCAGCGCCACGTCCGCTCCGGCCTCGGCGAGCGCGAGCGCGGCGCCTTGGCCGAGTCCTCGGCTCGCGCCGGTTACGAGCGCGACCTGGCCGTCGAGCCGGAAACTGTCAAGGATCATGAGCCTGTCCTGGTGATCGCTCAGCCGACCTGCCGCAAGTGCCAGTAGGGGCGCCACCCAGGCCTCGCGCGACGCATGAGAGCCTCAAGGTAGAAGTAGTCGCCCCACAGCGTTCCCTCGTTGATGCCGACTCCCTTCGGCAGGTCGTAAACGCCGCGCAGGAGCAGAGCATCCGATGAGTCGCCGGCGTGCGGTGTGTAGCCGGTGATCAGCGAGTCGAGGATGGCGTCCGCCGTCCGCCTGAAGTCTGTCGCTCGCCCGGCGGTCTCTTCGAGCTCGGCGAGGTCAAACAGACCGCACGCCGCGATGGCGGCGGCCGAGCTGTCGGGCGGCGCATCACTGTCGTCGGCATAGGCGAGATCCCAGTTCGGCACCAGGTCGTCGGGGAGGTGGGCGAGGAGGTACTGGGCGCACCGCCGCGAGGCCTCGGCCAGCCGGCGATCACCGGTCAAGCGCGCGTTCAAGGCGAAACCGTAGATCCCCCATGCCTGTCCGCGGGCCCAGCAGGAATCGTCGTGGGCACCCTGCTCGGTCGCGCCGAAACGAGCCTGTCCGGTCTCGGCATCCCAGTAGTAGGTGTGGAACGTCGAGTTGTCGGCGCGCAGGATGCGGGTGCGCAACTGCTCGGTGTGAGCGCACACCACGTCGGTGAAACGGGAGTCGCCTGTCTCATGCGCCGCCCAGCTCAGCAGGGGCATGTTCATGAGGCTGTCGATGATGGTGCGGCCCCGCTGCTTTGGGTCCGATAGGTCTCCCCATGCCTGGATGATGCCTGCGGCCTCGAGATACCGGCCCATCAGGTGGTCGGCTGCCAGCAGTGCCGCATCCCGTGATTCGCTGATGTCGAGCAGTCGCCACGCCGGGACGGATGACAGGTTGTACAGGAAGCCGAGGTCGTGGGTGTCGAGGTCCTGCGCCTCCCGGACCCGGCGTGCGAAGTCGGCCGCGTGGCGGACGGCGGCGTCGCGGAACCCGTCCTCGCCGCTGAGCTCCCAGGCGATCCATTGCATGCCCGGCCAGAAGCCTGTCGTCCAGCCGCGGTTGCCGCCCTCCCGGACTCCGTCGCCCGCGGGGCGCAGCGGGTAGCGCCCGTCTCTGGTTGTGTCGTCCGGGTAGCTGTCGCCGAACCGCGCGATGTTGCGCCGGATCGTCGCGAGCGCGGCGGCGATCGCGGCATCGGTATCGACGCCGGCCTGGTCCAGGGGAAGCGAGTTCATCCAGTGCTCTTTCGGTGTAGGTGCGGCTCATTCGGTGGTATCCGCCACGGCGAGCACCGGGCGGAGGGTGTAGCGGCTGTTGGCCCAGGCGACGTACAGCACAGGGGCGGCGGTGACCCCGAGCGCGAGCGCCGGCGCCTGGGTGAACAAGGCCGACTGCACGCCGCCGGCCACGAGGCTGGCGGCCGTCAGGTACCACCGCCGGACCGCGAGGTACGCGCTGGCCCGTAGCACGTCGCGCAGCCGGGCCTGCGGCGCCTCGGCCACCGCGACCAGAGAGACAGCACCGACCCCGGGCGCGAGCACGCACAGCACCGCGAGTAGCGGCACGACGAGCGCTCCGGCCGTCGAAGCCGCCAGCGCGCGCACATCGACGAGCAGGACGGTCAACGCCGCTGCGGTGAGGACGCCAACAGCCAGGGCGTGCCGCCAGCAGTCGCGGTAGCCGCGGGCGAACGCCAGGACCGGGCCGGCGGCGCCACGGGAGTGCTCGCTGAAAGCCCGGAATGCGGCGGCGCCGCCCGGGGCGGCCGCCGCGGCGGCTACCGCGAGCAGCGGCCAAGAGCGGGCGGGGTCGGTGGTGACCGCCAGCGCCAGGAGCGGTGCTGCCGCGCCGACTAGGAGGAGGTTCGTAACCAGCATCAGGTACACGAGACCGAAGGTTGTGTAGAAGGTCTCGAAGGAGATCCGGCGCATTCTGATCAGCCCTTCAGTCCGCTGGTGGCGATGCCGGCGATGAAGTAGCGCTGGCCGAGGCCGAAGATGACCGCGATCGGTATCACCGACAGGGTCAGGCCGGCGAACAGCCACGCGTAGTTGGCGTTATAGAGCGTGTGGATGAATGTCTGCAGGCCGAGTTGCAGCGTCCACAGGTTTGGGCTGCGCAGGTAGATGAGCGGCCCCAGGTAGTCGTTCCAGGTGTTAACGAACGTCAGCAGGGCCAGACTGGCGAGCGCGGGTCCCGACAGCGGCAATATGATGCGTCGCCAGATGCCGTACTCGCTGAGCCCGTCGATCCGGGCGGCCTCTGACAGCTCCTCGGGGATGGTCAGGTAGTACTGCCGCATGAGGAATACGCCGAATGCGCCGAACGCCTGCAGCAGCATGACCGCGTACAGCGTGTTGGTGAGCTTGAGGTGGGACATCAGGATGAACTGGGGGATCATGTACGACTGCCACGGGACCGCGATCGTCCCGATGTAGAGGAGGAACAGCGCGTCTCGCCCGGGGAAGCGGACCCGCGCGAAGCCATAAGCGGCGAACGAGCCGGTGAGCACCTGCAGAAATGTCACGGTCACCGACAGGATGGCGGTGTTGCGGACCCAGGTGAGGATGCCTGAGTGCTGCCATATCCGCAGGTAGTTGTCCCAGACGAAGACGTTCGGCAGCCAGTGGATGGGCACCGTGAACACCTCGTCCGGTGATTTCAGCGAGCTCACGAGCATCCAGAAGAACGGCATGAGCACGCCGACCGCGCCGGCGATGAGTATGAGGTAGCAGCTCACCCGCAGTGCCACGGCCGCGGGTCGTTTCGACGCCGGGTGGCGGCGCCGCAGGCCGTCTAGCCTGAGCTCGGTCATCGGGTTTCCCTCTCTCTGTTGACCGAGAACAGCACGACCGTGGTGATCATTGACAGCAGGAACAAGACGACCGAAGCGGCGGATGCGTAGCCAAAGTGGTACTCGGTGAAGCCCACCTGATAGATGAACTGGGAGAGGACGAGGGTCGAGGTGCCTGGGCCGCCCTGGGTCATCACCAGGATCAGGTCGAAGACCTTGAACGAGTTGATGGTCAGGATGACGATGACGAAGAACGTGGTCGGCCGCAGCGCGGGAAGAGTGACGCGGACGAAGCGCTGGAACGCGCTGGCGCCGTCCACCCGGGCCGCCTCGTGCAGTTCCTTCGGCACGGTCTGCAGCCCCGCGAGGAACAGGACCATGTAGTAGCCCATGTCGCGCCAGGTGCTGATTATGGCGACGGCGGGCATGGCCCAGCTCTCCGCGGTGAGCCAGCCTGGCGGGTGGGCGATGCCGACGACCCGCAACACCTCGTTGACCGGCCCGTACTGCGGGCTGAACAGCAGGTTCCAGACCACCGCGATCGCCACGATCGAGGTGATGTAGGGGAAGAACGCGGCCGTGCGGAAGAACGTCACGCCGCGCAGCTTCGTGTTGAGCAGCAGCGCGAGCGACAGCGAGGTGCCCAGCGTGAGCGGGATCGTCAGCGCGCAGTAGTAGAGAGTGTTCAACAGCGCCGTGCGGAAGAGGTCATCGCCGGCCAGCCGCTGGTAGTTCGCGATGCCAATCCAGTGCGCGGCGCCGAAGATGTCCCAACTGGTGAACGAGATGTAGAACAGCGTGAGCACGGGGTACAGGGTGAGTACCCCGAACCCGATGAGGCTCGGCAGGATAAAGCTCCAGCCGATGAGGTAGCTGCGCATCCGACGCCGTGACCTGCGGCGGGTGCCCGGCCTGGCGGACGCGGCCGACTCGGCGGTAGTCATCATGGTGGGCCTTCTTGAACCGATGGTGGTAAGGAGCGGGACCCGGTCCGCCAGGAACCGGGTCCCGCGAAGGGGCCGCCGGTACGGCGGTTAGGCGTTGCCGACTTGGTTCGAGAAGTACGATTGCGCCGCGGCGATCGCCGCGCCGATGGACTGCGAGCCCGACATCACCGCGGTGTTCAGCGAATTCAGGATGTTCTGCACAGTGGCAGTATTCGCCGAGGTCGGGTTCTCCGGCTTGGTCAGGTGTGTTGACCACGCGAACTTCGACAGCGAGTCGGTGGGCATGCCCTTCACCGCGAAGAAAGTGCTCACCACGGACGGGGTAATGAGTGCGGGGGTGATGCCGATTGCCGCGAGCGACTTCGCCGCGTCCTGGCTCGCGGCGTAGGCGAGGAACTCCTTCGCCGCGGTCAGCTTGGCCGGGTCGATCTTCGCGTTGATGGCGAACCCGGTCGGGTCGCCGAAGGTCACTGGCGTGCTGCCGGTTCCCGCGGTGGCCGCGCTGTATTGCGGGGCGGGTGCCATACCCCAATTGAACGTGTCGGCGGTTCCCGCGGACTGCTGCGCGAGCAGCGAGGCGGCCTCCCAGGTGCCCATCAGCATCATCGCGGCCTGCTGCTTGCCGAACTCGGTCTCGTAGGTGAGGTTGTTGGCGGTGGCCGTGTTGAACGTGGGCTGGGCGCCCTCGTTCTGCAGCTGGAGTGCCCGCTGATAGTAGGGCGTCAGGTACGCGTACTTGCCATCGAGGATGTTGGCGTCAGGGGACTGCGCGTTGGCGAATCCTTGCACAAGCGACTGCCAGGTGTGCTCATACGCCGCCATCGCCGTGCTGCCAGCCGCCTTGAGGCCGGCCTTTAGGCGGCTGGCGGCATTCATGTAGTCGTCCCAGGTCCATGAGCCGTCCGGATCGGCGACTCCGGCCTTCTTGAAGAGGTCCTTGTTGTAGAAGAGAACCCACGAGTCCAGGCGGTATGGGACGGCGTAGGGCTTACCGCCGATAACGTAGGCGCTCGCGCCACTGATGCCGGAGGGCAGCGTGACGCTCGAGACCTCCAGCAACGCGCCGCCCTGCACGTATGTCGCGACATGCAGGACGTTCTTCATGGTGATGATGTCGGGGGCGGCGCCCGAGGCGAGGTCCGCGGTCAGGAGCGTGTCGTAGTTGGTGGCGTCGTACTCCTTGAGCTGCACGGTCACATTCGGGTGCGCCTTGTGGAACCCGTCGGCCAGGGTCTGGAACTCCGGCGTCGTGCTCAGGCTCCAGCCTGACAGCGTCAGCGTGACGGGCTGGTTGCCCTCGCTCGCGGTCCCGCTCGGAGTCGAAGTCCCCGAGTTGCTGCACGCGGCGAGCAGGAAAGCGCTGATGGCCACCCCGATGGCGGCCAGTCTTCTAGGTTTCATGCCTTATGTGCTCCTTTACACCTGCTTCGGGCCGTCGCGGGCCCGTGTTGACTACCGGTTTGCCAGGGACGAACTGGGTTCGGGGAGCCTGCTCGCGGTGGCTGCGCCGTCCGGCCAGTGCAGCGCAGCGATCAGCGCGCCGTCGCAGCGGGCGAGCTCGGCGGCCGGCCGGGCCACCGCCGCCTCGCCGGCTTCGCCGAGCTCGCTCAGGACGGCAGCCCACTGGCCAGGGATGACCGGCAGTTCCAGGTATGGGACCGTGCTGACCAGGCCGAGCGGGCCCGCGTCGGTCCGGCTGGCCCACCCGGCCCGGTCCGCGCCGCCGCGCACAGCGGCTAGGCGGCTGCGCAGGGTCCCGTCCGTCGCCTCGGCCGCCGTGCCGCCGGCGCTGCCAGACGGCGAGGCGCCACTGAGGGCCCAGCCGCCGATCCGCAGCCGGAGCCGGGCCGGCTCGAGGGCCCCGGCAAGGTAGTCGACGCGGACGAGCCGGAACTCCCAGGGGCCGCGGACGAGAGAAACGACGGTGAGGCGGCCCGCGACCTCGACGGTGCCGGTGAACCCCGAGCCGTGCCGCTGTTGCCGCTCGTCCGGAGTGACCCAGTGGGCCTGCCACGTCGAGCCGCCGACCGCGACAGGCACCGCGCCGGACTCGTCGACGCGGGCCTCAAGCGGCTCCAGCGCGGTGCGATGAGTGGCGCGGCCGTCCTGATCTATGATCGCGACGGCCTGTTCTAGCGGATTGCGCCAGGCCTCGGCGTCCAGCAGCGGGCTGGTGGCCGTCGAGTAACCGAGCCGCGCGTACAGGGGCGAATCACCGGTCAGCTGTCCTGCACGGGCGTGATCGGTGCCGTGATTGATGACGCGGACGATGCCGTCGGCGCGAGTGCCGGAGACCAGCCAGCCGGGCGCCCTGATAACCCGGAGCGTGTCGTCGCGTTCGACGGGAAGCGGCTCGGCGGCGGCCGACCAGACCGGGTGCTCGGCCGGGATCGCCACGCCAAGCAGGCCATTGACCGCCCAGTACGGTGAACCCGGGCCGGAATAGGACTGCGCGAGCGGACGCCATTCCTGGTGCCACCCCATGGTGAGCACGTTGCCGCTGCCTGGCACCTCGGCCGCGTCGAAGTGACCGACAATGCTGTTCGCCGCGTGCCGGAGCTGGCCGGGCGAGCTCGACGGTACTTCCGCGAGGACCCCTGCCCAGAACGGCGCCGCGGCCGCGAAGCGGTAGATCAGACTGCGGCCCTCGATGAGGGGCGAGCCGTCCCCGCCCACGAGGGTGAGGGCGTCGAGCAGATAGCGGTCGAGGCGGGCGACGTCGCGCTCGCATCGCTCACCCGCGAGCTCCCTGGCGCCAAGCATGCGCGCCCACAGGACCGGATAGAGGTGGAGTGCCCAGCCGACATAGTGGTCGTATGCGCGTTCCTCACCATCCGACAGCCAGCCGTCGGCCCGGTAGAAGGAGTCGTGCAGGGCCAGGTCCTCCTCGATGTCGTCCCGCGACCACGGGCCACCGACGGAACGGAGGAACGTCTCGACGACGACCCGGAACCACAGCCAGTTGGTCCTCGGATAGCTTGGGTCGCCTACGGCACCGCAGAGGTACTCGATGAGGTCGCTGCGCGTCGAGGGCTCTAGGTGGTCCCAGATCCACGGTCGGGTCATATCGAGGGCGAGCGCGATCGACGCGGCCTCCACCTTGGCCTGCGGGTGCTCGTCCATGCGCACCCAGTGGTCAGCGCGATGCGGGTCGACCCCGGCCTCGATTCCGCGCTGGTAGAACAGCGTGAGCTCATCGAGCCCGCGGCCGCGGGAGCCGGCCAGGCGGAACGCGCCGAGGAGGAAGGTGCGGGCGAAACCCTCGAGGCCATCGACCGCCCGGCCATATCCTCCCTGCTCTCCTGGCAGGTTGATCTGTGCATGATCAGGAGAGGCGTAGGCCCGGGCTCCCGCTAGCAGGCGGTCGGCGTAGGCGACCCAGCGTGCGCGATTCCAGTCCTTGGGCGCGGAGCTGCCAGTTTGCCGAGGTTGCACCTTATCTCCGTTCAGAAAAACGTTCAGAATCGTTAATAAACGACCATGCGAGGAGGTTAACAGTCCGAATCGTTCAGTACAAGTAGTATGAAATGATCGAATTAGACAGCTTGGACTCATTTGATCGCCCACAGGAGGAGAGGAACATGGCTAGGACCCAGGACGCGCCCGGCCCCCTACGGCAGGCATTGGGCGCCGAAGCCTTCGACACCGAGCGCCTTGGCCGGATGCTGCTGGACGCGACGACAGCGCTGCCGGTGCCGGGCGCCGAGGACCGGGATTCGTGGGATCCCGCGTCCGGAAACCTCGATGTCGCGTCCGTGCAGCAAATCCTCTCCGCCGCCGAGACCGACCTCACGAAGCCCTGGTGCCAGCCACTCTCGAGCCAGGCGGTGCGCGTACACCGCGACGGTGACCGCCAGGCCTGGCAGAAACCAGCGTTCGCGCGGCAGCAGCGGCTGAGCCGGGCAGTGATCGCCGCGGCCGTCACGCTCGACGGGCACTGGATCGACCAGGTCGCCGACGGCGTGGTGCTGGTGTGCGAACAGTCGTCCTGGTGCTGGCCCGCCCACGACGACGCGTTCGCGCGCAGCGGCAGCGTGCTAGCCGAGGTGACCGACCCGTACGTGGACCTCGGCGCCGGGGAGGCAGTCTCCCAACTGGCCTGGATCGACCACGTTCTCGGCCGGGCTCTCGACGCGCGGTTCCCCGGATTGCGGGCACGGATCCGGCACGAAGCCGTCACCCGCGTGCTTGAGCCATTCGTCCGCAGACGTGACTGGCACTGGCTGGGCCTCGACGGCGACGTCCACAACTGGAACCCCTGGATTCACGGGAACGTGCTGGTCGCCGCGCTGCGGCTGCTCGACGGCCCAGCGCAGGGCCGCTACCGGGCCGAGGTCGTCCGACTCGTGCTCGAAGGGATCGATCGCTATATCGCGACGCTTCCCTGCGACGGCGCGACCGACGAGGGCTACGCCTACTGGTGGAATGGAGCCTGCCGCGCGCTGGAAGCCCTCGAACTGCTCCGCGGGGCGAGCGGCGGTCGTCTCGACGCCGTCCCGGCCGTGCCAGCCCTGTGCGCGACCGTGGCCTTCCCGCACCAAATGCAACTAGGCGGCGCGTGGTATGCCAATCTCGCCGACGCGCAGGCCCGGACGCCCGCCGACCAGCCGTGGCACGCCCTGCACAGGGCCGCGATCCGCGTTCACGACGATCAGGCGCGGCGGCACGCGGCATCGCACAGGCAACCCGGGCGCCCCGTCGCGACCGAGGCGGAAGGCCTCGGCCGACTGCTGCAAGGGCTGACCGACCGGGAGTGGCTTGCCGCCTGGCCGACGGCCTCCCCGCTGCCTCGGGAGGTCTGGCTGCCGTCCATTCAGGTGCTGATCGCCCGAGAGCGCGCGGGAGACGCGGCCGGGCTCACCCTCGTCGCCAAGGGCGGCCACAATGGAGAACATCACAATCACAACGACGTGGGCTCGTTCATCATCGCCTGCGACGGCGTTCCAGTCGTCATAGATGCGGGTCGTCCGACCTACACCGCATCGACCTTCGGCAAGGACCGCTACTCGATCTGGACCATGCAAAGCACGTGGCACAGTGTGCCCGAGATCGCCGGCGCGACTCAGGGGACGGGGCGGCAGTACTCCGCATCACACGCCCGGCAGATCCTCGGCGAGGATAGCGCGGAGCTCATTCTCGAGCTTCGCGGTGCGTATCCCGTGCCCGCGCTGCGGCACTGGCGACGCCGCCTGGGCCTGTACCGCGGTTCCGCGACGGCCCGCGGTGCGCGTGTGGTGATCCAGGACTCCTGGTCGTTCTCCACGGCGCCCGAGGGGCCGACGGTCGTGCGGATGCTCGTGGCGGGCACCGTGGCCCTACGGCCGGGCGGGGCGCGGGTGATCGCGCCCGAAGGGGCCAGGCCCGTTCGGCTTGGCTGGCCCGCGGGTGTCGCGGCCACGCTGTTGCGCCGGGAGCTGGACGACCCGCTCCTGACAGATGTCTGGGGAGACGCCATAACGCGCATCGATCTCACTGTCGGCGAGCGGACGCGGATCGCGGTCACGGCGGAACTCGATAGATTGAATGATCTTTAAGGACAAGGACGAGCGATGAGCGACCCAACGATCAGGCGGCCCCTCGCGGCGGAGAGAAGAGCTCGCATACTGGCGGCCATTGAACACGACGGTGTCGTTCGGGTCTCGCAGTTGATCGACGAGCTCGGTTCCGCCCCCGTCACCCTGCGGCGCGACCTCGCCCAGCTTGAGCAGGAGGGGCTGGTCGTCCGGGTACACGGTGGCGCGGTGCTGCCTGATGGTGCGGCTGTGCCTGCCCCGCCCGCACCACAAGATGACGTGGACCTGGCCGAGCGGGAAGTCGTCAGGCCAAAGCCTGGCGGGTCGATCGCCGTACTCGTACCCTCCCTCAACTACTACTGGCCGGGCGTGATCCGCGGCATCGAATCGCGAGCGCTGCGGCGGGGATTCGGGATTGTGCTGCGAGGCGCCTCCTATGAGCTGCAGGATGAGCGACCCATCCTGCAGCGTCTTCTGGACGATGACGAGCAGATCCGAGGGCTGCTCGTCGCCCCCAATACAGACACCGCGCACGCCCAGGACGTGATCCAATGGCTAGCCGACAGCGGAGTACCGAGCGTGCTGATGGAACGCGACGCGCAACTGCTGCCGTCCCACGAACCGGTTGAGTCGGTCGCGAGCGATCATGCGCACGGTGCCGCGCTTGCCGCACGGCACCTCGCTGATCTCGGCCACCGGCGAGTGGGTCTGGTCCTCTCTCGATTCTCACCGACCTCACGTAAGATCGCGGCCGGCTGGCGGGTGGCCTGTGCCACGCTGGGGCTCACCCAGTTGGAGGGATTCGAGCCCTTGCTTCCCGATCGCAGCTCCGCCGAGTTCTCATCCGCCGTCAACGCGACGCTTGACTCGGCGCTCGAGGCGGGCCTGACAGCACTGCTCATCCACTCCGACCCCGAGGCGATGGCAGTCATCGACCTAGCACTGAACCGCGGCATCCGCGTTCCTCGCGACCTCTCCGTCATTGCTTATGACGACGAGATCGCTCAGCTCTTCAGTCCCGCACTGACAGCGGTGAGTCCGCCGCGATCCGCGGTCGGAGAAGTCGCGCTCGACCTCCTCGTCGACCGGATAGCGGATCTACGGCAGCCGAATCGACGGGTGCTCCTCAGCCCGCACTTGAATGTACGCGAGTCGACTGCTCCGCCGACGGCGGAGGCGGCTCCGTCACGCTGATTCAGCAGCTCGCCGACCTTAGGGCCGGCGAGCTGCTGGCGGTCACGGCGGTGATCCTGGCATCGTTACCGCTGGTGAAGGGGTGTGGTCGAGGGGGTCTAGGTTGTGTAGCCGACCGAGACGATGTTGGCCTGTACGGCAGCCTCGGCCGTGTCCGTCGGGTAGCCGGAGGTCATCACGCCTTCGTAGAAGGTGCCGGCGGAACTCTTGCTGTTGTCACCGCCTATGCCGAGGATGATCGCCCCTTCCTTGTGCATCGGGTTGTAACCCGAGGGGCGCGCCCAGATACCCGCCGTCGACACGCCGCCGGACTGCGCGTTGCCAGTGAGGATCTTCCAGTGGTTCGCCTCGCCAAAGACCATGGCGGTGGTGAACCGGTGGTTGACGGTCGGGTCTCCTGAGTTCAGGCCCTTGTTCGGTCCGGAGAACAGGCCGTTCTCCATGTCGGCCATGACCCACGGGCCGTTCCCGGATCCGAAGCCCCAGGTCTTCGAGGTGCCGAAGTAGATGGCCTCCATGTGGCCGGCGCCGTTGTCCTTGTTGTTGGTCTCGGCGTTGCCGTAGTCGAAGCAGCAGCCGCTGTTGACGTGCGTGCCGTCCAGGACCGCGTACTCGCCTTCGGCCGCGTCGCCGGTCGCGATGCCCGACGTGCTGTCGACGCGGTAGCCCATGCCAGGTGAGATGTAGACCCCGTAGACCTTGTGGCCGCCGATGTGGATCGTCGCCGCGGTCGCGTTCGCCAGGGCATCGGGGCCGCCGGCCGCCCCGCCCGCTGGCGCTTGGGTCAGGGTGTTGCCGTGACCTGACTGGTCGTAGATCCTGGTGATCACGCAGCTCGTGCCAGAGCAGAAGGAATCCTGCGCGGCCGCGTTCGCGTACCCACCCGCGCTGGCCGGGTAGATGCTGGTGGTGGTGTTGTCCGAGGAGCGCCTGACCTGGTACAGCGGCCCGTTGTAGGCGGCGTACAGTGCCCGCACGGTGCTGTGCGCGGCGACGCACGGAGTGCCGTTCGCGGCGAAAATGTCGCACGGGAGCGATGCCGCCGAGGCCGGTGCCGCGCCAACGGCGATGAGGGTGCCGACGGACGCTGTGGCCGCGCCGGTGAGGACCAGCAGCGCCCTTCTGGCGCGCCGGAGTCGTTGTCTGACAGTCATCGTTGGGTCCTCTCTGACGTAATAACTGCCGGTGGCCGGTCCCGCCGCTGGCTGGACATGCAGGCATGCCGTCGCCATCCATTGTTAGCGCTCACAATTTCTGTTAGCGCTCACAAACCTTGGCCTCTTGATGGGTAGCTAGCCCGCCCCCGACGGACTCGTGATGAGTGTGAGGTGTTAACAAGCGCGTTGTCAAGACGTCATCGGAGAGTAAGTTTCGTGGGGACATCCGTGCGATCCCCCTGCGCATTGGATCGTTTTTTCGTAACATCTTCCGTGACAAGACGTCTCCGCGACTGCATAATGACAAGCGAGTTAGCGCTAACAACCATCCTCGCTCGCGCCCGACGACGATAACGCAGCCTGGTCTGGAGGGGCATCGATGCCAGCGAACAAGGCATGTCCACGCCAGACGCGGAACAGCGCTGCGCTCCCCGTCATGATCGACGTGGCACGGATGTCCGGCGTCTCGCAACAGCGGGTTTCACGCGCCTCAACAACCATCCATACGTGCGGCGGGGCCAGCAGGGCTACTTCGTCATCATCGAGGCCGACTGGCCGGGCTGGCCCGGCGTCAGCGCCGTGCGGCCGTCGCGCTGGTGATGCCGGACAGGAATCCTTCCAGCGCGAGGGCCGCGGCGCCAAGGCTGACCGGGTCTCCGGGCAGCTTGGACAAGACGATCCGGGTGGCCGACAGCGGGCGGCGCAGCGCGTGCCGGGCCACGGCGGCCTGAACCTCGGTCAGCAGCGGCTGGCCGAGCCGGGCGGCGACCCAGCTGCTGAGGATGATCGTTTCGGGATTGAGCAGGTTGATCAGGTTGGCGATGGCAGCGCCGAGGTAGCGGGCCGTCTCGGCGAGCACCTTCAGCGCGACCGGGTCGCCGGCGTCTATGCCCCGGGCCAGGGCACCCATCGTCTCGGTCTGGTCCTTGACATCGAGCATCGGGCTGCCAGGGTCAAGTTCGCGCAGGTGCTCGATGATGCCCGGCGCGCCGACGTAGGTCTCCACGCAGCCGCGGCCGCCGCAGTGGCACGGCCGCCCGTCCATCACCAGCGTGGTGTGGCCCCACTCCCCCGCGCTGTTGGTAGCGCCGCGATGCAAGGCGCCGCGGAAGGCCAGGCCCGCGCCGACCCCGGTCCCCAGGTTCAGCACGATGATGTCCTCGCGGCGGTCCCGGGCACCGAACCACAGCTCCGCGACCACCTCCGCGCGCAGCGGGTTGTCCAGGTGCATCGGGATGTCCAGCCGCTCGGCCAGCAGGTCCCGCAGCGGGACATCGTGCCAGTTCCAGTTCGGCGCGAACACCGACACCCCGCCCTGGCGGTCGACCTGGCCGGGAACACTGATACCCGCCCCCAGCACCCGTCCGGCCGGGATCCGGGCATGCTCCAGCACCGCCCGTACGCCGGACACGATATGGCTCGCCACCTGCTCTGGCCGGTTCTCCTCCGGATGCACCTGCTCCTCGACCCCACCCACGAACCTCAGCGCCACATCGAACAAGTCCACCCGCACATACGTCTCCGCCACATCCACACCGACCAGCACCCGGGCCGGATCGACCGACACCAGCCCCCTGGGACGGCCGGTGGTGTCCTCGAACCCCACATCCACCAGCACGCCGGCGTCCAGCAGCTCACCGACCAGCGTGGCCACCGTCGCCAGGCTCAGCCCGGTCCGCGCCGCGATCGCCTGCCGGGAAACTCCCGGCTCCGCCATGACGCTGCGCATCAGCTCGAACCGGTTAGCCACCCGGATATCACGGGACGTCCCCCTGGCGATGCTGGACCTCCTGCCCACTCACTCCACCGCCCGGCGCCGGGCGCGGCGCCAACCGCGGCGCCGGACGGCCGCCGGCTCACCCGGGGCCATGTTACCCGGCGGTTCCGGATTTGTACCCTATTGACGACCCATTCGCTAAGGGTTATGTTAACCCAGACGTAAACGACCGAAGCGCTGCGCCTGAGCCCCGAGGAGGAACGATGGTCCGTCCACCCCGCCCTCACTCACCCACGACCCACCTTTACTCCCGCCGCAGCGTTCTCGCCGGACTCGGCGTGGGGCTGCTCGCGCCCGCGGTGGCGACCCCGCCGACCACAGCGAACTCCGCTCCGGGAGTGGGCGCCCTCGCAGCCGAAGTGCTCATCGACGGCACGTCCTTCGCCAGTTACGCCGCGCTTGAGGCGAGTTGGAATTACCTGTACCCGTGGGGCCCGGACCACAATGGCTCGGCGAGGATGGACGCTAGCTCGACCGATCACAGCCATGTTTCGCTGTCTAGCGATGTCCTCACGTTGGAGGCAACCCGGATCAGCGACAACGAGGGCACCAGCTCACAACCACCCCACCTGTCCATCCATTACCACTCCGGAGCGGTGCACGCCAAGCAGCAGGTGCTCGTAAGCAACACCTACCCGGTCTGGGACATACGCGGGGAGTTCCAAGCACCGTCCGCCAGAGGAACCTGGCCGGCGTTCTGGCTCGCCGGCGTCAACAACTGGCCACCGGAAAGCGACATCCTCGAATACAAAGGGGACGCGCGGAACTGGTTCAATACGTACAAGAACGCCGCGGGCAGCTGGTCTAACTCGATTGTCAGTGTCGCCGACCCAAGCAGCTGGCACGAGTACCGGGCGGTACTGAAAAGTCTTAACAACACCGACGTGCAGATCCAGTACTACCTTGACGGCTCACTCACTGGCACGCACCGCGGTGCAAACTTCGTCGGTCAATCAATGTGGATCATCGTAAACCTCCAGATGGAGGGATCCTCAGGCTCGCCCGGACCGAACGGCGACACCTACTATCGCGCCAGGAACATCCAAGTCACCCGGAGCACAGGGTGACGACACCTGCCCGTAGCGCTGAACTACGGAATTCCCAGTTGCCTCAGCGATAACCTGGACTCCAGGCTTATCCGGCGACTCCCGGATTTACGGCCTAACAGCATTAACCACTCTTTCGTTAATGCTTAGGTTAACCAATTTAAAATTGATCTCTGCATGCCGTTCATAACGCATCCCTGGCGGTCATAGGGCGCAGTGAGAACGCCAGGCCGCCTCCGTGGCTGACAGCGCTGTGCGCACCCCCCCAGTTGCAGCACCGAGATCACGAAAGGACCCCGGCATGAAGAAATACAAGCGCTTGCTGCTCGCGCCGCTGCTCATCTTCCTCGCGCTCGGGCTGGCTATCCAGACAGCCTGGGCCGCGGTAGTAACCATCACGCCCGGCAGCGTGTGGAACGACGCGTCCGGCAACCGGATCCAGGCGCATGGCGAGGGAATCACCAAGGTAGGCAGCACCTACTACTGGCTGGGCGAGGACAAGACCAGCGGCGCGCTCTTCCAGAACGTCAAGTGCTACTCCTCCGCTGACCTGAAGAATTGGACGTTCGTCCGCAACGTACTGACCCTCCAGTCCAGCGGCGACCTCGGCCCCAACCGCATCGTCGAACGGCCGCACGTGATCTACAACGCCGCTACGTCCACCTACGTGATGTACATGCACATCGACAACACCAGCTACTCCCAGCGCAAGGTCGGCGTCGCCACCAGCAGCAGCATCTGCGGCGCCTACACCTACCACGGCAGCTTCAAGCCGGCCGGCCACGACAGCCTAGACGACAATCTGTTCCTCGACGGCAGCACCGGCTACCTCATCAGCGAGGACCGCACCGATTCGGCGCTGCAGATCTACCGCCTGTCATCCAATTTCCAGAGCGTATCAGCGCTGGTGAAAACACTCAGCCACTACGAGGCGCCAGCCATCGCGAAAATCGGCAGCACCTACTACCTGTTCGGCTCGCACCTGACTGGCTGGGCCACCAACGACAACCAGTACGCCACCGCCAGTTCCATCACCGGCACCTGGAGTTCGTTCCGCAGCTTCGCTCCCTCAGGCACTAACACCTGCAATTCCCAGACCGCCTCCATCCTGCCCGTCTCCGGCAGCAAAGGCACCGGCTACATCTTCCTAGGCGACCGGTGGAACTCATCCAATCTCGCAGACTCCCGCTACATCTGGGAACCACTGACCATCAACGGCACCACCGTCTCGATGACCTGCCGGACAAGCTGGACCATCGACACCGCGACCGGAACGGTGGGCTAAAGGGACGACGGGTTCACCGGCCAAACAAGCATGACTATCCCCCGCGCCGCCGGCCGCGATCACACCTGTCCGAGTCCCTTTAATCCATCTAGCAGAAAGGCATGCAATGAAGAGACGATGGCTTACGCCGATCAATGCCACCATCATCGGGGCGCTGATCGCAGTCGGTATGGTGGCAGTGTCCACCACATCGGCCCAGGCCGCCACCAACAATTTCCGGGGGGTCAACTGGGCCGACCAAGGCGACAACTTCCAATCCGGCACTTTAGTGCTCGGCGGTCTGAGCACATCCGACAGTTACGCCACAACGCAGTCCAAGGCCCACGCCATTTTTTCGGGCTTCGAAAACAATCTCGGAGCCAACACGGTCCGCATGCCGGTCAACCCCGCAACCGTTTCGGGCTCCTACTGGAACTCCTACACCGGCGCCATCGACGAGGCAACGAGCATGGGGATGAAGGTCATCCTCAGCTACTGGGACAAGCAAGAGGCCAACGACGGCGTGGTGGACAACCTCACCCAGTTCTGGTCGATGTGGCAGACGATCGTCAGCAAGTACAGCGGTAACGGCGACGTGTACTTCGAACCGATGAACGAGCCCTACGGCTACAGCGCCACGGCCTGGAAGAACCTGGCCGCCCAGTGGTTGTCCAACTACCCGAGCGTGCCGAAGGGAAGGATCGTCATCAGCGGGACCGGGTACAACCAAGGGCTGACCACGATCGGCAGTGACAGTCGCTTCAACGGCACGCTGATATCCCGGCACATCTACGAATTCTTCGACACGAGCCTGACCACCGAGGCGCAATGGCAGTCGGCACTGACCAATAGCGTGGGTGGCTACGCCAGCCGGGTCATCGTCGACGAGTGGGGTGCCCCGATGACGGATGGGCGCAACTACGACGCGTCCTCGACCAGCGACAAGTTCGTGTCGTACATCCGAGGAATCGCTACCGCCTGTCGCTCACTCGGGCTCGGCACCGTCTACTGGCCGGGTGTGCGCCCTGGGGACGTCTACCGTCTGCAAAACATCAATGGAACCGGGACCAGCATCTCATTGTCCACCACGAATTCCTCCGGCCGGGACCAGCTCCGGCGCTCGTGGGGTTTGTGACCAAGCTGCCCGGGCTCCGGGCCGGGAGCGGGCAAGTGAGGGCATGGCGGAGGGGAAAATAAGATGCGAGCACGTGCCCGCCTGGAGCGACCAGTGAGCGGGAGCGGGTGGCCGCTGGTGATTGAGTTGCCGCCCCTCGGGGCGCTGCGGACATCGCCGGGCACGGCCCGTGCTCACGTCCGGGCGGTGGTGGCGGCCTGGCGACTGGGAGACGACATGGCCGAGGCCGCCGTGGTCGTGACGAGCGAGCTAGTGACCAACGCCGTGCAGGCGTCCACTGGCCCAGACGGCAGGCCGTTGTACCTTAACGGACGCATGGCCGGTGTCTGGGTCAAGCTGTTCTCGGACGGCACGCGGCTGGTAGTCGAGGTCTGGGACCAAGCACCCGGCTACCCGCAGCCCAGGTCAGCCGGCGCGGACAACACGGACGGGCGCGGCTTGCGACTTGTCGAGGGCCTGACCGGCAAGCAGTGGGGCTGGGAGCCGGCCCGTGGCGGGCGGGCGGTCAAGTGCGTGTGGGCCATGGTCCGGCCCGCTGCGGCCGAGATGATCGCCCAGCCGGGTGGGGCGGGCTTCCCCGAGGCGACGACGGCGCCGAGCGGGGTGGCGGATACGAACAAGGTACGGGCTGCCGCGGTGACGCGCCGGTCCGGCGCCATCGGGTCCCCGCGGCTGCTCGAGGCGACCGGACGCTGACGGCCGCAGACCCTTCCAGGACCGGGTGAATGCGGTGGCCCGCGACTCTAGCCCGCGGGACCGCCGCACCCGGCATGATCGCTGTCAGGCGCTGAAGCCGTTCATGATGACCGTGGGTTCCTTGGTGGATGAGTCCCAGGCGCCCGCAGCGTAGCTGTCGAACGGCGAGTAGACCTCTGGTTCCCAGTAGAAGATGCCCTGTCCGCCGGCGCTTTTCAGGGCGCTGATGTAGGCCTCGAGGCTCTTCTCGGTACTGCCTGCCGAGCTGACATTCCCGCCGAACTCCGCCTGCATGAACGGTTTCCCGTAAGCCGAGGCGATCTCGTGCATGTTGCCCACGATGCCCGACGCCACGCCGGCGCTGCCGTAGGAGGAGAATACCGACATGTCCCACTTACCGCCGTTGCCGGAATAGGCGCTGAAGAAGTCCTGCATCGACGAGTAGTTCTGTGGCTGGGCCAGGTGGATGCAGACCACCGAGTTCGACGACACCTCCTTGACCCTGTCGTGTGCCGCGTTCAGCAGCCCGGTCATCTGGGCCGGCTTGGAAATGCTGCCGACGGGGTGGCAGATACCGGAGTTGGTCTCGTTGCCGATCTGCACCCATTCCGGGGTGATGTTGTTGTACTTCAGCACGTTCATCGAGTGGTAGACGTAGTTGTTCATGGCGGTGAGCATCTGGCTGTAGGTCATCGAAGCCCACGCCGCAGGAGGGTTCTGGTGCCCTGCGTCGTTCCAGGTGTCGCCGAAGTGGAAGTCGATGAGGACGGCCATTCCGGCATTCTTGGCCAGCACGGCCATCGCCGCGGTCTCGCTAATCGAGCAATGGCCGTTCACCGGGTCGCTCGACGGGTTCACCCAGGTACGCAGCCGGATCGCATTGATGCCGTAGCCAGCCAGGATCGTGAACAGGTCCTGCTGTTTCCCCGAGGAGTTCTTCCAGGTGTACCCGTTGGCCATCATCTGCTGAGCCCAGCTGATATCGCACCCTTTGGTGAACGTCGCCGCCCCCGCCGGCTCCGTCCGCGCGATTTGTCCTAGAGCCAGTCCCGACGCGCCAACCGCGGCGGATTGGAGAAGAGTGCGCCTGCTGAGATTGCTGTGAGCCATGACGTGCCTCCTTACCAGTCCTTGTGAGCGCTCCCGTGAATTGCATGTCTATCGGTGAAGTCCGGGTGGGAGCAGTCCCGGAGCATTTCGTTCAGCAGTGCATGCGGCATCCGCCACCCAGCCCGCCGACGTCTGGTCAGGGGATTCGAAGGCACCGAGATCCGGTGCCTTCCCGTTGTAGGGCAGGCCGACATTGACGCCTTCGTCGATCAGGGTGCTGTTCAACGCGAGGTGCAGGTAAAACAGCGTGGGGAGATTGCCGTTGGCCTGCCGCGGCGCGAGGTGGCCGGGGACTTGGCGGTATGCCGGTCGTCCCCGGCCATCGGCGGAGATCAGTCTCCCCAGCCCCATTGGAGCTGGGTTACTCCTGAGGAGTTGTTGGTGGTGAGCCCGTTTCCGCTGCGTTCGGTCATGGAGTAGGAGTCGCCGCCTTTGAGGCCGGCCCAGTCGACGCTTCCCATGGAGTCTGCACGGGCGGTGTCGGTGATCGCGGCGAAGTATGACTGGTAGAGCGCTCCGTTGTGGTTGGCCAGGTAGTTGATGCCGGTCGTCATCGGCGCGCCGAATTCATCGATGATGGTGCGACTGGTGTAGCTTCCGATCCGACCTAGCAGGTTTGACTTCCATTGCGACTCCTGGGTGTAAGACGCCCAGGTGGGGTAGATGTGCAGCGACAGGAGCGTCCCGCTCAGTGCCGAGGCGGCGCCAACGCCGGTCACGTTGTCGTTGTAGCCGGTGCCACTGACGATGACGCGACTGCGCGGGATGCTGGAGTGGGCGGAGAGCCATCCGGAGCAGATCGACACCCACTGGCTCAGCGAGTAACCGTATGGCTCGTTCATCGGCTCGAAGTACACGTTCGAATTGCTGCCGTAGTCGCTGACCACGGTGTTCCACATGGCGTTCCAGGCGCTCATGCTGGTGATCGTCCCGACGGAAGTGCTTTCCGACCAGTAGCTGAGGATGACCTTCATCCCGTCACTGAGCGAGGCGTCGATGGCACCCCGGTAGGCGCCCCACCAGGACTGGCTCACGCTCGGCTCGTTGATGGGCAGTCGCACCGTGTTCGCGCCCAGGTTGGACTGGAACGCCTTGATGGTCCTGTCGGCGATGGAATGGACCGTTGAGTAGCTGTCCGACGCGCCGAGCCCGTCCGGTATGACCCATCCGGAGTTGTAGTTGTCGCGGGTATCGGCCCAGTTGACGCCCTTGAACTGGTTCGTTGCCGCCTGCGCGCCGGTACCGAATTGGCTGATAGCCACCCATGAGGCCAACAGGCAGGCTGTGGCCACCAGAGCCCGTGGCACTTGGCGCCTGAGACGGGTTTTATGGGACATATCTCCTCCTTTGGAGACGCCGCCGCCCACTTCCTTGAAATCATGTTTGCGTAAACATGAGGGGCAAGGGCATTACATCATGTTTGCGCGAACATGTCACTAAGAATCTATAAGAATCGAGATTTAACGATAGTGACCCTGGCGACCGCGAAACTGCGGCATCACGGCTGAATTAATCGACTGCTGGAGCGCTAAACAAGGGCGCCGTTGATCGAGACCGAAAATGCGAGGGGTTGTTCGCCGCGCTTAACCTCACGGGCTATTTCAGAGCGCCAAATCCCACACCAGACATCCGAATGCGAGATCTGGGACCGCCCGCATCATTTCATGGGTGCTACCTGCGCGCTTGGGGCCGGCATAGCTCCTTACTGTGTGCCTGGTGTTTGCAGGATGGCGGCGCCGTAGGGGGTGAGGGTGAGGCGGGTGTGGGCGGCGCCGGAGGGGTCGTGCATCGGCTCGGGGAGCGTGACTTCGCGGGGCTCTGGCTCGTGGTTGAGGATGATGAGGAAGTTACCGCGGCGGGCGGCCTCGACGCCGGGTGGCAGGCCGCCCAGGACCGGCTGGATGCCTGCGTCGTCGAGGACTGTCTGCAGTACGTTGGTCAGGGTGGCTGGGTCAGGCCGGGTTGCTACGTACCATGCTGTCCCGGCGCCGAACGTATTCCGGGTCACCGCGGGCCAGTCGTCAAGGTCGCCGTCGGCGAATCGGACGACGGGGTCAGCCCCCCGCAGCTGGACCCTTTCGGACCAGATGGTCCCGGTTCCGGGCGGCGCCAGTTTTACTGTTATCCCGGCGGGCAGCGGCGCGTGCTCCTCGACCGCGACGCCGGCTACCGGGGATAGTGGGCCGAGGTAGCCGCCGAGGTAGATGCGGTCGCATTCGTCCACGATGCCGGTGAGGTAGGTGAGGATGAGCTGCCCGCCTGAGCGGGTCCAGTCCTGCAGGCGGGCGGCGGTGGCCTGGCTGACCAGGTACAGGGACGGAGCGATGACGAGCTTGTAGCCGGCCAGGTCCGCGTCGGGCGGCACGATGTCGACGGGGACGCCGAGTCCGGCCAGCGGCGCGTACCAGGCCATCAGCGCGTCGGTCTGGTCCGTCAGCTCCGACGGCCGGGAGTCCAGTTCGGAGGCCCACCAGCTCTCCCAGTCCAGCAGCAACGCGACGTGGTTGACGATCCGGGTCCCGGCGAGGCCGGGGACCGCGGCCAATTCCGCGCCGAGCGCCTTGACTTCTGCGAAGACCCGGCTGTCGGGCCCGTGGTGCGGCACCATCGCTGAATGGAATTTTTCGGCGCCGCCGCGGGATGCTCGCCACTGGAAGTAAAGGACGGCGTCAGCGCCGTGCGCGACGGCCTGCAGGCTGGTTGACCGTAGCTGGCCGGGCCGCTGCGGCGGATTGACCGGCCGCCAGTTCACCGCAGAGGTGGGGTGTTCCATGAGCATCCACGGCTGCCCGCCGCGCGCGGAGCGGGCGATGTCGTAGGTCAGCCCGGCCCACAGGTGTCTGTGGGGGTCGGCGGGGTCGGGGTAGCAGTCAATGGAGACGACGTCGGTTTCCCTGGCCCATTTGTAGGCGTTGACTGGTTTAAGCAGGCTGAGGAAATTCGTTGTGACCGGAACGTCCGGGGTGATGCGTCGCAGGATCGCCGCTTCGGCCCGGTAGCAGGCGAGCATCGCATGGTCGCTGAACCGCGCGAAGTCAAGCTGTTGTGCGGGGTTGGGGTAGGTGGCGGCGGTGCGGGGCGGCAGGATTTCCTCGAAGTCGGTGTAGCGCTGCGACCAGAAAGCGGTTGACCAGGCGTCGTTGAGGGCGGCGATGCCGCCGTAGCGTTCTTGCAGCCAGGCGCGGAACGCGCCGGCAGATTCGTCGTCGTAGGAGGCCGGCACGTGGCAGCCGAACTCGTTGCCGACGTGCCACATGGCCAGCGCGGGATGGTCGGCGTACCTGGTGGCGAGTGTTTCGACCAGCTCGGCGGCGTAGCGCCGGTAGGCCTGGCTGCTGGGTGAGAAGTGCTGGCGCCCGCCGGGCGACAAGACGGTGCCGTCCTGTCGCACCGGCAGGATCCCCGGATGCATCCGGGTCAACCATGGCGGCGGGGACGCGGTCATCGTGGCCAGGTCGGCCGCCACGCCGCTGCCCGCGAGCAGGTCCATCACCCGGTCGAGCCAGCCGAACCGGAAGTCGCCCGGTCCTTGCTGTACCTGGGCCCAAGAGAATACGCCGACCGTGACCAGGGTGACCCCGGCCTCTTTCATCAGCGCCATATCCTCGGCCCAGACCTCTTCCGGCCATTGCTCGGGGTTGTAGTCCCCGCCGAACGCGATCATCTATTTTCAGGATCCCGTGTTGATCGTGAAGCCCTGTGCCTGGCCGTAGCTCGCTATGCGCTGCTGCCAAGCCGACAGGCCGCTGGTCAGGCTGGTGGCACCGGTGATGTTCTGTCCGACGGTGTCGGCGTAGACCGAGTTTGCGTACACCTGGAACGGCAAGTACTGCCAGCCGCTGGCGACAGCGGCGGCGGAGGCGGCCAGGACCTTGTTGCCCTGCTGGCTGCCGATCATCGGCACCTTGGCGGTCAGGAAGGACGAGCTGTTCAGCAGCGCATTGGTCGCCGGGAACAGCCCCATAGTGTTCAGCGCCGTCGCGCCGGCGGTGGAGGAGTTGAGCCACGCGCCGAACTCAGCGGCCTGCGCCTTGTACGGGGAGTCGATCATCACGGCGTCAGAGGAGCCGCCGTTGTTCGCGGTCACGTTGGCGCCGACGGTCCACTGCGGCATAGGTGCGACCGCCCACTTGCCTGCGCTCGATGCCGCGTTGGAGGCCAGCGGCGCCGGCGCCCAGGCGCCAGTGATCCAGGTGGCGTACTTACCGGCCGACATGCCCGCCCACCAACTAGTGGTCCAGCCCGCGTCGGTGGCCACCAGGTGGTTCTTGAGCAGGCCCGACCACAACGTGGCCCACTGCTGCACGCCCGACTGCGACAGGTTCAGCGCGACGTCGCTGGTGCCGCTGGTTTGGAAGGGGGTGGCGCCGGCCTGCCACATCAGGCTGGTTGCGGTGCCCGGGTCGCCCGGGTCCATGTTCGCGATGTAGGTCTTCGGGAGCTTCTGGTGCAGGGTTGCCGCGTCGGTAGCGAACTGCGCCCAGGTCGCGGGCGGGCTGGCGATGCCGGCCTGCTTGAAAAGGTCTGTCCGGTAGAACATGGCCATCGGGCCCGTGTCCTGCGGGTACCCGTAGACCCCGCCGTTGATCGCCACGCCGGTCCAGGCCGATGCGCTGTAAGCGCTCTTCAGCGACTCGGCGCCGTAGGCGTCGAGGTTGGCGACCTCCTTGGACAGCACGTACTGCGGCAGCGCGAAGTACTCGATCTGCGCGATGTCCGGTCCGCCCTTGCCGGCCTTGAGCGCGGTGTCGAGCTTGGTGTACTCGGCCGCGGACGAGCCCGCGTTTACGACCTTGACCTTGATGTTCGGGTGGCTCTGCGTGAACTGGTCGGCGAGCTTCTGCGCCTGCCCCGTGTCCAGCCAGGTCCAGAACGTGATCGTGACCGGTTGGGAGGAGGTTGAACCGGAGGAGGGCGGGCTGCTGGAGGAACTGCAGGCGGCGAGGGCGAGCGCGGCCGCCGTGGCCGCGGCGCCCGCCGCAAAGTATCTGAATCTTCGGATAGCAGGCAAAGTGATTCCTTTCTCGAGTGTTACTGCTTGACGCTTCCGGCGGCCAAACCCGACTGCCAGAACCGCTGGAGAAACAGGAAGCTCACAATGAGCGGGATGATCGCCAGCAGGCTGCCGGTCAGCACCAGGGGGTAAAAGGCGCTTGCGCCGTTGCCGTTGATCCCGGTGGCCTGCTCGTTCCACTGGGCGAGCCCGACCGTCAGCGGGTACCAGTGCGGGTCGCTGAGCACGATCAGCGGCAGGAAGTAGTTGTTCCAGGTCGCGACCAGCGCGAAAAGCAGCACGGTGACGAACCCGGGCGCGAGCAGCCGCAGCGAGATCGTGCGGAACACCCGGAACTCCCCCGCCCCGTCGATCCGCGCCGCCTCCAGTAGCGAGTCGGGTATCGCGTCAAGCGCGTAGATTCGCATCAGGTATAGCCCGAACGGGCTGGCCAGCGCCGGGACGATCACCGCCCACGGGGTGTTGATGATGTCCCACTTAGCGAACAGCAGGTAGGTGGGCACAGCCAGCGCCGTCGTGGGCACGCTGATCGCTCCCAGCACGATCGCGAACAACGCGGTCCGCCCGCGGAACCGGTACTTGGCCAGCGCGTACCCGCCCGCGGTGGCGAGGGCCGCCGCCCCGCCGGCGCCCACCACCGCGTACAGCACGGTGTTCCCGAACCAACGCAGGTAGATCCCGCCCTGCTCGGTGAGCACCCGGCGTATGTTGTCCCCCAGCCGGAACCCGTGACCGGGGCCGAGCCCGAACGTTGTGAACAACGACGAGGTGTCCTTCGAACTGCTGATCACCAGCCAAGCCAGCGGGAGCACCGTGTACAGCAGCATCAGTCCCATCACGATCGTCAGCGCCGGGCTCTTGCGGTGCTCCACGGCAAGCGCCGGGCTCTTGCGGCGCTTCATCCCGTCCGCTCCTTCCGCGCGGTCCAGAGCTGCACGGCGTACGCCAGCACCACTGTGACTAGCCCGAGCACCACCGCCACCGCGGCCGCGTAGTTGTACTCCTGACCGTTGAAGGCCAGGTTGAAGTCGTAGAGGTTGGGGGTGTAGTTCGTGGTCACCACGGTCGGCGCGAGCGCGGACATGACCGACGGCTCGTTGAAGAGCTGGAAGGTGCCGATGATGCTGAACGTGGTGGTCAGCAGCAGGGCCCGGCGCAGCGCGGGCAGCTTGATCGACCATGCCTTGCGGAACTCGCCCGCGCCGTCAACTTCGGCGGCCTCGTACAGTTCGGTCGGCACCGCGCGCAGCGCGGCATACATGATCAGCATGTTGTAACCGGTGAATTCCCACGTCACGACGTTGCCGATGGTCGCCAGCATCCAGCCGTGCGACAGCAGGTCCGGCACGTGGATGTGCAGGTCCCTGCCTATCTGCCCGGCCAGGCCGAACTGGCCTCCGGTTAGGTAGCCCCACATGATCGCGCCCACCACGCCGGGCACCGCATACGGGAAGAAGACCGCGATGCGGAAGATCTTGGCGCCCTTCAGGCGGCCCGAGTCGATCGCCAGCGCGACCAGCAGCGCGAGCAGCAGCATGACCGGGACCTGGATGACCAGGAACAGCGCGATCCGTGCCAGCCCTGCCACCAGCAGGTGGTCGCTGAGTGCCCTGGTGTAGTTCGCGAACCCGGCGAACACCGTCCCGCCGAACAGCCTGTCCTGGAACAGGCTCAGGTAGACCGCATACACAAGCGGCGCCACGATCGAGACCACGAACACGATAAGGAAGGGGATGAAAAACGCGTACCCCACCCGGTTGTGCCGGCTGGGACCATGCCGACGCCTCACGCGGCCGCCCGGTGCCCCCGGCCCGGCCGCCGGGCACGCGGGCCGCGCCCCATGCGCCGCCCGCACCTGGCTCACAGCCATCCGTGCCTCCCTCCCGGTCACGTCTTCGACAGCCACACCTGCCACTCGCGTAGGCCTAGCCGTGTTTGCGCAAACATCTTGTGCCGAAAGTGTGGCGATCCTGTGGCGTCCGAGTCAAGAGGGTGTTATCGAAATGTTTCATTTTAGCTGGATATAGGGAATAAATGGTAAATATCGGTCACTGATAACATCAGCCTGCGTGTTCTCGCTAACATGAATGCCTCAGGCCCGTCGCGCGCCGTGGCATCATGGCGATGCGGGTGCATCGGGGCCTGAGATGTGCACGTTGTGAATACCGGTCTCGGAAAGGACACGCCGATGACGCGCAGGCAGGCGCCATCGCAGCGGGATGTGGCGGAACTCGCCGGCGTCTCCAGCCAGACCGTTTCGCGTGTCGTCAACAACCGGACCAATGTGGACGCCTCCACACGTGAGCGCGTGCTATCCGCCATGCACGTGCTGGGGTACTGGACAAACGGCGCGGCCCGTGCGCTTGCGACCGGGCAGTCCCGGTCGTTCGGTGTGATCAGCTTTGACCTCAGCGCGCACGGCAACGCGCGCACGATCGAGGCGATCGCGGCCGCCGCCGCTGACGCCGACTACTCAGTCAACATCGTGGGCATCAGCGCACCAACCGAGGAGGCCGTCCAGCGCGCGTACACGCGGCTGACCAGCCAGGCAGTCGACGGCGTCGTCCTGATCGAGGCGCGCATCCTCGATACCGCCACGGTGCACCTGCCAACCGGCGTGCCGGTCGTGATCGCCGACGGCGACCCCGGCCGCAGCTTCCCCGCGGTAGACATCAACCAGGCAGCCGGGGCGCGGTCCGCGACCAGGCACCTGCTCGACCTCGGTCACCAGACCGTCTGGCACGTCGCCGGCCCGCGTGACTCGCACGCAGCCCTCCGCCGCGCCGCGGCCTGGCACGCGACGCTGAAAGACGCCGGGCGCACGGTCCCGCCGCTGCTGTTCGGCGACTGGTCGGCGGACTCGGGGCTGGAGGCCGGCCGCTCGCTGGCCGCGCGGGAGGACGTCACCGCCGTCTTCGCGGCCAACGACCACATGGCGCTTGGCATCATCCGCGCGCTGCACGAAGCCGGACGCTCCGTTCCTGGCGACGTGTCCATCGTGGGCTTCGACAACGTGCGAGAGGCCTCGTGCTTCCTTCCGCCGCTTACCACCATCCACCAAGACTTCGAGGCGGTCGGACGCCGCTGCGTCGAACTGCTGCTTCATCAGATGGCAGGGGAAGGGTCCGGCGGCCCGACGCCAGGCACGCTCGCCACGATCATGCCGCGCCTAGTGGAGCGCGCCAGCACCGGCCCGCCGCCCGGGCCCTAGCGCCCCGCGACCGCGAGCGGTGCCTCACCAGGTTTGGCCGCGGCATCGCCAGGCGTCGGCGATGATCTCACGCAGGTCTGTCCTGGCTGGATGCCAGCCGAGCTCGCGCCTGGCCTTCTCGCTGGCGGCAACGCTGGCCGCGGCATCGCCTGGCCGCCGCGCCGCGAGTCTTACCGGTACCGGTCGTCCCGTGACCTCCCGCGCCGCGTCGATGACCTGTTTGTTGCTGTACCCGTCGCCATTTCCCAGGTTGTAGATCTCGTGCCGGCCGGGCCGGATCGCTTCCAGAGCGAGCAAGTGCGCGGTGGCCAGGTCGGCGACATGGATGTAGTCCCGGATACAGGTGCCATCGGGGGTTGGGTAGTCGTCGCCGAACAGCAGCAGCTCAGCCCGGTGGCCGGCGGCCACCTGGAGGACGATGGGTATCAGGTGGGTTTCCGGATGGTGCCGCTCGCCGAGCCGGCCCACCGCGCCAGCCGCGTTGAAGTACCGCAGGCTCGCCCCCGCCAGGCCGTACGCCTCGCAGTACCCGGACATCATCATGTCGACCGCCAGCTTCGTGGCGGCATACGGATTGCGGGGGCGCACGGGCGCATCCTCAGTGAGCTTCTCCTGCCTGGCCGGCGCGTACATGGAGCCGGTGGAGGAGAAGATCATCCGCGGCATGCTGGCTGACCGGGCCGCATCGAGCACGGCCATCGAGCCGACCACGTTGACCTGCCAGTACAAGTCGGGGCGGGCCACCGACTCCTCGACCTCGATCCGCCCCGCAAGGTGGACTACGGCGTCGAAGCCCGCGGCCGGTGTGAGCACCCGCGCCACGTGGTGCACCGGCACCTTGTGGAATTCGATTCCCTCGGGAACGCTGTCCGCGAAGCCGGCAGACAGGTCGTCAAGCACCGCTACCTGGTGCCCGGCGTCGAGCATCCGGCGGGTAACCACGCTCCCGATATAGCCAGCGCCCCCGGTGACCAGGACCTTCATCGAGCTGGCCCGTGGCCATGCGGAAGGCGCGCCGGGGCTGCGGTGCTGGCCCGGATTATCAGCTCCGTGGGGACGATCGTGGTGTCATTCTGCCCGGTGGCATCGGCGACCTTGCCGAGCAGCTTGCGGATGCTGAGGCGGCCGACCGCGGCGAAGTCCTGGCGGACGGTGGTGAGCGGGGGCCAGACGGAGCCTGCCACGTCCATGTCGTCGAAGCCGACCACGCTGACCTGGCCGGGGATGTCACGGCCGATTTCGTGCAAGGCGCGCATGGCGCCCAGGGCCATCTCGTCGTTGGCGGCGAAGATCGCCGTGACCTCCGGGCGGCGCCCGAGCGAGAGGCCATGGGTGTATCCGGAGTCCGCGGTCCAGTCGCCGCGCAGCACCGCGGGCGGGTCGATTCCCGCGGCCCGCAGCGTCTGCGCCCATGACTCGGCGCGGTGGACGGCTGAGAACGACGTCTCCGGGCCCGCGATGTGCCAGACCTGGCGGTGCCCCAGGCTGAGCAGGTGCTCGGTGGCCTGGCGCGCGCCGAGGGCCTGGTCGGTGTCGACCACCGTGTAGCCGGGCCCTGCCCCGGAGTCGATGACGACCACGGGAATGCCGGGCGGGAGGGCGAACTCCGCCCGGTCAAGGAGGCGGGCCTCCAGGATGATCACGGCCCCATCGACGGCCTGCGCGGACAGCCGCCGGTAGGCGCCGGACACCCCGCTGAGTGTCGGGTCGGAGATCGGCATCAGCGTAACCGCGTAGTCCGCGCGGGCCGCCTCGGTCGCGATCGCGTCGAGGGTACGAATATTGCCGAGCGTCTGCAGCGTGGTCATGATGACACCGATGGTGTGGAAACGGCCGTACTTCAGCGCGCGGGCGGCGCCGTTCGGCCGGTAGCCCAGCGCCCGCATGGCGTCGACAACGCGGGCGCGGGTGGCCTCGTCGACGTTCGACTGGCCGTTAGACACGCGGGAGACGGTTTGCGACGAGACGCGGGCCAGCCTTGCGACGTCCGCCATCGACGGCCGGGGCGCCCCGGCTCGCCGCCTCCCTGTCCCGGTCATGCTCCCTCGCGTTTTCAAATCGATACTTGCGCGACATGTTAGCCGCAAGCTATGTTCGCGTAAACATGAGGATGTTTACGTAAACATCATACCGGAGTCGTGCGGGGCCTCGCAGCCTGTCAGCAGTGCGAGCCGAACGAGCAAGTCGAGCCCGTGAGCGCCGGGACCAGGCGATGAGCCGACCGCGGAAAGGCCGGGAAGGAAGGACCGTGCTGCCCTCCATCACCAAGCATGTCACCCGGCTCAGCGACGGGCGCGAGCTGATCTACTTCGACGACGCG
>Ga0126381_100000999_pt1 | contig 30800 bp, 19 predicted proteins | sample PanSoiMetPlot_28_FD_96465 | JGI IMG/M metagenome (GOLD analysis project Ga0126381, IMG submission 96465) | Tropical forest soil microbial communities from Panama - MetaG Plot_28 | ecosystem: Environmental > Terrestrial > Soil > Tropical forest > Bulk soil | place: Panama | collected 2016-02-17 | reverse complement strand
CGACGTACTGGCAGCCTGGGGCAAATTCTACGGATCGACCGTGCCGCTGGACCGTCGCGTAGCGCCCGACGCAACGCCAGTGACCGAAATGCTCGGTCTCGATTTCAAGCGGGTGTTTGCCCTGTACAAAGAGCTGCTGACAAAAAAAGACTGATAGGTTGCCTGGAGCCTGGGCCTGCATTAAGCATGACCATCGGCTCTCATATACATGTAATCGGGTTATACTCGCCGGTAGATTCAACCAGGTGGTCACCCTTGTATAGGGTTTTAGGGCCTGATTCGTTGTTACTCGGACCCGGAGAGGTTAGAACATAAATGAAGTGGATGTCGATTGCTCTTCTGCTGCTGTTGCTGCCCGCGTTCGTGTTCGCGCAAACGGCGGGGGGCCTGGCGGGCATTTCGGGCGTGGTCCGCGATCCATCGGGAGCCGTGGTCCCCAATGCGAAAGTGGTGATTTCGAGCAGCGCACAGGGGACCGTACGCAGCGTTGACACGAACAGCGATGGCATCTTCACCGCACCGGAGCTGGTTCCCGGCTCCGGCTATCAGGTCTCCGTCACCTGTTCCGGATTCGCGCCATATGAAGCGAAAGGCCTGGAACTGCAGGTCGGTCAGAGCATGGATCTGAAGGTTTCGCTGTCGTTGGGTACAACCAAGACCGAGGTGGAAGTCTCGGCGGCGGCGGCGCTGATCGAGGACACAAAGACCAACGTGTCCGGCGTGGTGGATACGCGCGCAATTCAAGACCTGCCGATCAACGGACGGCGCGTGGACTCGTTTGTGCTCTTGCAGCCGGGCGTCAGCAACGACGGCTACTATGGCCTGCTCACGTTCCGCGGGACCGCGGGGCACAATTCGTTCCTGGTGGACGGCACCGACACCACCGAACAGTTCTACAACGAGAATGCCGGCCGCACGCGCATCGCGGCGCAGATTTCGCAGGATGCGGTCCAGGAATTTCAGGTGGTTTCCTCGAACTACTCGGCCGAATACGGCCGCGCCATGGGGGGCATCGTGAATACCGTGACGCGGAGCGGTGGTAACGACTTTCACGGCGGCGCATTCTGGTTTTACCGAAGTACGGGGTTCGACGCGCGCGATCCATTCTCCACGTTCGTGCCCTCCGAGAAGCGGCAGCAAATCGGCGCGACGATAGGTGGGCCAATCAAGAAAGACAAACTGTTTTTCTTCCTCAGCACGGAAGTGACGCGGCGGAGTTTCCCCATGATTTCCAGCCTCAACACCACCGCCGTGAACGGCGCTACCCAGAGTTGGAATCAGTGCGGCGTGGCCGCGAGCGGAACTCCGGCGGCCACGGCAGCGCAGTGCGCGGCCATCAGTGCCCTGCTCCCGCGGTTCTACACCTCGATTCCACGCACGTTGCATCAGGAGTTGTACTTTGGACGGCTGGATTATCATCTGAATGAGCGCCACTCCCTCAGTGCCAGCTTCAATTTTCTGCATGACCTCTCGCCCAATGGCATCCAGACTTCGGTGTCCTCGACCAGCGGTTCGGCGCTGACGGGTAACGGCGACGATGCGGTTACGGTGCGCAACGGGCGCCTGGCATGGACTTGGGTTCCGACGTCGTCTTTCGTAAACGAGGTCCATTTCGGCGTGGCCACCGACCGCCAGGCCGACACATTCAACAATGCCGAACTCGGGCAGGGCCTGGGCTACCTCCAGGTCTCGGTCAATGGAACCCAACTCGGACCCGCCAATTACCTGCCGCGCATCGAGCCCAGCGAACGGCGCCTGCAATTTCAGGACAACACCGCCTGGACCAAGGGGAGGCACACCATCAAATTCGGCGCCGATATTGCCGACACATACGATTACGTCTACTACATCAGCAACGCATACGGCAGCTACACGTACCAGTCCGTCAATGCCTTTGCGCTGGATTTGTCCGGCAACACGACGGGCGCCAAGGACTGGCAGACCTATAGCCAGACGTTCGGCAACGGCGCGGTGGATTATGCGATCAAGGATTTCGGCTTTTATCTGCAGGACACGTGGCGGGCCACCCAGAACCTGACGGTGAATATCGGCGCCCGTTACGAGTATGCGGCGCTGCCCAAGCCCACGGTTTGCAATCCGAGCTACACCCTCACCTGCCAGGTCTCATCTTCACCGAAGAATCTGGCTCCGCGCCTGGGCCTCGCATACCGGTTGAACGACAAGACCGTTCTGCAAGCCGGCTACGGAATGTTTCACGCGCGGTTTCAGGGGGGCACTCTCGACAATCTGTTCACCACCGGCAACGGTATCTACCAGACCAGCGTGAGTCTTTCCGCCACGCAAACGCCCCAACTCGCCGCCGGCCCGGCCTTCCCGAGTGCCCTGGCGGCAGTGCCGTCCAACGGCTCCATCTCGGCAGCCAGCTTGCAATACATGGAACCCGGCGTCAAGACGCCATATACCCAACAGGGCAACCTGGGAATCCAGCGGCAGTTGACGAACGACTTCGCGCTGAACGTCTCCTACCTCTGGAGCCGCGGCGTGCAGTTGTCCGGTGTTCGCGACATGAACCTGCCGGGTCTTAGCTCGCAAACCTTCACCTACACGATCGATGATGCCGGCGGCAATCCGGTGGGCAGCTACACCACTCCGGTATACCTCGGCAGCCGTCCGAACAAGAGCTTCGGCGGCATCTACCAGGATGAGAACGGCGTCAACAGCTACTACAACGCTCTGGCCGTGAGCGCTGCCAAGTCGTTCGCCCACGGGTTCACCGCGCAGCTCTCCTATACCTGGTCGCACGAAATCGACGGCGGCCAAAGCTATGGAGAGAGCACGAACAACCTGTTCGGCAGCAATGCGAACTACTGGACGGTGAACGGGGACTATAAGCAGAACAAGAGCAGCGGCAATCTCGATCAGCGGCAGCGTTTCGTTCTTTCCTGGGCCTGGGCGCCCACCTTCACTCACCGCGGCGGCGCCTTTTACAAATACGTGGTGAACGGCTGGCAACTCTCCAGCATCACCGCCATCTCAACCGGGTGGCCGTACACGGTGAGCGTGAAGGTGAACGATTCCTCAGGTGCCACCGTGGTACCGGGCATGTTCAGCAACTACAATCTGTCCGCATCGGGGTTAAGCAACGTGGTACCATTTTGGCCCTATTACGGCCATTACTATCCGTCGCGTTACAACTCCGATGCCCGGCTCAGCAAGATGTTGCCGATCGGCGAAAAGGGCATGCGGCTGGCGTTGAACTTCGAAGTGTTCAACCTGAGCAACAGCTGGTCCCCGACGAGTATTTCCAGCTATCAGGCGTTCACGGAACTTAAGGGCGTCCTCACCGCGACGCCGTTGGGGCTTGGCTCAGCCGATGGCGGATTCCCCGACGGGACGCAAGCCCGCCGTATGCAGGTGAGCGCGCGCTTCTCGTTCTAGTACTCCATCCAGGCGAGGCCGGCCGCAACAGGAGTTATGGCTGGCCCCAATCTCGTCTCTGTAAACGGTTCAACATTCCCCTTGCTCAGTCGGATATAATCCGATAATCTATTTGTATTTTTCGGGATGCACTCGGGATACGCTTAGTTCGGTTCACCAAACCGTAATTGAAATTTTGGTAGCCTGAACCATAATCCCAAGGATAAAGAGGTCTAAAAAAGAGGTTTGCCCATGAGTTTTAAATCACTCGCTACACTTCTGCTCTGTGTTTCGTCTTCGGTTTTTGCGCAATCGGCCGGCGGGGTGGCCGGCATTTCCGGCGTCGTCCGGGATGCGTCGGGCTCGTCGGTTCCCAATGCCAAAGTGACGATTTCCAGCGAAGGTCAAGGAACGGTCCGCAGCCTCGTGACCAACGATGCCGGCGCCTTTTCGGCGCAGGCTCTAATTCCAGGTCCGGGTTATCAGGTGAAGGTAGAGGCCAAAGGCTTCAACACGTATCAAGCCGACAAGCTGGACTTGGCGGTGGGCCAGAACCTCGACCTCAATATTTCGATGACCATCGGCAGCGCCATCACGCAAGTGGACGTCTCGGCCACCGCCGTGATGGTGGACGACACCAAAACCGACGTTTCCACTGTGATCGACACCAAGCAATTGCAGGATCTGCCCACCAACGGCCGCCGCGTGGACTCGTTCGTCCTGCTCACCCCGGGCGTCACCAACGATGCCACCTTCGGTCTCCTCACCTTCCGCGGCGTGGCCGGCAACAACTCGTTCCTGGTAGACGGCAACGACAACACCGAACAGTTCTACGATGAGAACGCGGGCCGCACGCGCATCCAGTCGCAGATTTCACAGGATGCGGTGCAGGAATTCCAAGTGGTATCGGACGACTACTCGGCCGAATATGGCCGCGCCATGGGCGGCGTCGTCAATACTGTGACCAAGAGCGGCACCAACCAATTCCACGGCGTGGGCTTCTACTATCTGCGCAGCACGGGCTTCGATGCGCGCGATCCATTCGCCAGTTTCAACCCATCCGAACGGCGCGTGGAAGGCGGCGCCACGGTTACCGGCCCGATCGTGAAAGACAAGCTGTTCTTCACGCTGAATTTCGACCTGACCTATCGCAACTTCCCGATGGTGGATAGCTACGTGTCGCCGACCGTCGTCAACTCGACCACGCAGACATGGGTTGGTTGCGGCGTAGCGAGCGGCACGACGCCAGCCGCTACTGCAGCGCAGTGCGCAGCCATCAACGCGCTGCTGCCGCGCTTCTACGGAACGGTTCCGCGCACCGATGATAACGATCTCGGTTTCGGCCGCCTCGATTACCACCTTTCCGACAAGCACACCTTCACAGCGGAATTCAACTTCCTTCGCTGGTGGTCTCCCAACGGAATTCAGACCGGCCTGGTTTCCACTTCTGGCGCAGCCATCACCGGCAACGGCGACGACTCGGTGCGCGTGCGCAATGGCAAGCTGGGCTGGACGTGGGTTCCGACATCGAGCTTCGTGAACAGCTTCCGCTTCGGATATGACACCGACCGTCAGGCCGATTCGTTCGATGCGGCGGAGTTGGGCAGCGGCCTTGGCTATCTCGATGTCTCGGTGGGCGGCGTACAGCTTGGGCCGGCAACCTATCTGCCGCGCGTCGAGCCAGCCGAAACGCGCTACGAGATCTCCGATGACGCGAACCTGGTGAAGGGCAACCACTCGATTAAGTTTGGCTTCAATTTCTTCACCACCGAAGACTACAACTATTACATCAGCAATGCGTTCGGCTCCTATAGCTACCTCAATCCGAACGCGTTTGCCCTCGATTACACCGGCAACACCACCGGCCAGAAGAACTGGACGAGCTACTCGCAGACCTTCGGCAACCCCATTGCCGACTACCGCATCAACGAGCTCGCCTGGTATGCCCTCGACCAGTGGAAAGCGACGCCCAAGTTTACTGTGAACCTGGGGATTCGCTGGGACAAGTCGATGAGCCTGAACTTCCCGGTCACCAATCCGGACTTTCCGCAGACTGGTTACATCCACACGCCAAGCGCCAATTTCGCTCCGCGTATCGGGCTCTCTTACCGCTTGAATGACCGCACGGTGCTGCGCGGCGGCTATGGCATCTTCTATGGACGCCTGCTCGGCGGTCTCATCGACAACCTTTGGACCACTAACGGCATCTACCAGATTCCCGAGTCGTTGAGCGCCACCAACCCGGCGCAATTCGCCGCCGGACCGCTATTCCCGAATGCGCTGGCCGCGCCGCCCACGGGCGCCAGCATCAGCGCCACGACGCTTCAATTCGCAGATCCCAATATGAAAGCTCCGTATACGCAGCAGGGCAACATCACGGTGGAACACCAGCTCACCAGCTCGATGGTGCTAAGCGCTTCTGGCATCTGGAGCCGCGGCGCACACCTGATGAGCACAACGGATCTGAACGCGCCGATTTCCAACCAGACCTACGCCTATTCGATCACCGATGCCAATGGGAACCCCACCGGCACGTTCACCACGCCGCTCTATTTCAGCCCGCGGCCGAACACCAAGTACGGCGCGATCCTGGAAAACGTCAACGGCATCGACAGCTATTATGATGCGCTTGCCCTCACATTAAATAAGCGCTTCTCGGGCGGCGTGCAGATGCTGGCCTCTTACACCTGGGCCCACGAGATCGACGATGGCCAGGGCGGCGGTAGCAGCGCCATTTTCTTCAGCAGCGCTACCGGTGCAACCTACAACGGGAACAATGCGTTCGAGCGCGGTTCGGGCTCGCTCGATCAGCGTCATCGCCTCGTGTACTCGTTTGTCTGGGCGCCGACGATCACCCACTCCAGTAATGCGTTCGCCAAGTACGTGCTCAACAACTGGCAGCTCTCGGGCATCACGACGATCGCCGCTGGCCGTCCCTCCGGCAGCCCCACCATACGAGTGAGCAGCGCTCTGACGGGCTGCAGCGCGGGACAAACCGCCGGTTGCATTCAGCTCCCGGCCGGCGCCAGCGGCCTGTTGTCCACCGGTAGCCTCAACGGCTTTGGCGGCAGCTCCCGCGTTCCCTGGCTGCCGGTCAACAGCATTTATACGCCCGCTTCGTATCGCGCCGACCTGCGGCTCACGAAGAACATTCCGATCCAGATCAACGACCGCCAGACCATGCTGGGATTGAACTTTGAAGCGTTCAACATCAGCAACTCCTGGTCGCCGACCTCAATGACGACACAGGAGTACACGGCAAGCAATGGCGTGCTGAAGTACACGCCCACCGCATTCGGCCAGGGCTCCGGGGATGGCGGGTTCCCGGATGGAACGCAGGCGCGACGCTTGCAGGTGAGCGCCCGCTTCACGTTCTAACCAGCTGCGTGTTGTTTGTTGGGGGCCTCGGCGTGAGCGGAGGCCTCTTCGTTTTCCAGCTCGCTGGCGCGAACGTAAAACCGCTTCCCGCACGACCGGCACTGGCGTGGAAGCCGGCCGCGGCCACGCATGAATTCGTCTTTGAGACCTCGCGGCATCGAAGGCACGATGTCACGATGGAAACAGCGCGGGCATCGCAGCTCGCCCGGTTTGACGTCGAGGGATACCTTGACTTCCAAGCGGCCAGTCTAGCATAAGAAACACGGCAGCAATTCTTCACTTCCCGCTACTATATTCTGGTGCGCAGCTTCTTCCTGTTCCTCTCGCGCCGGAAGCATCTTCGCCGATGGATGGAAACATCGCCGGCGGCGCGGCGCCTGGCCACCCGGTTCGTGGCCGGCGAGACCCTGGATGACGCCCTGGCCGTCGGCCGGCGTTTGAACGCCGAAGGGATCACCATCACGCTTGATTGTCTCGGTGAGAGCGTCACGTCTCTCGAGGAGGCAGCGCGGGCGCGTGACGTTTACCTCGACACGCTCGAGGCGATGCGCCAGGCGGGCATCGAACCCAATGTCTCTCTGAAGCTCACCCAGTTCGGGCTGGACCTTTCGGCCGATGCCTGCCGGGAGAACGTCGGACAGCTCGTCCGGCGCGCCTCCGAAATCGGCGGATTCGTCCGCATCGATATGGAGTCTAGCGAATACGTCGACCGCACGCTCGAACTGGTGCACGATCTGCACGCCCGCTACGGCGCCGTGGGAACGGTCATTCAGGCCTACCTATATCGCAGCCGCAAGGATGTCGAGAAACTCTGCGACCAGCAGACACGCGTCCGCCTCTGCAAGGGTGCTTACCTGGAGCCCCAGACGGTGGCTTTTCCCAAAAAGACGCAGGTCGACGAAAACTACACGGAGATCGCAAAGCTTCTGCTGGAACGCGGCACCTATCCAGCTATCGCCACCCACGACGAGAAGATGATTGAGGCCGCCAAAGCGTTCGCCGCCAGCCGCAAGCTGGCGCGCGGCGCGTTCGAGTTCCAGATGCTTTACGGGATTCGCCGCGACCTGCAGCGACAGCTCGTGGCCGACGGTTACCGGCTCCGGCTGTATGTTCCCTTCGGCAGAGCCTGGTATCCATACTATATGCGCCGGCTTGCCGAGCGCCCAGCTAACGTTATCTTCGTGCTCAAAAACCTGTTCCGGCGTTAATCGTAAGGGATTTCGGCCGTCTGCCAACTGCCCGGCGGGGCCGATGGCAATAATCGACCGTCGGCCCCACGGCCTGTGTTAGAAACTAATTAGAGGCTCGGAGAGTCTAACCGGTATGCGCTACTGGGCGTATCTTGCCGCCAAGCTGGCCGTTGCGGGAGCTGGCCTTTACGGCCTGTTGATGTTCCTGGGGACGTGGAAGGTACATCCGCATGAGCCGTTAACCGATGGCCTTACCAGGCTTTGGCTGAGTCTGGCGCTGATGGGCTGGTTCGTGCTGGCGGCGGGTACAGTTTACGTTATCGTTTGGGATCAGCAGCATCGCTGCCGCACCTGCTTGCGCCGGCTGCGCATGCCGATCGAGACGGGTTCCTGGGGCCAGATTCTTCTGCTGGGCCGGCCGCGGATCGAGTCCATTTGTCCTTACGGGCATGGCACACTAAAGGAAGACGAATTGCAAATCTCCGGCCGGGCCACACCGGAATGGACGCCGCAATCGGACAACCTCTGGGATGAGCTCTGCGCCTCGATAAGTAAGGACGACGACAAGGAAAAGTGAACCGAGTCCCCCTTTGGCGGAAGGCCGCCGGCGTTGCGGTCCTGGCCGCCATGGTTTTCTTCCTCGCGGTCTTCGCGCCGATCTATTTCCACAATTTCCAGCTTCGCAATTATGTGGAGACCCTGACACACACCGTGGCCATCCGGAACGCTTCTGATGATCTGCTGCGCACGCAAGTCGTGGAAAAGGCTCACCAACTCAACCTCCCCTCCATCTCGGCAGACGACGTGCACATTATCCATTCGGCTAATGACCTGCGAATCGAAGTCCGCTACCGGGTACGGGTCGACCTCCCCGGATATACCGTTATGCTCCACTTCTACCCCGGCGCGGGAAGCAGGTAAAAGCCGGCCGAAAGCCGGCGATGCTCACAGCTCATAGCTCAAAGCTGCTTCTCCATGCGAGAATTAGATGTAGTGCCAAAAAAGGAAATGAAACTCCGGGTCCCAACCAACGCGGGCCTGGTAAAGCTACTTTTGAGCCCGCTGGGCCGGGTCCTGGTGGCTGGTTTGGCCATCTTCACCATCCTGAGTGTTGGCGTGTTCACGTATTATTACGCCAAATACGCCAAGGTCATCGATCAGAAGTTGCAGGTCGGGCCATTCGCCAATGCCGCTAAGATCTACGCTTCCCCTGAGACCGTCGCGGTAGGCGACGTACTCGCACCGGAAGACATCGCCGCCAGCCTGCGGCGCAGCGGGTATAACGAATCGCGGGGCAACCCGGTCGGCTATTATCAGCTCCACATCAATTCCATCGAAGTCTTCCCCGGCACCGACTCTTATTTCGACCAGGAGGCCGGCCTCATCCGCTTCTCCGGGGGCAGAATCTCGCAAATCATCTCTCTTCAGGACAACACGCAGCGCAACGAATATCAGCTCGAACCGCAGCTCATTACGAACATCAGCGGCCCCAATCGCGAGAAGCGCCGCATGGTGAAATTCGCCGACATTCCGCGCGTGCTGGTGGAGGCCGTCACCTCGGCGGAGGACAAGCGATTCTTCCAGCACAACGGCTTCGATCCGCTGCGCGTCATCAAGGCCGCTTATGTAGACCTGAAGACCGGCCGCAAGGAACAGGGCGCCTCCACCCTCAGCATGCAGCTCGCCCGCGACCTGTGGCTCGACCAGGGCAAGCGCTGGACCCGCAAGCTGGCTGAAATGGTCATCACGCTCGAAATCGAGCAGCGCCTGTCCAAACAGGAGATTTTCGAAGACTACGCCAACGACGTTTACCTGGGCTCGCGCGGTTCCTTCCGCATTCACGGGTTCGGCGAGGCGTCGGAAGCCTACCTGGGCAAGGATCTCAGCCAGATCACGCTGCCGGAGGCCGCCGAACTGGCGGGCATGATCCAACAGCCGGGATACTTTGACCCCTTCCGCCATCCCGACCGCTTAAAGGAACGCCGCAACCTGGTGCTTTCGCTGATGCGCCAGAACGGGTACATCCAGGATCGCGAGTATGCACTGGCCACCGATGTCCCGCTCACGGTCGCGAAGAACACGGCTCAGTCACTCGAGGCACCCTACTTCGTGGACCTCGTCAACGACACGGTGCAGAGCAAGTTCGGCGATACCGACCTGCAGAATAACGCCCTGCGCATCTATACCTCGCTCGACCTCCGCCTGCAGCGCGCCGCTGCCGAGGCGATTCGCCTGGGCATGGACAACGTCGATCAGCAGATCCGCAAGCAGAAGCGGTACCGCGGCCAGACCGTTCCCGAGGCGCAGGTGGCACTGATTGCCATCGACCCGCATACCGGCGAGATCAAGGCTCTCTCCGGCGGCCGCAACTACGGCATGAGCCAGCTCGACCACGTGCTGGCCTTCCGCCAGCCGGGCTCGATTTTCAAACCCTTCGTCTATGCCGCCGCCATGAATACGGGAGTGGAAGGCGGCTCGCACATTTTCACGCCCAGCACCATGGTGGTCGACGAACCGACCACGTTCTATTACGAGCACGGCACGCGCGAGTATAAGCCCAGCAACTTCGAACATAAGTTCTATGGCCAGGTGACTCTCCGCCAGGCCCTGGCGCACTCTCTCAACGTGGCAACCGTGAAAGTGGGCGAAATGGTGGGCTTCGATGACGTTGTCTCCATGGCCAACCGCGCCGGCATGAACTATCACATTCAGCCGACGCCCGCCGTCGCCCTCGGTTCCTACGACATCACTCCCATCGAGGCCGCCGGCGCCTACACGATGTTCGCCAACCAGGGCGTCTACGTGAAACCCAGCTTCATCACCATGGTCCGTTCCGCCTCTACTCCGGAAGGGCAAGAGAGCAAGGTGATCTACAAGAATCAGGCAGAACAGAAGCAGGTGCTCGATCCGCGCGTGGCTTACCTGATGACCAGCATGATGGAGGAAGTGCTCCGCAGCGGCACGGCCGCCGGCGTGCGCGCCAAGTACAACCTCAATTTCCCTGCAGCCGGCAAGACCGGAACCTCGCACGATGGCTGGTTCGCTGGATACACCTCGGAGCTGCTCTGCGTAGTCTGGGTCGGTTTCGATAATAACGACGAGCTCGACCTGGAAGGCGCACACTCCGCGGCGCCCATCTGGGCGGAGTTCATGAAGCGCGCGGTCGGTTACCGTGAGTACCGCGACACCAAGCCGTTCCGTGCTCCCGATGGGATCGTCACGCTGACCATCGATCCCCAGTCCGGCTATCCGGCCACCCCCAACTGCCCGAAGACGCAGGAAGAAGTTTACATCGCCGGCACCGAGCCGACGGGCTCCTGTCCGCTTCACGGCGGGCGCCAGGTGATTACGAACGTCGCCGGATGGGATGTTTCCCCGCAGACAGGTCCGGCCGCCGGTGGCCCCACCCCTGCCGCCGCTCCATCGGGAGTGGATGGTCAACTGGCGCCGGGTGCGGTCGCGAGCCGGGCCGCGCGTCAAAATCCGCCGGCGGCACAAAAGCAGCCCTCGACCAACCCTTCGCCGGGACTGCCTGCCACCCAGGTGGCTAATTCACCTTCTAAGCCGGATGCTAACAAAGGGGAGCAGAAAAAGGGCTTGCTGCGTCGTCTCCTGAATGTGTTTAAATAGTTCAGGAGGTTTCCCATGGTTTCCCGGCCTTTCGCCTTGATGCTGCTGGCCGGTTTGGGTTCCGCTTGGGCCATCGCCCAGCCAGCCGGCAACGCGTTGCTGGACACGCCGCGGCAACTCACTTCCCCTGCCACCACCCCGCCAACCATTCCGGTTACGAATGAGATGCGCGGCGACATTTTTATGGCCCGCAAGCAGTACCGCGAGGCCATTGAAACCTATGCTCAAGGCGGCTCAAAAAATGCAATTCTGCGCAACAAAATGGGCATCGCCTATCACCAGATGATGGATCTGGACCGCGCCCGGAAGTGCTACGAAGAGTCGCTCAAAATCAAGCCCGATTATTTCGAGGCCATGAACAACCTGGGTACGGTCTACTACGCCAAGAAGAGCTACCGGCGCGCCATCTCGTGGTACAACCGCGCGCTCCGCGTGGACGGCGACACGCCCCGCGCTGCGTCGGTGTACATGAATCGCGGAACCGCATGGTTTTCGCGCAAGCAATATCCGAAGGCGATGGAGGATTATCAGACCGCCGTACATCTGGAGCCTGATATCTTTGAGCACCACGGCACTTTCGGACAGATTCTGGAAGAGCGCAGCGTGGAAGAGCGGGCCAAGTACCACTTCTTCCTGGCCAAGCTCTACGCCAAGCAAGGCCGCAACGAGCTGGCCATCCAGAACCTGCGGAAGGCTCTTGAAGAAGGCTTCAAAGAAAAGAAAAAGCTGGAAGAAGAGCCGGACTTCGCCGGCCTGAAAGATCTGCCCGATTTCAAGACCCTGCTGGCGAAAGAGCCGCGTGTATTGTAGCTACGAGACAAGGCCTCCGTCCAAGCGCCTTAGCTCGAAGCTGTTGTCTCGCGGCTCGTGGCTCTTTTTGTGTTTACTTTTCTCCTCCTGCTCCCGCGCCCCTGCTCCCGCTGGCCCTGAGCGCATTGCGATTCTGCGTTTCGAAAACCTCAGTGCGAACTCTTCCCTCGATTGGATGGGCCGCGCGTTCTCCGAAGTCATCTCCGCCCAACTCGCGCAGGCTCCCAATGTGGATGCCATCGGCATGTCGCGTATTCGCGCGCTGAGCCTGCCCATGGGTCTGCGGCCCGCCTCCGCGCCCGGAGCATCCACAGAGCAGGCCGCTGCCCTGGCGGCCGGCGCCAATCGCATCGGTTACGGCACTTACTGGCTATCCGGTGGCCGCCTGCAGGCGCGGTTGGAGATCCAGGATCCTGCTCGGATGCGAGATGTCCGGGTCTTCTCGGCTTCCGCACCAGCCTCAAATGTGGTGGGCGCCGCTAGCGAGTTGTCCCACCAGATCTCTGCGCGCGCCGGCCGCTATGGCACCTCCAATGAGGCCGCGCTGATGAATTACGCCGGCGCGATTGAGGCGCCCGATGCGTCCACGGCGGAGTCGAAAGCCAGCCTGGCGATCGCAGCCGATCCTGACTTCGGCCCACCTTATCGACTGTTAGCGGAGATCAAAGCACAACGGGATCGCGATGCGGCGCTGGCGCTGCTCGAAGGGGCCCTCGCCCGCCCGGCGATTCACCCATTGGAGCACGCCCGGCTGCAGCTCGAAGCAGCCCGTCTCCGCCGCGACCCCGCGGCTCTCGAAAACAGCCTCGCGACGCTGGCGAAGCTCGAGCCCCTGGATGCTGGAAACTGGAAGGCTCTCGCCGAGGCCGCCACCGCGCGCCACAACTACCGACAAGCCCTGAGTGCCTGGCAGGCCGTGCTGAAACTGCAACCAGACAATGTGGAGGCGCTCAACGCGTCCGCCTACGCCGCAGCGTATGCCGGCGACCTGTCCGCCGGAGTTGCGGCACTGCGCCGGTACGCCGCCCTCCGGCCCAAGGACCCGAACGCGCTCGATTCGCTTGGCGATGTTCATTTGATTGTGGGGAAGCTGAAAGAAGCCGAAGAATTTTACATTCAGGCCGTGAAAAAAGACCCGAACTTCTATAGTGGCGCCGACTGGTTCAAGGCGGCCATGGCGCATCTGATGACCGGCGATGTCTCGGGTGCCGACGGCCTAGCCGCCCAGTACATCAGTGCCCGCTCTGCTGCACACGACCCCACCGTGCCGATGCTCGAAGCCGAGTGGCAATGGCTCTCTGGCCGAAGAAAACCGGCCTACCGCGCCCTGGAGCAGTTCGCGCGCTCCCTGGAGAATGGACAGTCACACGAGTTGGCTGCGCGGGCCTACACGCAATTGGCGATCTGGAGCCTCATTCTGGATGATCGCCCAGCCGCTGCGCAAATGTCGGCGAAAGCCGTGGCGCTCGCGGGGCCGGCCACCGCCAACGACGCAGTGATCGCACGTTTTCTGGCTCAGCCGCCGACAACTGCCGAGGAATGGCAGAGTCGCGCCGCACGTCTGGCGCCCAGCGAAGCCCAGCAGACCATTCGTGATACCGTGCTCGCTCACGCGCTGCTGGCGTCGCGAGAGTTCGCTCCCGCCTCCGATATCCTGCGCCGCCTCTACGATTCCGGCGCCGCGTCGAACAATGAAGGCCTCCCGGTCCTACTGGCTTGGACTTACCTGGAAACTGGCCGCGACAACGACGCCGCGCCGCTGCTGCAGTTCAACCCCATCCCCCCCATCGCCGGCCCCGCATACTTTACAGGGCTGTACTTTCCCCGCATCTTCGACCTGCGCGCGCGGCTGGGTGAAAAGCAGGGGAAAGCGGATGAGGCGCAGGCAAATCGCAAGATCTTCGCGGCACTGTCGGAGCCGCGCCCGTAAGGGGAACGGACGCTCTCATCTTTTAGCTCACGGCTCGAGGCTCACCGCTCAGAGCTAGTCACCCAATGGAAGCTCCGTCGTCCGCAGCACGCGTTGCGGATAAGACGGATCGGGCCGGAAGGGCCTCTTGCCGGGATAATCCAGCCGCATGTCTGCCGTCACTTCGTCCAGCATCTCCACCGTGGCCGTGTGGTTCTCCATCGCGAACGACGTCAGCAACAAATTGTCGCAGATGCCATTGATGAGACGCGGAATGCCTTGCGAACGATAGTGGATCTCTTCGATCAGCTCCGGTGGGAAGATCGTTTGCTCCTTCAAGCCGGCGCGCGCCATGCGCGATTCGATGTACGCAGCGGTCTCCGGGACATCAAACCCGCGCAGCACACAGCGCAGCGCGATCCTTTGCTTGAGCTGCCGGTATTCGGGCTGTTCCAGCTTGCGATCGAGCTCCTGCTGCCCGGCCAGGATGATCTGCAGCAGCTTACCGCGCCGTGTCTCGAGGTTACCCAGCAGGCGGATTTCTTCGAGCACCTCCCAGTCCAGGTTGTGCGCCTCGTCGACGATCAGTACCGTCGTCCGCCCCGCTGCCATCCGCTCCATGAGGAAGTTGTTCAGGCTGAGCAGGACTTCGGTCTTCGAATGCCGGTTGCAGCGCAGGTCCAGATCGTAGGAGAGCAGCTCGAAGAATTGTTCCTCGCTCAAACGCGAATTGAACAGCGAAGCGAACGCGATCTGCTGGGAGTGCAGAAAATCGCGCAGGCATTCCAGCATGGTAGTTTTGCCCGTGCCGACTTCGCCCGTCAGTACGATGAACCCCTTGCGGCTCTGCACACCGTAAATCAGGTTGGCCAGCGCTTCCTCGTGCTGTTGGCTCCGGAATAGAAAGGACGGATCCGGAGACATGTTAAACGGATTTTGCGTGAAGCCGAAGAAGGCGTTGTACATACCGGGGCTAATTTCAGAACTTCTCGAATCTTAACACGCCGGGACCTCGACAGCCCGTACCGAAGAACACCAGGACAGCACGGGAATCTTACTGATTCTGCGGCACCGTACTCCCGTTGGCCGGGGCGGTCGCAGGACTCGGCTTCTCCTGCGGCTTCTCGTGCGGCTTATCGGTCGGCTTGCTGGCCTTCACGGGGCTGATAAGAATATGCGCGTTGCGCCCTTCCAGGCGCGGCTGCCCTTCCACGCTGCCGTATTGTGCCAGATCGCCCGCGAACCGCATCAGCAGCTTCTTGCCCAGGTCGGCGTGCGCGATTTCACGGCCGCGGAACTGCACTACGGCCTTCACACGGTTGCCTTCCTGCAGGAAGCGCACCGCATTCTTCATCTTGAAATCGTAGTCGTGGCCGCCGGTATTCGGACGGAATTTCAGTTCTTTGACCTGCACCACGTGCTGCTTTTTCTTAGCGTCGTGCTGCTTCTTCTTCTGTTCGTACTGGTAGTGCCCGAAATCCACGGCTTTAGCCACCGGAGGAACGGCCGTTGGCGACACCAGCACCAGGTCGAGACCCATGTCCTGGGCCTTGCGCAACGCCGCCGAGGTGGGCATCACTTCGGCTGTGCCGTCGGGAAACACCGCACGCACTTCCCGGGCGCGGATGGATTCGTTCACGTTCTCTCTGCGGTTCTGCCTGCGAGGAGGGAGATTTCTTCCTGGATACATTGGTGAATTAGACGTCGATGTGTGGCTGACGATACTGAGCTGCGGGCGGGGTGCCCACAAAAACGTTTCGGCGAGGATTCGAGATGGTATGAGCGATAGACAAGCAAAAAAACTTCGTCAGGTACAGTGTACAACAAAAGGGTTGGGTGAAGTCAATGCCGATCGTTCCGATGTGGTAGCAGGAGTCAGGCCTGACAGCTCGCTTCCCCCCGAGGAACACCGACAAACGCAGGTTGGCGGCCTGGGATCGGCGCTGATGCGCATTCATCGGCGGTCCAACAGAGCGCCCGCGCGCTATTATTGTGAAGATTCACCTATGGTCCGCTGTCCGGCCTGCACACACGAGTGTCCTACAGGGGCGCATTTCTGCCCCTCCTGCGCCGCGCCGGTCGATCTCACTTCCGCGGAAACCGAAGTCGTGGCCGCGGCGGCCACGGCCGGACCGGCCTCCCATTCCGCGCCACGTTTGACCACCTCGAGCGCTGTCGATGAAGGCCGATTTCTGCCCGGCGTAGTCGTTGCCGGCCGGTACCGCATCACCTCTCTGCTCGGACGCGGCGGCATGGGCGAAGTCTATCGCGCCACCGATCTCACCCTCGGCCAGGCAGTCGCCCTGAAATTCCTTCCCGAATCCGCCGCCAAAGACGAGCGCGCGCTGGCACGATTCTGCAATGAGGTCCGGATGGCGCGCCAGGTCACCCATCCCAACGTCTGCCGCGTTTACGACATCGGCCAGCTCGAAGGCCTGCACTACATCTCGATGGAGTATGTGGACGGCGAAGACCTCGGCGTACTGCTGCGGCGCATCGGCCACCTACCGGCTGACAAAGCCACCGAACTCGCCCGCCAGCTCTGCGCCGGACTGGCCGCGGCCCACGACAAGGGTGTGCTGCACCGCGACCTCAAACCCGCCAACATCATGATCGACGGGCGCGGCCAAGTCGTCATCATGGATTTCGGTCTCGCCGGACTGGGCGAACAGCTTCAGGGGGATATCCGTAGCGGCACCCCGGCCTATATGTCGCCGGAGCAGCTTGCGGGCACTGAGGTTAGCGCACGCAGCGACATCTACGCGCTCGGCCTGGTGCTCTATGAGCTCTTCACCGGCAGGCGCGCTTTCGAAGCTGCTTCGATGATGGAACTGATCGAGATGCAGCAGCGCGCCGCTCCGGCCAGTGTTACCACCCTGGTAAAGGATCTCGACCCAGCCGTGGAGCGAGCCATTGAGCGGTGTCTCGATCCCGATCCGCGCCGCCGGCCGGCGTCCGCAGTCGCCGTCGCCGCTGCCCTGCCCGGCGGAGATCCGCTGGCCGCCGCGCTCGCCGCCGGCGAAACGCCATCGCCCGAACTGGTAGCCGCCGCCGGTGAGACCGAGGGCCTGCGGCCCGCTGTCGCGCTCTGGTGCCTGGCCGGCGCGCTGGTAGCCATTATTGGCATTGCCATCGGCGGTGCGCACTCGTCCATCCTCGGCAAGGTTCCCCTCGAGCTTCCGCCCGAGGCCCTCGCGCGCGATGCGCGCGTCCTGCTCGCCGCCTCGGGCTACACCACCAAACCGGCCGACGCCGTCGGCGGTTTCGAAGTCGCGCCGCAATATAGCGAATACCTGAAAACCCATGAGGATCTGGCCGCGCAACGCTGGAAGAATCCCTCCGCCGGCTATCCGCCCCTCGTGCAGTTCTGGTATCGAGAGAGCCCGCGCGACCTGGTCGCGGAGCGTGGGACCAATACCGCGCCGGATTGGGACGATCCGCCGTTCCATCGATCGAGCGCTGTGCGCGTTAAGCTGGGGGCGGACGGCCGGCTCCTGCAGTTGGAGGCCATTCCGCCGCAGTTCGAGCGCACCACACCCGCGGCCGCGGAGTTCGACTGGTCGAAACTGTTTCACGCTGCCGGCCTGGATTTCGCCCGCTTCCAGCACGCCGAACCGCAGTGGGTTCCGCTGACGAGCTGGGACGACCGAAGCGCGTGGACCGGCCCGAGTCCCGGCACGCCTGGCGGCCCCATACGTGTCGAAGCCGCCGCCTGGCGCGGACGCCCGGTCTTCTTTCGCGTGATCGGCCCGTGGTCGACTCCCGAACGCGAAAGCCCGTCGTCGCATTCCGCAGCCGAACTGTTTTGGATGGGCATCGTCTATGCCGCCCTCATCAGCGCCTGCGTGATTGCCTGGCACAACGTCCGGCTGGGCCGCAGCGACCAGCACGGCGCCGCACGCCTGTTCGCTATCTACTTCGTAAGCTTTGCCGCCGCGCGGCTCCTCTGCGGACGGCACACCCCGGACATAAAGGAGCTGGACGTCTTTTGGGTTTCGGTGATGAGCGCCGGGGTCAACGCCGGAGTGGTTTGGCTGTTCTATCTCGCTCTGGAGCCGTGGGTGCGCCGCGGCTGGCCGCAGACCATGATCTCCTGGAGCCGTTTCACCACCAAAGGGATCCGCGACCCGCTCGTCGGCCGCGATCTGCTCCTCGGAATCGGTGTTGGAGGTTTGGCGGCACTTTTGGAGCTCCTGAGATGGGCAATCCCCGGAGGCCGGCCCTACTTCCCGGCCCTGAACGCGGTGAGCGGAATCCGTTGGACCGCCGGTGCGACGCTCGAGATGTTCGGGTCTGCGCTCTTCGTCGTTCTTTTGTACCTGTTCCTGATGTTCGTTCTACGGGCGCTGCTGCGTAAGACCTGGCTGTACACCGGGGTTTTCATTCTGCTGGCCGCCGGCCTCGAGTCCGCGGGGACCTCCCGGCCGTGGGTAGACGTGCCCTTAAGGCTCGCCGTTGTCGCCATCATGACTTTTGTGTTGTTGCGTCTCGGGTTGTTGGCGACGATCGTCGCCTATGCCGTACCCCAGATTCTGCTCAATCTGCCCATCACGCTCGATTCTTCGTCATGGTATTTCGGCCTCAGCATGATCCCCATCGTGCTGGTAGCGGCTGTTGCGATCTACGGTTTCCGCATCTCATTAGCCGGCCGCAAAATTCTTCGCAGCGAGCTGATTTAAGCTTGTGGCTCTTAGCTTTTAGCTGTGAGCTGTCGGCTGTTCGCTGTCGCCTGTTCCAGCGCCTGCTCCAAATCTGTAATGAGATCGTCCGGATGCTCTAACCCTACCGATACTCGCAGCAGGTTCTGCGGCGTCTTCGTCTGCGGCCCTTCCACCGACGCTCTGTGCTCGATCAGGCTGTGTGCGCCGCCCAAGCTGGTCGCCCTGATGAACAACCGGCAGCCCGCCGCTACCGCCATCGCCTGCTCGCGGCCGCCTCGCACTTCGAACGAGAGCATCCCGCCGAATGACGACATCTGCCGCCTCGCAATCTCGTGGCCAGGATGTGTTTCGAGGCCAGGATAGTGGACACGCTCCACCGCCTTGTGCGCAGCTAGCCACCGCGCCACCCTCGCCGCATTCTCGGCATGCGCCCGCACCCGGTATGGCAGCGTGTCTACCCCCCGCCGGGTCAGCCAGCAATCGAACGGTGAAGGCACTGCCCCGCCATACTTCTGCGCCAGCCTGGCCCTTTCAAAAAGATAGTTCGGATGCCGCGTGATCAGCGCCCCGCCCACCACGTCGCTGTGCCCGCCGATATACTTCGTGGTCGAGTGCACCACCATGTCGATTCCGCAGTCGAGCGGTCGCTGCAGAATGGGCGTGGCGAAGGTGCCGTCGCAAACCGTGACCGCATTGGGCGCGGACTCCCTGACCAGGGCCGCCAGCGCTGCCAGATCGGTGATCTTCATGAGCGGATTAGAGGGTGTTTCCACCCAGATCAAGCGGGTGTTAACACGCAGCGCGGCCTTCATTCGCTCCGGTGATGTTGTGTCTATATACTCCGCCTCGAGCCCCGATTTTCCGAAGACCTGCCCGACCACCTTCCGCAGTGCCCAATAGACATCGTCCGCCACCAGAATGTGATCCCCCGGCTCGAGCCCTTGCAGCAGCGCCGTCCCCACCGCTAGTCCTGATGAAAAAACCAACGCTTCACTCCCCCCTTCGAGGTCCGCCAGGCACTCCTCCAAAGAGCGCCGGTTGGGGTTTTGGTCTCGCGAGTAGCTGTAGCCCAATGGGTATTCCCCGTCGGGGCTTCGTTCGAATGTGGTGGAAAGGTGGATGGGCGGGGTGACGGCTCCTGTCGCGGGGTCGATCTGCCGCCCGGCATGGACCGCGCGTGTCTCGATTTTCATCACTTTATAGCCTACAGCGAACAGTCGGCCCTGAACAGTAAACAGTCAACAGCCTGAACCAGCGGCGCCAAACGCCGCCGGGGCTGATGTTTAAGCGGTCCGCTGTTGGCTGTCAGCTGCGTCCCGGTGGGTGGAATCCCCCAGTGCTCCTGTGGCATTGTAGAGTTTAATGCCCTATTTTCTGCTATTTTGCGGGTGGTCCCTGAATTGCTCGCGCCGATATATATGGCATATGTAATTACCGATAGCTGCACCAAAGACGAACTGTGCGTTCAAGCCTGCCCGGTGGACTGCATCCATCCCAAGCAGGACGAGGGCGGTTTCGCAGACGTTCCGCACCTCTATGTGAACCCCAACGATTGCATCGATTGCGGCGCCTGCGTCCCGGTCTGCCCCACCAACTCCATCTACACCACGGAAGATCTGCCGGCCGACCTCGCCAAGTTCGCCGAAATCAATGCAGTGCACTACAACTAGCTGACAGCAGACAGCAGCCTACAGCTCAAATCTGCTGCTTTTGGTCTTAGCTGTGAGCTGTCAGCTGTCGGCTGTCGGCTGTCAGCTTTCCTCTGTTATCCTCAAGTCATCGGCACCCCTAATGCTTCATCTCCCCGGGGACATGCTGCTTCCGTACCGATGAAAAAACTCTTAGCGCTTAACCGCAGCGAAATCGCCATCCGCATACTCCGCGCCGCCAACGAGCTGGGGCTGCGCACCGTGGCCATCTATTCGCATGAAGACCGGCTCGCGCTCCATCGTTTCAAAGCCGACGAAGCCTATCTCATCGGCGAAGGCAAAGGACCGGTGGAAGCCTACCTCGATGTCGCCGGCATCGTAAACCTGGCGCACGAAAAAGGCGTCGACGCTATCCATCCCGGCTACGGTTTCCTTTCCGAAAATCCCGCGCTACCCCGCGCCTGCGCCGACGCCGGCATAGAGTTCATCGGACCGAGCTCCGAGTTACTGGAGCTGCTGGGCGACAAAACCGCCGCCCGCCGCCTTGCGCAGAGAGCAGGCATCCCCGTAGTTCCCGGCACCGAGGAACCAGTCCGCACCGTCAAACAGGCCGAGAAGATCGCCGCCGAAATCGGATTTCCTCTCATTGTCAAAGCGGCGTTCGGGGGCGGCGGTCGCGGCATGCGCGTGGTCGACAAGCCCGCCGATTTCGCCGGCCGCCTGCAAGAAGCGCAGCGCGAAGCCGGCGCCGCCTTCGGCAATGACGCCGTCTTCCTAGAACGCTTCGTCCGCCGCGCTCGCCATATCGAAGTCCAGATCCTTGGCGACCGCCACGGCAACATCCTGCACCTCTACGAGCGCGACTGCTCCGTGCAGCGCCGCCACCAGAAGGTGGTCGAGGTGGCGCCGGCCGTCGAGCTCTCTGCTTCCATTCGCCGAGCCCTCGCCGATGCCGCCGTGACCCTCGCCCGCGAGGCCGGTTATTACAACGCCGGCACGGTCGAGTTCCTGGTCGATGCCGATTCCGGCGAGTGGTATTTCATAGAAGTTAATCCGCGTATCCAGGTCGAACACACCGTCACCGAAATGGTGACGGGCATCGACCTCGTCCGCTGCCAGATTCAGGTGGCCCAGGGCCTCGCGCTGCGCGGCCCCGAGATGAACCTGCCCGCACAGGACCACATTCCGCTCTACGGCTACGCCCTGCAGTGCCGCATCACCACCGAGGATCCGTCGAATAACTTCGTTCCCGATTACGGCAAGCTCTCTACCTACCGATCTCCCGCCGGTTTCGGCATCCGGCTCGATGGCGGCTCGGCCTACGGCGGCGCGGTAATCACCCCGTACTACGATTCCCTGCTGGTCAAAATGACCGCCTGGGGCCGCGAGTTCCGGCACGCCTGCCAGCGCATGGACCGCGGCCTGCGCGAGTTCCGCGTGCGCGGCGTCAAGACCAACATTCCGTTCCTGGAGAACGTCGTCAATCATCCCGACTTCCAGGCCGGCCGCGTCACCACCAAGTGGCTCGAGGAGACGCCCGAGCTGTTCAAGTTCGCCGCGCGCCGCGACCGCGCCACCCGCCTGCTCACGTACCTGGCCGACGTCATCGTCAACGGCAACCCGTCAGTAGCCGGCAAGCCTGTACCGAAGTGCGACGCTGTGCCGCCGGTCCCGCCGCACGATTCCTCCGCTCCGCCCGATGGCACCCGCCAGCTTCTGCAAAAGCTGGGCCCCGAAGGCCTCGCCCACTGGGTGCTCTCGGCCAAGCGCCTTCTCCTCACCGACACGACTTTCCGCGACGCCCACCAGTCGCTGCTCGCCACTCGTGTTCGCACCTACGACATGATGGCCATCGCCAATTTCGTGTCGCACCGCCTGCATAACCTGTTCAGCCTGGAGATGTGGGGCGGCGCCACCTTCGACGTCACCATGCGCTTCCTGCACGAAGACCCCTTTGCGCGCCTGCGCCGTCTTCGCGCAGCCGTTCCCAATATCTGTTTCCAGATGCTGCTGCGCGCCTCCAACGCTGTCGGCTACACCGCCTATCCCGACCGTGTCGTCGCGGAATTCGTTTACGAAGCGTCCGCCCAGGGCATCGACATCTTCCGCATCTTCGATTCGCTCAACTGGCTGCCCAACATGAAGCACTCCATGGAATCGGTGCGCCAGACCCACTCCATCTGCGAGGCCGCCATTTGCTACACCGGCGATATTCTCGATCCGCGCCGCGACAAATATTCTCTCGGCTATTACGTCCGCATGGCGAAGGAACTCGAGAAGATGGGTGCCCACATGCTGGCCATTAAGGATATGGCCGGCCTGTGCCGTCCCTATGCGGCCGAAAAACTGGTGAAGACGCTGCGCCAGGAAGTCGGCATCCCCATTCACTTCCACACGCACGACACCAGCGGCCTGAACGCCGCCAGCATTCTGAAAGCCGCTGAAGCCGGCGTGCACGTGGCCGATGGCGCCGTCGCTTCCATGAGCGGCCAGACCAGCCAGCCCAATCTCAACTCCATCGTGGCTTCGCTCGCCCATACCCGCCGTGACCCCGGACTCGATCTCGATGCCCTCAACCAGTGCGCCGATTATTGGGAGGTTGTCCGCGAATACTACGCGCCTTTCGACACCGGCCCCAAGGCCGGCACCGCCGAGGTCTACCAGCACGAAATGCCGGGCGGCCAGTACACCAATCTTAAGGAGCAGGCGCAAGCCATGGGCCTGGGTGCGCGCTGGCACGAAATCGCCAAGGCATACGCAGACGTCAACATGGCATTCGGCGACATCGTTAAGGTAACGCCCTCCAGCAAAGTGGTCGGCGACATGGCCATCTTCCTGGTCAACCACAACATGACCATGGAACAGTTCCAACGCCTCGGCCCGGACCATTCGCTCACCCTGCCGCAATCGGTTATCGAGATGTTCATGGGCTCGCTCGGTGAACCCGAAGGCGGTTGGCCGCGCAAGCTGCAAAAGACGATCCTGCGTGGCGCGAAGCCGCAGCGCGGCCGGCCCGGTGCCAGTCTGCCCAAACCCGATTTCGACGAGACGGCCGCCGCCATCGAAAAGAAGATCGGCCGCCACCCCTCGCACGACGAAGTGCTCAGTTACCTGATGTACCCCGACGTCTTCGTCAAGTTCGCCCGCAACCGCAACGCCTGGGGACCGGTGGACGCCCTACCGACCCCGCAGTTCTACTACGGCATGCAGCGCGGTGAAGAGGTGATGGTCGATCTCGAACCCGGCAAGACCCTCAACATCAAGTTCCAGACCAGCGGCGAGCCGCATCCGGACGGCACCCGTACCGTCTTCTTTGAGCTGAATGGCCAGCCACGCGAAGTCTCCGTGCGCGACCGCAAGCTCGAAGTGAAGGAAGCCCCGCGCCTCAAAGCCGACCCGGCCATCCCCGGCCAGATCGGCGCTCCGATTCCCGGCGTTGTCTCCACCGTCGCCGTCGAACTCGGTCAAGCTATCAAGAAAGGCGACCGCCTCCTGGTGATGGAAGCGATGAAGATGCAGAGCACGGTGTATTCGCCGGTCGCAGGCACCGTCCGCCAACTCCTGGCGCAGCCAGGCCAGCACGTGGAAGCAAAGGATCTGCTCCTGGTAATCGAATAGCTCCGAGCTGCGAGCCCGCGCGCTGCCGGTGGAATGGCGGTGCCCAAATCGGCCGCCGGATTACCCCTAAATTGCAATTTGGGACAATCGACTCATGCGTCCTCTTCTTCTCTTTTTCTGCGCCGCCTCGCTCGCCGCCGCTTCCGGCCCACTGCGCGTCGTGGTAGCTCAGGATGGCTCCGGCGATTTCCCCACCATCCAGCGTGCCGTCGACCACGCCCTCGATAATGCCCGCGCCGACCGCGGCCGCCTGATCATTGAAATCCGCCCCGGCACCTACAAGGAGCGCGTCATTCTGCCGAAAGACATGCTCAATGTCACCTTTCGCGGCTCCGACGCAAAGACCACTATCATCACGTCCGACATGAGCGCCAAGGTGGCGGGCGGCACCTTTCTCAGCGCGACTGTCACTATCTACGGCGACGGCTTCGAAGCCGAGAATATTACATTTGAAAACACCTTCGGCCAAGGCTCCCAGGCGGTGGCCCTCACCATCTACTCCGACGGGGCGGTCCTCCGGCAGTGCCGCTTCCTCGGCTGGCAGGATACTCTCGACGCCGCCTACGGCCGCCAATATTACGTGGATAGCTACATCTCAGGCGCCATCGACTTCATCTTCGGTAACGCCGCTGCTGTATTCGACCATTGCGAGATCCGCTCGGTCGGCCCCGGCTACGTCACGGCCCAAAGCCGCGTTCTCCCCGACGGCCCGCAAGGCTACGTTTTCCAGCACTGCCGCCTCACCGCCGAGCCCGGCGTGAAAAACATCCCGCTCGGCCGGCCTTGGCGTAACTATTCGCGCGTGGTCTATCTCGACTGCTGGATGGGCGACCACATCGCGCCCGCCGGTTGGAGCAACTGGGGCAAGCCCGAAGCCGAAAAGACTACTTTCTACGCTGAGTTCAATTCCGAAGGTCCCGGCGCCAACCCCTCCGCCCGCGTCCCGTGGGCCAAGCACCTCACGGAATCCGAAGCCAACAAGTTCCGCCCCGAAGTTTTCCTTCGCGGCGAAGACAACTGGAACCCCGCGGCCGTCCATTTCTGATCGTCTTCCGCGCGCCGGCGGGAGTAAAATGGGACCCGGAGGTCCTGACATGCGATTCTTCTTCCTGATCGCGGCAGGTTTGGCTGGCAGCATCCCCGCCTTGGCGGAGCCGCAAGACGCGATCTACTCAACCGCCACCGGCGCCAACAACAATGTCATTCAGGGAACCATGGGATTTCCCGGAAGGCGATTCGCCGGCACCCCGGTGACCGGCGCGCCGTACTCCGCGCAGCGCGTTTCTGAGCATGTACAAATAGGAACGGACGGCACCAGGTTCACGCAAACCAACCAGCAGGAGACGATCTATCGCGACTCACAAGGGCGCACCCGCACCGAGCGCCAAACGATGATGGGGCGGTCCGGGGCCCAGTCACCCGTCGCGGTGGAAATCGTCGACCCCATTGCCGGCTTCAGCTACACGCTCGACACTCAGAATAAAGTCGCGCACCGCGTGCAGTTGCAGACGCCCGAGCGGCAGGCCGCTCGCAACGGCGGCAACGTCTTGCCAGGCCAAATGGGGGTTCTGATAGGAGGTGCCACCGAGACAATGCGCACCGGCACGATCGCCGCCGTCGCGCCTCCGCCCCCGCCGCCCGGCGCGCAAGTCGCGTCTCGTCCGCTGCGTCCCGAGATGAAGCAGGAAGACCTCGGCCAGCAGGTAATCGAAGGCGTGGTCGCTGCCGGCCACCGCATGACGCAGACCTGGCCGGAAGGCAGCCAGGGCAACGACCGGCCATTTCAGGTGGTCAGCGAGACGTGGATGTCTGCTGATCTGAAGGAGATGGTTCTGAGTAAGAACACCGATCCGCGCTCCGGCGAAAACACCGCCAAGCTCCTCAACATCAACCGCGCGGAGCCGGATGCTTCGCTCTTCATGCCGCCGGCCGACTACAAGGTGGTCGACGAAGCCGGCCCGTTCCAAATCAATTGGAGCGCACCCAGGCAGTAGCCTTTAACCCTAGGTCCGGGGCTCGAGGCGGTAAACTGGAGCCGGGAGGGTACGCCATGGACAAAGGCAGACACCCCAAAGTCGTACGCACGTGGTTGGCCGGAAGAATTCGCAGGCCACCCGAGCCCAAGCTAGCGCCGCACAAGCCCGAACCGCACAACAAGACTTAAGGCGCCAACATTTTGCGTCACCTCGCCAACCCGTTGTTTGGGGTTTGTTCTTATTGAACTTTCAGGTCCTCAAGTCCTAATATGAAAGTGGGCACGCCCCGTCACGCCGGACGGCATTGACCCACGTTCGATGAGACGGTCAGAATCGTCGGACGTACGACTGAGGCAACGGAGGTTCCTATGTCGGTTTCGGAGCGACTCTGTAAATCTCTGGATTTCCGCCGCGCGGAATTCACCCTCACAACCCACCTCAAGGCGTTCACCGCTCGCGAGTTCTTCATGCCGGTTGAGCCATGTATCCTTCCGCCGGCGCGCGAAGCCGTCGCAGCTCCAAGGAGGCGTTTATGCTCTCTGCCAAGTTGATCCGTCTGATCGAAACCCACGAAGAGAAGATCGGCGCTTGCATCCTGCGCGAAATCCGCCGCGACCCGTCGCTCTCCCACCTCGCCCGTCTTCCGGAAGCCGAGTTGCGCGAACGCTGCCGCGAAATCTTGCAGAACCTTGACGAATGGCTGCTCGGCCACGAAGAGAAAATCCAGCATCAATACGAGAACATAGGCAAATCGCGGTACCGGAATTCGGTGCCGTTGCACGAATCGATTCAAGGCCTCTGTCTCATCAAGTACGCCATGATCGACTTCATCCACGAGCACGAAATCGACCCTGACTTCCTGGAACTTTACGCCGAAGAAGAGTTGGAGAGCCGCGTACAGAAATTCTTCGATCTGCTGGTAGTCCACCTCGCCCGCGGTTACGAGCGCGAGTGGCGCTCCACCTTCATTGCGGCGGCGTAAGAGTGAGCTTCGAGCCGCGAGCTACGGGCTGCGAGCCAGATCCCAGCCAAGCTGGACGCCAGGGTCAGTCTCGTAGCTCGAAGCTCGAGGCTCGAAGCTAGCGCAATATATTCAGGGTATTATTCCCGTCGTCGACGAAGTAAACGCTCGGTCCATCCGCTCCAATCGCCAGCCCGAACAGTGTGCCCGCACCCTGCTTGCTTACATCCACGGCCCTCACCGCCACCTGCTGGCCTTTCGGCGTGGTCTCCACCATATTCCCGTCGCCCGCATTCACGGTCAGGATGTCGCCGTTCGGCGCAATCGCGAGGCCCAGCGGCCCGTTGAGCGCCATGCCCTGCGAAACTGTCTGTCCGGTACCGGCGGCGCTATCCCCGCGGAAGAGCGCATTGGGCACCGCGGCGATGCGGTTTTCCAACGTGTCTGCTACGTAAAGGGTTCCGTCGGAGCCGAGCCCGAGCCCAGTGGGCCCGATGATCAGTGCGTTCGGGTCTGTGTGCTCCGGAAAGCCCATCGCCACCTTCACTCGCGGCGCCAGCTCCTGCGGCATGCCGCCATTGCCAGACGGCGTCGCCAACACCAGGCGCACGACGCTTCCGTCCAGTACGTTGCTCACAAACAGCACCGCGGCCTGGCCCAGATCGAGCGCAGTCATGTCCCAGGGGCCATTGATGTTCGCCCCCGAAAGGGTCATCACCGCCTGCCCGTTGTGATTGATGACGATCAAGCAACCCGCTTGAATGGTCGCGGACGTTCCATCCGAGGTCGGCACGCTGCCCACCACCACCCATCCCGACCGCGTTACAGCCAGCGCCGTCGTCAGCCCTACACCGCCGGGGCACGGTCCGCCGAGCGAAGCGGCGCTCAACTTCGCAAACACCGTCACCTTACCATCCGGCCCGATCTGGTCGATGGTCGTTCCCGTCCCCTGCAGGTTACCGGAGTTATTGAAGTTACTCACCAGAACATGCTTCGCGACCAGTGCTCCCGTGCTTTCCGGTACAATTGCCACGCCATACGGATTCACGTCGCCATTCGCCGGAACCGTGGAGTCAATGGTGTGAATGTTCTTCAGGTGGCCGAGAAAAGAACCACCATCATCGTCGTCTGCTGGAACAACCGACGTAAACAGTGTTACAGTTCCCAAAATCCCAATTAGTTGTACAGTAAGTCGCATCCCAATCGCCTCCGTACAGAGTTTCTGAGGTCAGTATAGAAGCCAACCCGCTGTGCAAAATGTAAAAAGGGCAGGCCGAAGCCTGCCCTAAGTGAAGTTACCAACTTGAGAAAGAGCTAAGAGCCACGAGCGGCGAGGTACGAGCAAAATCAGACCGAAGGCGTGCACCAGATTGGGCTCGCAGCTCGGAGCTCGCGGCTCGCAGCTTCTTTATCTCATTGCATACGAGCTCAATACCTTCACATAGTTCGCCCGCTCAAACGCTTTCGGCTGCGGCACCGAGTTCCGGCTCATGCTTCCTTGCATCTGCCGGATGGAATCGTACTCGTGCTCACCCATCCAGATCAGCAACTCGGTCGAGATCGTATCCAGATAGCTGATGCCGCGCTTTAGCAGCGCCGAAGTCATCATCGCCACCCGCGCCCCCGCCATCATGCTTTTGATCACATCCGTCGCACTGTGTACGCCGCCGGTCAGCGCCAGGTCCGCTTTCACACTGCCGTACAACACCGCAATCCAGTGCAGCCGCAGCAACAGCTCGTGCGAGTTACTCAGGATCAGGTTCGGTACCACCTCCAGCGATTCCAACTCGAAATCCGGCTGGTAGAAACGGTTGAACAGCACCAGCCCGTTCGCGCCTGCTGCGTCCAGCTGGACAGCCATATTCGCCATCGAGCTGAAATACGGACCGAGCTTCACCGCCACCGGGATCCTCAACTCGGTCTTTACAGCCTTCACCAGATCCACATAGCTCTGCTCCACCTGCTCGCCGGTCACCTTCGGGTCCACAGGAATGTGATAGATGTTCAGCTCCAGTGCGTCTGCGCCGGCCTGTGCCATCTGTTTGGCGTAGCTGAGCCAACCTCCTTTGCTTGCGCCGTTCAGGCTGGCGATCACCGGAATCTTCACTGCCTGTTTCGCTTTGCGGATGTGCTCCAGGTAAGCGTCCGGACCCGCCACGCGCCGCGTCAGCTCCGGAAAATGCGTCACCGCCTCGGCCGAGATCTCCGAGCCCGCGTCCATGAACCGGTCCAGTTCGTTGCTTTCGATTTCGATCTCTTCCTCGAACAGCGACTGTAAAACCACCGCCGCCGCGCCTGCATCCTCCATGCGGCGCAGATTGCCGATGTCCTCGCACATCGGCGACGCCGATGCCACCAGCGGATTCTTCAGCTTCAACCCAAGATAAGTTGTTGATAGGTCAAGCGTTTTGCTGAGGTCGATCATTGCTTCACCTCCTGCGGTTTCCCGTTCAGGTCGACGGGTTCATGGGCCATGTAGTCGTACAGCTTCCAGCGCGCGGCCACGTCCTCCTGCGCCAGCTTCAATAGGCGCGAAGCTTCTTCGGGGTTGCTCTTCGCCAGCATCGTGTATCGCGTCTCGTTGTAGATGTAATCCTTCAGCGCCGTCGAGGGTGCGCGCGAATCGAGCTGGAATGGATTCTTGCCCTGCGCTACCAGACCGGGATTGTACCGGAACAGCGGCCAGTGGCCGGAACTCACCGCCGTCTTCTGCTGCTCCATGCCGTATGACAGATCGTAGCCGTGCGCAATGCAGTGGCTATAAGCAATGATGAGGCTTGGTCCGTCATACGCCTCCGCTTCCAGAAACGCCTTCACCGTGTGCATATCGCTCGCCCCCATCGCCACGCGCGCCACGTAGACGCTTCCATAGGTAACAGCCATCATCGCCAGGTCCTTCTTGCCCACCGGCTTGCCGCCGGCCGCGAACTTCGCCACCGCGCCGCGCGGCGTTGATTTCGACGCCTGCCCTCCGGTGTTCGAGTAGACCTCCGTATCCAGCACCAGCACGTTCACGTTGCGGCCGCTGGCCAGCACGTGGTCCAGCCCGCCGTAGCCGATGTCGTACGCCCAGCCGTCGCCACCCACGATCCACACGCTCTTCTTCACCAGGGCATCCGCCAGAGATTTCAGTTCGCGCGCTTCCGGCGTATCGATGCCTGCGAGCTTCTGGCGGAGAATCTTCACACGGTCGCGCTGCGCGAAAATGCCGGCTTCGGTCTTCTGATCGGCATGCACAATCGCCTGCACGAGTTCATCGCCGATGGTTGCGTTCAGCCGCCACACCAGCTCGCGCGCGTATTCGTTCTGCTTATCCAGCGCCAGCCGCATGCCCAGCCCGAATTCCGCATTATCTTCAAACAGCGAGTTCGACCAGACCGGCCCGCGCCCTTCGGGGTTCTGGCAGTATGGCGTGGTCGGCAGGTTGCCGCCGTAAATCGACGAGCAGCCGGTGGCGTTCCCGATCACCATGCGGTCGCCGAACAACTGCGTCGCCAGCTTCAGGTACGGCGTTTCTCCGCAGCCCGAGCACGCGCCCGAAAATTCAAACAGCGGCTGCAGTAACTGCACGTCCTTCACCTGGTTCATGGAAAGCGCCGTGCGCTCCGTCTCCGCGATATTCAGGAAGAACTCCCAGTTG
>Ga0126381_100000998_pt1 | contig 30804 bp, 41 predicted proteins | sample PanSoiMetPlot_28_FD_96465 | JGI IMG/M metagenome (GOLD analysis project Ga0126381, IMG submission 96465) | Tropical forest soil microbial communities from Panama - MetaG Plot_28 | ecosystem: Environmental > Terrestrial > Soil > Tropical forest > Bulk soil | place: Panama | collected 2016-02-17 | reverse complement strand
GTGGGAACGGAAGTTCTTTTTGGAGCATCCGTCATTCCTTGAACGATTCGCCGCCTGCCTCTCTGCACTGGAAGCCGCCACTCCCGCACCGAAAGGGGTGATGCCTTCTGACTCCGAACGAAAATGCCCGCAATGTGGCTCTCCGATGAGCGGACAGACACCTGTCTGCGCTCAATGCATCACGGATAAGAAATCAGCAACGGTCGGGGCCGATGTGAGTACGAAGAAGTGCGATCACAAGTTCATTGATTCGAAGCACTGCCTGAAATGCGGGTGGGAACCGCCAACCGCCCTGCACGGCCGCGCTGAATTGAAAGAAGGAAAAGAATGAATGCAGAATATTTAGAGTTATTGGCTCGAATGAGAAGTATCCATGATAAGAAGAATGCTGACTATACAAATGGCTCTAATAACTACGAGAATTTTGAACAAGCCGCTGTCATAGCATGACTCCTTTGATGATCTAACAATTTATTGTGGGCTATGGGGGAGCTATCATGCCAGAAGGGCGATTGAAAAGAACAAGAGAATCGTATCGATACAAGTGTGAAGCATGTGGTGAGACATTTAGAATATATTCAGATTATGTAAAACACCTTATTTCTTACCGTAAACCTCAACAGGAATCCCAACAGCAGCAGGAGGACCAAGATAAGGGATTAAGGAAGGATCTTCCTGATACAGATCATAAATAGTTTTGACTAGGATAGGGGTAACCATATTAGCTGCTTCATTATTCAGCTGAAATGAATATTGCCCCTTCCTAATTTTATGATTTGTAAACCAATCATATGCTAGCTTTGCAACTGGACTCATTCTATTAGATGCAAAGTCACCAAAGGTAGATAGCATTGTTGGTGCATTATAATCACCTAAGCTCTTACTCTTACCGGTTGTACTAGAGGTGAAAGATGGTCCAGCATAATTTTTAGGATTCTGACCAGCAGTAGCCGCAATAGACTGAATCATTTGGTTAGTTAATCGAGTCAGTAAAACCACATCCTGTTGATATCCAGCCCACGGATCAATTCTAACATTATCACCAATCTTTACCTTAGCAAAATCAGCACTAGTAGGATTAGTACTTACTTGTGCTCCGCCCCACTTACCTAAACTTGCAATCGTAGATCCTAATCCAGCAATTGCACCTAAACTCTTAATTGCTTCTTTTCGCACAAGATAAGGAGTATTAGGAGATAATGCTTGTTGTACTAATTGAATCCTAGCAGCCTGTAAACGAGGAGAGAATAAGACTGCATTCAATTCAGTAGAGTATTTTTCTAATGATCCTAAATCTCCACGCCCAGAAGCCGCATTGACATAATTAGCAATATATGAAGCTAAAGCTTTATTCGTCTTAGGATCACTAATCATCCTAAGCTTAGGGTCTTGAATACTCTGTGCTGCAAGTGATGCATCATCCACCATTGATGAAAATGTACCAATCCTAGCCGTATTTAGAAATGCATTGTATCCTCTATTACCGGCTCGAATAAATGCACCCACACCAAGAGGTAATCTCTCAGCTAAGTTAGAACGAATTGCATCTTCACGAAGAGTTGGATTCTCGGATAGCTTTGTGAAATTAACACCAGACTGTAAAGCTAATTCATAATTAGGATCATTACGAATCATATTATCAGTAACTTCAGAACCGCCTTTAGATAGGATAGACCTAGCCATATCATCCCATGCACCCCACCATGAAGAATGGGTAATTAATCCAACACCCTGCCTAAATGGTGCAGTGAAGTGCCCAGCCGTTACCATTGTCTTAGAGAAGTCAGACGCCTTACCGACAAGAGATAAGCCTTTCTGAATTAGAGAACGTCTATCTTTGACTGCATTAATAATCTTAGGACCAAATACTTCACCTAATAAATCAAGCTCATTATCTTGAGGTACCTGACCATGTAAGATTTTCTCTAATGCATCACCAGTTCGTTTCTTCTCAAATACCCCTAAACGAGGATCTGTGTTAATAACGTCATGTAACTGGTTAACTTCATCTTCCGAGAGATTCAATCCAGTATATTCAACTTTAGGATATTCACCAGATAAAGCAGCACCTCTCTGAATATAAGCCTCTTTACCAGTAGCTGTAATTCCTTCAGCCTTAGCCGCTCTGGCCGCTTTCTCAGATGTATAAATAGCTTCCTGCTGTTTTCTTAACGGAGTTGTTTCGTTAATTGCATCAACAACTTTATCCTCCAATTCAGCAGGAAGTTGAGTCCTTTGTGGAATCAGGGATTGCTGAGGTTGCGGCTGAATTACTTCCTGTGGCTGAATCGCTTCCTGTACTGGAGCAGGAGATTCTAAAGGTAATTGAGCCTGAGTTGGTAACTGGATATCTCCACTTTCATTACCTAATTTAGACAAGGCATTATTAGCCCTAAAAGAATCCATACCAATAGGTTCTTGTGGGGCATTCATATCAGCCGCTGTACCCAAGATACCTAATGGGCTAAACAGCGGCTGTACGATATTCTTATACAGTCCATGTCTAATAGTTCCTAACAGTCCTGGCTCAGCTTGTGTATCAGGTAGAAATGATTTACCAATTAAAGGATTCTGAGTAGGATCAGGATTTAAGATTCCAGGTTCATTCCCCATTAGCTGATTGATTCGTGAACCTAGAAATCCTTCTTTAGATAGAATCCCCTCAGGAGGTAATTCAATCCTCTGCCCATTGACAATAGCAAAATTCATTGGGCCAGTTGTTCCTTCTGGAGCAATAGGTTTAGCACCTAGATGAGATAAGTCATCAGGAACTTCTGGAGGAGGTTGAACCATAGGAGCAGATAATGACTTAGCTCCTAATGCTTTTAAATCATCAGGAATCTGCTCTTCCATTATTGTCTAACTCCATACTTACTCTTATTTAGCTTTTCAACATTAGATTTCGGAATAGTAGCTACATCTTTACCAGTAGATAAATCATATACAGTCACTTGAGGTTCTTCATCGGGAGTCTGAGGAGGAGCAGAGCCTTTAGGTAAAGCAATATCCTGTCCGTAAATGAATGAGTGAATTTGACTATTCACATTGGGATCAGCTGCTGGTTTAATAGTTCCAGCCGCTGGATCAATATATTGTTGCCATTCAGGATGTGTATTATAAGCTTCTTTAATCTTATTCTTAATTCTAGCCGCTGCTTGAGTTGCAGATTCTGGTTTAGCACCTGGAGCAGCATTACCAGAAGGAACTCCTTTAGTTTGTCTCGCCTGATTACCTCTAGCAGTAATATCCTTCTGGCGATCTTCTTCTTTAACTCCCTCAGTTTGTCTCTGTTGAGAACCTTGTTCTTTAATAGCAGAGATTCGTCCTTTAGTCTGAAGATTGATTCTATCCTCATCAGACATCTTACCAATATCTAAGCCGCTATCATAGCTCTGAGATGGATCTTTAGGATTGAAGTAGATAACCTTATTACCAACAACCTTGGCTTGCCAGTTTGGATTTCTCTTTTCAAATTCATAAGCATCAGCACGTTGCTGTTTAACTGATAAATCATTTCTATCTTTCTCTTTCTTACGCTCTTCTTCACTCTGAGCAACGTCTAGTTTACCACCTTGAATAGCTCTCAAAGCACCGTAAGAATTACGTCGGTCTTCTTCAGTAGCTCCAGCTTGTAATGCTTTAACTTTCTGAGCCCAATCATTTAACTGCTGGTAATAAGGATGATAATCGAATTGATCTTGTAACTCACCTTGTAATGCTGGATTTGGATTTCTAAATCCTAGTGCTGCTCCACCTGAATAAGCCGCGGGTCCGACACCAGCAAAACCAGCAAGAGCCCCACCAATCCGACGTAGCATTCCCGGTTGATAGTCTGCACGACTAGGCATCTCCTGTAATGCTTGAGAATACTGTTTACTAATTGTATTATCAGGCTGAAATGTAAACGGAGTACTAGGCTGTGCTGGAGTTGGATTATCAGTAGTTGAATTAGATTGTGGCTGTGCATTATTCATTACTTGTTGAGGACTTTGTTGGGCGACAGATTGCGGCTGCCCAAAGATACGAGCAATCCTACTTAATCCAGATAACCCAAGTAAAGTTAATGGATCTGGAGTAGTGAATTCATCACCTTGAACGATTCCAGAAGGAGGAAACATTAGAATCCTCCAAATGCACCAGCAGTGGTGCCAATAAGACCAAGAGTTGAACCAATATTACCAAGAGCCTGTTGATAGTTACCAGGAATACCAGCCTTCTGATTTTGAGCTTGCATAATCTCACCAGCGAGCTGATTCTGTAATCCTTGTAAGCTTACTTGCTGATTACCAGACTGAAGTACCTGATTACCAAATGTATTAATTAATGCTGGATTAGTACCATACAATCCAGTCTGAGCACCTAAAGCACCAAGCTGTGCATTTGATAATCCAGTAAGGCCATACAGTTTACCTTGCTGAACCATCTGTGCAATAGCCGCATTAGCATTAGTATTAGCATCAGCGATAGATTGACTTTCATCCCTAGCCATTTTAGCCTGAGCCGCTGTATAGTTAGGAGAATAACCATTCTGCAATCTTCGCTGTCTTTCGATGTTATCCTGTGCAGAACTATATGCAGAGCGAATACCCGATGTTGCTCTATTACGAATATTCTGTAAATCTTCAGGAGAAAATCCGCCAGTCTGTGCAAAATTCTGAAATCCACCGACTGCCGATGGAGTACCACCACCTCCACCAGCATCCGGACCTTTACCTTGTAAATCAGATTCTAAACGTCCAAGAACATAACCTTCATCTCCATTAGCATTCTTCATTGCATCATTAATCCAGTAATTAGCATCAGTAATACCAGATCCAGCGCCAGTATCACTTTTACCGTATGCAGCTAATAAAGCAGGGATATCTTGAGCCGCATTACCAGTAGCAGAGAATTGACCTGTTTTCTGCGAACCTTGAGGTTGCTGACCTGGATTTTGACCAGCTAGAAATGAATTATAATTATTCATAATTTCATTATAATTCGATAACTGTCCAGGAACAGCACCCTGATAATTATTCCAGAACTGTCCTTGTTGATTAGATAGGTTAGTTCTTGTATTATTCAGAGTATTCTGTGCTAAACCACCTTGGGCATTGATTTGATTTTGTGAGCGATCGCTGTCACCTTTAGCCATTGTACCTCAACTTTGCTGGCTGAGTTTCATTATTAATACTGCCCTGTTGAGTTCCTAACTGCGTTGATTCAGCCTGTTGTGGCGTATTAGGATTTTGCATAAGATGATATGGAGCTAAAGATTCAACGGGATTAAACCTTTGATATGGGGCAATTGGTTGAGTCCCAAATCTCAACCCAGGATTAAATGGCATTAAGCTATTCATTAGATTACCATAGAATCCACCGTTAAACATAGGAGACCTATTCATAGCCTGATCCTGACCCTGAGCTTGAGGAGGAAGTTGAGATCCCATTCCACCATTTTGGAATCTAAGTAATCCCCCATTATGATAAGGAGATCCCATAAAACCACCAGACTGATTTGAACTAGAAGAATCACCCTTTGCCATCTTATACTCCAATCACCAGAGCATCACCCTTACAAGAACGGAATCCTACTTTAGTTAATACTTCTTTCCAGGACGGCTCCTGAACAAAAGCATGTAGCTGATTAAAGCCGCTGCGTGAACTAAAATAGCGGCTCGCATCCAAAACTTGATATAAGCCTTGACGACGAGTTCTAACAGATTTAGACTTGTCAGTAACAAGGATGCACTCTGCGATGGATCTAATACCACCAGCCGTAATGATAGTATCGTCCCTGTCATCAAAGACAACAAAATTACAAATGAACTTAGAATCAAAAAGCTCAGTAAAGTTAAATTCATCTCGATAAAATCTCGCATGAATTTCCTCTAAGGCTTTTATATCTTCAGTACGAATTTCTCTAATCATAAATTAAAGAATGTATGATTACCACGAATTAATGTAAATACAGGTGACTTCGCCCAAGATGGTCTTTTATCAGATTCGAATAAAATACTTGTCATATAATAACGAGCGCCTTTAACATTATCTAATAATGACCATTCGGCAATTGCATTACTAACTACGAAACACTGACGTAGATAAGGATCATTGATAATTTGATTGTTTATTAATTTATTTGCAATATCAAGTAGAAGACCACTATTATCATCATCAGCATTCCAGCACGAAAACTGAAATGGGGCAAGACATACATCCTTATATCCTTTGTATCTAGCAGGTGAATAGTGAAGACGATTACGTATTACACAACCTACTCCGACAATACCTTCAATCGGCTCACCTCTAGCTTCACCAATAAGAGTTAAAAACAGTACTTCATTATCAGTAAGATTGTGTAATATTTTATCATCCATTAGACACCAAATGATACGTGAGATGTTTCTGCACTACCGGCTGTACTATTATTACGAAAACTAGCAAGCATAGTGCTAAAGCTAGCTGTTGTCGTTCCTGTTCTACTCCACTGAGGCTGTGCATTAGCCGCTGTTGTCTGGACAAGATAAGCTAAACCAACTCCATAATTAACACCAGTACCAAAATTCACAAAGTCAGTAATTGTAAATCCACCATTAACAGATAGAGTTGATGCGTTTAAATTAATACTGCATCCAGTAATTACAATCTGATTTGCTGACGTTGGTGTGAATCCTACATTAAGAAGTGTAGAACCACTAGATCCAAAAAACCATGAATGCTCACCTAATGGATCAATACCAGTTTTAGTTCCACTATAGCCAGAGAAGGCTGCAAATGCTACAGCTACTGCTCCACCAGTTACAGTTCCACTACTAACATTATGACCAGAACCAACAGTTAAATCAGTTCCCCAACAATACCAAATCTGGCAATATTGCTGTGCAGTACCAAGTAAAGTTAATGGGAACCATGTGTTACTCTTATTATCTGTACAAGCAATGTTGTGGTTAACTTCACAGCTGAATGCGGCTACTAATAATGAGGCACCAGTAGTATCAATATTTCCACTAGTGCCACCATTAATTCCAAGCACTGAACCAACGTGAGAAACTAATGCGTAAGCCATTATGGGATAGTTATCTTTAAATGAAGAGCAACACGAGTTACAGTACTTGCACTATTAACGTTAAATCCTAATACGTCACCAGCACTAATAGATTTGGTCCAACCTGTTAATGTAGAATCTTGAGACTTATTTGCTGAACTTAATGTTGGTAATGCACTAGCCGTAATTGTATTAGATACGGTTGGTGGATAACTAGAATAAGCAACCTTCCAGATATCAATTACGATAGAGCCAGATGTTGCTGGACCTGCACCGTCCGTAGATAATAATGTTACTGATGTGATGGTACAAGCCACTGGAACATAAAGAAAGCCTTTAACTCCGGTAGTAATAACAGAGCCGGCACCATCAATAACTAATACAATTGCACTCGTTAATGCGGCTGCAACGGTAACTGATGCTGCACCATTAGTAATTGCAATACCAGTTCCAGCCGTTATTGTTCCTAAAGTAACAGAACCATCTGATGTTTTACCAATTGGAATTTGACCATCAGTAGCAGCAACTACTTTAATATCTGCAGAACCATTACCAACGACTAATTCATTAGCAGTTAATGCTCCAGCAGTATGAGTAACAGTTCCACCACTAGCACCACTAATAGCAACGTTGGATGCGGCTGTAACTCTACCTTTAGCATCTACAGTAACTTGTGAAACATGAGTTGAATCACCATATGTTCCAGCTGTTACACCTGAATTAGCTAATGTAGCTACTTGGGAACCTGAACCTGGACCAGCAGTAACATCACCAGTTAATTGAGTAATACCAGAACCAGAACCACCACCAGATGATGAACTAGTAAACCAAGAAATATCATCAAGATAAAAACCAATGCTTCCAGGTCCAACACGAGTAATTCTAACTTGGGTAATAACTGAACCAGCTGGAACTGCAAACTGTGAAGATGGAATAGCTACTTGCTGATAACTACCAGTAATTGTCGAATCAAATCCAAATGAGCCATTACCAACAGTTACAGGACTACCAACAGTAACACCAGCATTATATAGTTGAACTTGTAAGGACTGGTTTTTACCCCATGATGCCTTACTACGAAAGTAAGCTACAAATTGTGCTTGTGTATTAGGATCAAAAGTTCCAGTACCAATTTGTCCCTGAACATATCCAGTAGATGTTACAGCCGTTGCCTCGATGTCTTTAGTGCCACTACGAGGATTATTAGTTGATGCTAAATTCCATCCAGAACCAGAAGATGTCCAATTCCATTCAGTAGGTGAACCAGCATCTTCAGCATAAACAATAGTTTGAACTACTCCGGGTGGGGAAGTAGTTCCATGAATAACTAAAATATAGCCAAGTAGAATTTGGCTAGTTGGATCATATGCTGGAGTAGATGGGTTAGCAGCCGCTGTGCCAGTAATAACTGATACAGTATTTGATGTATCTGCAACAACAGCATCAATTCTATTGTTCGTCGGGTCAGCAGCAGTTAAAGTAACATTAGTTTGAGGACTATGATATAAAACACCTAAAATATAATATGAAGCAGCAGAAACAATATAAGTTAATCCAGTACTCCAAACAATCTGTCCGCCACTAACTAACTGAGAATTCTGATTGTTATTATTAGATATAGCCGTTGCAATCTGACTATCTACATAATTCTTCGTAGCTGCATCTTGTAGACCAGTAGGATCTGTTATAGTACTAATTCTTCCATCATTATCTACAGTGGCAGCGGCTAGGCCGAAATCAGCACCAGTACCATTGTCTGGAGGATTTGCTGGCGTATGAATTATAATGCTTCCAGTAGACATTAATAGCTCACCGTCACATACCAGACAGTAATCTTCATCGTATTTGCTGCATTTCCACCAGTAAAGTTACCAGCCACATTACCACCACTTAGCTCATAAGCAACATTCAAATCTCCGGATTGATATGGTTTATTCACATTCACTAAATTTCCCCATGCATTTAGAGGCTGTGTAAACATGAATGGGCAAGATAAGAATTGCTGCTTATTTGCTGTATAAGTCAGAAAGTCAGTACATTGAGTCATACTAATAGTATTATCATTTGCAGGACCATTCTGAAAAGAAATTCCATTTGGCCCTGCTGATAAAAAGAATATAACAGCAGAAGCAGCATCAATATTACTATAAGCACCAGCCGTAAAATCAGCTACACAATCAATTAGAATTGGAACATTTCTCTTTCCTACACCAGGAGCAGAAACAAGAGTTACAGGGGTTGTTGGTAATGTCAGTATCTGAGCATTAGTAACTGTAGTAAATTGAAATGGTAATCCTGCACCACCTGTAGCTGATAAGACTGTACCGGACATTGATAATCCAGTACCTAATGTAATCTGCTCTTCAGTTCCTCCTGATGTAGAACGACGACCAGCTAATGTTCCAGCGGCTAATGCAAGTAATCCACCAACTCCACCGGGTGTAGTACTAGCCGCTACAATTTCTTGTTGTTGCTTTCCGACTAAACCAATTAAACTATTGACGACTTGATATAATGCCTGATTCTGCCGTTGGATATTAGCTTGCTGTAATATCGTTCGGAGATTGGCAATTGCGTCATCAGTATTTGATGTAGCCATTAGCCAGGGAATTCCGTATACATTGGTTTAATAAAGATAATAATACGATTCACATTAAAGAATTCATTAGCGTTAACAGTTTTAAATTCAAGTCTAGCTCTCTGCCCGACAAAATTAGCTAAGACTCTAGGTTCCCTTCCAGAAGTTGTACTCATTACAATTGATGCAAGTTGAGAACTTAAAGTGCTATCTAATCCAATAAATGTAGGAATTAAATTTCCAGAACCAGTAATCCTAGTTCTAACAGCACCAAAATGCTGGATATTTTCAGTTGATGATCCTGCAAATCCACCAGTTCCAGGCATTAGTCGTCACCTCCGATTAATGCTGTTCTAGCAAATGGAGTAGGAATACTCACATTAGTTACAACTGGAGTTCCAGAAGATAAATCGAATAACTGATCGTGAGTTAATCCAGAGTTAATAGGTTGAGAATATAGTCCAGAGAATTGATTAGATGAACTTGCACCACTTCTCATAATTAAAAATGTACAGGATTCTGAATGCCCAAATCTTGTCGGACTCAATGTCGTAGCTTGCATGTTGACATCGACTTCAAATTCAGCCGCATCAAAAGTATGAATTGTACTACCATCTGATACTTTAATGTTAATAAAGCGGCTAGTTCCCGCACCTGATCCACCACCAGTATCATCAATATGCAACCAAAGCCAAAACGAGTTTGGATCATCTAAAGCACGAGCTAGTCTATTACCAGATACAATTAAACCAGTAGCGAAATAATCACCATATGTATTTAGAACAGTTCCAGCTGAATTATAACGTTTCAGAATATAACTACCAGCCTTTTCATATGGAACAACGATAGTTCCATCACCTAAACAAAGCATAGGCTCATCAGGTGAATAAGTAGCTAATGCAGCCGCTAAATCGGGTAATGCAACATCATTCACCACATCCCAAGCTTTAATAACTCCAGTAGAAGAAACAGAATAATATAACTTCGTATCATCCTGTAATACTGCTACGCTATGTGGAATAGAAGTTAAATGGAGAGTCTTAACTAATGCACCAGTATTATCAATTACTGCAACTGGAACCGGAGTTAATATAGTACTCTTTGCGATATACCATTTATTTTTACCATTGCCAGTTACTCCGCAACGAATTGGAGTAAATCCTAAATTAATACTAGTTAACTGACTAAAGTCAGGATTATAAATAACTGCATTCGTCGGAGAATCACTATCATCAGTGGTGAATAAAAACTTATTATCTCCAGACAATAAATTATTAATGTCACCGCCTTCGCCAACGACAATAGTATTTAGGAACTTTAATGGAGTCCCATCAACAGCTGATATAATAGCAGCTTCTAGATTCTGTGAAACATCTGCTGGCTGTAAAACAACTTGAGTATCATTATTAACAATAATACTACCAGCCGGAATATTTTGTGGGACAAATGTCTTAAATGATAAATTTAATGGGTAATAAGGTTGGAATCTAATAATACATTGGACTAAATAAGTGTGTGTACCTAAAAAGTAAAACTGTTCAGGTGCATTTAAATTAGTATTATTATCTACAAGTTGCGAACCACCCGGATCTGTAATAATAGTTTCAACTGAATTACCTAAATCAGTATAACCCCAGATGCCAATTTCACCATCTTGTGACGGTACAAAAGTCGTCCAGAACTGTCTACTCGTTCCATTACTTTGATCTTGCGTATCGTATGAATAATCAGTATTTAAGTTTGTAATTGTAATTGCATTTGCAGACGTAAGATTACCAAGAACTCCTAATCTACCAGGAACAAATGGTACTGGCTTAGCAAGTCTTCCAGTAAATAATAACATTTAGACCCCGCAAACAGTCCAGTTAGTTCCATTCCAACGAGCTAATACATGATTAGAACCACTGCCTGCAACTGTAGCTCCAAATGTATTAGTATTAGAATCAGAGATATTTGCTACTGCTCCAACTGGAGGTGAGGTAGGACGATTAGCAAATGTTACTTCTGGGCTTAATCTTGCAGCATACTGGAGTAATCCAGCCGCTGTTACAACACAAGCTACATTAGCACCAGCAGCATGTGATGCAGCAGAAGTTCCCTCAGAGCCTCTACCACCATTAAAGAAGATTACATCTCCTGAGAGAGTACATCCAGCAATAATCTCACTATCTGAAATTACTCTAAATGAACCTGAGGAGGGGAATAAAACTCCCAATCCAGTACTAACTGTTCCTGTAGTTGCACCAGCACTTACTGAAGATGCCCATACTGTAACTGCATTATTACTTAAATTTTCCATTATTTAATCCACTTCCAGAAGATGCAATAAAGTACGAACATGAATAACCAAAATCCCATATACCACCATTGGTCAGATCGGAGGTGGAGGAGTGCCATTTTGAAATGCTCCGATAACCAATGCAAATTTATTTGAACTTAAACAGATAGTAGTTGGTTGGATATTATATGTCCACTTAGCCCATTTAATCTTTTCGTAATCGAAATTCACATCAAAGAATCCAGCAAGGACTGTTGATAGGAATGCAATATTGATATAAATAATACGATGATCTGGATCTGCATAAACTTGAGTATTATAGAGTACAGATTGAATATTTCCAGACTCAATTACATTAGTAACCCAATAATCTTTGATTTTCCATGAAAGCTCAGGAATTTGAAATGCTCCACCAAACTGATAGATGCCTGCATAATTAGCAATCACAAGATATTCAATATTGATTCCGGCTGGATCTAATACACCTGCAACCCCATGCTTGAGGCATCCTAATCCTGAATCAATGAGAGTTTGCGGCCATGAAGATGGAACATCACCATTATCACTGAATGCATAAGTTAGAGTATCCTTGAAAACATATAAGATATCTCTATACTGTTGCGCATGTGAGATTGCATGTTGTGATCTATCAATTAATAATAATCCATCTACTTGACTGATTGCTTCAGGCTCACCAGGAAATGAAACACGAATTAAAGATTCATTATTATTTTCAGCCCAGAGAACTAATCTGTTATGATAAATATTGACTCCACCTCCGGCTGCGATAGAACTAAAATTATCAAACAGATGACTAGCATCATCAAGTAGGTCGGAGTCGAAGAAGTCAACTGTTTCAGTTGTCGTCGTATTGTCTTGAATAGTTGCATTGGGAACGAAGTAAAATGTATATCCTAATTGATTACCAGTAAATACTGTAGGATCAATTGCTCTTGTAGCTACAATATGCCTTGCTACTACGAATGAATTTGGTGAAACAGAAATACCTGTGAGATTAACTTTCTGAGCACCCGGAGCTGTTATTTGAGAAATAACTCCAATACCACCTGGGGCAGTCAGATATCCTGAATTAGTCTCATAAACAACGGAGAATAAATGGATACCAGCCTCAACACTTCCGGCTGTTCCTGAATTCGTAGCAGTAAATGCTCCATCAGCAATAACAGGCGGAGAGCCAGCAGCTTTTCTTGCAGCCGTCCCATCTCCATTATAAACGTATAAGAACTCGTTAGCTAATCCTACTAATGTAGAATCAGAGCATGGAGTAATAAATGCTCTATCATTAATCTTAACCATCCCAAAATCAGTCATCCCATTGACTGTAAGAATCAATGTATTACTGACATTTGGAATAATATGATAAATCTGAAACGAGTTATTTAGTGCAATGAAACCATCTGACGTGGCGATATTAAAACTATAAATACGTTTAATATTACCAAGAAAGAAACTCGAACTTAATAATGCTCCTAAGCCGTCCCTAGTTAAGAATGATCCCTGTGAATATTTAATATTCTGACAATCAGAGAAATGATCTAATGGGCAAGAGTCAATATCTCCCCTTGCCCATAGACCGTTAAATTCCTCAATTACAACAGGAGTATGATCTCTCACAGATTACCCCAAACACGATAAGCTGATTGAAATGGCCTTCTCCTAGCTGGCATTGCCTGTTTACCTTTTGTATTAATATTTAGAACTCTATCTAGAGCTAATGATGCAAATTGATTTAGCATATTAGCTCTATCTTCATTCTCACCGATAAACTGAGCACAGAGAGCCGCAACACGATATTGCAAAAAACTTTGCGCATTTAACATATTGATAACATCAGTACCTAAAACATTCGTCACAGGTGATAAAACCGCAGCGATATAATCTAATTTCAACTGCCTATCACTTAGAGCACCAATGAAATTAATTGTCTGATTCTGCCATGTAAAATAGATTAAATCACTAACCTGCTGAACATAAGGTGGGAGGAATTCAACCCTAGCCATCAGAATATAATCATTGTTACTTCCATTAAGACGCTCAGATAATTCTTGAATCTCAATTAGATTTGCTGGTAGTGCAGGAGATGTAGCAAATCCTAGAGTCGTTGTCCCAGCCGGAATGACAATGCTTGTATTAGTAGCATTATTTAGTGGAACATTGCACTCTTCAAGAGACTCTTGTAACTCTCTCAATGCCATATTCACATATGGTAGTTGAGCAGTGTAAGTGAAGATTTGCTTCGCCGTATCATTTAATAATACGGCTGAAGCATCCATTACATCGCCAGATGTCATCTTAACTCCTAGTTAGCGAATGTAATACCAAGCTTTTTAGCTTTTTCCGGATCTGAGACTGCTTTGCAAGTTGGACAAACTGGAAATTCAGGATTGCGTAATGAGCCACAAGCAATACACTTGACCATCTGAATAGAACTGAAATCCTGCATCCACGGCTTATCTAAGATTCCTAATTCCTCAGCCGCTCTACGCATATCATTTGAAATTGAAATTGGATTCCCATTCGTTCGTGCCCAAAGCATATCTGCATGGCGAATAAGTGCAGTATACCAATTCCTTTGGAGGATATCAGCGTGCTTTAATCTAGCCTGCATTTCAGGTTCTTTCATCTTTGCAGGACCACAAACACCCTCGACATAGAATAATCCAGGCTGCTGATTACCCATTTCACATTCAAGTAGACCGCTACAATAATTCTTCACAACAGCATCTGCGACTTGAATAGAGCTATTTACAATCTCAATTAACGGCTGTTGAGGATCAACTTCTCTCCACCAACTTGCAGGACCAACTACGAGTACTGCTGGATTTGCTAGAGAGCCAACCGGAATATTATAAACCGATGGTGAAGTTGTATACTGAACTTCCTTCACTGCAAAAGGAAAAATACTAATAATTGTACACTTATCTAATGGATTAACTGGAGCCTTAATTGTTCGCCGACGTTCTGACAGTAAAAGGCTAAAAGACATGATTAACTCTCCTTTGTCGTTTGATAATTATTGGGTACGACAATACCCTCTTTTAACGATAGAGAATCTGTAACTGATGTTTCATTACCATATAAATATTCATAAATCTCTGCAAGTTCTCTTTCTCCTCTTTCAGGATCATCAATATAAGGATCTACATATTTAGCTCTGAATTTCCATTGCTCTGCTTCATCTCTAACTGCACGAATATATCGAATCACATATTCACACACTTCCCATTTAGGTGGAAGTGGGAATTGATTCTTATCCATAAATGAAAACAGCGGCTCATAGTTCGTCTTAACTGCTAACTCATGCTGATTCATTTCTGGAACGGCGAATAACTGCTCTAAAACATAAATACCATTTAGATATTGATACTTTGGAACTTCGCGCCATTCTGTAACTGAGCGAATAAAAATGTTATGAGGACCATAATCGTTCCAAGTACCAAATCTTTTTTCTCTCTGATCATCACTAAATACAATTCGATACGCAGGTCTACCATCCCATACAGTACCAAAATACTCTTTCAGTCTTGCATTTAATACACCAATAGGTTCAGTGAGTTCCATTCAATTTTGCGGCTGGCCCTAAGTTAATAGAACCAGCCGCAACCTCCTTTAATAGGATGGGTACCACTTCGTAGAGACAGGATCATACGTCATTAGCAATGCCTTATTGGCAACTAAAGTACTTGCTAATGCAATATTACCAGTAGTTACCGTCGTAACTGTCGTAACAGTTGCTACGAGAACTAATGTAACACTTCCAGTAACAGGAGGTGTAATTGTAGCAACTGCAGTTGAACCAGTTAAGAAAGTAATGTATGTGCTTGGAGCAATTGTCGTCGATGATGCAATAGTAGCCGGAAATGGATTCTGGTTACTCTGCACATTGTCGAAATTTGCTGATAACAGATCACTCATCTATTTCTCCTAGTAGCTCGGATACCATTTTGATGTCGAGGGATCATACATCAGAGCTAATACTTTATAACGAACAACAGTAGTAGCTAGCTGAATGTTTCCAGTTGTTACCGTAGCAAATGGGCTTGCATCTGTAGACAACAAATACAAGGGACCATAAAAATACGGATCGGGTGGAGTAATTGTGGCAACGTTCGTTGTTCCAGTTAATCGAGTAATTAAGCTTTGCGGCGCAATTGTAGTTGACGCAGCAATAGCTGGAATCCCGCTAAGAACCATATTAGCAGGATCAAAATTACCTCGACTTCCTAATGCACTATTGAATGGCACTCAATACCTCCTCAGTATCCAGTAGGTACCTGTAAGGTATCAATATATGCACAACCAGCAGGATTGGAAACAAAGAACTGCATTCCAATGACCATGTAGAAAATATCAGCCGCAGCAAGGCCACCAGATGCACCACGAATTTCGAAGATATTTCTTCCGTCAGTCTTATAGAAACCAATCGGAAGAATTTCTCCCCTACCCCACAAATCCTCAACAACGAAATCGATACGAGTCTTATCCCAATTGAATGATGTCCTGACTGGAGCGCCAGCCATTTGCATCGAATCAAAATACATATCCAAGCCTTCTTCTTTATTCTGCTTATGAATGATTGACACTAACTGACCAATCTGCTCATAAGCCGCTTTCTGTGCTGGATGGCACCAAGCGACTGGCTTGAAATGTTCATCAATACCAATACGATTACCAATCTTATTGATAGCTAAACGAGGCAATGGAAGTGTTAACGCCGAGCTGTTAGCATTAACTCGATTTGCACGAATTTCTGGAGTGCTCGCCCGAGAGAATCCAAGCCACGTTCCAGTCGATGCATTAGAGTGGTGATATGGAACACCAAATAATCCAGGTAACGAACTAGGTGAACTAATACCCGCAGTGACCAAAACGTCAGTTCCAGTCGAACCAGCAATTGCAGGAGTAACAGAAACCTGCTTATTTTCAACATCCCAAAGAGTAATGACACCAGATCCGCGAAGTGTTGCAAGCGTAGTATCATAAACCTGCACCGTCTGGCCGTAACGCATTAAACGAACACCGAATCCATCAGTAGTACAAGTATAAGTATCAACACCAGCCGTTGTGCTAACTGAAGTAATGGTTCCAATAACACCATTACCAGACTGCATTGACTGAGAATCTAACTGCCGCCGAATTTCATCAGTAGCACGAGCAACTGCCTTACGAACTGAATTCATGACCGCTTTACGATCATTATCAGTTGCCCACTGACTTAACTTTGTATATTCAATATTCTCACTCATGAAGACAGGCTGAAGAACTGCCTTATCAAAGGTCTCCCCACCTCCACGACCTAAATCACCACCATCCGGATTGAAATACTGGAATGAACCTCCAGGACGTAATTCAATCGGAACACGCATCTGTCGATTGCTAACTACTTCGACATTACGCTTCTTAATACTAGCAAAGAATTTATCGTCAAAATCAAAAGCCGTCTGAACTCGTGGTACAACCTTTTCAAGTTCTAAGGCTGTAACCTGTGATTCTACCTGTGCCATTTTTAATCCTCTAAGTTAATTAGTCATCTGCCATGATGTAATCTTTAACACTAATTCCCTTAGGAGGCTCTTTCTTTCCGCTATTAGGGGATGCGGCTTTCCCGACTGGTAGCCTACCTAACCTGGGCCTTTCATTAGATTCACGTTTATTGCCTGAATCTTTAAGGGCTTCTTGTCTTGCTTTATTAATTGCATCTCTTAGAACTGTCTTAGCCTTAGATAAATATGTAGAGCGAATTCTGTCTTTGGCTGTGCGAGAATAATTGGCTTCGCCTGCCTGTTCCCAAAGACGAGTCATCACTTGTCGAAATCGAGTATCTTGCTGAAGAAGATTATCTACGTGATCAAATGCTTCTCGAATAGCATTCTTTTTCACATAGCCACTCATCTGACTTTTAGGATCAATATATTTATCAATAGTAGAAATAATAGAATTCCTAACAGAAGTACCTAATTCATCCGATGCTGCATTAAATTGTTCTTGCCTAAATGCTTGACGCTCACTCTGAAGTTTATCACCTTCAGGATTAGCCTGCTGGGCCTTACCAAATGCGGCTGGTGGTGTAAATTGAGAATTACCTAAGAGAACTTGATTAAGAATGACAGCCGCATTCTTGACATCATCGCGCTCAAGCCTACTTCCCTCTTTAAATACTTCTGCTACTGATGCTTTAATAATATTACCAATTACATGAAAATACGCTTGTGAATCTACTTTTTGTAGGGAAGGTAATAAGTTATCAACAATTCTACCAAAGGAATCTGGATCGGCATCTTTAACCGAGCGAAGCACTGATTCAGGAGAGCCACCAAATAAATCCGCCTCAAAGCGGCTGAATGTATCCGCCGTCTCCTTCGCCTCTCTCGCATCCTCAATAGTCGGTAGAATTTCAGCGTATTTCTGCTCACGATAATAAGCTTTTTCTAGCTGAGGAAATTTCTTAAATAAATCTGGAAATGCCTTAAGAATTTCTTTACGATGAGGAATTGAAATTGGTTCCTCATTCAAATCTTCATCAGTTGGCTCTTCCTCAGAGAGTTCTAATTCTTCTTCAGAACCGTCCTCTTCAGATTCATCTTCCTTCGATTCCTTTTCATTGGCCTTTCCTTCCAGTAGATCTTCAGATTTAGTTTCTTTTCCATCTTGAGGCGTAGCCTCACCTTCATCATTTAGAATATCAAGAATTCCATCAACACTAAGACCTTCACTGGATTGTGGGCTGTTCGTTTCCATTTTCATTCTTTCCTGCATTTGGTGGTGCCATCACCGGTTTATTTGGCTGTGGTCCTCCTTGAGGCTGTTGGGGAGGTTGAGGATTTTGTTGTGCCATTTGTAAATCTAAATGACGTTTCATATGTAAAAGAACATTTTGATAACCAGCCGGATTTTCAATCTTTGCTAAACGTCCAGCATCAGATACTGCCCAACGACGACAAATATCAGCTTCAATTCCATGATTATCAACAAGAGGATCAACATCTACAGATGGTGCCAATGCTGGCTGAGTAGCAGGCATCATTGGGTTTTGTTGCATTGCCTGAATATCAGGAATCGGCTGGCTATCTAACAATAGCTGAATTTCTTCATATTGTTTGGTTCTATCATCATTACCCGGAATTTCAAAGTCATCCAACCCAATAGCAGAAGCTAAAAGAGGAATATTCTGCGGATCCATTAATGCAGACATAATCTCTGGGTTCTGAGCCTGAAGAAGATTCATAATAACATCCTTCTTCTGACTCCATGACATAGGTAATTCTTCGCTGGCTTCTAATTCAACAGAACCAATCTTCCCTGAGAGTTCAGCAATACGAATAAATACATTTTGAAAGTTTCCCTGCTCATCTTTTTCAACGTATCGCTCATCTTCTGCGATCTCTTTAATCTGAGCTGGAATAACCTTAGCCGCAATTTCCTTCCACCAAATAGTTAACATCTTCCACGGTGTCTGCAATCTCTGTAATGCCTGTGCTCTTGACATTGCATATTGAGCAGCCGTTTTAGATGAATTGGGTGCGGCTCCTCCGAATAGAGATGGCAAAGCACCAGAAACTAGCTGACCCATCTCTTGAATCTTTTGACCGAATGGTAATACTTCAGCACCTAATGTTGCAGTTTTCTCACTAAAGAATCCATCTCCTAGAGCACCTCCGGTTGGTTTCTTAGCTGGATAGACTGCACCCGGCATTACTTCAGTATTACGATACTGCTCGAAATTAAGAACCTTCTCATCTGCAAATGTCTGTGGAATTCCGTGCTCGATTGTCTGTAGAGTTAAACTAACTAACTCATTCGTAATTTCCTGAATCGAAGTCAGCAACATTCCTAATGGATCAAACTGGACATAATCAGACAAAGGATTACGAGTAACTGTCCAGCAATCATCCAGACATTCATTACAAGCTTCTGCGAATTCATCATTAACTAAAACGACTTTTACACCATCAGGGAATTTACTTCTAAGATGCTTAACATCTTCTTCATCAGCTAAAACTTCAAATGAGGAAGGACGTTGCCAGCAATTACGTACAGTAGGCGTATCAATAGGATAAGTACCACCAATATACTGAGTAGAAAGACGACCCCATCTTTCGTAGGTTTCGTTACTGGCATAATTTCCCGGTCCATTCGTTTGACCAAAAGACTTCTTTAAATGGGGATAACGATCTAGCACATTAGAATAATGTGTTTCATAACAGAAATGCAAATAAGGCATCTCTGATGGTCGTAAAGCGTAAGTCGGAGTTTTTACATATAATTGCCCATAAACTTCAAGGCACTCACGAGATTTTGCTTTTTCTGTTTCACCAGTAATTTTCGTTACAATCATCTTTGTAGTTTTAAATTCAGGATCAACTTGCATTAGACACTGAGGACAAATCTCCTCACCCTCATTTAGAATATCATCAACCTCAACATCATCATCGTCCTTTCCATATTCATACTTTTCTCGTTCAGTAAGATCATGATCTCCAAGATTCATTCCACAAAGAGGACAAACTTTCTGCGTCTGTTCTTGCTCTTCATCCTCTGTTTCCTGAACCTTATAGGTACCATACTTCTCATCTTCACGAGTATAATTATATGCAAATACTGGACCTTCTGTGCAATAGATAAATAGAGCATGAATCCATTGCAGCATGAAATCATTATGTTTATCAGCTAGTGCCCAAATTTTGTTACCTGCTTTAGCCGTTTGGATGTCAAGCTTGTTATCAGCATCGTCAGGATAACAAACAATGCCGGGAATAGATACAGATAATGCTGCGATAATGCTCTCAAGATAAGCGCGAAAAACATTGATTGGCTTATCATAATAAGCAGCATCAGAAGTAGCATTCGCAGAATTATCATAAATAGAACGATCCCAGACTCTCCAATCATGTGCGACTTCAGACCACCATAGATTAGTAAAGTTATCCCAGAAATATTTTAGCTTCTTGCAATGTCTAATTTGACGCTCTCGAACAGCACTATCCTCTTTAGAGAAGTATTCAACTACTTCTTTAAGGAGCCGCTGTGTTCGTTCGTCGTGCTGATTCTCAGGCATCTACTTCACTTCGCCATGAAACATTGGGAGTTTGGGACGGAGCATTCTTAATTTTCTAGTCTTCTTCAGCTTTCCAATACCAGGAGTTTTAATATTACCTAGATTATCTGATGGCATCATGCTCTTAGGAGCTTTTGATTGATACTCTGGATTTGATCCAGCATTTCTTTTCTCACTCATCATAATTGCAATTGCCTGCTTTCTATTCTTAACTTGTGGACCTGATTTAGAACCTGAACGAAGTTCACCATGTTTGAACTTGTGCATTACTTGGTCCCACGGCATCTGGAATCTCCAATTCTTTTTCTAAAGCTGCAATTGCTTCTGCCGGTGTCTCTTTATGAGCCTTACGAATCCTTGCTGCTTCTCTATCTTCACGCTCAAGCATTTCCCTCTGAATCCGGAAAGGCATATAGTTAGAACGGGCTGCCGGCTTCATCTCCTGCGGCTTATATTCAACAGGCTCAACTTTAGGATTGCTTAATTCAAGTAAAGTTTTAAGCAACTGACCTTTCTCATAATTAGCTTGCTCTAAAAGAGATCGAAGTGTCTCACAAGATTTACATGAATTCTTTTCAACTCGATCGTGATGACAATCAGGACAATGAGGATCAAATAAGTGATGAAGCCATCTAAACATAACGTCTCCGATGAAATCTCATGACTGGATGTATAGTTTGCTCAGATTCTAACCTACGAGCATTACGATAATATGTCGTCCAGTCTCTATCAGCTTCTAGCTGCTTAACTAACTTCTCTTGCTTCTGAATTTTACTAAATTCGTTTGTTGCTTCGTTAAAATAAGTATCTGCTGAATCTAACTGATAACGAAGCGTATCATAAGGATCATCGCCTGCAAACTCTGCAACATCCTCAACGTTATTCTTATCATGAGATGCAGCCTTAATAACATTAATTAAGAGAGGACATTCCTTTCCAAAGATTTGTAATTTTGGTAGGTTCTCTTCAATCTTTTCCGCTGCAAATAATGATAGATAATCGTTATAATCATTAATACCCTTATTCCGTAATAACCACTGTGCCTTCTCATCGCTGTAAACAGGCTTATCTTTTTCTGGAATATAAACCTGATTCCATCTAAGATATTCATGAATTAATGCTTTACCTGCAATTCTTGAATTAGCTCTATTACCTGAGAGTTCAATAGTTCTCTGTAACTCTTCTTCAATTTGTTGGTGAATCGTATGTTCCTGCCCGCGCTCTTGAGCCGCTGACTGACAAAGCTTAACAATTCTAGGTTGTTCTTTATCAATATACTCTCTAACGTATGGAGCCCATTCAGAAATCTTAGTCTTCTGCCAATGCTGCTCTCTATAGAAATAAACTCTTGACGATGGACTAATTGCTGCATATGAAACATATGTCATTGCTGGAGGATTATATCCCCAATCAATTGCAACAATCTTAGGCCACCAATCAGGAATCTGAAAGCTATCTACTACATGAAGTGCATTTTCTGGTTCAGAAGGAAAATGTCTTTCTCTAAACTCACTAAAGACTTGTCCTTCATAAGCTGACCAGTCCCCATACTTCTTAGCTTTTCTTTCAGCTTCAGGTAATCCTTCTAAACCTTTCTTATATGCTTCATCAGCATATGGATTATCATCAATCGTAGCCGGAATGAAGATTCTTTTTAATTCTCCTCGACCAACGATAATTTTCTTACCTTTTGGCTCCGGATCAATAAATCTCTTCTTAACCCAATTATGTCCTACGTTTCCTGGGTTACTTGCTGAACGAACAATTGCAGGTAATCCAAGATGAGCCAAATTCTTAGGAACACGAGTACGTTCAACAGTAATATAAATATATTGCCATTCAGTAAATGATGTTAATTCATCAAATGCAACATAATTCCACTGAGCGGTATCGTACTTATGAACATCGTCTTCGTGTTCACAATGACCAAAGAAGATGAGTGCTCCTGAGGGGAATTCCCAAACAGAATCTTGTTTGTTGAATTTTCCGCCAAGTGCTGTATAATATTCTCTAGAACGAGGGATGATTTCATTTCTTAACTCCGGCATTGTCCGGCGTAAAAATAATCCTTTAAACTGAGGGATATCTAACCAACCCCTACAGACGGGATACATCATTAATACGTCAGACTTACCAGCCATAACCGCGCCTGCATAGAATCCCTCTTTTACCGTTAATGGTAATGCGAGGAATTCCTCTTGTTTAGGCGTCGGTTTCCATTCAGTAATTGGCATTAGCTATCAAGTAATTTATTAATCAACTTCAAAAGGCGATCACAGCGGCCAGCTTTAAAGGACATTTCCATATATTCCTTATAAGGTAATATAACTATAGCCTGTTTAGGCCATCTCTTTTCAGCTAGCCGCTGTAATTCTTTAATAGCCTTTTTAGACGAGTTGCCCATTGCTCACATATTCTGTAACAGTTTGGACATTACCATCTAGTTCATTCGTATAATTAATAAGCTTAAGAGTCTTTCCTGCAGCCTTCTTTAGCTTATAAACTGGTAAGTGAGAGACTGAAACATACTCTGTTGAGCCGTTATCTAAATCACCCTTGCCCCGAAGAGGAATTCCACATTCAGGACAATGCTTCTCAATTTGATGTTCAAACTTTGTGATTGGGAGATTCCACCATCCATCCTCAATCTTAATTCCTGTATCTGGATAATCCTCTTCATGTTCATGTAACATTGATTGCGCGCCAGCTAGTTCGCAGAAGAATCCTCTTAACTCTCCTCTAAACTGACAAACCATTGCTGACCAGTATTTATTAATATCACATGAACCAATAAGCTTCCACATATCCTCTTCAGACAAATTCTTCATATCTTTCATTGCCACGAAAGGAGGACTGTGACGGCTCTGTTCCATGCCTTTAAAATTCCGACCGTAATCATCTAGAACTTCAGGCCAGAAATTTCTAACTTCATTTAATGCTTTAACCTCTCCGTGTACGTTGATGTTACTAACACGTGGATTAAAGACCCTACGAATAAGATCACCATAGCCATTAAGATTATTACTCCAGAGACCACGGCGCTCAAATGGTATATGGTCCTCAAAAATTTCACAGAGTTTATCAAACTGAGGATGCAGAGTTGGATTACCACCAAAGATACCAACGACCCCATAATAATCCCTTAAAGACTTAACAGCAGCCTCAAAATTCTCCAGCGACATCATTACTGGCTTGCCTGCTAGATTGCTTCCTTGTGTGCATCCAGTACATGATAAATCACAAGCTCTAGTTACATGAACTTGAATAATGCCATTCCTCCATGTGGGTCTTATATCTCCCGGAGCTTTCATTCTTGGAAGTTTAGAATTTGTTGGCTGATTCGGTCTAAGCATTCTTACATTTACAACATCAGATCCTGCACTATCATATGTAATTGCCCATTGATTATTAATCTTATTGGGCCACACTGTAACCTTAGCGATATGTCCTACTGGTGCTGAAAGATCACAATAAAGTTTAAATCCAAGTGACCTCGTATGTTTAAAGAATGAAAGATCATCGCACCATTGATCTGGCTCTAACTCTCCAAGTGTAAATGGATGCCGATATGCTTCTGCAACCTTTTCTAGGACATGACGTTTAACAAGAAGACATCCAGCACCGGCAGCTTCTACTGGAACTAAACCACCTTCATTATCTTCCAATTCATGCCAAATACAACGACCATCATCTAATGCCTGATCGAAGATAATTGGTCTATGCGGAAAATTACGCATCGGATATAATCCAGTGACCATATCCTTATCGTGATTTAATAGCTTAATTAAGGTATCAGGAGGTAATAGACAATCATCATCCACAAAAAATACATACTCAACGTCACGCTCAAGCGCCTGCTTGATAATTGTATTTCTGTTGGATGCAGGTGACTGTCCATGTACACGAGTAATCCAAGTTAAACCTGGCTTAATTAAAGAGTCGATATAGTCATAAAAAATTGCGGCACGGGCGAATTCTTGTGTTGGAATTCCAATAAGAATTTTTACATCATCAAGATTCATAATCTACATACCATAACTGAGTGTGATCAACAAGACTAAATTGATTACCAAAGATGTCATTAACAGCTTGCATGACCCCAGGCCACCAATAATAATCATGACCAGTAATTAATACCTTCTTCAGATGAAGAAACTTCTTTATATCCCGCAGCACGTTTTCGTATTTATGGTCTCCATCAATGAAGGCCATGTCACAATAAGACGGAGGCTCAAATTGTTCATGAGAACAGATACGTGATTTAATATTATAGCAGCTAGCCGTATTCTCAATGAACTTATCGTAAATCCTCTGCCTTTCTTCTGGAGATAATTCTACATCTCTTGGACCAAAGAAATCATCAACTGCAATAACTATCCCTTTCGTTTTAGCCGCCAAAGCCACCGTGCTTCTTCCATAATAGCTACCAATTTCAACAATGCATTTCTTATCTTCAGCTGCATTCCCCAACCATTGTAATTCAAGTTCAGTCGTAGCCCCCGGGATCATAACCTATAATCCTTAAATTAGTTGGTGTTAATGGACCAACATTCACATTAAATGTAAGAGAAATAGGATCTTCTATTGTTCCATCTAGTAGCGATGGAACTGTAACTACTTGTGACTGTAATAAAGCCGCAATGAGAATTAAACTCTTCATCTTACCAAGTCTTTAATACATTCAACCCAGCAGATAAGTTACCAGTATGTGGAATAAAATTTACATCACCCTGTATCTGCCAGCCGCTATCTGTTTTGAATGCTACACCAGCTTGTACAGAATCAGTACCAGTATAGACAAATATAGCACCACGGTGTCCGGGAGGAATGGCTACGTTATCATTAAGTCTATTTTGGATAATAGATTTTAATGCGTCCGGACTAAATATTCCACTCACTAGCTCACCGTTAATGTGTACGCTCCACCACTGATTGTGCATGTGACGGTGGTAGCGGCTGAGATACCTACGTATGTGAATTCACCATTAATATTAATAATGAGTCGGTTATTAACTGTATCAAATGTGAATTCACTTACACCATTAAATACTAAAGATGTTACTGAGTTACCTGGACCAATTGTTCCTGTGACTGTTACTTTGGCTGCCATTAATTACCTCACGAAGATTGAAACAAACAATGGAAGTGCCTGAATAACTTTATCAACTACTTCAGGCGTATCAATACCGTGAGCTTTGAGTGATCCTTCAATAACAGATGCAAGAGCAACATCATTATTAATATCATTCAGTAAAACAGTACCATCAACCTTTAACATTCCTTTGGCTTCAAGATAATTAACTGCATCTCGAAGTGCGAATAGTAATTGACCTACATTCATGGTTGTTTAACTACCTCCGGTGCAGTAGCACCGATTCTTCCAGAATTTAAAGCCACAATAATAGATCCAGCTTGGCTGATTACTCCACTAACCCAAAGTGGAGTCAGTGCATCGCGCCATCCATGTTGCAATCCACCAAGTTGTGCAGATAATCCAGTTAGGAACATTCCAATAGCAATCCAATGCACTGGCTTCATATCTCATCCCTTTACATACTTCAGATGAGGATTCTTCCTCTTTGCAGCCGCTGAAGCATGTCTTGTTTTAGATGCTAGAATAGCACCTGCTGCCTTTTTAGAATAACCTTCTTTTTCAATACTTGACTGAACTGATTTAAATCCTGGATGTAATGATTTCATATCCTATCCTAAAGTTGGTGAGAGGACATTACTTATTATAGATACCATGATGGTGAACTATAACCCAGTAAGTAATTCCTCTCAGCCATTGCAGTAACCAGTTAATCCTGTAACTCTATTACGAATACTCTCACCTGTCAGCAGTGGAGAACCTTGAAGCGTTGTATTATAATAGACAACCTCCTCAAAGTCTACAAGATCAGCTTTAGGCCAATAGTTCTCACCATAAATAAGACGGTCTCTGAAATCAATAAGACGAGCAACAGAATCAGAGCCGCTATTTTCCCAACCATTACCCTGATTTAAAAGTCCTTGACAACCACTATTGTAAACCATATACTGCCACACAATATGATTGATGTCGTCAGAAGGACTATAACCCCAATCAGTATTGCTGACATATGGAGCACCTTGATAAGAAGGATTATGCCAATAGACTAATGATTTAGGAAAATATTGTTTAGCAACATAAAAAAGATTATCAGCATCCAACGCCGGGTAGAGAATTGGTGCAGGATTCTCCCAACCTGTAAAGACGGCTGGCACTAAATCTGGATCAACAACTGGTTTAACAACTTTAACATTATCTGCAAATGCACTCCCAACTGGAATGATACCATCTGAGAGTAGCTCAGTTAAATAATCATTAATCTTACGGTCATCCCACTGAGGATAATAATCATGATAAATAGAAGTAGTATTATATAAGTTAATCGGGAAATGTGTAAATCCTGCTGCTTTATATCTTTCTCTGATAATCTTTCTGACACTACTTGACTCAACAACATATCCCGGTGTGAAAAGTACTTTGTTATCAAATCCATACTGTAATTCAGAAATTACAATCCCACCAAAATTCCCCTTAAAGTTCCTAATGGCATCAACAGATGGCCATTTAGGTTTACTCTTAGCTAATAGTAAAACTACAGAAGAACTACCCATGACTTAACTCAATCAACCATGATAGGGAATCTGAAGAGGAACAGTGAATTCATTATCACCAATCCAGCTATTTACCTGAAGAACATTTAGTTTAGAATCAGGATAGAATGTCTCCCAGGCACCAACAGTTGATTCTTCTTTATATCCACCATCTGGCTTGACTGATAGATATTTACCATTAGGCTTCTGGACTGCATATCCTTCAGGTTGTGCAACTAAGACTCCTACATATCCCATAGAGAATGAGACAGGATCGCCAATCAATAATGGACTGTTAGCGTAATGAATCTGAGCCACTATCTTCCTCACTCCTACGAAATGTTAATCTTCGACTAATCTCAACTACACCTATTAACTTCTGTACATCACCAACAAGATTAAATATTCTCTGTTCATGTTGGTCTAGCCGTCTTGTAAGGGTACTCAATTCCTTCTTTACAAAATAGCCAATGATTGTTAGTAGTGTTGCAACAATTAATTGCCCAAGATCAATTGAAGGATTGAACACCATCGGACCCAGGGTTAAAGTTAAGTTAGCAAGCAACAACGCGAACGCTGACATTTCCACCGCCTGTAACGCCAGCAATTGTTGCTCTGACATAACGGTGTGGCCCTGTAATACTTACAGTAGATTTTTTATTACCTGACAATGTTGTTGCATTTACTGCTGATCCTAATGGTGCCCATGTCCCTGAGAAATTAGGATCATCAGATGCTTCTAACTGAATCGTACCTGCGCTCAATGTTCCACTACCAGATAGGTATCCAGTTAATTGCTGCGCATTTCTAAAATCATACGGACTCGTTGTTGAGGCTGATGTTATACCTGAAACTAATTGAATATCATAAAATGTCATACTGCAATCCTCTGGCCTTTTGTTTCCTTAAGTTTGAGTGTTTCCAGCATGAGATTATCTGCAAGAAGACTTAATTCTATTTCTAACTCTGAAATACTATTATTTAAGCTTAGAATATCTCTAGCTTGTGATTTAGCCGCTAAGACCCTAATTAAATCCGCTAGCCTTGATAAGCGCTTGACGGAATCATATAACATTTTAACCTTTTGTCTTTGATACCTAAAAAATCTTGCACACGACATGCAATATGCATAAACTATTAACTTATTACAAATTAACTTACGAATCTTCCCACATCTAACGCAAGGTGATAATTTAATCACGTACTTCAATCATCTCATATGCATCCTCAGTCTTTAACTGTGGTGCATAAATCATAATCTGTACTTTATTTCCATGATTATGATTCTGTGATCTAGCCGTATTAATTGAAGTAATAATACCATTCATCTGATTAGCAATCACCGCGTATTTCTCTGGCTTGTCAACTTCTTCAATCTTTAATTTAAGTTGATCAATGCTTGCTTGAATGATGTCAGCGGCTCCCTGCTGAATCTTCCCAAACTTAATCTTATCATCGAGGTTATGGATTAAATCATCAACGCGTGGGACGACTGGAACAGTTGGGATTGTAGCAACTTCAGTTGATTCTTCAGGCATGACAATAGGAAATGAACCTTTAATTCTATGTGCAACTTTAAACTTGTTGAATAGATTTAAAGGTGATTCCATGCGAGCATTCACTTCTTCTTCATTAATTAGCATATAAAAACCTTAAATTAGTACACGGTGAAGGTGCAAGTCTACCATAGGTTGTGGCTTGTGTCAATAGAGCAACGATGCAAAATACGGCCTGAAAATGAACCTAATTTTCGGTCTGTTCAATTTTTTATCTGTTTATTTTTGTTTTGCTATGGGATGTTGATTTATGAATTTGTTAATTTGTTAATTTATAAATAGACTCATAAATGAATCCATAAATAAATCCATAAAAAGAGAGGCGAATATTCCGCTCCGTATGGCGACGATAAGGCTCTGAAAGGTTGCCTATACCGGTAGGGTCCCGGCTTAAAAAGGAACACTTTTTGCATACGGTCCCAAATGTAATTTATTGTCTCCAGTGTTTCGGCTGGGTTAACTGGCACGATTCTCTTACCTTATATATGTAGATGATGCAGCACAAGGACACAAGGAGAATAAAATGATGATTATTCAACTGACCGGTTCAAACGTTTCGGTTACACTCAGGAGTAAAGGGAGAATGAGATGAGAATCACAATCCCGGTCAAGGTAGTTACGAAGGACGGAAACAGGTACGAAGCTCTAACGACTGTGAGGGTCAAGCGATGACTGACAAACTGATTACAATCCTTTGGAGTGTCAGGCTGTTCCGAGTGTGGTTCATTAAAAGGAGGTTGGCTCGGGGTTGAAAAGGGTTGACAGGGGTTGACAAGTCCCCTCAACTATGATAGACTCTCCTACGTTGCTGACCATTACGGCAGCGACAATGTAAAGGACGGGCACAATGAGTGAAGACAGAGCAGCGGAGATTAAGGCAGCGCAGGAAAAGGCAGATGCGGTGAATAAGGGTCGTTCAGGCGTGGGAACGCGGTTGTTTGTGGGTTCGACTCGCGGTAAGGGTTCGATGGTGATTTCGTTCGAGCAGTTTGACGACAGCGAACCTGACACATTGCCAAAGAGCACCGAAGAGTTCATGCAGGTAACGGGCGTTACGAGTGAATCAGACATCCTGAAGCTTCTCATCGAGGGTTATAATGACAAGCTGTACAAGGACGCGTCCGACCCGCTAGCCGAATATGTGAATGCTGTTTGGCCGGCTGACGCCCAGGCTCAGTATCGTCTGATTGTTCGGACGACTGCAAAGGCACTTGGCGACCCACTTGATGAGGTTGCCGAAGCAGTGCAGGCGAGATTCAATAAGAAGTACGCACCTGCGGCACCTGCGGCATAACCTGTAAATCAAATCCTACGGTAAGTCAAAGGCTCAGTCTAGCGTATGTCTAGATTGAGCCTTTTTTATTTGGCTTGTGTCATTTTGAGAGGACACGTCCGAACCGTTCAATACAGCCCTAGCTCGTATGAAGAAATATGAGAGAATATGAGAGAATATGTGCGAATATGTGCGGGTATGAGCCTTTTAACAGGCCCCAGCAGGCGCAGCGGAGGCGAAAGTGTGCAAAATCCCTAACGTTTTCGCGCGTCCGGAGGCGAAAGTGTCCACTTTTCTGTACACATCGCAAAAAACAGCACCCCACTTTTTAGCCCTTCTATGTAATTATTACATTATTTTTTATTATTATATATAATATATATAGATATATATAT
>Ga0126381_100000997_pt1 | contig 30819 bp, 21 predicted proteins | sample PanSoiMetPlot_28_FD_96465 | JGI IMG/M metagenome (GOLD analysis project Ga0126381, IMG submission 96465) | Tropical forest soil microbial communities from Panama - MetaG Plot_28 | ecosystem: Environmental > Terrestrial > Soil > Tropical forest > Bulk soil | place: Panama | collected 2016-02-17 | reverse complement strand
GTAGCCCTGCACCGCGTAGCGGAGCGAAGGCGGCGCCACATCCGGCTTCGTCCTTCTGAAGCAGGGCGTTCTCTCATAATGCATTGACGCCCGGTCGGACGTTCGTGCCCAGGACGTTGACCCCAGCACGCATGCACGAGAGGGGTAAGGAACCGGAACGACTGGTCAGTCCACGGGGCGATCAGCGCTTTGTATTCCCCTTCTCGTGCTTCCGTCAGACCGTGGCTGTCCAGTTCCCATCCGCGGATGGCCTCTAATGTCTGCTGCCACCATCGTGCCCACGGACTGCCCCCGCTAACAACTTCTACAGTTACTTCGTGACGGATATTTTCTAGACCGCACCGCTCAAATAGCACTGATAGCTTCCTTCCAAACATTGGGTCATACCCACGCACAGTCCACCATTCGCCAGCACGGTGCGCAAGGTCGTAGCTGGCGGATAACGGATGACACGGATCCACCGGAGCAATCGTTCCCCAGTCTCCGTCCTCATCGACTAGCCATCCTCCCGGTCGCAAGCATTCGACCATGCGCTGGATAGCCCTCTCCTGCTTGCCGGCGAGCCAGAACAGCATCAAACGTGAGCAAACCAGATCGAACGAGCCCGGTCCAAGCACGTCCAGTGAATCGTCGAGAATGTTATGCTGCCGCACTTCGAGGTTCGGGACATCGAGCCTGTGCAGGTAGGTGAGGTCGATGTCGGTCGCCACGACGTGGCCGGTCTCACCAACCTGCTTGGCCAGCCACACGGCCATCGAACCCCGCCCTGCGCCGACCTCAAGGCATCGCCAGCCTGGTCGAACGAGTTCACGCCGCTGCCGCGAGAGGGGATCGAAAATCTGTTCCAAGAGACTCAACCGATCGTCTTCGGCTTCTTGCCGTCCCTTGGCGTCTAGTCGATAACCCGGCCGGAAATCTCCAGATGTACTCGGAACCGCGGTCATGGCGACACGATAGTGAGGTGTTTTCACAGATGTCAAGGGCTGGGTTGTAAGGTCATTCCCGTTGCTGATAAATCGCGTCTACACAAGTACCCAGGCCACCCAGTGGCCACCTTACGTCGTCTGTGCCAATGAATTTGGCTCGAGTCGAGCTTGAGCAGTCGGAATACCCCAACAGCAAGGCTGTGCAGGAACTGAAACGCTCGATTCTGCGCTCAATGGCGGAGATGGAAACGTGGAAGGACTCAGAACCCAAGGGACCATGAACGCAAGTTTAGGACATCGCCGTCAGGGTGGGACAATGATTCGCCAGCGTGGAAATCCGAACTGGTGTCAGCCAGGATCATGGATAGTTCCCCACGTTGTCACCGCGTTCGAAATCCAAGTTTGTCAATTGCGGCTCGAAAAGCACGATTACGTAACGTCGTTCCAGCTCAAGAACTGGTGTCTTCAAAACAAAGATCGACGCTATGTGCCGGAATGGTTGCTGGACGCTTGGAAGATGACCGTGGACGTGCATTACGACAACCTCACATGGTTACAAAGAAGATGGGCGTCAGACTTGGAGGTGAATCGCTGTGGCGGAGATTCGATTACAGGAAGGTGAGTCGCTGGAAAACGCTCTGCGCCGGTTCAAGCGCAAGGTGCAGCAGGAAGACATTATCAAGGAGGTTAAGCGGCACTCTTTTTACCTGAAGCCGGGCGAGCGGCGGCGAGTGAAGCAAGCGTTAGCGCGAAAACGCGCGCGCAAGAAGATTCGTAGAGAGCCGGATAAGTGAGCCGCGTCATGGAACTGAGCCGAACGGGGATGACATATCAGGAAAGGAAGCACAATGAAGAGTGTCTATGTTGGCAATTTATCCGAAGGTACTACCGAGTCGGATCTACGTACTGCATTTGAAGCGCATGGCGCTGTCGAAAAGGTCGTTATCGTGACCGACCGTGATACAGGTCGTGCACGAGGGTTTGGGTTCGTGGAAATGACCAACGCCACTGAAGCTGATAAAGCAATTGCAGCGCTAAACGGAACTGAGCTGGGCGGTCGAACGTTAACGATTAACGAAGCGAAACCCAAGCCTCCTCGGTCAGAGAAAGGTGGACAGGGCTTCGGCGGCAGAGGCGAACGTGGGCGCGATGACTATCGCGGGCACGCTCGTCAACCCCGCGAACCGCGGTGGTAACAACCTGTAGCGAGATGCGTAAACGCTTAGTCACTCCGATTCCTCATGATCGCGTTCCTTTCGAGAGCGGCTCACTGGACGTAGGCAACCTAGCGTTAGTCGAGATCACGTCGGAGGATCAAGCCTTCCCAATCGAATTTGCGCTGCAACTTGACGACCGGTGTGGTTGGCGTGCTGCCGAGCCAGGGGCACAAACGATCCGACTCCTCTTCGATGAACCGCAAAAACTGAGCCGCATCGGGCTGGTTTTCGAGGAAACCGAAATGCAACGCACGCAAGAGTTTGTCCTCACATGGTCGCCAGATCATGGGCAGTCGTTCCGGGAGATCGTCCGCCAGCAATGGAATTTCAGCCCGCCAGCAACCGTGCGAGAGGCGGAAGATTACACCGTGGACCTCTGCGACGTGACCATTCTTGAGTTGAGGATTGTGCCGGATCAGAGCGGCGGAAGTGCTCGCGCATCTCTTACGAGTCTTCGCTTAGCATGACGAGCATCAGAGTACGGACTCTGACCACTCTTCACAGGTTGTGTCAGAATTCCGGGTATCGCCGCTGAATGCCACCTTACAATTTTCGCATGTATCATGCGGAACTGCAGCCTGCGCTGAAATGTATGAGTTGCCTTCTTAGGTTGTAACGCCGTCACAAGCACGCTCCGCGAGTTGATGCCGTATAGCGCCACCAACCTTGTAATTATTTGCAAGCACAAGCCGCCCTGGTGGCCAGCCACCACCGGTCAGTTGACCTGTCACGACGGGGCTGGGAGTAAACTGCTCGTCATGGAAAACAAGCCCGACCAAAACCTCTTTCGGGAAGTCCATCGTAAGGTGCAGGATCTCAGGGACAAGGCCCGTAAGAATCGTAACGATGCCGTACAACGCGGCCGGAAAGTTGCAGAGGATGAGGCGCGGAAGGAGGGCTTTGATTGTCCTGCATCCGTTCCTTCAGAGGACGGATCCCAATGACCGAAACCTCCTGCGTTCTGGCGGCCTCCTCGTTGTTAAGACCAGTAGATTCAACGCACAACACGAATCTTTTCGGCCCTGAACGCAATCTAAAAGACATGGGAGCAAGCTCTCGCACGACATTTGCCAAACGTCAAAAAGAACGCTCGCGCCAAGAGAGGCGGGCGGAGAAGCTTCAGCGCAAAGCAGAGCGCAAACAGGTTAGCGAGGCGAGCGCTGTCGCGACGCAACCCATTGCCGACCTGGTGGTAACGCACGACGAAGATGGTCAGCCGCAGGGCTTTGATTTCCACGATTTCGGAAAGTGATTTCGGAACATAAGCTGGTGCGCTTTGAACACAAATCGGTGCACTGTGATACAGTCCTAAGTAGACGCTGTTGGCTACGGCCCGCACGTAAGCGGCATCTGATCCCCAATCGATCCGGTTTCCCGTCTTTCCTGCTTCCGTCTGATTGTCCAGCGCTAACTAAGAATTGAGTGGCTTTCGAAGTATCTTCGCGACTCGCCCGCCACCGTTTGATCCACGAACGAAACACTCGTCGAAAAAACGACAACGGCATCCTCGCGAGGCGCCCCTCGAGAAAGAAACAAAATCGTTTTGACAGCATTTAAAGACATGCCCCTGTCTGCTGGACTCCAGCAGAAGTTGGCACACCTCCATTTCACGACTCCCACGCCGGTTCAGGCTTGCGCCATTCCTCTCGCGCTTGAAGGAAGAGATGTTCTCGCTACAGCGCAAACCGGTACCGGAAAGACGCTAGCGTTCCTGATTCCGGTGATCGAAAAGATGATGGCGCAGGAAAGGCATAGCCCCGTCTCAACTCTGATCCTGGTTCCCACGCGCGAATTGGCCATGCAAGTCCATGAAGTATACGAGAACTTGCGGGGACGGAAAGAACCCGCCGCCGCGCTCGTCATCGGCGGCACAAGCGAGCAGCAGCAGATCCAGGCCATCCGCAAAGGCGCCAACACCGTCGTGGCGACCCCGGGCCGGCTGGAAGATTATCTGCGCCGCAACTTGGTCGATCTGCGCAACGTAAAGACGCTTGTGCTTGACGAAGCCGATCGCATGCTCGACATGGGTTTTCTGCCCGCCATTCGACGCATCGTTGCGGCACTGCCTCACCAGCGTCAGACGCTGTGCTTCTCGGCGACCCTCGAAGCTTCAGTCGCCAACCTCGTCAACGACTATATGAACAAACCCGTACGCGTGGCTTTGGGTTCCACCTCGAAACCCGCAGATACGGTCGAACTTCAGGCTTTCGAAGTGCCGCTGGCCGAAAAGTCCGAAGTGCTGCGTCGGCTTCTCTACGCTGAGAAAGGGCCGACGCTGATCTTCGCGCGCACTAAGCGCGGGACCGAGCGTCTAGCCAAGAACTTGCTACGCGACGGGTTTTCGGCAACGATGATCCACGGCGATCGCAGCCAGTCGCAGCGCGTTGGCGCACTGAATGGATTTGAGAAAGGCAAGTTTCAGGTGCTGGTGGCCACCGACGTAGCCTCGCGTGGAATTCACGTGAACAACGTTGCGCACGTCATCAACTACGACTTGCCGCAGATTCCGGAGGACTTCATCCACCGCGTGGGCCGCACCGGTCGTATGGGCTCAAGCGGACGCGCGTCGACATTAGTCTCAGGCGCGGAAATCAGTGAGTTGCGTTCGATGGAACGGATCCTTAAGTTGAAGATGGTTCGCCGGCGGTTGGAAGGCAACACGCAAACCCAACAAAGGGTGATTCAGAACACCCTTCGAAAGCGCACGCTATCACGGCTGCCTGGTGAAGTATTCTCGTAAACTCTACCGACTCCCGTGAAGCATATAATCGGTCTATCCAAAAGATTCATCTCCGCGGTCTTGTAATACTTGAAGAATCAGTTAGCACACTTGTCCCCCGAATTTCCTCAGGTGTCCCCCCGCCAGCACTCTGCTGGTATGGAACCGTGCAGCTTGTCCGTGATCTGATCGTTGGCGATAAGAGATATTGCGACCGGACTGGGCGAGGGCTGTCCAGTGTGAGAGGAGGAGTCCCTCCCCAATCCGGCCATCGTGGTGTCGGTAGCTCGACAGGTGACGACTGATTGAACTCCGACACCCCAAACTTGCTTGATTATAGCCCCTTAGGACTACTCCCTGCGGGGTTTGTTCCAGTAGGGAGATTTGCACTTCGGGCAGACACGTGGCTCGCCTACGGTTCGTTTGCGAGGTATCTATTCGTGTCCGCAACGAAGGCAACGATAGCCCTTGAGCTTGATTGTAGTTAGTGCCATACGAAGCGCTCAACTTCCGGTTTGCTTATAATTCGAAGCCTGAATTTTGGCCGCTCTCCTCGCACGCACCTATATTGCGTCTTGGCGCCCCGCTTACGGCGTTCCCAGTCCAGCGCATAAATATCCTGGTTCCCCGCGTCGCGCATCAAAAAAGGTGAGTTATCAGGTGTGATGGCCATCCCCCCTTGGTGCACTGGTGTACGATGCCGTATGAAACCAATCAGCGTTTTGCTGCGAGTGCTAAGTGCGCTTCTGCTCACTTTACTATTCTTCCCAGGTTGCAATGCACTCAATCCCGCATGCGGAAGTGCTCGTCCAGCCCCAATTATTGGGTCGCTGTCTCCCACTACGATTACGTTCGATCAAGTGCAGCAGGGTGTTCTTCTCACTGTGAATGGTAGCCAGTTTGTTTCGTCTTCGGTCGTGGTCATCAACGGGACGGCGCTAAGCACTACGGAGGTGAGCACTCAGCAGTTGCAAGTCACGATCACGACCGCCGTGATCTCCGGTCCTGGAACAGCAAGTGTGAAAGTCAATACTCCGGGCGGGACCACGGGCAATCTTGGCTGCTCGAGCGGCGGAACCAGCAGCTCCCTCGTCTTGACTATCACTTAGAGAAGAGCAATAGGGGAAGTAGGAGACCAACCCTGAAAGCCGGGCGTCTCACAACCCTAGCCTCGTGAAACATCCGGGCTACCGTCCATCGTCAGCGCAATTACTTACGCATCGTTAGTTACTCGCCCCCACTACGGCTCGGATAGCGGTCGTGAAAGTGCGGTATCGGCACTGCTCGCAGGCAGGCGGTAGCGACGCAACTATTTGAACACCTCGGCGGAAACGGCCCGCGATGCTCTGAAGCTTCGATCAATTGGCGTAACATCGCCATTTCACAAGTTACCCTGCCGTTCGGCATTGGCGGGCGATTCAGAATTGCGGCTACGTCTGGGTCTCAGCTGTAGTAAGTCTGTAGTAAGTCCTTGATCAAGACAGCTCAACATCCATCAGATTGGAGCAGTTACGGCCGGTTGTAATTCGTTGAATAGCCGGATATGTTCAGAAGATCTCAGAACGGATTAGGTTTTCACCGTGTTCTTGAAAACCGCTATACGGGAAACCGTATCGGGGGTTCGAATCCCTCTCCCTCCGCCATCCAAATCTTTGTAATCCCAATCACCTGGTGGACGATTGAATGCCGTCAGGCTCCGCGGCGGCAATGGCCGGAGATGTGGTGAGAACTCAATGCGCCGCGCTTTGCCCTCATGTTGTGCTGCGCATCCGCGGAGTGATCCTAGGTCGATCGACCTTGCACCGGCTGAGCGTCCGTCGTTTGCGACCGAGTTAAGGTAACCGCCAAAGGCTCCATCGGGTGTGCCTGAGCTACGCACAGGAAGCGAGCCTCCTCGATGACTCCGTGTAATGCCAACTGCAGCTGCAACAAATCATGCAGGTAACGCTTGATTGCGAACAACTGAAATTGTGCAAGAACCAGAACGACGCCGAGAATAAACACGAATAGAACCGAAAACCCATCCATCGTATCCTCCATGTTTCAGAAGTTCAGCGTCGCACTCTCAGATCAGGTTCGTCACACCTTGCCCTTATCGCCCTGTATCAGCCAGAAAATCAACATGGCTATTGCGGCCACAATAAGCACGATCACCACTTCCGTTTGCGGATCGCTAAAATCCACTTTCTTGAGAAGGTCGTCCATTCGCACATTTAAGCAAAAACAATTATCTGTGTCATGTGGATAATGATTCGCCCGTGGTAGCGTCCGCGGTACAGGCTTCCAGAGTGCAAACAGAGAGAAACTCTGCCTCCAACGCTGTGCTTTTCTAACTGGGTCCTGGACGCCTAACTACTTTTGCAGACCGGTATCGTTCGCAGGCAGTAGTTCGAGGACACGCCGCATCGATCGGGCCGATCATGAAGTCGGCCTGGGCGCAACGGCGGTGGCCATGCTGAACCCTCCTGGGAGTTGGGAGAGCATAACGCGGATGCGGGATGGCGACAAGCGGTTTGTGGCATGAATCGTGAATCGTGGATGGCGGATCTGAGGTAGTCTGTAGGCACGAAAGACACTTCCTTCTCAGGGGTGGCATGACATGCCGATTGCAGACAAGATCTTGACGTATTCCGTTTATCTCCTCCAGAGCAACCTGGTCGATTACGGCCGGATAATCCAACTCAGCCTCGAGTCAGGAGACGTAGCTTCGATCCAGTTCCCCAAAGTTCGCCCCAACGACTGGTTGCAATTCTTTGGCAACGAAACCTCTCTGTATATGGTTCAGGACGAGTTCACCGACGTTTACCATCTGTTGCAAAGCGAAAAGCCGGTGTTCTTCACGGCGTTGGATTTCGAAGGGCTGCAGGTGGGAGGGGTACACACCGAACTCGACCTCAGCGCCGGGGAGCCAACCGGTGAAGGCGACGAGGACCAAAGCCTCGCAGCCATCGTTCGCCGCGCCCAGACCCGCGGAGCCAAGCCGCGCAAAGCGAAGAAGTCCGCTGTGAAAAAGCGGGGAAGGAAATAAGGAAGCCGGCTCCGAAGCTCAGTCAGGAGCGGACCTGGGCGAGGATGGCGTGCACCGCGTTGAGAGTTCGCGGCGAGGCGAAGATCTGCTTCAGGTTCTCTTTGAGCTCGGCTTCGGAGCTGATGCTCGTGGTCTTGCCTGCAAGATTCAGCGCCAGCGGGTAGAAGTTGACGCCGTGCGTGATGTAGAAGAGCTCGTAGCGATAGTTCAATGTGGGAGCGGAGATTTCGAAGCGATGGACGAAGGGAGTCGCCATGCCACCGACCGACGATGGCGATTGCGATGTCACTTCGCCTTGCACCAGCTGCCTGGTCTTTTCGCCAAGAAGCGCAGCCTGCTCCTTCAGGATGGTCACGGGTGTGACCAGGTTCGAGTCGGCGATATTGTCGGGCCAGAGATTGTCGGGCATAGAAAAGAAGTAATTAGTAATTAGCAATTAGTTCTCGGCGTCGCCTTCCAACTTTATAACAATCCTCATTCACTATTCCAATATTCAAAACTCCAGTTCCAGCAGCACCGGCAGGTGGTCCGATGCCATTTCCTTGTCGGGCTTGCCGTTTTCCAGCAGGGAGACACCGCGTATGTCGGTGAGGATGCGGACGTGCTCCGGTTCGAAGCCTTCCAGCAGATCGGGACGCAGCAGCACCTGATCGTAGATGTTCCAGAAATAGCAGACCGCCTCGGCATTGTCGTAGTAGAAGGTGCCGCTGGTTTCGGCGCGGTCGCCCAGGTGGTTCCACATGGGATTGTAGAAGAAAGGATAGCGGTCGCTTTGCACGATGCGGCTGTGGCGTTGGGCGATGCGGCGACTCATGGTGGCGTGCAGGCCGCCGCGCGCCCCCACCATGCCCGGCTCGTAGGGATTCATGTTCAGGTCGCCGAGCAGGATGGTGCGGTGATGGCCTTCGCTGCGTTCGGCCTCGGCGATCACCTGCGAGAGGTGGACCGACTCGAAGACCAGGCTCTCGTCGGAGACGTTCATTTTGCTGGGCAGATGCGCGGCGGCGACGAGGATGGGCTCGCGCGGCGGCAGGGTGAGGCGGCGAATGGAGATGCGGTTGCTATCGAAGATCGGGTGGAGCAGCTCGGACTTGAAGCGGGTGAAGAAGAGGAGGTGGTCGCAGTTGCCCCAGGCGAGCTGGTAGTGAGGCTGTTCGTCGTTGAGCGTCTCGAGGAGGGTCGCGGTTGAGGTGCGGCACTCGGCGAGGATGAGGACGTCAACGTTGTTATCGCGCGCGAGCTGGCGGATGAAGCCGGGGATGTCGCGGCGGTTGACGTTCCAGAAGAGAAAGCGGGGCATAGAAGCAGTTGTCAGTTGCCGGTTGTCAGTTGTCAGTGTAAACCTCGGGCGGGGCGTTGAAGCAGTTGTCAGTTGCCGGTTGTCGGTTGTAAAGCCCGGGCGGCGGAGGGGCTGGGGATTAGGGGCTGGCGGGCTAGGGCACCCGATGATCCTTCCTAGCGCACGAACAGCAGTTCCGGATTGATTCCAACCCACTCACAAAACCGGCGAGACGGGTCAGGTATCCGACGTGTTAGCCACGCGACCCCCGCCACTCGTCCCTTTACGGTATTCCGTTTCTCCGAAGTCTTGACAGTTTAAATCCGATTGGGGTCGGTTTGAACTGCTTCGGTATTCGGCTGCGCTGCTCTTTACGCAATGCTTGGTAGTCAAAGCTGCCGAGGACATAGAAATCGCTTTCGCCACCCTTCACTTGAATGATGTCACGCTCATAGTCAATCTTGGCTGGAGCTCGGACGCGGCTGTCGCCATACTCCCGGTTATTAGCTTGAGCAACAAAGGAATGCAAATCGGAAGCTGTCGCTTCCACGAGGCTGGAGAATGTCTTGATGTCAAGATTCCACTCCAGTACAAACAACGTGTCTATCTGGCCTCTGAGTACATTTCTGTGGCGGATATTAGTCAGATCGCTGCATATTAATACTGAAAAGCAAAAATCCTTGTGTACGTACAGCGTGGGTTGCGCAAGCATTCCATTGGGTTGAAACAGCTTATATCCGAGTTTGCGAAGTTCACGTCTTTCATCGTGGGAAGGGGTGAATTTAGGCTGCAAATGGACAATGTTGCTCAGGTAACCAGGCCACCTCGTTGTAAGAGACGCTAGAACATCATTCCTTATCAAACCAGTCTTCTTGTCACGGTAATATTCCACCCCCGCCAATAGTGAAACTGAGTTCGATGCGAGTTTGCGGGCTATTCGTAAAGCCCATCTACGGGGAACACTAAGCTCTGGGAAAACGATGTAGTCGGGTCGGATTCGCTCCTGAAGTATACGATTTACTAGCCAATTCAAAGCCCCGTAACGTTGCAATGAATGATCCGGCTTGTTCTTTGCGGCCATTTTCCACTGTTTCAGACTAGTTTTATAACTCGTTATGGCAAGCGTGACGCGGGGCTGTGAGCTGCCGGGCACCAAGAATGTCGTGTGCGAAGTGCCATTCGGGGGAGAAACAAACCCCACCGAAGCATCCGACACAACTCGAGCGCCACGGAGCACCATTATAGTTTTCCGGTACAGATCCGGCTTGAAAAGAACCTCTGGCGCAACGAGCGAAATCTCGTCGACACGTAATGGACGTGTCGAAAAAGCCAGAGCCGGCCAGTGCGGAACTTTCAGGCGAGAAGAGAGCTTCCGGAATCGGCGAATGCCCCCCAGGCGCAACATCCTCCTGATCCTGACCTGTTTTGGAACCGGCGGGCCGAGCTCGTCCTTCCTCTGATCCAAGTACCAATAATCCTTGTAGGGACGCCTCCCCCAATCAGCTAACAACACCTGCCGAACTTGTGCGCGAAGGTCCGCCACCGCCTCTGGCAGCACTAGACGACGGTCAAGCTTAAGTAGCACCCGCAGCACGTTTAGAAAACGCTCATCTATCTCGAGTCGTCGTTCAGTCGCGGACTGCAACGCCGCCTGCTTGAGTGCCTCGGCGACGTGTCGCAGACATGTTACGAAGGCATCCGATTGGATTGGTTGCCCAAGCGACGTCGTTCTCTTCAACAACCTTGCGAGGATAGTCAGGCTGGATACAAATTCCTCTGCTCTATCGAAGTCCTTACACGAGAGCATAAGGCCGAAAATTCGTGGGAGATAACTCGCATACTCAAAGAATCCTATTGGGGTCAAAACGTGACGTTGTACAAGCCCGTAGAATTCACTGCGGATATCTCTCCAGGACTGCGGTTCAAGATCAGCGGAATAGACCTCGATATCTCTAAGAAGAAGGGATAGACCCAATCTTTTTACCGAAACTGCTTCGGCTTTCCGGAGAGCATCGACCTCAATCTTTGCATCTGGAGTTGCCAACAGAGCTTTGGATGCCATTTCGGCGCTCGTTGTCGGGACCTCCGGTAGGAGACGGTACTCGCTTGATTGAATTCGTATCTGTTCGCGAATGTGCCCGACTAGATCCAGCCCGTGTGCCGATGACAGCGAGAATATTTTTTGTTTTTTTCCTGCGAAAATCAGGTCGGAATCCCTTGCATATGCAAGCCTGAGCTTCAGAGAAGGTGGGCCGTTATCATTTTTCTTAACTGCCAATATCGGTGAAAGCTTCTTTGACAACCAACTCGTAACTTCTTTGGCCCCACTCAGGTCTTCTCTGTTTTCGAACACCAGGAAGATGTCGTCCACGTAGCGTCCGTAAATAAATGGGACGAATCCTTTTTGTAACTTTGCTATCAAACTCGGCCAGTAAGACATTGGCGATAATCTTAGAAGCGGAAAGCCCTACTGGGATAGCGCCCTCGGGCCGCACTCCGTAGTCCGGAGTCGATCGATACCATGTCTCGAAAGCACTCAGTAATGTTTCCGTGAGCGAAAGGTCGACTATCGAAAGGCGCACCTTTAGTGTGTTTAGAAATCGCTTGCGTATCAAGAATGTGGGAGACACGCAGTGATAAAAACGCTCAATATCCATCGTAATTGCCAGGATATTGCGGCCGGCCAGTAGTGCTTTATCCATGCTTGACAAGCCCTTCTCTCGCCATTGCTGATACGCTGAGAAGTACGGCTCGAAAAGCGCCGGAGTCGCCAAATTGAGCACGTAAGCACTACGCCGTTCATCACCAGAATGACGACGCACGCGACGAAGGCGGTTAGCAAAACAATGTGAAGAGTCTAGAGCTGCATCGAACTTACAGCCGACCTTGATAACCCACAGTGCGGACACGATCTGGAAATCGACCGTGGGTTTAATAATCAACCGCAGTGCTGGGTTAGCTCGTCTCTTACGCGCCTTCTTAAAAAGTCGAGCCCAATCCTTAAGTGGGTCTAGAGCTCTAAAGTGGCCATGACCGTTCTTCTCCCAGACGTCGATATCTATCGATTTCGGAACATAGGCATAACTACCGATAAATGACAAGTCAGACCACCAAGCATATTCAGGATTCAGGAGAATCCCGTAAAGGCGGGTAAGATTAGCCTCTAGGTCTTGCTCGTATTCGGTAAATGCCAAAGCTTGAGAATGTGCACTCTCATAGAAAGCCTCTACTTTTGCTTTTCGGTAGGCAAGGTAGAGATCGGCAATTGAAATATCACTGCCTGCAAAGGTTCTGCGGGTGTTCGCTGCCACTCTTTTCGTTTAGCCGTCCTCGCTAAGGATGACAAATCAAGAAAGAAACGGGAGGCGGAACTTAAACCCACTCTCCCTCTTCTCTATTTCCCGTTCAAGCGCGCTTAAGCAGCGCTCTTCCACCTAGCTGCACCCACTCGTACTTCCGCAGCTCATGCAGCGGTAGCAACTGCCGTTGCGGGTCATGATGGCGCCGCAGAGGTGACACGTTGGGGCGTCGCCCATGTCGATGAGTTCTTTCAGGGCGTCCGATGCGTGGATGTGGCCTACGCGGTTGTCAGTTGTCGGTTGTCGGTTGTCAGTGACAGCCGGACTCTTCTCCACGAAATCGCCAAAGGACGTCTGTTCATGCCCATTCTCGTCGGGGACGCCTGGGGGTGGGGCGTTTACATACTTTGGACGCAAGCCTTCGAACAGCGCCGCCTGCTGGCCTGTGAGGAAGCGCAGCTGTAGCCAGCGGAAGATGTAATCCATGATCGACTTGGCGTAGCCGATGTCGGGATTGCCGCTCCAGCCTGAGGGCTCGAAGCGGGTGTGGGCGAACTTTTCGCACACCAGCTTCAGCGGCACGCCGTGTTGCAGGCCGATGGAGATGGCGCAGGCGAAGCTGTCCATCAGGCCGCTAACGGTGGAGCCTTCCTTCGCCATGGTGATGAAGATCTCGCCCGGCATTCCATCCTTATATAAGCCGACGGTGAGGTAGCCTTCGTGTCCGCCCACCGAAAATTTGTGGGTGATGGAGAGGCGCTCCTCGGGGAGGCGGTGACGAACGGCCTTGGGCGGTGCGGCGGACTGGTCGACCAGTTCCGCAGGCCCACCCTGTCCTTCGGACAAGGGCAGGGCACCCGCATCGGCGCTTCCACCCGACTTTGCCGTCGCCGAGCCCATGGAGCTTAGCGGCTGGGCTTTCTTCGATCCGTCGCGGTAGATGGCTACCGCTTTCAGGCCAAGCTTCCAGGCCTGGATGTAGGCTTCGGCGATCTCTTCCACCGTGGAGGACTCGGGCATGTTGATGGTCTTGGAGATTGCGCCCGAGATGAAGGGCTGCGCGGCCGACATCATGCGCAGGTGTCCGAGATAGTGAATCGAGCGCGTGCCCTTCGAGGGCTTGAAGGAGCAGTCGAAGACGGGCAGGTGCTCTTCTTTAATCGCGGGCGCGCCTTCGATGGTGCCGGTGGCGTCGATGTAGCTGACGATGGCGTTGGTCTGGTCGGAGGTGTAGCCGAGCTTGAACAGCGCCGAGGGCACGGTGTTGTTGACGATCTTGATCATGCCGCCGCCGACCAGCTTCTTGTACTTGACCAGGGCGAGGTCGGGCTCGATGCCGGTGGTGTCGCAGTCCATCATGAAGCCGATGGTGCCGGTGGGGGCGAGCACCGTGACCTGCGAGTTGCGATAGCCGAACTTTTCGCCGTGCTTGAGGGCTTCGTCCCAGCAGTCTTTACTGGCTTCGTAGAGGGCGGCGGGGACGTTCGTCTTGTTGATGTTGTTGACCGATGCGCGATGCATGCGGATGACGTCGAGGAAGGGCTCGCGGTTGATGTACCAGCCGGGGCAGGCCGCTCCGCGGCTGCTGTCGGTTGTCAGTTGTCGGTTGTCAGAAAAGCCGCGCGCAGTAGAAGAATTGTCATCACGAGCCGCTGGCGAGGGATCTGCTGTTTGCCGCGGGCTCGAAGGATCTTCCGACTCGGGACGAACAGCAGGTCCCTCGTCGGACTTAAGTCCTCCTCGTGATGACAACATTGCCACTTCAGCCTGGGTCAGCTCTTTGCGGTCATACCCCAGTTCTCTGCGGACAACGTCTGTCGCGGGCGCGAGAGGCTGGCAGAGTTCGGCGATCTTCGACGACTGGAGATACGCCTCGCCGCACATGATGGCCGTGACGCAGGCGGCGTAGTCGCGGCCGGCGTCGGAGTCGTAAGGCAGGCCCGCGGCCATGAGCAGCGCGCCGAGGTTGGCATAGCCGAGTCCCAGCGGGCGATAGTCGTGCGAGTTCTTGCCGATCGCCTCCGTCGGATAGCCGCTGTTGTCGACCAGAATCTCCTGCGCCGTAATGATGATGTCGCAGGCGTGGCGATAGGCGGCAACGTCAAACATGCCGTTGGGCGCGAACTTCATCAGGTTGAGCGAGGCCAGGTTGCAGGCCGAGTCGTCGAGGAACATGTACTCGCTGCAAGGATTGGAGGCGTTGATGCGCGAGGTGTTCTTCGAAGTGTGCCAGCGGTTGACCGTGGTGTCGTACTGCATCCCGGGATCGCCGCAATGCCAGGTCGCGTCGGAGATAAGGTTGAGCAGATTGCGCGCCTTGAAGGTCTTGATGGGGCGGCCGTCTTTCACGGCCTTGGTGGTGAAGTCGGCGTCTTTGAGGACGGCGTACATGAAGTCGTCGGTGACGCGAACCGAGTTGTTGGCGTTCTGGAAGAAGATGGACGAATAGGCGGGGCTGTCGGGACCGCTGCCGTCGTAGCCTTCGCGAACCAGCGCCCAGGCCTTGGCTTCTTCTTCCTGCTTGCAGAGGATGAACTCTTCGATGTCTGGATGGTCGACGTTGAGGATGACCATCTTGGCGGCGCGACGCGTCTTGCCGCCCGACTTGATGACGCCGGCGAAGGCGTCGAAACCTTTCATGAAGCTGAGCGGGCCGGAGGCAGTGCCGCCGCCGGAGAGCGACTCGGTCGACGAGCGCAGGGGCGAGAGGTTCGTGCCCGTGCCCGATCCCCACTTGAAGAGCATGCCCTCGGTCTTGGCGAGGGTGAGGATGGAGTCGAGCGAATCATGGACGGAGTTGATGAAGCAGGCGGAGCACTGCGGCGTGCGATAGCCGGTGACGCCATATTCGACACGCACCGTCTCGGAATTCCAGTGCCAGTTCTGCGCGTCGGAGTTGGGCTCGATGCGATCGCAGCCCACGTTGAACCAGACAGGCGAGTTGAAGGCCGCCTTCTGTTGCAGGAGCAGGTGCGCCAGCTCGTCATGGAAGATGGCCGCGTCTTCCGGCGTGCGAAAGTAGCCGCCCTTGATTCCCCAATCGCGGATGGTTTCGGCGACGCGGGTGACCAGGCCGCGGACGCCGCTCTCGCGCTCGGGGGTGCCGAGCGGGCCGTGCAGATATTTGCTGGCCACGATGTTGGTGGCGGTCATCGACCAGTCCTTGGGGACCTCGACGTTCTGCTGCTCGAAGATGATGCCGCCTTCGGCGTCGGTGATCTGCGCGGTGCGCAGCTCCCACTCGAGCTCGTCGTAGGGCGAAACGCCGGCCGTGGTGAAGAAGCGCGAGAAAGTGAGGCCGGGGTTAGTGTGGCGCTTAGTGGTTTGGCCGGGCGCGGTCTTCGTGGTCGCGCTCGTTGTGGTTGTTGTCGTTGTTTCGGCCATGTCGTGCTCCTGATCGGTGCTAGTTATAGATGCCGTGGTTCGGGTCGCGTCGCTTGCGCGGGTTCGACGGCATGGGGTTATCGTTTAATCGTTGAGCAGCTGGTTCGCTCGCGAACAGAGGAACTCGCGCTGCTGCGATTCGTTGAGCCCGTAGAGCTGATGGAGATCGCGCGTATTGAGGGCCAGCGTCCAGCGCCAGCGCGGTTGATGCGAGCGAATCTCCCAACGATACGGGAGGTCGTAGCCGAAATACTTGTGGCTGACCTGATAGCCGGGGCCGAGTGTTGTCGAGCTCCACTCCTGGAGCCAGCTGGTGAATAACGCGATTTGCTCGTGTGTCGAAGTGGCCATGGTTTCCCTGATACCGGAAATGCTCATGCCGGTCGCGTCGCTTGCTGTCGGGCGCGAGGCCGGTTGTGTCGCACAAGGTTGCGGGGGCCCCTTCTCTCGCCATGCGCATCGCTAGCAGAGAAGAAGCCCCCGGTTCATGTCACCGCAAATGTCCGCCGGTCGGCCGTCGTCCCGAACGCGTGCAGGAGGCGGCGCGGCCAGCGGGTTGAATCAGACTTGGAAAGGAACGCCTTCATCCCGGCGGCCAAAAACGGCTGCCGGCCCGACGGCGCAGATGCCATCGTCTAGGCGATGGCGTCGCCGGTGGTGCCTCATCGCAAACGGGCGGTGAGGCGGGGCCCAACTCTCTCGCACCTCAGGAGGACTGCCCTTGGTTTCGTACCGCGTGGCCCGCCTACGTCGAGAATCAGGAGACGCTACGAGAAGCGCATCGAATCGGGCGAGGCGGTCACCTCTGCCGCTCGTTCGGAGTCGATGTGAAAACCCCTCTTGGGGGACCCAACTTTGCGAACAGTACTCCCGACATCTTGTGGATGTCAAGAGGCTAATACAACATATTGTTATTTTAGCATTTCTGGCTGGAACCAAGCGAGTAACCCCAGCCAGGAGCCCGGCTTCTGGGGCCGACCTTCTCTATCACCCTTCCAGCCTTTAGAGACACGGGACCGGCCTGATTCACCGGGCCTTAGCTCTTTACGCTGATCGCTGACGCCTTCCGCGACCGCATCCGACTCTAGTCCCCGCACGCGTCGCATTCAACGCCCATTCACAGTGCAGCTATGTGGATTTGTGTGGATTGTGAGGAAATCAGGCCCATATCTCAAGGATGCAAACGCCACGCCGCCAGAACCGCGCCTCAGACCACCAACCGCGCTCCCTCAGAACGCGTAGCGCAGCGCCAGCGTCGTATTGTTCGCATGGAAGTACCGCGGCAGAGTCGGCCCGACGAACGACCCTTCGCCATACTGGTAGTAGTTCCAGGCCGCCTTGAAGGTCACGTCCTTGTACACCTTGAAGTCGATGCCCGCCAGCGGCGACTGATACGTCGACGACAGCGGCCCCAGCGGCAGCAGCGTATTCAGCGAAGTCGTGTTGCCCTGGTTGTCGACAATGTTGTAGCCGAAGCGCAACGTCGCGCGCTCCACCGGCGTCAGCGTCAGCGCGAAGTACCCATACTGCGTGTGCGTATGGTAGACGTTGTAGACCTCCATCAGCGTGTCATCGCCCACGCACGTGAACGACCCCGGCGGCACCACCGCGCCTTCGAAGCAAATGTTCATGTTCTGCTGAATCGCGTCGATGTTATACGCCAGGTCGAGTCCCCAATGCTGGTTCGGCGTCATGGTCGCCGTAAACGATGCGGTGTAGTTGTGCTGGTTGAAGGCGATGTCGCTATTGTTGTTGGTACTGTGCTGGAAGTTCAGGTTGGCGCCCACCGTCAGCCACGGACGCGGCGCATAGGAAATATTCCCGCCTATGGTAAAGAAATGGATAGGATCGATGCGATAGATCCAGTTGTCCGCACCGCCAAATTGCGCGTCGACATTGGCATGGAAGGTAGTTCCCTTGCGAAACCATGCTCCCAGCACGCCGGAATAGCGATTGATCTCGGTTGTCGGACTCCCGAACGGCGCCAGCACACCGGTAAATGTACAACTGCCATCAGGATTGAGCGGAGGTCCCGTGCAATTGCCGCGATCAGCATTATTCGGAAAATAGATATCGCCTAATGCTGCCTGATAAGTATCTCCGGGCTGGATGGTGTACTGCGACCAGTCGAAGCCGGCCCGCACACCAAATAACTTCGTAATGTCATACTGCGCCTGGAAATCATTCTCCTTGCTATTCTGCGCGATCTGGTTAGCCGTAATCTCATTGGTAATGTCAGCCGGGGAGTTTGACACGTGCAGCAGTGTTGTCGGAGGAAACGTAGCTACTGGAGTAAGCAACGTGGCTGACCCATTGCTGGCGGCAGTATAGAAGCTCGACATGAGATTCAGGTAAGTCCCGGATACGCTGAAATTACGGATGCGGAAGCTATCCACCAGGCGAAGCTTGTCGGTCACGTGAATGACGGCAGATAGATCGGTTGAAGTAGAGCTCCAATTCGAGGATGACCTGCTTCCAGCGCTGTTGGAGCCCAGCAAGTTGCTGCGGGTGATCAAGCCGCTAAAAATCTCGGTAAACGGCGTGCTGGACTGCGCACTGCTGTACTGAAATTGTCCATTGAAATCCAGCCATTTAAGTGACGACGATTTAATATTTACCTGCTCGGTTGGAATCGACGTGTTGATGTGCTGGAAGAGGCTGTAGTTGAAGAAGCCGTTACACGACGGATTAGCGAGCCCATTGATAAGCGGAGTACTACACGGGCTTCCTGAATTAAACCACGGAAGTCCAAAAGTAACAGGCACACCATTCGGGAGAGAGTAGGAATTAAATGAGTTAAGCCCGAAAAGTGTCCCGCCGGTGAAGTACTGGATTGATTGCGTATAGCTGATCGTTGTCTTCTTAGTCGCGCGGAAGTCGGCCCCAAAGCGAAACCCATTCAGCGTGTTGTTGTAATTCTCGTTGGTAAGCGCGTCCGTGCCCTCATGGATGCTGCTGAACGCCGGCCCGATAAAGCGGTTCCAGTTGTAGTCAATGCGAAAAGAGACGCGGTGCATCGGCAGCACTACCAGATCGAAGTTATAGAGATTCTGCGTGTTGTAGTACTGGTGCGGTGAATTCAGTATAGGAATAAATGGCGTGCCGGTCGGCGGGTTCAGCGGATTTGCAAATAAATCATAGTCAAAATAGTTCTGGATGTGCTGATAGCTTCCGCTGAAGATATACCAGCTATACTTTGCAATCCGCAGGCGCGCCGCCTGCTCCGGATCGCCGCCCCACCCAAAGCTGTTCAGCGTCAAACTGTCGAATAGGTCCTCATGGGTCAGCGACCGCATGGTCAGCGACTGCTCCAGGATGCGCGCGCCTGACTGGTAGTTCACCAGAGTGTCATACATGAACTGGCTGCCGCTCACATCGGAGATCCGGCCGCCCAGCTCAATCGACTGTGTCACCTGGAAGTCGCCCAGCTTCTTGCCCTCTTCCGTGCCGTCGCCCGAACTCATCGAAGCCGTCGCCGGCGCCTGACCCGAACTCTGGGCCAGCGAACTGTCCGCCGTGAACAGGCACGCAGCCGCCACTACCAGCCCTAACCAATACGCGCCGAGATTCCTTGCACCAGGCATTGCTCTTGCTCCCCGCTAGCGGAAGAATGCGACGTCGAAGTTGGAACCGTGGATCTGCGTGTGGCACATGGTGCACGCCTGGTACTTGGCCGACTGGTTGTGCGCCGGCCCCTGGGGCGCTCCTGCGGCGCCGTTCATGTTCGGCGTGTGGCAACGCAGGCAAAGGAAGTTGACATTATTCACCTGCAGCAGGCGCGGGTTGGTCGAGCCATGCGGCGTGTGGCAGTTCAGGCAGCTCGCCTCCGTCTTCACCGGCGCATGCTCGAAGACGAATGGTCCCATGGTGTCGGTGTGGCACTTCGTGCAGACCGCGAATTGTCCGGCCGCCGTTCGCACCTGGTGGCCGGTCTCCGTTCCGTGCGGATTGTGGCAATCGCTGCACTGAATCAGCCCCACATCCACGCGATGCCGGTAGGGCCGCGCGAACTCCGCCTTCTGCACCGCATGGCAGCTGTAGCACAGGCTCGTCTGCGATCGCACCAGCATGAAGTTCACATCGGTGGAATTGTGCGGACTGTGACAGCTGGTGCAGCTCACCCCGTTGGCGAGGTGCGCCGAGCGCGCGAAGTTTTGCGTCTCCAGGCTCGACTGATGACACTTGGTGCAGATCGCCGCAGTCTCCGTAGGGCTTAGCGTCTCAAAGCGGATGATCTTGGTGACGTCGCCGCCACCTTCGACGTGCGCCTGCGCCGGCCCGTGACAGCCCTGGCATCCATGCTGATCCCCCTTCAGCAGCGCAGCATGCGGCGTCCCCGCGAAGTGCTTGTTCCAGATGTCTTCGTGACACGTCTTGCAGACGTCGGTTTCGGCGTATTGCCCTTGTCCCGGGGCAGCGCCGGGTAGCGCACTGGAAGATTGAGGCGTGGGAGGATTCGCTTGCCAGCCCCATGCGCCCATCGGCACGCACAGAGCCGCAATCAGAAAAAGAAAAGCCCAAGAGGCCCTGCTCGTCGTGAAACTCATTGCCACTTCCAAAGAGGGACGATTGCCAGTCCCGGGTTAAGCCACGACTGATGGCACGAATCGATAACTGTTTTACTTAAATTTTGGGCGCTGTATGGCGGACAGTACCAAAGGATTCGAAGCGAGTCAACGCGGAAAACTACTAGTTTCTGTGAGCTAGCACCGGCCTGGTCCTGGCGCCCGTCTGTCGAGGCGTACCTCCTTGATCGCGCATCCCTCGCGTGCCATGGGCGCGACCGTAGATCTAACCTTGACCTCGCCAGTCCATCGTTGTACCCTCGCTCAACAATTTTGTACGTTGGGAACGCTGCTGTGCGCGCTATCTTCATCAGCTATCGGAGAGAAGATGCCGAAGGCGAAGCCGGGCGTCTCTTCGACGAACTCGTTGCGACTTTCGGAGAGGACTCGGTCTTCATGGATGTTGCGGCCATTGAAGTCGGCCGCGATTTTCGCAAGGCCATCGACGAGAGTGTCGCCACCTGCGGCGTTCTGCTGGCGCTGATCGGCCGAAACTGGCTGGACACAAAGGATGCCACAGGGAAACGGCGCCTGGACAACCCATCTGACTTCGTTCGCCTGGAAACCGCGTCGGCGCTGAAGCGCGACATTCCAGTCATCCCGGTACTCGTGCATGGCGCGGAAATGCCGCGCGCCGAAGATTTGCCGGATGGCTTGCAAGAACTGGCTTACCGGAACGGCGTCGAACTGACCGGGCCGCGCTGGCGCTCCGATGTGCAGATACTCATTAACGCGCTGCGGCCGTTTGTCGAGGGTTCGCAAAAAGCTTCTGGCGCTCACGGCTTCGCCGGCGCGGGAGGCGCCGCAGTCCAACCAAGCCACCAGCCCGCGCCTCAACCGGCAGGGCCGCCTGTACCTAAGCCGTCCCCGGAACCGCCGCTCCCTGCGAGCCCTGAGGCAAATCCCTGGCGCAAGCGATTGGGGATAGTCATCGCCGCAGCGCTTGCTTTAGGCGCAATTCTCTACTTCTCCTGGCCCCGACAGATTGCCGTCCCTAACCTCACCGGCGTTTCCCTTGCCGATGCGAAAACCAGGTTGGAGAGTCTGAAACTGGCCATCGGCGACAGGAAAGTAGAGGATAATTCCAGCGCTGATCCAGGCACAATCTTAAGGCAGTCGCCCGCGGCCGGAACACATGTAAGCAGGGGCACTGTGATAGACCTGGTCGTCGCACAGCCGTCCCAATTGGCAAATGTGCAGGTTCCTGACCTGGTGGGCAAAAGCTTGCGATCTGCCCGCGAGACACTTTCCATTGCTCATCTGAGTGTCGGCCGCATCGACCGCCAGCCGGCGGCAGACAAAGCGCCGGATATCGTTCTGGATGTCTTTCCGCCCTCCGGAGAAAAAGTGCAGCAAGGCTCGAAAATCAATCTCATGGTGTCGACAGCAGTAACCCAAACTACGGAACCCGAAAAGCGTCTCCCGAACTTTGCCGGAACTTGGGAATGGACTTCATGCACGATGAATGACTCACCGTGTGCTGTCGGCAAAGGGAGACCATTCGCGATTACGCAGAATGGATCTGAAATCCAGTTTGCCAATCAAAATCTCGTACTCAACAGCAATGGCATCGCCGGCTACCGCACATTTTACGCAGGTCCGTCGCCGGGACATTCCGTTCAAACTGAAGCCGAGGCAGACCTCGTCGATATCGATACATTAAGGATGGAAGGCGATGTCCTTATTCTTGAGACCGTGTTCGATTACAGGCGGACCTACGGTGGGCACCCGCCGGGAACGAATCGCAGGACCTTAAGAGGCCAACGCGTTGCGCCTTGATGGCTGCAGCATCGCCTCGATTGACGGGGTGTCCCGGGTCTGGTTGTTTTCGCAACCCGCGCGAAACATGATTACAGGCAGGCAAACTATCCATGCCGCGCTGAATGCTGATCGCTGATTGCCGCTTCTTGGAGGCGCGGGCCGGAATCGTACCAAAGCGCCGTATTGATAGCACGCAACTTGCTGGTTCTACTTCCCCGTCTATCCCGCGTATCCCGCAGAAAGGCGGATTGGTAGCACAATCTAGCGCAATTTTTCTAACGTTCTATTGCCGGTTCGGTGGTTATTTCAGGTCGCGGCTATCCGCCGTCAACTGCCTGCTCTCCCATTTTGATTCCAGCATCAAGAGCCTCTTGCTCACTCCCGAAGACTTTGCCGGATTGGATATAGGAATCATCAGAGTGTCTCTTTGTGTGGGTTACAACGTTATAGTGGACCGTATAATCGCCGCTTCTGAGCTTGAAAGATGTAGCTTGGATTTTATGACCGCGATACTGTTTTTCCACTCTCATACCGCATTCGATGCTCAGGGCGGTGCCCCGGTTTCGGACGACGCCCTCCAAGACCTCACGCGGCACGCGGAACGTCCTGTATCGGCGCTTGTGCATCCGCTCGGGATGATCGAAAAGCAAGATCACGCCCGGCGTGCGCTCAAGCCATCGAATTATAGTTCGCCGGGAGCGACCGGTCAGCCGCACAATGTCGTTGACTGTGAACATGGGTTTGAGCGTGGGCCACTCGGTGCTCATTTCGCCCCGTACCTCCGCAGAAGCTCATCGGCTTCGTCCCTATTTACCCACGCCTTAACGGTCGCGTAACCGAAGTCTCGGAGGACTGCGAAACTGTGCCGCCCTTCAACGAAGCACACGGCGTCCTCTTCGTTTTCCATTCCCAGGGTTGTGGCCCACAATTCAACTTCCGGGGACGAACGTATCCATTGCTTAGCTCTCTCATATAGGAATTTGGTGTCCTGGTCTGCGCCTCCGCCTTCGGGCACGCGGTTGTATCGCCATGCTTCGTCAAGCTTCGTAACGTCCAGGGTGACTAACATGCCCCTATCACGCCACAGGCCGCCATGTCTTGGCGGTACGAAACGGACTTCAGTCAGCTTCCTCATATGATCGTCCACTCTGTTTTCAACAAAAATATGGAAATTGGAAGTTTCTCGTTCATGTAGAAAAAAGAGCGGCGGAGGGCTATTTTGGGTCGGCCTTCAAGATTTTGCCCCCTCCCCCAAGCGTTGTGGACGGCGTGGACAGCACTTCCCCATTACTCTTTAAAATTTGATCGCCTCCTTAAGCAGATTTTTCTTTAGGAACTAATGCGGGACCCCTGTCCATGCCGTCCACACATCCAGTCCTGGACGGCTTGGACGGCACTTCCCCATTACCTCCTAGAAGTGTTTTCGCCTCCCCTCCCAAATTTCTTTCTGAGACTACTGCGGGAACCCTGTCCACGCTGTCCACAGGTTCCTTTCTGGTTCCCATGATGACGGTCGCCTCCAGGATCTTCACGCCCAGCCAGCCACGTTTCCGTTGTCCGCCACGCCAGAGATTCCGGTTTTCCTGGCAGCCCCGCTGTGCGAGCCGCGCTTTGAGCTTATCCAGGCTGAACAGACACGGTCCCCCAACCTCGCGCTGGAACCGCTCACCGGCCAGGATCAGTTCCTCAGTAGTTGCGTCCATGTCTGCGATCGCGCCGAAGACGAGGCGCTCATCGCAGAACCGGCCGTGCACATCCGACTCCTTGAACATGGCGCCCGTCGCCCGCTTGATCACGTCAGGCCAATCACGCATATGCTCGCCCGCTTCGATAAATTCACGGCAACACTGAAGCCACTTGAACAGGATGCCCGGTGCCTCCTCACGCATGAGTGCTTCAATGCGATCAGGTTGTTGCCGAAGCACCGCGGGGGCATTCTTTCTCTCCATCGCGGTCTGCACGCAGCCGGGATACTTGCGCTCATCGAAGACAGCGCGGAACGGGAAGATCTGAACCCTGCGCTCCATGGCTCCATCCGGCTCGATGTATGGGAAGCGATTGAGCAACGTGATTAGCTTGACGTTGCTGTATCCATGGATGTCGTCCTGCCGCATGGCCGCACCGGTTAACTCGCCATTGCCGGTGATGTTTTTGATCGTGGACGTCTCAAGAACGCGACGCGCAGCAGCGCCACCGGCCTCACCCATCTCCTCCACAATTGCCGCGCGCGCCCCAATCAGGCGATAGTTCAGCCGCTTCTGCGTGTTGTCCCCGCCCCGATCGTCATGAGTCAGCTCCGACCACCGCACGAGGGCGCAGAACTCGCTCAGTATGTAATGCAGGATTCTGGCGAGGCACGACTTCCCGTTGCCTCCCTCGCCCGTCCACAGCGGCCATATGTGGTAGGGCAACGATCCCAGCAGGCAGTAGCCAAGAAGCCGCTCCATCCAGCGCATCCAGTCTTCGTCAGCCGGTTCGTCGTTCGCGCTCGAGATGGAACGCATGAAATAGTCATAGATCGGGGTCGGCTGCTGCTTCGCCGTGATCCGCAGACGTCTGGTAAGAAAATCCTCCCGCTTCATCTGCCGCGTCTGGCCAGTGCGCAGATCACCGACTATTCCGCCAGGGAGTCCGATCAAGTAGGGATTCGCGTCCAGCATCTCGAACCGAATCTTGGGGAGCATTGGAATGATCTGCTGCACCGTGGCTAACCGAAACGGATGGGAATCGAGGACGCGGCGGTAGTCACCTTTAGCTTTTGGCGGAGGCTCAGGCAGATCCCATCTCAGGCGATCGCAAACAGGCTGCAGAGTTGCCATTAACAGCACGTTCGACTGATCGGCCAAGTCCCACCGAGAGCCGACGAAGGTGGCGCGCATGCGGCCGGCATCATAGACACGCACGTGGTTATGGAAGTCAGGACACTCGTCACGAAAATACTGGGCGATTAGAGAGTGTGTCGCGTCTCCCGGCAGTCTTGGTAACTCTGACTCGGCGCCGGCATCTGGATCGACCTCTTTGCGGAAGTCAAACCACCCGCGCTTCTCTTCGGCACACTTGCTATGCATGCACCGAAAGCCGTAGCCGTATCCTCGGACATACCACACTGATGTGGAAGATTCCCCAGTCGTGCTGCCGTGTTCTGACTCCCACGGACAGACGATGTCGAGAAGGAGACGCTTCCCATTCGTCCGCTCAGCCAAGATGGGCACATGGAACTCCGTTAGGAAATTCCTCAGCCATTCATACTTCGCCAAGTCGTTCTGCGACATCCCCAGACCCGGCGACGCCTTCTGTGGAACAGGGAGCTGAGCGATCGCGCTCTGAATAAGCGAGAGCGGCACCGGCTCCAGCGCCAGCTCTTTTAACGTCTCCCGCGGCTGGCCAGCCCGGGCGGGGAGCTCGATCTCGCGCTCAGGCACTTCAAGCAGGCATGATTGCCGCCAAGGCCGGCTGGTAGACTCAGGGGCTTTCCGTGCCCAGGATCCAGGGAGCTTGGCAACCCTGTTCGCTTCATAGACGCCGGCGTCGACATGACAATCCTCGGTGTCGAACCGCGCCGCCAGTCCAGCGAGCAGATTGCGGATCAGATCCTCAGAGGCTTGGTCGTTCGGCAAGTCGACCTCGTACCGCTGGTGAAAGCCGTTTCCCGAGTCGACATTGATCGGCTTAGGCCACTGCAACTCATCGCACAAGAACCGCCTGATCTCTTCAGCCTGTTTCTGTGCGGCAGCCTTTTCTTCCTCTGTAGCGTTCGATCTTTTCTCTGCCGTCCGACGCACCGGATCGGAGTCGATCAACAGCGAGGTCCGCCGGACATACCAGTCCTTTGTGCTACGAGAGGGCGATGGCTGCAGCGTGTTGAGCACGAATCCGTCTGGCAACGCGGGAAGAGGATTCAAGCTCAGCCATATCGCTTCATAGCCCCCGTCATGTTCCACCGCCCTGAACACATCCTCGGCGTTGTCGAAGTAGCCGACATGGGAGACGCCGCCGCCGATTCTCTTGCGGCATACCTCATGGATTCCACGGAAGAACAGCTTGGTCACGCTATGTGTCATACGTGTACACCCCCGCTCACAGGCGATTCTGTCCCCAAAGCCTCGGCTTTGGACCGAGCCAACGAACATCCATTCGCAACCAAAGCCTCGCCTGGCGCTGCTGGCGCAAATTCCGGAACCCAGTAAATATTCACGTTCCGCCTGGTCTCTTCGTCGTAGCGTGTGCGGTATAGCGGTACGCCTTTAGGAAAGCGCTTCGTTGGCCGACCGCAGCCGCGGAACACGCGAACCAGAGCTCCGCGCTTTTCAAGCTCCGAAAAACGGGGCGATACGCTGTTAGCCTTATGGTCCTCAATGAGGGTTACTGCCTCGTTGATCGTGATTCCTTTTGGCCCGGCTTCCAGCGCCAAGTCGAAGACTTTGTCACAAAGCCGTCTGGCCAATTTCTGTGATGCCTTCAAGCTTTCTCCGCTCGTTCCGTAATTCGCAGTCAGTGAATCGTTGTTCATCCAGTCCATAGTTTTAATCTCCATAGTCGCAAATGAGTTCCTCAGATTGAATTTCCAATGGTCACCATCCGCTACAATGGACAAAGCCCGACTGTGATGCGTTCGCGCGTGTCGTTTTGGGCCCGGCCTCGCGTGTTACCAGCACGCGGGGCCTTCGTTGTTTTGTAGCGACTCAGTTAAACGTGCTCTTGCCTTCCTTGCCGTCGCCACAGACGCGGCGAGCTTCAATCAAAGCCCGCACGGCGCGAGGTCCCGTGAGAAATGGCTCTACCCACATGACACCTTTGCTGCCGTCCGTCACTTCATGGTCCTCTTACCCGATTACGATCCCGAGCGGGAGGATAGCGCTTTTGTCACCTTGGCAAACAGCTCGGGTAACTTCTTGGGTGGGGGGAATCGGTAGCACGTGAATGAAGTTCATTTGGCAAAAGCTTCTTTGCCCACACTTATAGGGAATCCCCCATATCTGTCTGAAAACAAAGAAAAATAGCTTTGGAAATTCCGGCGGCTGTTCTATGCTATTCCGCGATGAAAAAGCCAAAGAAAAAGCGAGGCCGGCCGTCCAAGAAACGCCCTGAACAGACAGCCGGATATTGGGAAAAACAACTACACAACCACCGCTTAGGTATGGGTCGTGCCGAACATAAGTGGCAGGTGCTCCAGTGTATGTTTGTGGAAGAAGACGGCGAGCCATTACTTCTGGAAAGTCTTTTGACAGGTGGGAGTATCACGAACCAGAATGACGGCGTAGCTTCTCTTTATGAACAAGCGGCGGCAGACGCCAGCTCTGTTTTGCCACCGCCCTGGCTGCTCTACTTAGAGTACATGTACATAATCGCTGAATTACTATCTCCCGAGGATCAGGGTGCGACCTTGAAGGAGGCGATGTTGAGGCACGCGTGTTCATGTCGCGAGGAACAGCCGATTGATTTCTCGTGCGCTGGAACGCCGGCAGAGTTCAGGACGCGATGTGAACAAAGCCGCGTAGTGATCCAGTTGGACAAGAACAGAAAAATCATCAATATCATTGGGTATCCTAAGCAGGGCGAACCCTAAGACCCCGAACGACACGGGAGGGCCGAGTGGCCGTCCTAGGTTTCAGTTCGCACGTGCAGTGACCGAGAGCAACCAGCTGCAGACACTTTCGGGTCGGCAGAGTTGCTCCCCGCAGCGATACCAAGGCACGCAGCGCCAAGTGTCTCAAACACCCAAGCCGGAGGGGAAAGGCGGAGCTGCAGTTTGCGCCGACACCACAAACGATTCCTGCCGCGGGTCGCCTGCCGGAGCGCAAGGCGTCAGTCTAGCTGTCACCGACGGACGATAGCCGCCTGCCTGACATGCAGCCCAGCGGCAACGCAGAAAGCCGCGATGATCGTATTGCGGCGCAGACGGTGTTACCGTCCGGTGGTGGCCGATGTTACAGGCGCCGAGAAAGACGCGACAAATACCTGACGGGATAGGAGGTAGAGCCCTTCAACCCTGCTCTCTCTAATAACTAACTAGTGAAATCCGGGGGCTCGGGCCCAGGCTGCGGTTCGGAAGCTGGCGCGGGGGGTTGCGTCAATGATGTTGCTGGTTGCCGCCGGTTTCATAGACTATGGATTCATGTAGATGTACGCCAATAGCGTGCACGGCGATCATCGACTCGCGCCGCCTGTTGGCAGGTACAGAGGATCCGAATCGCCGCAGCCTGTCCCGCCTTAGTGCCGAGTACACCAATTTGGTGCGCGGCCTGCTCGCGATTTTTTGGTCAACCCGTCCACATGTTCCAGTCTTAAGCAAAATCGCGTGAGCCGTCGAGGACTAGGCGAGTGCTCCAAATCCGGACCGGGATGAATCGGTTTTCCTGTCCAGTCTGATTGCCGCTCAGACTTAAGTTTTGGACGCTACGACGGTCTCGTGGAGACCCAAATGCCATTCACTTGCAACTCACTCCGACCGCTGCTCGTTCTTGCGCTTGTGCTGTTAGCCGCCGACATGCCTGCGTCCGGTCAGTCGCAACGAAAAGTCACAAAACTAGCCGACGGCGTATATGAGATCCAGCACTCGGGGCCCAGTGGCAACACGACTGTTGTTGTTGGTAGCAGACAAGTCTTCGTCGTGGACACCGGCTTCCTTCCTTCCGATGCGCAGGAAGACATAAATCAAATCCGCCAGTGGACGGACAGACCTGTCTGCTTTGTACTCAACACTCACTTTCACAACGATCACAACCTGGGAAACCAGACTTACATGGAAGCCTTCCCCGCGCTGACCATCATCGCTCATGTGGAAACCAAGAAAGAGATGGACCTGTTCGGACCAGGTTCCCTGAGCAGAGAGGAAAAAAGCTATGCCAATGTCGAGCGAATGCTGGAAACAGGTAAGACGCGGGAGGGCAGGTCCCTAAGCGAAGCTGAAAAAGCCGAAGTGAAGAACTATCTCGCTCAGCAAGGAGCGGTCATCGAGGAACTCAAGAAGATCAAGTTCCAGAGTGCCACGCTTACCTTCGATCACGATTTCAGCATCGACATCGGGAACCGCGAGATTCAGGTCAAGTTCCTGGGGCGAGGTAATACTAGCGGGGACGCGGTCGTGTATCTCCCGAGAGAAAAAATCGCAATTGCCGGCGATCTGGTCGTATATCCGATTCCCTACATCTACGACGGCTATCCCACAGAGTGGGTCCAAACATTGCAGAATCTGGCCCAGCTAGATGCAGACACGATTGTCCCCGGGCACGGGCGGATCTTGCACGACAAGACATATATCTATTTGGTGAGAGACTTCATGAAAAGTGCGGTGGATCAAATGAATGAAGAACTCAGGCAAACCAAGCCTGCCATGTTTCAAAGTCTGCAGGACGTCAAGGGAGGCGTGGACTTGACCAGTTTCCGGCAGCGTTTCGCCGGCAACGATAAAGAACTGGGCGAGGCTTTTGATGAAGCCGCAGCTAACTTGGTCAAAGTCGTATACGAAGAGGCTAGTCTGCGCTGAAGGTCAGTGGGCAAAACATCTGGCAACCAGATTACTTGTGAAATGGTGAGTGGCTGTTGAAAAACTCTTCTTGACCCCTAATTGGGCTTAAATCGGGTGACCAGAAATGCCTCGAAATTCGAGAAGATCGTATATACGGCATCCTAGCGCGATTTGATTTCCGCTGGTTCGAGCATGAAAGAGTTTTTCAACAGCCACGTGATGTTACGCCAGCTGAGTGTAGTGTCCTAAGTTGCGTTGCTAGAGAAGAACGCCCGCAGCACTTAGCGTTGCGACCGTGAGTCTAACAACTCTTTGGTGCGTGCGGGCAGCCCAGCCAAACGTTCGATACGCCATGAGCGTAAAGCGAGAGGTGGGGTCAGGTGGTTTTAACCGCATGTCAAGGATGACAGGATGGGGACGAAAAGCAAGCGTCACGTTACGCCAGTAGTTCTCGCAGCCTCCAAACGTGATCGGTGACCACTGGCAACCGTATTACTCACGATATGGATGTTAGGTCAACTACGAAATGGCCCAGCTTCCAGCTTACTTTTGCGCCAAAAGGGACCGGGCATCTTGAAGCTCAGGCCTGTCTTCGTCGGCATGCTCGCAAATAACCAGGAGTTTTGCATAGTACCTTTTCGCCTTTTCGTTGTCGCCGGAAAGCCTGGCGGCTCGCGCGGCGCCGGACAGCGCATTGAAACGATTAGGAGCAGTGTGCAGTGTGGCTTCGAACTCGATGATCGCTTGTGCGGGCCGCTTTAGTTCCAGCAACATTTCGCCAAGCAGCTCGCGAGCCGGAAGAATCGCTCCTGGGGTGACGTTATGCTTGTCGGTCCGATCTTCGTGGTCCGCGGCAGAACGCATTTGCTGTAAGGCGTCTTCGTGCTTGCCCTCAGCGAACGTGATCCAGGCAACGGCAATCTCACGCTGGATATCGAGTTGGTCGGCCCAGTATGTGTCGTTGCTCTGGGTAAGCGTGTCACGAAGGGATGCCAGTATTTGCGCCTCTTTTCGTGCGGCCTCGAGTTGGCCAGTATGTGACGCGCCGAGGGCCCGCGCAAAGTGCAGATTGGCTTCGGTCCATGCCCACCGGCCGCCGGGGAAGATGTTAGGTGGCACCGGCAGAGCAGCCGCGTCCGCCCACTGATGTCGGTCCACCGCATAGCGGGCGGG
>Ga0126381_100000996_pt1 | contig 30850 bp, 28 predicted proteins | sample PanSoiMetPlot_28_FD_96465 | JGI IMG/M metagenome (GOLD analysis project Ga0126381, IMG submission 96465) | Tropical forest soil microbial communities from Panama - MetaG Plot_28 | ecosystem: Environmental > Terrestrial > Soil > Tropical forest > Bulk soil | place: Panama | collected 2016-02-17 | reverse complement strand
CTCGCTCTTCACCCTCGCCACCCAAACGCTGACGATCGCGGAGGATCTCGATGCCGAGGGGCGGCTGGCTCTGATTCGCGAGCTTTCTTTTGCGTCCGGCACGGTCGAGGGGATGATCGGCGGCCAGGTGATCGATATCGAGAGCGAAGGCGCCGCGCCTGATGCCGATCTGCTCAACCGGATTCACCGCGCCAAAACCGGCGCGCTTCTCAAAGCCAGCGTCCGAATGGGCGCGATTTGCGGCGGCGCCGACGGCCCGGCTCTCGAAGCGCTTTCCCAATACGGCGAACACGTGGGGCTCGCGTTCCAGATTGTGGATGACATTCTGGACGTGGAAGAGTCCTCCGCCGCGCTCGGCAAGACGGCGGGCAAAGACGCTGCCCAGGGGAAGATCACCTTCCCCGCGGTCTACGGACTCGAAACTTCACGGCGTATGGCCGCCGAAGAGTGCTGCGCCGCGCGCGCCGCTGTGGAACAGTTCGGAGGACGCGCCGAGCGACTGCGGCAGATCGCGGACCTGATCGTGAGCCGGAAATCCTGACCGAATGGCGAAACAGCGCCTCGATCGCTGGATGGTCGAACATGGCGTCGCGGAAACGCGGGAAAAGGCTCAGGCGCTGATCATGGCGGGCCAGGTTCTCCTGAACGGCCAGAAAGCGCTTAAGCCCGGACAGGCGGTGGCCGACGATGCGCGCGTCGAGGTGCTCGCGAAGCTTCGTTACGTGAGCCGCGGGGGTTTGAAGCTGGAAGGCGCGCTGCAGGCGTTTCGAATTGATGTCACAGGGCTTGTTTGCGCGGATTTCGGATCGTCCACGGGCGGCTTTACTGATTGCCTCCTGCAGGCGGGCGCAACAAAGGTTTTCGCGATCGATGTCGGAACCGGGCAGTTGGACTGGAAACTTCGAAACGATCCGCGTGTGGTCGTGCGCGAGGGCGTGAATGCGCGCCATCTTCAGCCAGCGGACCTCGGAGAATCTGTGGACTTCGCCGTCTGCGACGTCAGCTTCATCTCAGCCACCCACATCATCCCGGCGATGGTGGGGGCGCTGAAGCCCGATACCGGCGCAATGGTGGTCCTCGTTAAGCCTCAGTTCGAAGTAGGCAAAGGGCAGGTCGGCAAGGGAGGGATCGTCAGAGATCCCGCGCTTCACGCGCAGTCCTGCGCCGATGTCCGAGGGGTGATCGAAAGCTATGGATTCGTTACGGATATGATAGAGAGCCCCATCACGGGCGCGGAAGGTAACCGCGAATTCCTCGTTTATGGACGCCGTTAAAACAGTCGGTATCTTCGCCAAGCCAAACGCGCCGCGCGCCGCGAAACTGGTACCGGAACTCCTGCGATGGCTTGGGCACCGGGGAGTGGAAGCCCGCTTCGACAGTGAAACGGCGCACTATGCGGGGATGCTGGTCGGGCTTGATCGCCAACACGTCCCGGAAGGATGCGATCTCGCGATTGTTCTCGGGGGAGACGGCACGCTGCTTTCCGCCGCGCGGGCGGTCGGCAACCGCGCCATTCCGCTGTTGGCGGTAAATCTGGGTGGACTGGGTTTTCTTACGTCCATCACGACGGAAGACCTCTTTCCGGAACTGGAGCGCGCGATCGCGGGCTCGATGCGGGTCACGCGACGCAAGATGCTCAAGCTCTCTCTGATTCGCGAGAATTCGGTCGTCGCGACGTATCAGGCGCTGAACGACGTCGTGATCGCCAAGTCGTCGATCGCGCGCATTGTGGATCTGGAGGCCTGGGCGGATGACAGTTTCGTCTGCGCGTACAAGGCCGATGGGCTAATCGTTTCCACCCCGACAGGTTCAACGGCCTATTCGCTCTCCGCCGGCGGCCCCATCATCTATCCCACGATGAATTCCATCTGCCTGACGCCGATTTGCCCCCATACGCTCACCAACCGCCCCCTGATCATTCCGGCGGAGATGGGCGTTCGGGTCGTCAGCAAGGCGATGGGCGAGGAAGCGTTCCTCACGGTCGATGGACAAATCGGCAGTCCGCTCGAAGGAGGCGACGCCGTGGAATGCGGAATGTCGGATTTCGACGTGCTGCTGGCGCAGCCACCCCACAAGACGTTCTTCGACGTCCTGCGCCAGAAACTCAAGTGGGGCGAGCGTTAGCTCCTGGCAGAAAGGAAAGCAAAGTGCTTGACCTTCGGGCGACTTGAATCGTTCCGAGGTCATACGGCTCCTTTGCATACCCCTGATCGCGGTCGCGTCGCGCGCGCAGCCACCCAGCCAGACCTACAGGACGGACGCGTTCGTCTCAAATCATCGCCGATTTAGCCTGATGTCGGCGGATGGGTCCCCCGGGAGCGTTCAGAATCTGATATCCCGGCCGGGCGGGCTGTTCGATGGACCGATTGTAGATCTCGTCAATGTCGAGTCGGCGACCACTTCTTCGCCTCTGCATCAATCGTTTGCTGGCGGCATGACGCTTCAATTCGCGCATCGAAGGCTCGAAATCTTCGGGACTGCGGCGGGCCTGTTTGTCCCTTATCGAAGCATCTACACCATGCCGAACGCCTGGTTTTCCCAAACGGATATCGGAGTTCGATGGGCGCTCGATCCTAACCGGCGCTTCTGGGTCGGTGGAACCGCGCACTACCTTACCGACCTCGCCGAAAAAAGACGTCAGTGGGTGTACGAATCGGCAGACTTCACGGTGCAATTCGGGGGACGCTAACCGGCGTCCCCGGCCGTTGCAACGAGAGTACTGCTGTGATCCGCGGCCACGCTACTTCGCTATTTTCCAGTTCTCGTCGAACAGACCCGCGGTGACGAGATCCGGCACATCAGCCCCCTCCTTCACCTTCACGACCGCATAGTCTCCCCACCTCGGCAGCCCATAATCGCCGTTGTATTCGTTGTCCGGGATCGTCAGTCCGCTGTTGATCACCACGTACTTGGACGGATGCGAGGGGTTGGGGTAGATCAACGCGGGATAGTTTTCCGCCGCCGGATAACTCTGCCCCGCGAGAACCAGCGAATCCTTAGTCCACGTAAGCGGCAGCTTCGGCGCAACGCGGGCGATCCACTTATTGCTACCCGGATCGCCGAATAACACGACCTGGTACTTCGCAAAGTCGGCTTCGGTGACATCTTTATCGTCTTTCACAAACGGATGCCCCCGGAAATACTTCGCCCATAGACGGTCGAACCGCGCAAGCTGACGGAGCGACTGCTGATTCACAGCCTCATTCCACGGCGTGCCGGTAGGTTTCACCAGCAGGAACGGATCGATGAACGCATCGTCAATCGGCCCCTGGAGTGCGTGAGTCTTGTGCAGCCCGGCCCAGACGCCGTTCTTTTCCTGCTTCCATTTGCCGTTAACCTTTTCAAGCGTGAGTTCCGGACCGCCTTTGACCTTGAGAGTGTCGCCATCGATCTTTACAGTCTGGGCGTGCCCGGTTTCGCGAAGCACGAGGCGCGTCACGTTATGCGTAGTGATGTCGTAAGACTTCCCGTCACCACTGCGTTGCGCATCGATATCCGCGCGCTCATAGTGTTTGCCGAGCCCGTCGAGCGACACCCAGTAATCGCGGTTGTATCGCGTCGTGTAGGTCACGAAGCGGATGTGGTCCGGCGAAGTCTGGCCCTTGTCGCCCCACTCCTTCAGAAACGCGTCCAGCCGCTGCCGGACCAGAGGGCTCGTGCCGTGGCCGGTGTCCTGGGAAATGAGAAAAATTCCCGGCGTTCCCTGGCAGTGCAGAAAATCGGGCTCGCCTGTGCACTGGAAGCCTTCTTTCTCAAGCTGAGCGCGCGTCCGCAGAGACGATTCGAGTTGTCCGCGCGTCACCGTACCCGGCGGGAGCGGCGGGCCATCGATCGATGAGACCTGAGTGTCGTGATCGCCGTCGTGCCCCGCAAGAGGCAGGTTGAAGATGTTGAGCGCGTACTTCTCCATGTCCTCCCAGATCGGGATGACCGCGCGTTGCCAGGGCTCCAGATTCGTGAACTGTGCGCGGCGCGACCAGGTACCCGCTCCGATCTCCGCTGCTGCGAACGCATCCGGATGATGCAGCGCGACATGCCATCCGCCTTCGCCGCCCATCGAAAAGCCGCGCAGCATCACGCGCTTATCGTCGATCTTGAAACGCTTCTTCACCGCCGCGATGGCTTCGAAGACATCCGCCTCGCCCGCCCAATGCCACCCCGCGCTGTTAATTCTTCCGAAGAGATCGAGCTGAATCTGGCCCTGATCTGCCACCGGCGCGTTACCCGGCGGCCGCGGATTCATGAAACCGTAAATGAATTCGGATTCCGTCGTATTGTTCTGCCGCCCATGCATCCAGACATAGAGGCGCGTCGGCTTCGCAGGGTCGTAGTTGGCGGGTAACGAGACGTGATACGGCTGCACGGAGCCGTCGATCTCGGAATAATAAGCGTGTATCTGGCTGTTGCCCGAATTCCAGGGCGATTGGCCCGCCTGAAGCTGTTTGCCGCGCTCAATACCCTGATCGAGCACGATCATCGAATGATCGATCGCATTCTGAGTGCCGAACAGTTCAGGAAATTCGAGCAGGAAGTGGCCTGCTTTGCCGTAAACTTCGACGTCGCCCACGAGGGTTGGGTCCGCGTGTTTGGCCTTGAGGGCCGCAACGATGGAGTCGATTTCCTCAGTCTTCGCTTTGATGCGGGCCAATTCTTCAGCCTTAGGCTGAATCGCAGGGCCGCGTCCTCTGCCGCCGCCGCGTCCGGGCGGTGCGGCAGGCTGCTGGGCGAATAGAGCGAATGTAGCGAGAGCTAACGCGGCATATCGAAGCATAGTGGCAGTCTATACTGCGAATGTTTTTAGACTCGCGCAGGCCGCGCGGCAGCTTTACAGCACTCCGGCGCGCACGCTCTCACGCCGTCTCTCATCGCCGCTTCCACCATTTCCCGAATACCCGCGACGAAGCGCGGCTGCGTGCCCACCGTAGCCGCCCGGACGAATTCAATCCCGCGCGCCTTCGCGGCCGCCGCGGCTTCCTTATCGAGATCGTAGATCACTTCCATGTGGTCCGAAAGAAAACCAACCGGGGCCACGATGAGTTTTTGCGCCGCGGTGCTGTTGATGTGATCCAGGATGTCAGGTCCCAGCCAGGGCTGCGAGGGAGATCCGCTGCGGCTTTGGTACGCAAGTATGGGATCGCCCAACCCCAGCCGCTGGTTCACCCAGGCGCTGACGCTCCGAAGTTGGCGTTCATACGGACTGGATTCCGCCATCGACACGGGAATGCTGTGCGCGGTGTAAACAACCTCGGCGCCGGGCAGCGCAGCGACAGCATCCCGCACGCGCGACTCGACGGCTTCCCGAAAACCCGGGTTATCGGGAAAAGGCGGCAGCTTTTCGATCTCCGGCGCTCCTTCCACAGCCGCGCGCGCCCTGTCGATATCCTCGCGATACTGACGGCAGCCCGAATAGGAACCAAAAGCCGATGTCGCCAGCGCCAGTGCGCTCCGGACACCATCGTTCTTCATCTGCCGCACGGTGTCTTCCAGCATCGGAGCCCAGTTTCGATTACCCCAATAAAGCGGCAGATCAATACCGTTTGCGCGAAACTCTTTCCGAAGCGCTTCGATGAGCAGCCGGCACTGCGCGTTGATCGGGCTCACGCCACCGAAGTGGTAGTAATGCTCAGCCACCGCCACCATGCGCTCGCGCGGCACATTCCTCCCGCGCAGCACATTTTCCAGAAAAGGGATTACGTCGTCGCGGCCTTCGGGACCGCCAAAAGATATGAGGAGAAAAGCGTCGTAAGGGCGCGGCATCATGCGGGCGAGCGCCCACAGGGCCATTTTAACGATGCGATTTGTCGTCTGGGCGAGACTTTTCGTCTGACTGGGATTTGTCGTTTGACGGCCGACCGTTAGCGTCGAGCGCGCCCCGCACTTTCTCCCGCGCTGTATGAAGGTCCTTATCGAGTTCCTGGCTCGCCTTCTCGCTTTCCGTTTTCACCTTCTGAGCGGCTTCCTTCGCGTCGTGTTTCGCCTGTTCCGCGGTCTGATGCGCCTGCTCACGGGCGCGCGCGTCTTCCGATGGCGAACAACCGATCAGCGCCAATCCGAGAATGACGAGGACTGTGAGCTTCACGTCATGCGAAACAGCAATTCACGCGCCAATCTCATACCGGATCAGCGCGCCCGCGCTCACTACGATCGCGTCTTCTGCAAGCGCCGCCACGATCTTCGGAAGCCGAACACTCTGCCGGAAGTGAAGCCCCGCGTAAGACGCAGCGATCGCCGCAGTGCCCCCCACGAAAGCCGACATCCATTTCTGGGTCGAAGAGACCTTGCGGCCCGCGATCACATACCCACAGAACGCCCCCGACAGCGCCCGAAACGCAAGGGAAGGCGGTTTCGTGCGGTCGGGCACAAACGGCAGCTTATCCAGCGCCATTTCGCTCAAGGCGAGTAATGATGCGATTCGCTCCGCCTTCTCGCCGCCGATGCTCTTCGCCAGAACTGCGGGCGCCGACAACGAACGCAGCCCACTCAAAGCCCCGATCGCGGCTGGTCCCGCATAGTTCATAACCCGATTTTCGGAGCCGCGAACGCAGAAGCGCAACCGCGCACTGTGCGCTTACACGCCTCACACGATCGAAAGGGGGCCGTCCGATTGCGTCAGCGCGACAAGAATCGATTCCCGTCGCTGGTCCGCTGTCTTCACTGCGGAATCGAGAGCGACCCAATAGACCACACCACCAATGAGCGCGGCGACTATCATCACGCCGACAAACACCAGTTCATTCTCGAAAAACCATCGGCACCAATAAGCCAGCGCGATGGGAAAAAGAAGAAAAGGAGATACCCAGATGCTCAGAGCCTGCATCTTGTTCGCCATCTGATTCAGCCTGTCGGGATTACTGGCGCGCGGCATCCGGACAGAAGAGATATTTCCCATCGCCAGCCAATAAAGTGAGGCAATAATCATCACAAAGATCGTCTCGATGATCTTGCCGGGTCCCGCGGGCAGATGGAACAGCCTTGCGATAACCGCAACCACGAGAATCTGAGGAAGAAGCAGCGACACGACTGTCAGGTTTTTGGCAAGAAATACGTCTCGCATTCGCACAGGCCAGGTGAAATATCCCTGTACGGCGGATCGATCGAAACCGAACGAATTCCAGTAACTGATCTGCCCCAGCATCAGGAGCCCGTACACCGCCATCACGGGGAGAGCGTTCTGCTGAAAGAAGTTCATGGATTGCCCGCGTCGAAGGCTGGGCAGGAACAGCACGATACCGAAAAAACAAGACATCGCGTAGACCATGCGGAATCTTGGAATGCGCGAATAGGTGCGAAGTTCCTTCTCGGTCAGGGCCGCAATCGGGTCGCGGAAGAACCGCGAGGGAAGCCGGAAAAGTCGGTCTGTCAGCGAATCCGTTTTCTCCGTTTTCGTCGTTGCTTTTGTCGCGGCGAAATCGAGATTCAGACTACGCGAGAACTGCCGGGCGCTGAACCACCAGGCTGCGGCCAGCCACACAACTGCCGAGAGGGCGCTGAGGCCTGCAGTTTCGTGAAGCATCAGCCGGCCCACCGAAGCCCACGGCCACACGAATTGAGACGGAGCCAGTCGGAAGAACACGTCCCTTCGGACATGGGCATAAATAAGAATCTGCGGGATAGCGCCTGCTATCACGAACAGAAAGAAAATCGCTTCCTTCAGCTTCGTCCGCAGAAAAATTCGTTCGATCAGGCTGCGCGAGCCCGCTGAGAGAAGAACGTTCGTGACGGCGAACAGTATGGCCCCGGCCACAATATACGGCGCCGCCCTGAACCCGTATTGCGGATTCCGAAGAAGGCCGATAGAAATCCCACCCAGAACAAGAATCATCTCCGCGCACGTCGTCACGCGCAGCAGGACCTCAATCAGGAACAACTTACTTCGGGGGATCGGATACGCGAGCAGTTTGCGCAGATCGAGGGAAGCCCCGAAGCTCGCCGTAACGACCGGCGCGAGTTGCCAGTACAGCATGATGAACGCGAGCCCGCTGGTTAGCACCGGCACGAAAAACGGCACCTGCTCGGGCAAAGAGAAGAACAGCATCGCGCCCCACGCAACAAAGGCCCAAAAGCCGTAGAAGATCAGCCCCGTGAACAATGAAAACGCCATGCCGCCGCGCCGTCCCGCGCGCAGCCGCATGCTCAGTAACTGAGCCCGCAGAATGGCGCCGATCACTATTTGCCCCCGGCGTGCGGCCGGATGATTTCGCTCAGGAGGTCCGGCTTTGCGGCATCGCGTTCGAGGTGCGGATACTGCTCGCCGCCGTGGTAATCGATCGCATAGGTTTTGTAGAACTCGCCATCTTTGACGATTAGGGAGATGGGGCTCGTGCTCCTGACGGAGTCTTCAACAGCATGGCGGATTTCCGGCGTACTGAACTCGCGTCCGTTCACGGCGATGATTCTCGCTGCCGGCGCGATGCCGGCCTTGAAGGCGGGCGACCCGACATGGACATCGCTGATTTCGCCGCTTTCCTGGACTTCCAATCCCAGCGAATAAGTGAGATCGGCGGACTTCCGGACATTCTCATAAGTTTTCTGATAATCGGAACGTTCCGCCGTGTAGACCAGTTTGTAGCCGCCATTAATAATCCCGTTTAGCGGCGCGTGCGGGGCGGTGGATTCCAGGCGCTCCTTCAGGAATTTCGCCCAGTCGTTCGGCTGCACCTGATTGAGCGTCCGTACGACGTCGTCGAACCGGTACGGCTTCACCTCAGGCGGCGTCGCGGGCGGACCTGCCCACAGTTTGCAGAAATCGTCGAGAGACCTTTTGCCCTTGCTGAGAGTCCGGATCGTGACGTCCACATCGAGCCAGATCAGCGTGCCCTCGGAATAGTAATCGACGGAGCGGCGCAGGTCGTGATAGTCCGAACGCGAGCCGTAGAGAATCTGCGCGGCCACCGCGGTGTCGGCGAGTGGTCGCCACGTGCGCCCTTCCTCTTTGTCCAGTTCGGCGGCCTCAACGGCAAGAGAATCGAAGAAATCCTGCGTCGTTGAAAGACCACTGCGCGGAGTCAGGATCTCGCCGAGATATTCGGTGAGGCCCTCGTAGACCCACAACAGGTCGCCCTTCATGGCGCGCTCGTAGTCGCCGGTCGCGAGTCCTTCCGGGCGTCGGAATTTTCCGTTCCACGAATGCACGAATTCGTGCGGAAGCAGGCCAGCGGAAATCCGGCGATGATCTTCATCGACGAGCGCCTCCTCGTCGGTACGATCGTCGCTCGATTCGTGATGCTCGAGCCCGAAGTGCGCCACGTGATCGCTCAGCGTATAGAGGAAGTGGTAGTCACGATAATGTGAAGCGCCGAAGAGCGTCGTGGCTTCCTGAACCAGATTGCGATAGTGAAGTACTTCGACGTCCGGGATTCGCGTCGCTCGCTCGCTGTCCGCCGCGATGTGAAGGTAATGCGGGATCGGTCCGTTCGGCAGCAAATCGACGGTGCGGAAGTGAGCGCCGGTCTGAACCGGCGAATCGATGAGCGTCGTGAGGGACGACGGCTTGAACACGATCTGATTGCCGGTCTCGCTTTCGATGGGAAGCGCCGTTCCGTATCGCCATCCATTCGGCACTTTGAGCGAAGCCTTGTAATTCAGTTGGTCGCTGGGCACGCCCTTGGGATAAAGCAGAAGGTGATTCCAGCTCAGTACGGCCAATTGCGGAGTAATCGATCCGCCGGACGAGAACATTCCTGTTTCCGGCGGCGAGATGAACTCGGCATCCACGGAAATCGAGGTGACGCCCGGAGGGACATCGATGCGGAATTGATATACGTCGACGGAATCGCGCGTCCAGGGTATGGTCTGCCCGGCGGCGGTCACGCGAATGCCGACGAGATCTTCAATCGGACCCGTGGGACCGTGCTCGCCCGGTATCCATTTTGGATATTCCAAAGTAAGGACGCCCGGCTTTACCGGAAATTCCATGTGCATGCGAAGAAGCCGCCGTGTTGCTTCGCTCGCGTCGACATCGACTTTGATGGGAGCCGGCATCTGAGCCGACAAAATGACCGGAACCAGAAAAATCAACAGCCGGGACTTTAGGAAAGCCATTCGAGTCTCTCGTACTCCCGATCCGCGCCCACCGTTTTTACGAATACGTCTTCAAGCGTTTGAGAACCGGTCCTCAGTTCGTCCATGCTGCCTTCCGCCACGATCCGCCCCGCGTTGATGATTGCGGCGCGATCGCAAAGCCGCTCGACCACTTCCAGAACATGGGAGGTTAGAAAAATCGTCGCGCCGTGGTGCACCAGATCCAGCAGGATCTCCTTCATAAGCCGCGCGCCGACGGCATCGACGCCTTCGAAAGGCTCATCCATCAGGAACAGTTCCGGCTTGTGGATGAGTGATGCGGCCATCGCGATCCGTTTCCGCATACCTTTCGAATACTCGGCGATAATCTTGCGGCGTTCGTTGGAAAGTTCGAACAGATCGAGAAGCTCTTCCGCACGGCGGCGGGCCATGTCGCGATCCAGGCTGTACATACGCGCCACGAACTCCAGAAACTCGAAACCGGTGAGACGGTCGAAGAGCAGCGATTCGTCCGGCACCAGGCCGATTCTCCGCTTGATCGCAAGTTCGTCGTCCGGCATCCGCAAACCCAGCAGTTCCACCGTCCCGGATGTGGGCGGAATCAATCCGGTCAGCATGCGAATCGTAGTCGATTTCCCCGCGCCGTTCGGACCGAGAAATCCGAAGAAAGATCCGCGAGGAACCGTCAGACTCAGGCCGTCCACAGCCGCCCTGCCGTCATAAACCTTACGAAGATCATGAACGGCTATCGCGGGCGTGTCCTCAGGCATCGAATTGTTTACTTATGGTAACGTTCGGAATCCGGTCCGATGCGTGCAAAGGGAAGGACCCATGCGGCGTTCGATTGGCATCCTTCTTGTCCTTGCCATGACTTGCGCCGCCCAGGATCCCGTCCTTCGAGGCAAGTCAGAACTGGTTCTTGTACCGGTTACAGTTCTCGACCGCTCCGGACACTATGTGCGCAGCTTCGACCAGGGCGATCTGATCCTCTTCGACGACAATGTGCCTCAGCGAACACAGTTAGAGGAATCGATTCTTCCGATCTCGCTCGTCGTTGCTGTTCAGACTACGCCCGCGTCCAAAATCGTCCTCGACAAGCTGCGAAAAGCGAGCGTGGCGATCAGCGCCGAGATCGCTGGCGCTCATGGATCGATCGCCATTGTCGATTTCGGAAATTACGTCCGCATCGTACAGCCGTTCACCTCGAATGATGACGAGGCGCTGCGCGCGCTTCGGCATCTGGAGCCGACGGGATCCGCCGCCAGCATCGCGGATGCGATGACGACCTCTTTTGATCTGTTGGCCCAACAGCCGAAGGATCGCCGCCGCATTCTGCTCATCCTTTCCGAAAAGCACGATCTTGGCTCAAACAAAGAGCGAGTCGCCGCGCTCGCGGCCGCTGCGCAGCAGGAGAACGTGACCGTGTACTCTTTGACCTTCTCGCCAACGGCCACACAGTGGACGGACCGCATCCCCAAATATTGCGATCTGCCTGCAACCCTCAAAAAGTGCGTACGCTGCACCTGCGGCAACTGCGGGAATCAATGCGACCGCGAGGACGGGAAACCACAGCAATATGTCCCTCCGCAAGTCCCCTACGGCATCGATTTCGGCGCGCTCTTCACCGCGATCGCGAAAGCCGTGCAGCCGAATGCGGGCGACATACTCGCTCGATCTACCGGCGGCAAGCAATCCGGATTCGCAACCAAGTCCGGCCTGGATAAAGTTCTCGAAGATATCGGCCGCGACATCCACGGCCAGTATCTGCTCAGCTTTCAGCCCGCGCCGTCGGAACACGCCGGCTTTCACAATCTCCGCGTGGAAGTCAAAGGCCGATCCGACCTGACCGTGCGAACGCGACCGGTCTACTGGAACTCCGGCATCAACTAAGTCAAACGGCGCTCAGTGATGAGCTGCCGCATACGCCGCCGCCTGCTTGCCCACGATCTCGACCAGATTTCCGATCGTGAGGTTCACATCTACGGTATGCAGACCCCATGCCGCGTTGACTTGTCCGCCCGTCATAATGTCTCCCGTAATGTCGTTGACCCGCGCGCCGGCCGGATTCGGGTGCACGGTCACCTCAAGCCAGGTGGTGTTCCCCTGCGACTTGCACTCCGCGGTAAGCAGGCCGGGCAGAGTCACCCACGGCGTGGGAACGGGCCGATCCGGCGTAACCCAGGTCTTTGTTCGGGTCCCGCTGCCGACCGCCCTTCCGTCGCTGGTGTAGTAAGCGCGAAGCTCGCCGCTTCCGCCGCCCAGAGCAGCCGGATTCATGCACGCCGCGACCATATCGTTCGCAGTCACCTTTCCGAAATACGTGTTGTCGGGCGGGGGAAAGTTGGAGCGAAACGTCGAATAAACGATGGCGCACCCGGTCTGCGAAGCGGACTTGCACGCCGGAATGTGCGGGAACGCCGCGTCACCCGCTTTGGGCATCGGAAGAGTCGCGCCGGGCGCGATCACCGAAACGATGCGCGCCTGAACCGGCTTGCCGTCGATCTCATTACGAATCAGTTCATCAAGGATGAAGGACCCTTGCGAGTGGCCAAAAAGTACGACCCCGCGCCCGCCGTGATCGTGCTCGAGATAGTAATTCCATGCGTCGAGCACATCATCGTACTGAAGTCCCCGATCGAGCCTGACCCCAGGCGCTGCGCCGGTCAACATCGCCCGCAGTCCCGCGAGAGTGACCTGCCGGTACATCGGCGCGTAAGGCCTGCATTTCGCGGCGAACCGCGCAAACTGTTGGCGAACCACATTGCGCTCAGCATCGGTGGGAACCATGCCGCTGTAGGTCGTCGGCTCCAGAGAAACCGTCGGGTAAACGTAAAAGCAATCGATCGGAGCCGCGGGGTCGGCTGCCCAGGTTTCCTTGTTAAACTTGCCATCCGCCGCGATAGCCGTTGCGGTCAGATCGACATCGCACGCGTCGTGCCGGCCCGGTTTGCAAAGCCAGTTGTGGCCGTCGGAATAATCGTTGTGTTGCGGGAATGCGGAGACCGCCGACCCGAGCGAAAGCGCGCTGAGTATCAGGATTCGCGTACGCATTAAGCCCGGAATAATAGCAGATCAATCCGGCGCTGGATCGAGAATCTCGCGCAGCTTCCGCCTCAGTTCCTCGGGCACGAACGGCTTCCGCAGAAAATCCACTTCCCTGCTCGGCCGAGTGATTTCAGTGCCGAGCTCTCCAGACATGAGCAGCGAGCGCGTGGCTGGTCGCTCGGCCCGAATGTTCGCCGCGAGATTTACGCCGTTCATCCGGGGCATAATAACGTCCGATAGAAGAAGGTGGATATCGCCACTGTATCCGCGCGAAAGTTCCAGCGCCTCCACGCCGTCGGAGGCCAGGAGCACGGAATAGCCTTCACGCAGGAGAACCGAATTGATGAGTTCCCTCACCAACGCGTCATCTTCGGCGACCAGGACTACGTGACGCCGCGCCATCGGAATAGAAATCGCAAGTTATTTGCCACAGTAGTGGCGCGGGCGGTATGTTTCGTTACAGCGACTTTTTATTTATTCATAACGGAGCGCTTCTACGGGATCGAGGCGGGAAGCCTTCACGGCGGGCCAGACTCCGAAGAAGAGCCCAACCGCTACCGATACCGTAAACGCCGTTATGATCGCCCATGAAGGTACTACTGCGGGCAGTGCCGGCACGAGTGCGCCGATCAGCATCGTGATCAGCACCGCCATGATGATTCCGAGCGTCCCGCCTACACCGGTGAGAGCCATCGCCTCGGCCAGAAACTGACCGATGATATCGAAACGCCGGGCGCCAATGGCTTTACGCACGCCGATCTCGCGCGTCCGTTCGGTGACGCTGACGAGCATGATGTTCATCACGCCGATCCCGCCAACCAGCAGACCCAAAGCGGAAATCGCGATCGCAATCAATCCGATGAGTCCCGTGATCTTATCGAACTGCTCGATGATCTGGTCCGGCGTGGAGAGCGAGAAGTCATCCGGATCGCCGCGCTTCAGGCCGCGCGCCTTCCGGATGATGTCGTCTACTTCGTCGAACGTGTCTTTCCGCATTCCGGGCTTCGCCTTGGCCGTGATCATGTACCGGTTGATATTCGGATACCGCTCTTCGGCTGTCTTCAGCGGAATCGTCATCTGCGTGTCGGCGCCGTTCTGACCGAAAAAACCGCCTTTCGCCTTGGCGAACACGCCCACCACGGTATATTCCGCGCCGTCCACAATCAGTGTCTTTCCCTCGGCATTTCCGTCGGGATACAACACCTTCGCAAGATCGAAGCCAAGCACCGCTACGTGGGCGCCGCGAGATTCTTCTTCATCGGTGAAATACCGGCCCTGATCGAAGTCTTTCGGCGAGAGTTCGATGGCGTTCGCCGTGGTGCCCACGAGCGTCAGGCTGTCGGTTTCGAAACCCGGAACTTTGGCGGTCATGGAACTGCCGCTCGCCGCCGGCGGAATGAAGAGCGCCAGGGAAATCTGGTCCACAGTGCCCGCATAGCGGCGGATCAGATCCGCGTATTCCTTCTTGATCGGTCGCCGCTTGCGTTCCTTCGGGGATTCGCCGAACGCGTTCGGGTCGCCGCTGGTCTTAAAAAGGAACACGTTGTCCGGCCCGAGCTGGTCAAAGAACGTAACAATCCCCGCTCGGAGCCCGGTAAGCAGCGACGCGACCACAACCACCGTGGTGATCCCAATAACGATGCCCAGAATCGTCAGGCCGGAACGAAAACGGTTCGTCCACACGGCCGAAAGGGCCATCGTGATGTTTTCTTTCGGCGATATCTGCATCTATTCCGCCCTCAGCGCAACGATCGGATCGAGCTTCGAGGCTTTCGAAGCCGGGTACCATCCACTGGCCACGCCCACGGCGCCCGACACCAGAACGGATAGCAGAACGTAGAACCACGTGACCCGCAGCGTGACCCCGAATGCGGCCGTCAGCAGACCTGTCAGCACCGCGCCGATCCCGACCCCGATCGCGCCGCCCGCGCCCGCCATGATCACGGACTCGATCAGAATCTGCATCATGATGTCGAACCGCCGCGCGCCCAGCGCCTTGCGGATGCCGATCTCACGCGTGCGCTCCGTAACGCTCACCAGCATGATGTTCATGATCACGATGCCGCCGACGACCAGCGAGATCAGCGTCACCGGTACCACGACGGCCGCGACCATCGACAGCAGGCTGTCAATGAATCCTCGGATCGCATCCGGCGTAATGTAATCGAAACGGTCGGCCTCGCCTGGCTTCTGATGGAATCGCGTGCGCAGCGCGACCCGCGTCAGGTCGAGCGACTGCTGCATCGAGTAACCACTCTCCTTTTTCGGCCGGCCAAAAATCGAAATCGAAGCCCCGGGACCGAACAGGCGGTTGAACGCGGTGATCGGGATGTAAGCCGAATTATCCTGGCTTCTGCCGAAGGATGAACCAAGCCGCTCCGTCAGCCCCACCACAGTGAAATCGAGATCCTGAATCTTGAACGTCCGGCCCAGCGGAGAGCCGCCGTCCGGGAAGAGGTTATTCTTTAAGTCATCGCCGATAACTGCAACAAAAGCCGCGTTTTGCTCTTCCGTCGGAGTAAAAAACCGACCCAGAACAACATTGATGTCCCGAATGTCCGCCATGTCGGCGGAAACGCCGATAATGGTCGTGTCCTCCGATATCAGGCTTTCCCGTTTCGTATCGACCGTCTGGTTGCGGTAGGGGCTATAAATCGTGTTGTCGGAGTTGATGCCCTGGAGGTAACGGTCTTCTGCAAGCCGGATGGGCCTATTGCGCTTGATCTTGTCGAAGTACTCGGTCTTGCTGTTCGCAGTGACCACCTGCCCGATAAGGAACGATTCGCTCCCGAACGCCTTCGCCGTGCTCTCCTCCGCGTAAAGACCCAGCCCGTCGATGGCGGAGCCGACCAGAATAACGCTCGCGACGCCAATGATGACGCCGAGAAGGGTGAGAAAACTGCGAAGTTTGTGCGCGCGGATCGAATCCCAGGCCAGACTGAGCGCGCTGCTGATCTCGTAAGAGAGCTGTACGTGCCCCCCGGCGCGTTCCGACGCGCTCACCTCACTCATATTCTTCAGGATATCCTGATAACTTTACGAGACTTCCCGTCCCATAGTTCCGGGGATTTGACGTTCTGATGCCCTCCCGATACCTCCGGCCGCTGCTGATCGTCGTTTTTCTGATCTCGATCCAGGTGGTGTTTACCTGCTGGAGTCAGATCGGGGGCCAATACCACCTCGACCTCATGCACCCGGCCTGGAAGCTGGGTCTGAGCGTCGCCGCAGCGCTGCTGATCACCCTGATCGTCGCCGATCTGATCGGAGCGGACGGGCGTTTCCGCAAGCGAAGCTGGGTCTGCAGCATTCTCCTGATCGCCGTTCTGACGCTGGCCGGATTCGTGACCTATTACTACCACCTCAACGAGCCGACCGATGATGACGAGGACAACGGCGGGCCTGTCATCACGCGCACGTCAGTTACCTCCGTACGATAGAATCTCGTCGTTATTCCCCAGAGCGTGTGATGAAAAAGTCCCTACTGACCTTATTAGTGGCGTCCTGCGCCGCCCTCGCCCAGCCCCAGGCGCCGAACTTCGGGCCTGATTCGCAGGAACAGCCGAACGTTCCCAAAGGCACTCTGACGAAAGCGGCTCTGCCGCCCGGCAAGATCTATCCGGGCGTGCCTCACGATTACCAGGTTTATGTTTCGGCGAAGGTGGACCCCGCAAAGCCGGCGCCCTACATGATTTTTCTGGACGGCAGCGGCTACGCGGGCAACGGTACCCGAATTCCCGTCGTGCTGGACAACCTGATCGCTAAAGGAGACCTTCCACCAATGGTCGGGATCTTTATCAATCCAGGCGTGTTGCCGCCCACGACGCCGGCTACTCAGCTTGCCCGCTTCAGCCGCGACTGGGAATACGACGATGTGCGTCCGAACTTTTCGCGCTTCTTAATTGAAGAACTGATCCCGGCGGTCAGCAAGACGGTCAACCTTTCGACCAACCCCGATGATCACGCCATCGCGGGTACCAGCACCGGCGCGGTCGGAGCCTTCATGGCCGCCTGGTATCGTCCCGACGTCTTTCACCGGGTTCTCTATCTGATCGGAACCTTCGTCGATATGCGCGGCGCGAACCAGGTCCCGTTCTGGATTCGCAAAACGGAACCCAGGCCGCTGCGGATTTTCCTGCAGGACGGCAGCGCCGATATCGACAGCTACGCCGGCAACTGGCCCCTGCAGAACCAGAACATGAACGCCGCCATGACATTCGCGGGCTACGACCACAAGTTCGAGTATTACGAAGGCGAGCAGCACAGCACCCGCAAGGCGTCCGAGCAAATGCCCGACATCCTGCGCTGGCTGTGGCGCGGATACCCGGAGCCCATCGTTCAGAACTCGCCCGAGCAAGTCCAGATACCCGCCGGACGAGGAGGGCGCGGTGGCGCGCCTCGCGGTCCCGTATATCGCCAGCCGGCGTATAACGTTGTGACTCCGGACAAGCCTTGGGAAGCGGTCACAGGAGATTACTCCTCGGCGGGAAGCATCGCCGTGAACAAAGCCGGCGACGTGTTCTTCGCCGATACAAAAGCCAACCGCGTATACCGCATTGGGGCAGACGGCAAGCCAGCGGTCTTCAAGCAGAATCTGACGGTAAAGAATATGCGCGGAGGCTCGGACGGAAGGATTTACGCCATTGTCGGCCGGCGCATCGTTTCCTGGGGAGCAGATGGCTCCGAGAAGGTCGTAGCCCAGAATCTCGACGCGTTCGATCTCGCTCTGACCAACGCGGGCGACATTTACTACACCGATCCTGTACGCAAGACCATCGTCCTGATTGACGCGAAGGGACAACACCGAAACGTCTACTCGGGCGGCGAAATCGAGGCCCCGACCGCGCTCGTTCTGACCGCCGACCAGGCCTTCCTCAACGTGAACGACGCCCGCACCCGGGAACCGTGGTCCTTCCAGGTCGCGGCCAACGGCGACCTCCAAAACGGCGCGCCCTTTTTCCGCATGGAGACCTCCCCGCAGCACATGCTCGACACGGCAACGGAGATCGCGATGGATAACTCAGGGAATATGTACCGCGGAACGGTTCTCGGGATCGAGATGGAAAGCGGCAGCGGAAGAATGGACATGATCCTGAACCCGCCCAAGTACGGCGGCGTCCCAAGTCACGTCGCCTTCGGCGGTCCCGACCGCGACTGGCTCTACGCGTCCGAAGACGGTAAGCTCTACCGCCGCCAGACGAAGCGCAAAGGTTCGGTGGCCTGGGATCCGGTCAAGCCGCCGCAGCCATCACTCTGAGGCGCCGGGGCTACGTAGGATCGAGTGCCCTGCCTGCGCCGCCGCCAGCGTGACGCATCCTGAGCCCCCAAACCGGGTGGCTCAGCATCTCTTGGGCGGCCGCAAGAAATCGCGCCGTATGTGGCAAGGCGGCGTGCAATTCGAATGCAGCCTCATCGACCCATTCCGAGTGAACCGCAAACTCGACCGGTACCCTAATGGTTTCGAAAACATCGAGTCGCAGACAACCAGCTTCCTCCCTCGATGGTCCATTCACACGGAGCAACTCCTCGCGGAAAGGGTCCACCATTCCTGGCCGCGGCCTGAAGCGAACGATGAAATGAAACGACAGAGGAGAACTCCCAACGTTGATTGTGAAGGCTGGCTGCGACCTTCGCAACCCGGTCGAGCCGCCGGCCGTTGGTTATCCGCCCGAAGCGCTCGGTATAGCCGCGTCGTGAGTCTCGGCTGCAGCGCGTTTCACCAGCAGCATCGTCACATCGTCTTCATTCAGTGCCGGATCTATCAACCTTTTCAGGTTCGCTAATGAGCTTCCCGGTTTGCCGCTCAAAGCCTCCTGCAATCGGCGCTCCGGATCCTCTCCTGCAACCGAATCCGGCAGGCCATCCGTGAAGGCGACCAGAAGATCGCCCGGGCGCACCGTGGCGGCGCGCGCTTCATAACCCGCGGAAGCGAACAGGCCCAGCGGCAGACCAGTTGCGTCCAGAAACGTCGTCGACCCGGAACCCCAAATCATCGGGGGATTGTGGCCGGCATTCACGTACGTCAACTCGCCGGAATCCCGCGTCAGAAGAATGAAGACTGCCGTCGCGAAGCGGTCGCCCGGAGTGTAGCGAACCAGATGGTGATTAACGCGATGGGCCAGCGTCGGAAGATCCGGTTTCGCGTCCGCCATGCTTCGCACCAAAGCCTGAATGTTCGACGCAAGCAGCGCTGCCGGCATGCCTTTCCCGGAAACGTCGGCGAGCGCGAACAGTGTCCGATTGTCGCCCACGTCAATCACGTCGAAGTAATCGCCGCCCACGCTCCGAAAGGGTCGGTAATAGGATTCCACCTGATAACCCGGCAGCGGCTCAATATCGTCGGGCTGAAGAGTGCGCTGGATCTGCTGGGCGGCGATCAGGTCAGACTCCAGTTGCGTTTTCCGGACGAGCTCCGACGTCAGCATGACGTTGGTAATCCAGTAGCCCAGCAGGTACAGCAGACAAACGCTGACATAAAGTGCGGAGCCGCTGGGCCATCGGGCGGGCCAGACCAGCGACCGGGTCCAGAGAGCATAGAACGCGTAGCCCTGAAGCACGACGCCGGTCCAGGTCACGAACCGCCGCGTGGATTCCATTTCGCGAGTCCAGTCGTGGAAGGCATACCGGACGACGCGCAGAACCGTCCGAAGAAACATGGCTGAAGTCTAACAACAAGAAGGAACGTTACGGAGGCGAACACCTACCGGGTCCTACGCCGACGCATCGCATCCTCACAGACAACGGGCCTCGTCTCTGGCGGCCATTCACACGCAACAACTCCTCGCGGAAGCGCTCTCCCCGAGGAAATGTCGCTCTAAAAATTAATGGTCCCTAAAGAAGAAAACCAATCTCGTACGAGATCAACCGGATATTAGGCGTCTAAGTCGATTTGGCATTTACATCTGATGCGACGGTGGATATACTCCACGTCCGTGGCGGAGTGCTGGAATCCGTTCTGTCCCGCGCTCTCGCAGATTGAGTGAGGGGAACGCACCGATGAAACTCAGAGCGCTTTTGCGTGCGCCCATAATTTTGTGCGCACTAACGCCGCTGTGTCACTTAACAGCGCAACAGGGCCAGCCGATTGGCGGGTACAAACTTCTTAACACAATAGTCCTCCCCAGTGGGCTGGCGGGCAACGACATCAGCTGGGTCGATACGGCGAATGCCCGGTACTATTTGGCCGACCGCGGTAACGCAACCGCGTCGCCGGCCATAGCGCCGAGAATCGACGTGATCGATACCGCCCTTGAGCAGTTCGTGACTTCTATTCCATTGACCGTTGCGGCGAACGGAATCCTTGCGATTCCACGCGCTCACGAACTCTGGGCGGGTCTCAACGACAGCACCGTCGCTGTTATCGATACGACCACTAACGCGATTACTCACGTCATCAGCACCGGCGGAAAATCGCGCGCCGACGAACTGGCCTACGACCCGGACGACCGTCTGATTCTCATCGCCAACGACAGAGACAGCCCGCCCTTTCTCAGCTTCATATCGACCGTTGCTTACTCCGTCGTCAAAACGCTTCCCTATGACGGAACGTCTGCGCCAAAATCTACCGGCGGGCTCGAACAGACAGTCTGGGACGGGGTGGCTGGAAAGTTCTATACCGCTATACCTGCAACCAGCAACAACGCCAATGGTGAAATCGACGAGATCGATCCTATAACCAAGGTCGTAACAAGGTCCTTCCCGACTGTTTGTAAGGGACCGAGCGGCCTGGCGCTGATTCCCAACCAGCGCCTGATCACCGCCTGCGGCGACGTCGTGGACGTACTGAGCGGAAAGGTCGTTACGACCGTTTTGAACGTGTCGGGGGATGAAATCTGGTACAACCCCGGAGATCAACGCGTCTACTTCGGCGGATCGCAAAAGGTATACGTCGTGGACGCCAACAGCTATACGTTGCTGACCGCTTTGGTGGTCGGCGTACCCGCCGCCGCGCCCGCTCCCGCACAGTCCACTCACTCGCTGGCTGCGGACAGTGACAACAATGAAGTGTTCGTCGCAGTATCCGCTTCCGGTACGGGAACAGGTTCGGGAGTGGGAATACAGGTATGGAGAAACGGGGCCACGCTCACGATCACCCCCAATCCAATCGCGGTGACCGGCGGAGCTGACGGAACCGCCATAATATCCTGGGATGCGCCGAACGCCACCACAATCGAAGTGCATGTGCTCAGTCCGACTGGTCCGTTGTTCGCTCGTCTCGGCAGCCGCGGGCGACAGCTCACCGGACCATGGGTCTCCGAAGGGCTGACCTTTTATCTTCAGGACGTCAGTAACGGTCCCGCCGGACCTCAGAACACGCTGGCCACGGCGGTGGCGCATTTGGCTCCCTAAGTCGCCGAATGGGCGATAGAGCATTTTTTGGTGGGTATTGATAACAGTACCCACCTTTCTCTTTTGCATATCCCAGCGACGAAGGTTCTTAAAAGAAATTCCGGACCAGCATCAAGTCGATGCCGGAAAGCGTGTCGTATTGACAGTAGAGCAGCCAATGACGGTCCGGAGACACGGTCATCCCACGGTGTATAGGCCGATGCAGCTTGAGTACCAACTGAGATTTTTTCGTGGCGAAGCTGAAAAACCGGATCGAGGGAGGATCCGATCCGAAATACCACACTCCCTCGCGTTTGACCACGAACGATGCCCCGGCGCCGAAAGGCTCTACGTGGTCGATCACCAGTGTAGGATCAGATCCATCCAACGCCGCCTTCCAGATACTGCCGAGATGACCGAACCAGAGTGTCTTGGCGTCATCTGATTCCACCGGATCGTAGGCTTTATCTTCATCTGCCACTATGCGAATGGCGCGGCCTCCCGCCGACGGCGCCTTCCAGATCCCATTTGGTCTGGCAAACCAGATCCACTTTCCGTCACGCGACCAACTTGGCCGGTAGCTTGCGATCTGATCGCTGGTTAATTGCCGCGGGATACCGCCTCGCGCGGCTACCGTAAGGATCTGCCAGTAATGGCCGACCATGGAGTCGAATGCAAGCTCTGACCATCGGGAGACCAGTTGGGCGTGCCCGATGCCGTGGTCGAGGTAAGCTGCCAGGCATTTGAACCGTCCGAATTACAGATCCAGATCTCATCCTTTCCGGAGCGAAAGGACTCAAAAGCGATTTTCGTACCGTCGGGAGAGTATTGCGGGTCCGTTTCCACTCTTGTGGAAGCGATGAACGGGGCGGCTTGCCCGGCCGGTTCCAACAGATTCACTCGCCAGATATTGCTATCGGCAGGGGTAGACGTTTGATAGGCCAGGCGGTGGGCCTGAGCAGAGATCGCGGGGCGAACTGCGTTGTCACCCAGGAGCAACAGCGCGGGCTTCGCTGAGCCGTGAACGGCTATCCTCCACAGCGCCATTGAGCCCCCTTTGCTGCTCGCGAACACAAGTTCGCGGCTATCGGCCGTCCACGCGATTCCATTTATGAAGACATCGTCGAAAGTAAGTCTCCTCGGTTCTCCTTTAACTGAGTAATCTCGCCCCAGGGAAAGCGTGTAGATGTCGCTCGCGTTCCTGTTTCCCGCGCCGCCAATGAGGCGGCGGGAAAATGCGAGCGTTTGGCCGTCCGGCGATATGACCCCGTACATGTCGTCCAAATCAGGATTGAGGGCTGTGGCAGTACGACCCGCCGCAGGCGACGTTAGCCACCGCTTCTCGCCGGTTTCGACCGAACTCAGAGCAATCCGCCTGGGAGCGCCGTTCTGATCCTGCGCATCAGAGACGACAACCCAGCGACTGTCGGGCGACCAGCCATCTACAGAGCACTCGTTGCCGCTGAAACGCGCGATCTCACGTTCCGCTCCGCCCAGCGGAGGAGTCGCGAAAATCGTACACACCGAGCGCAGCTTTGTAGAGCCCAGGGCAATCCAAAGCGGATGGTCCGAAGCATTCGCCAGTTCTACGCGTGTGAAGGCGATCCATCGGCCATCAGGCGACCAGGACGGATCAAAATTAAGCCCGGGACCATTGGTCAGGCGAAGCGGTTTCCCGGGTCCAATCGATTTGACGTAAATGTCGCTGCCGCTCTGGTCTTCGGGGATCCCGCTGAATGCGACCTGATTGCCGTCAGGTGAGAAGCTCGCGTGCTCTTCACGGCCCGGGTACGTCGTCAGCGGTTCCGTCACCAGTGTTTCTCCCGTGCCCGCTCTTTCTCGTGCAAGGTGGAAGACTGCAGGGCCGCCCGCCGCAGCGACCAGAATGAGGGCTGGCGCGAGCAGCCAGTTCCGGCGCCAGCGTGGCCGCGCCGGCGGCGCCTGAGGTGTCAGAGCCGCAGCTTCTTCACCACCTGCGACCTCAACAGCCGCGATGAACCGATATCCGCGTCGCGGCAGGGTCTCGATGAACCGGGGATTGCCCGACGTGTCCGCCAGCGCCTCGCGCAACTTCCGCATGGCGCTGTTGATCGCGTTCTCATAATCGACATAAACTTCGCCGGGCCAGAGCCGCTTCTGAATCTGTTCCCGCGAAACCACCTCACCCGGCGTCTCCAGAAGCAGGCACAGAATTCGAACCGGCTGTTCCTGAAGTTTCAGCCGCAAACCGTTCTTCCGCAGCTCGCCCGTTCGCGGGCTGAACTCGAATGAGCCGAACCGAACGACCTCAGGCGCGTGAGGCAGCGGCATGTCGGAAGGATGTTAGCACAACTTCATCCTGAAAATCGATGCGGTGTCCTCGATAGCTCCCTGATTAACAACAACATTTTCAACTAATTAGACCGACAGCGCCAAATCAGGACTATCCAGGCTCAAAGCCATGGAGACCGTAGCTGACCTGAACCAGATTGAGCGTGACGCCGACCGTCATGCCATGAAGACGCTTCTCGCTCTTGTGTTCGCTTCGGGTCTTCTGAACGCCAGTCAGATCTCGGTTCGGGTTTACGATCTTGCCGGTATCGCTCCCGCCGCGCTCGAACGCGCCATCAATGAAGCATCGCGCATCTTTGCTCAGGCGGGCGTCGAGGTCCGCTGGAAAGCCGGTGACCCGAATGCGCAGGAGGCGCACGAAACCGATCAGAGCGCGCCCTCGGCTTTTCGCGATCGTCACGTTCGCGACTACCTTGTGCTCCGGATCGGTCGAGGCCTGGCCGTTCATGTTCCGCCGGCCGCGCTCGGCATATCCTACCCCCACGCGCAGTTCGGCGTCAGCGCGACCGTATTTGAGGAAAGAATCGAAGACCTCTGCACAACGCCCGGCGTCGATTTCGCGTTGCTGCTCGGGTATGCGATAGCCCATGAACTCGGGCACGTAGTCCTTGCTTTGGACGATCACTCATCAGCAGGAATCATGCGCGCACACCTCGGCACAACCGAACTTCCGGCTGCGCAACTGAGAATGCTCGCATTCACGCCCGATCAGGCAATCCGGATCAGGCAATTCGCCGTAAAGCAGGAACCGGCGCGGAACGCCGGAAAACTCATCGCCATCCGGACTCGACGATAAGACCGTTTTAAAAGAAATTTCGGACCAGCATCAGGTCACTGCCGGGCAGCGTATCGAACTGGCAGTAGAGCAACCAATGGCGGTCGGGAGAGACGGTCATCCCAAGGCCTATGGGGCGATCCAAGCTAAGGGCAAGCTGAGATTTTTTTGTTGCGAAACTGAAAAACCGGATAGAAAAAGGCGCCGATCCGAAATACCAGATTCCCTCGCGTGTGATAACGAAAGACGACCACGGCCCGCCATCGACAGCCTTTATGTGGTCGATCACCGGTGTAGGATCAGACCCATCTGCCGCGCTTCTCCAGATACTGCCGGTACGGCTGAACCAGATCGTCTTGCCGTCCTCCGATTCCACTACGCCGTTATCCCTCATACGGACGGCGCGGCCGCCACCCGACGGCGCCTTCCAGATCCCGTTTGGCCTGCCAAACCAGATCCATTTCCCGTCACGCGACCAGTTCGGCCTTACGCTTCCAATTTGATCGGTGGTTATTTGCCGCGGGGTACCGCCTCGTGCGGCTACCGTAAAGATCTCCCAATAGTGACCGACCATAGAGTCGAACGCAATACTCTGACCATCAGGAGACCAGTTGGGAGAGCCCGATGCCGTTGACGTGGTGAGCTGCCAGGCATTGGAACCATCCGAATCACAGATCCAGATCTCACTGCTTCCGGAGCGGAATGATTGAAAAGCGATCTTCGTACCGTCGGGAGAATATTGCGGTAGCCTTTCCCACCGGGTGGACGCAATGAAAGGCGTGGAATGCGGTGCCGGTTCCGACAGATTCACTCGCCAGATGTTGCTATCGGGAGGGATAGACGTTTGATAGGCCAGGCGGTGACCCTGCGCAGAGATCGCAGGACGAATTGCGTTATCGCCGAGAGACAAGAGCGCGGGCTTTGCTGTTCCGCGAACCGCTATCCTCCACAGCGCCATCGAGCCTCCTTTGGCGCTGGAGAATACAAGGTCGCGGCTATCGGCGGTCCAGGCGATTCCTTCTGTGTCGACGTTGTCGAAAGTAAGCCTCCTCTGCTCCCGTTTCGCTGAGTAATCTCGCCCCAGAGAAAGCGTGTAGATGTCACTTGAGCTTTTTGATCCCCCGCCGCCCGAGAAAAGACGAGCAAATGCCAGCGTATGCCCATCCGGCGATATGACCCCGTACCAATCGCCCTCCGCTCCTCCGAATGCGTTTGCCGGACGACCCGGCACTGGAGATGTTAACCACCGTTTCTCGCCGGTTTCCGGCGAAGCCAAAGCGATTCGCTTCGCAGGACCACTCGGATCCTCGGCAGAAGAGACAACAACCCAGCGTCCATCGGGCGACCAGCCATCCGCAGAGCACGCCTCGCCGTAAAATCGTGCGATCTCATGTTCCGCTCCGCCGAGCGGAGGAATCTCGTAGACCATACACATTGACCGCACGTTGGGATTCCGCTCTACGCGCGTGAATGCGATCCACCGGCCATCTGGTGACCAGGCGGGACAAAAGCTACGCCCATCATTGGTCAGCCGGAGCGGTTTTCCCGGCCCGATCGATTTTACGTAAATGTCGCTGCTACTTCCGTCTTCAGTGATCCAGCTGAACGCGACCTGATTACCATCCGGCGAGAAGCTCGGGTGCGTTTCGAGGCCCGGATAACTCGTCAATGGCTCGGGGATTAGCGTTTCTCCCGTGTTTATCTTTTCTGGCGCAGTATGGAAGACGGCAGGCCCGCCCGCTGCAGCGACCACAATGAGAGCTGGCACAAGCACCCAACTTCGTCGCCAGGGCGGTCGCGCCGGCAGCGCCTCAGGTGTCAAAGCCGCAACTTCTTCACCGCCTGCGACCTCGACAGCCGCGATGAACCGATAGCCGCGTCGCGGCAGAGTCTCGATGAACCGGGGGTTGCCCGACGTGTCCGCCAGCGCCTCGCGCAACTTCCGCATGGCGCTGTTGATCGCGTTCTCATAATCGACATAAACTTCGTCGGGCCAAAGCCGCTTCTGAATCTGCTCCCGCGAAACCAGCTCACCCGGGGTTTCCAGAAGCAGACATAGAATCCGCACCGGCTGTTCCTGAAGTCTCAGCCGCAAACCGTTCTTCCGCAACTCGCCCGCCCCCGGGCTGAACTCGAAGGAGCCAAAGCGAACGACCTCAGGCGCGTGAGGCAGCGGCATGGTGGCATGGATGTTAGCACAACTCTACCGTGAAATCGATGGCGGCGCCCTCGACATGTGGCTGGCTAATGACTTAGTTTTCAGCCAATTAGACCGACAGACCCAAATTAGGACCATCCAGGCTCAGCGTAGTGCTGGCCTGACCTAGATTTCAGGCAAAGGAGAGCACTATGAAGACGAAGCTCATTATCTTTTTAATGCCTGCGGCGTTGATGGCCCCCGCCATCCTATTTGGCGGGACGTGCGCAACAACCAGCGTCAATGTCACTATCAGTTACAACTACACATTCGGGGGCATATCCTTTGCCAGCGCCGTCTATCCCGATAGCGCCTTGGCATACAGCGACGGAGTCAACGGCGTGAGGGCCATCATTAACAACTGCAGTGGGGACCTGATCCTCGACCTCAACAACTCAACACGTCAGGTCGGATTCTCGTTTCAAAACTCGGTCGCGGCGAACGGCTCCACGCCTTCGTGGACATCCACGCCCTTCTTCGCCTCCGGAGCCTATCTCGTGGTCAACAACCTGATGTTCAACTACAACGCAAGTGTCTCGCATTCATTCACCACGGGAGCCGAACTCGCATTCACGCCGCCCGGTGGGACCAGCAAGAGCCCGGACACCGTATGCTTCCACAATCTAACGGCGGATGTTACAGGCGGATGCCTAAACGTCAACTATCCGGACAACACCTCACTCTTAATGGTGGTGCATACGCCAGCCAATTCCGCGCCGGGAGGTGTGGAAACCTGGACCATTTACCCCGACAACACCAATATGAATCTTTCCGGAACTCCCGCGGCCACTCAGGTGGGGACGTTGCAGCTCCCCCCACATGGTGGTAGTCGCGACGTCAACGCAGGCCAATTCAGCATGCCGTTTCAGTTCACAGTGACGCCCAAGTAGACGACGCGGATGCGCCCGACGGGTTGCGAGGCATAAGACGCAACCGATGAATTCTAAACTGCCTTTGGGCCTGATGCTTGTCGCGTCTCTGTTCGCCCTGCAAAAGGAAATTCCAGACTGGCAGCGACAGGTCAGCGCCGCAAAGACGGCGATGGATGAGGGACGTTACATTGACGCCGATTATATTTACGCCGGTTTAGTCAGCTCATTGACAGTTTCCGGCGTGTCCGATATACGCCTGGCGTTCGTACTGGCCCATCTGGCCCTGGCGCGGATAGCAGAGGGCGAGCACATTGAGGCCTCGGGCCTTCTCCACAGATCGGTTGCAGCCCTGACAGCCGATTCGGCTGTTCGTCCGGAAAATGCAGCCGCAACCTGGCAGGTTATCGGGACATGCTTCTATTACCAGCAACAGTATGCGGGTGCGGAGCGGGCTTACGGTAAAGCCTTGGATTTGTTACAGAAATCCGAAAGCAGCGACTCGCGCGCGATTATCGATCTGTTATCGAATTTGGGATCGACTTACCAGATCGAGCATCGCAATCGTGACGCAGCTGCGGCGTTTGATCGGGCAATCGCATTGGCTGAGAATATGCGCGAGATACCCGTCTACCTCAGAGCATCCCTGCTGAACAATGCCGCAGTGCTGGATCGCTCGTCCGGGCGCCATGAGGAAGCGAGGACCGCCCTCGAAACCGCTCTCCATCTGATCGAATCGTCAAGCGACGGCGACGTTGTAACGATCGTCCACATTCAGAACAATCTTGCTCTCGAGTATATGGAACAAAAGAGATATAAGACTGCGGTCGAGCTATTTTCCGAAGCGGTTGATCGTATTCGGGCGGGTTCCGCCCTCCCACGAGCGGACGTCGTCCAAATTCTTCACCACTACGCTCAATGTCAACGAAAGCTTGACAAAAAGGAGCTACCCAGGATCGAAGCTCAGAGTCGGGCGATTCTGAGTACCTATCCTGCTCAGCAATCCGGAGACCGTGTCATCGATGCGACTTTCCTCAGCAAGTGAGCGAGAGAGTCGTTTTCATAATTCTTAGGACCATTGCGCCTTTCTTATCAACAATCTTCCGGCGCGCCCCGCCGGAACTGCACATCGGCCCGGTATTCTTCATCCGGAATGCTGATCCCTGCGACAGCGCGGAAAGGAATCGCCAAATGACGCCAGACCTAATCACGGACCAGGCTGCCCCAACCACCTCCACCGGGCCCCGAACCCCCGAAGGCAAAGCCCGTTCCTCCCAGAACGCCACAAAAATCGGCCTCTACACCGCGCGAGATTTCATCCGGCCGGGAGAAGAAGACGAGTACGTCCTCGGCTTCAACAACCTGATGTCGGAACTCAGCCCCCAAACCCCGCTCGAACACGTATTCGCCACCGAAATCATGTCCGCCAACTGGCGCCTGCGCCGGTGCCGCGTCATCGAAGCAGATCTCTCCCTGCTGCCCGAGTCCGAGAAAACCCAGCGCTCGGTGGATCGCGCCCGCGCCCAGTCCCACGCCATCCTGCGCCGTTCGCTGGCCGAGCTTCGAAAGCTCCAGACCGAGCGCGCCATCCGCGCTCACGCGAACATCGCCGCAGCCGGCCTCGCCGAAACCCAGAAAATTCTTCGGGCGATGAAGTCCTCGCCGAAAGAGGAAGACAGTTCGTTTTGTAACCGGGCCGCGACGGCTACGGAGCGGCCTTCCGCCGAACCGGGTTCGTTTTGTAAACCAACTGCGCCAACGTCGGTGCGCGTCAGCAAAACCCCGAGAAACGCGCCGTGCCCCTGCCGCTCAGGCCGGAAATACAAAAAATGCTGCGGCAATCCGGCAACACAGCCTATGAAAATCGCCGCCTGATCACCTGAAAACCGGTCGAACCCGCTATTCCGCGGACTCAGGACGCCCGAACTGCGATCATTTCTCCGCGAACCAGATCACAAACAGCCCGTCCGGCTCAACATCTTCCCAATAAGAAATGAATTCACTCCGAACAGACCGGCAATGCCGCGCCAGCAGCTTCTCCAGTTCCTTGCGGCTGAACCATCGCTCCCAGGCCGGAGTCTGGAACCGCCCCCACTGCTCCGCATTCTTATCAATAATCGCGACCTTCCCCCCAGGCCGCACCACCCGGCACATCTCCGCCACCGCACGATCAACCTCCACCGCATGTTCCAGCGATTCCGTCGCGTACACAGCGTCGAACGTCGAGGCGGCAAACGGCAGTTCCGTCATGCTTGCGGACACCGTATCGATACCGGCTGGTACGCACGCCAGCATCTCCTCCGAGATATCGAGCCCGCAGATGCGCGCCCCCGGATTTTCTTCGAGAAATACCCGGGCAAACCGCCCCTTGCCGCACCCGACGTCCAACACCCGCTTATCGGCCAGATCGCCGAAAAACTTTATGAGCGCCCGCACATGAAGAATGCGCGGATCGATGGTCGAAGGAAAATGCTCCTCATCCCGCGACGCGTCGTCGAAACTGCGCCGGATCTCGCGCCGCAGTCCGGCATCGAGAACCGGCTCCGAACTCCCGCCGCGAAAGCGCCGCAACAGGTCCGCGACCTTCATGTCCGGCCGCTAGGCCTGCGTCAAAAAGATCGGCAGGCCGATTTTGTCCGAGTAGCTCGGACGGTAGCGCTCGGTGTTGTACATACGCGCGACGTCGATCCTGCGCGGCCCGAGTTTGGGATCCGGAATCGGAACCGCCGCGTAGCAGCCTTTGTTGATCGCCATCATGCGGCCGTGCCTGCCCTGCGCGATCTCATCCGCCGCCATGCCGGCGAACGTGGCGGCCACCATGCGATCCACGAAATCCGGCGCGCCGCTGCGCAGGTCGTAAGTCAGATCGCTGACCACGGTCTCTTCGCCCTTGCGCTCCTGAATCTGTTCGCTCAGAGCCTCGGCGACGTTCATCTTTTTGCGGTGACCGTAAGCATCGGGGCGGCCATACTCCTGCACCACGTAGCCTTCCCATTCGGCGCCTTCCGAGAGCAGGACGAGCGCATAAGCGCTCTGGTTCTTCGCCTTGTCCTCCATGATGAGGTCGATCAGCTTGTCGAGATTGACCTTGTACTCCGGAATCACGCAGCGCATCGAATTCACATACGCGGTGTAAAGCGCTGTATAGCCCGCGTCGCGCCCGAAGATGCGGAACACGCCGATGCGTTCGTGAGACCCGATCGTGCTCCGCTGACGATCGATCGCATCGGTCGCCCGGCCCACTGCGGTGGAAAACCCGATGCAGTATTCCGTGTTGCGGACATCGTT
>Ga0126381_100000995_pt1 | contig 30874 bp, 30 predicted proteins | sample PanSoiMetPlot_28_FD_96465 | JGI IMG/M metagenome (GOLD analysis project Ga0126381, IMG submission 96465) | Tropical forest soil microbial communities from Panama - MetaG Plot_28 | ecosystem: Environmental > Terrestrial > Soil > Tropical forest > Bulk soil | place: Panama | collected 2016-02-17 | reverse complement strand
GTTGCGCTGCTATTCGGAATTCAAACCCTGACTGCCATGGCAGAGACTCCATCCGACCGCTGGAACCTGGCCGATCTCTATCCGTCGGTCGCCGCCTGGGACGCCGATGCCGCCAAAGTCGAAGTCCAGATGAAGGAGTTCAGCCGCTGCAAGGGGCATCTCGCCGACAGCGCGGCGCGCCTCAGGCAGTGCCTCGAGCTGCAGGCCGACATGACCAAGCGCTATCTGCGCATGGTGGTTTACTCATCGCAACTGTTGGCCGAGGACACGGGCGCCGCGGCGAGCCTGGAGCTTGTGCAAAAGGGGCGCGTGATCGGCACCAGGCTCAACGAGGCCGGTTCCTTCGTGAATCCCGAAGTACTGCACATGGGAAAGCAGAAGGTCGCGGCTTTCATCGCTCAGGATCCAGGCCTCACGATCTACCGACAGCCGCTCGACCAGATTCTGCGCCTGTCGCCGCACACGCTCGATGCCGAAGGCGAAGCACTGATCGCTCGCTTCGGTCTGATGAACGACACGGGCGGCTCGGCTTACAACATCCTGACCAATGCCGACATTCCGTGGCCGACGATCCGGCTGTCCACAGGCGAGGACGTCCGACTCGACGCCGCGGCGTACACCAAGTACCGCGAGGCCGCGAATCGCGACGACCGCAAGCGCGTCATGGACGCCTTCTTCGGCACGTTCAAAACCTATGAGCGAACCATCGGCGTCACGCTTTATTCACAGCTCAAGCAAGACACGGTCTACAGCCAAGTGCGCCGCTATCCGGATTCAATCTCGCGCGCTCTCGATCGCAATCGCGTGCCGGTGGCGGTTTTCGACACGCTGATCAAAGAGACCAATGCTAGTCTGCCCACATTGCATCGCTACTTCCGTCTGCGGGCGAAAATGCTCGGCGTCGACGAACTTCACTACTACGATATCTACCCGCCGCTGGTGCAAAGTGACATCAAGTTTGCGCTCGCCGACGCCGAAAAGATGGTCATCGAAGCCGTGGCGCCGCTGGGGCCGAGCTATGCTTCGGCGATGGAGACTGGGTTCAACAGTCGCTGGATGGACGCCTATCCGCGTCCAAACAAGCAGAGCGGCGCGCACATGGCAGGGTTCGCCTACGACGTGCATCCCTATGTGCTCATGAACTACAACTCGGACTACGAATCGGTGACAACGCTCGCCCACGAGTGGGGACACGCCATGCATTCGTATCTTTCCAACCGCGCGCAGCCCTTCGTCACCGCGGGCTATGCGATCTTCGTGGCTGAGATCGCGTCGACGTTCAACGAGCAGCTGCTGCTCCAGCGCATGCTGAAAAACGCCAAGACCGACGACGAGCGGCTGCTCTACCTCGGATCGGCGCTGGAACAGATGCGAGCCACCTTCTTCCGCCAGGCGATGTTCGCCGAATTCGAGCGCAACATCCACGCCCGAGTGGACAAGGGCGATTCGCTGACCGGCGCATCGCTCACCAAAATGTATTGCGATATTCTCAAGCGGTATCACGGCGCCGCCGAGGGTGTGGTCGCAATCGACGATGCCTACTGCGTCGAATGGGCATACATCCCGCATTTCTACAACGCGTTCTATGTCTATCAGTACGCGACTTCGATCGCCGCCAGCGCGCTGCTGGCGCAGAAGGTGAGCCGCGGCGAGCCGGGAGCACTCGAGCGCTACGAGAAGCTGCTACGCGCCGGTGGCTCGGACTACCCGTACGAACTGGTCAAGGCTGCGGGCGTGGACCTCGCCACGCCGGCGCCTTATCAGGCGCTGGTCGCGGAGATGAACGCGATCATGGATCAGATCGAGGCGATCCTCGCCAAGCGGAAGTGAGGAATTTTTCCGGAGGAACTTGAAATGAAGCTCTACTACCACCCCGTATCGACGACCAGCCGGCCAGTCGTGCTGTTTGCCACCGAGTCCGGCATCGGCCTCGACTATGAAATCGTCGATTTGTTCTCCGGCGCTCAGTACCAGCCCGAATACGCCGCGATCAACCCGAGTTGCCAGGTTCCCGTGCTCGAGGATGGAGACTTTCGTCTGACTGAAAGCTCGGCCATCCTCAAGTATCTCGCCGATAAGACAGGTTCACCGGCCTACCCGACCGATCTGCGCAAGCGGGCCCGCGTCAACGAACGGATGGACTGGCTCAACACCGGCTTCTATCGCGACTTTTCCTACGGCATGCTCTATCCGCAGATCTTTCCCTTCATGCGGCGCTCGGACGACACGGTGCAGGCGGGAACCGTGGCGTGGGGCAAGGACAAGGCTTTGACCTGGCTCAAGGTGCTCGACGGCAACCTGATCGGCCCGCGCAACGCGTACCTCTGCGGCAACGACATCACCATCGCCGACTACCTGGGCTCTATGATGGTCCTCGGCGGCGAAGCCATTCAATGCACTTTCGGCGAATACCCGAACATCTGCCGCTGGCTCCGCAACATGAAGGCGCTCAAGAGCTGGCCCAAAGTCAACGAGGCGTTCTACCAGTACGTCGTCGAGCCGAACAAAGGCAAGGAATTCGTGCGCGTGTAGAAGCGAACGGCCGATGCCGCGATTCGGCTGACGACGCGGCGGCTAAAGCGCAAAGCCACTGAAGCGATGCCACACTGGGCGCATCCGCGGCTCGTGGCGCTGACAGCGGTATTTGTTTGCGCGTGCGCAACGGTCGAGGTGCCGGACGAGGTTCAGCTTGTCACGCTGAGGCCCGGCGCCCAAGCCGTACGGATTATCGATGTCCGCGCCATCGATCCGCGCGAGCGCCAGCAAGGGCGCGGCTATGTTCGCAAGTTTCTGGCCGACGACGCGATACAGCCGCCCGCGCTCGACCTGCTGGCCTCGCGGCTTGGCGAAGCGTTGCCCGATTCGTACCGGAGTCGCACCGTGGAGTTGCACCGCCTCGACATCGGATTCCTCCTCTCGCCGAATGCGCTGCCGACCTCATCTGACACGACGCTGTCGCTCCCGTCCACAACATCTGGCGGTCTCGTGGCCGTCGCCGTGCTTCTGGGCTATAGCTTGATCAGAGCGATCAATCATGGCCATTCCGACAACCTGGCCATCGCATCGATCGACGTGTGGATCGGAGAGAACCAGCTCACGAGCGCGCGCACGGTCCCGATCGGCGCGGACATGAGAGCCGCCAAGGCGATGGAATCGGCTCTGGCCTCGGCGCTGGACGAGCTCGCGCAGCAGGCGCGCGACCTGCCGCTAAGGCGCGACCGAGAAATGCATTGACCGGTCGACGCGATCGCAGCGCAACGATGTTCCGATCGACCGAGCCTCGGCCGCGATGAAGCGCTTCGACGCCATCGTGCTCGGCCTGGGAGCGATGGGCAGCGCGGCGCTCTGCCACCTTGCCAGGCGCGGCAGCAGAGTGCTCGGTCTCGATCGTTACGATCCTCCCCACACCCTCGGTTCGACGCACGGCGATACTCGCATCACCAGGCTGGCGATTGGAGAAGGCGCGCATTACACGCCACTCGCCGTACGCTCGCACGAGCTGTGGCGGGAGATCGAACGGGAGACCGGCGCGCATCTGCTCACCTGTACCGGGGGGCTGATTATTTCCAGTGGCGGAAAAACCTCCTTTACCCACGTCGAGGGATTTTTCGAGAATACCCTCTCAGCTGCGCGACAGTTCGGAATCGCCCACGAGCTCCTGGACGCGAAGGAGATCCGTCGCCGATATCCTCCGTTCAAGGTGAGTGACGACGAGGTGGGATACCTGGAAAGGGACGCCGGGTTTCTGCGACCTGAAGCTTGCGTCTACACCCAGCTCGCGCTGGCGCGGCAGTACGGCGCCGAAATCCACACTGGCGAGACAGCGCTGGGGTTCGATGCTTCGTCGAGTGCGGTCAGCGTCGCGACCGACAAAGGGACGTATGCAGCCGATCGTCTCGTGTTGTGCGCGGGACCTTGGCTGCCGGAGCTCATCGGCCCGGCACACTCGAGTCACTTTCGCATTTTCCGGCAGGTACTGCTCTGGTTCGACATCGAAAGCGCAGCGCAGGCGTTCGCGCCCGAGCGCTTCCCCGTGTTCATCTGGCAGCTCAACGGCAAGCCACAGGCCATTTACGGATTCCCGGCCATCGACGGCGTAAGTGGCGGGATGAAGGTGGCGACCGAGCGTTACGGCGCAGTGACATCACCGGGCAGCGTCGACCACGAGGTGAGCGAACAGGAAATCCGGGAGACGTACGGGGACTACGTGGGTCCCTACATTCAGGGCCTGGGTGCCCGATGCGTGAAATCAGCGACCTGCCTTTACACCGTTCTGCAAGATTTCGGCTTCATCATCGACTCCCATCCGCAAGCCGAACGCGTGCTTGTGGTCTCGGCCTGCTCAGGACATGGGTTCAAGCATTCCCCCGCGATCGGAGAAATGATCGCCAGATGGACGTTCAATGGAGACAGCGGCTTGAATCCCGACGCATTCGGATTCAGACGATTTGCCGCCTCGGCGCTGTGAAGTCCGCTGCGTCTGCGTTAGTGCCCCGCTCTCGGGTCGAAGTCGAGCCAGGCGCACAACGCTTCCTTGAGCGCCACTCCTGCCGCCTCGTAGCCCGCGTCGGATGGGTTGAGTGTCGACGCATGCTCGACGATCAGGGAGAAGGCGCGCCTCTTGTACTCGCGCGTGAGCGCGGGATTGGCTATGGTTTGCCGAAATTCGCGCACCTCCGACAAAAATGCGTTCGGAGTAAGCGCATGACCGACAGCGTGATCGTACATAGCCCACACTTCCTTTCGCCGTCCGCGGTGCCGCAACGCTGAAATGTAGCGACAGTCGGGTCGAATCTCTAATCTCTGTCCGACCTCACGCAAAGACCATACCAACGCCGCCGATTCCTGCGAATGCTCAGCCAGGCGGTCCGCCGGATTCCAAATCGTACAAACCGATCTGAAAAGGTGTCCCAACGCTGGTAATCGAGGGCTGCTCGTTAGCGCGCGCCGTCAGACGAACTGACGTAGCGCGCCCGGTTCATGGATAATGCTGCGGCGGCCGCCCCGGCTTTCTTCAGCGGCGCCGGACAAGCAAAATCAGAGAGAAAGAGCCGACAGGACAAGTTGTACTGATCATCAGCTGTCTCATTTCAGCGACGATTCCTCGCAATCAGCCAATGGATCAAGCCACTGCCAATCAAGCGCGTGCGCTGACGGAAATGAACCCCGATACGCCTCCGGTAACGCGGCAGCTGGCGGACTTCGTTGCCAGTCACCCGCCCGGCGGATGGGACGAACGCGTCGAGCGCGAGGCGCAGCGGACGCTTCTAAATTGGCTGGGATGCGCTATTGGCGCGTCGCGCCACGCCGCCGTCGAAGCAGCGCTGGCGGCGGTCAACGAGTTCTCTCCCGCCGCGCAAGCAACGATTCTCGGCCGCAGCGAGCGCGTCGACATGGCGGGTGCAGCGTTGATCAACGGCATCAGTTCGCACACCTTCGACTTTGACGACACGCATTTGAGGACCATTATCCATCCGGCAGGACCTGTCGCTTCGGCTGCGCTCGCGCTTGCCGAGCACAGCGGCTCCAGCGGCCGCCGACTGCTCGATGCGATCGTGATCGGCGCAGACGTCGCGTGCAGGGTCGGCAACGCCGTCTATCCCGATCACTACGATCGTGGCTGGCACATCACGGGATCGACCGGCATGCTTGGTGCTGCGGCGGCGTGCTCGCGCATTCTTGGGCTGGACGCGCAAGGTACGTTGATGGCGCTGGGCATCGCCGCGTCGCAGCCGATCGGCGTGCGCGAGCAGTTCGGCTCGATGACCAAGGCCTTCCACGTTGGAGGCGCCGCGCGCGCAGGGCTCACCTCGGCGCTGCTCGCGAAGCATGGATACACCGCCTCGGCCCGCGCACTGGAAGCGCCGCGTGGATTGCTGCGCACCTTTTCCGCCAAGTGCGACTGGGATGAGATCAACCAAGAGCTTGGCAAGCGCTTCGAAATCGCCTTCAACACCTACAAGCCCTTTGCCTGTGGTGTGGTGATCCATCCCAGCATCGACGGCTGCGTGCAATTGCGCAAAGCGCACGGCTTGAGCGCAGAAGATATCGAGCGCATCGCACTCAAGGTCCATCCCCTTGTGCTGGAGCTCACCGGCAAGCGTGCACCCAAGAGCGGCCTCGAGGGCAAGTTCAGCGTCTATCACGCGTGTGCAGCGGGGATCATTTTCGGCGCCGCCGGCGAGAGTCAGTTTTCCGATTCGATCGTCGCGCGCGGCGACGTGATCGCCTTGCGCGATCGCATCGAGGCGAGCGTCGACCCATCGATAAGCGAAGCGTCCGCAGATGTCACCATCGTCTGCAGGAATGGCCGCACGCTGCACGTCCTGGTCGAGCATGCCATCGGCAGCCTCGAGAGGCCAATGACCAACGAGGATCTGCGGCAGAAGTTTCACGCGCTGGTCGATCCGGTACTCGGGCCCGAGCGCGCAACGTCGTTGATCGAACGCTGCGCGGAGCTGGCCGCTGCCGCAGACGTTCGCGCCCTCATCGCTACGGCGCGGCCGTAGCTTCCAGCGGTGAGGAGCATGCGTCCGGCAGCTCGACCGAAGCGGCGCCCTGCGATGCGTGTCGCACCGCTTTTGTTTGGCGTACTGTGGCTGGCTCTCGCAGCAACGGCTCACGCCGACACCTATCCTTCGCGGGGCATCCGCATCATCGTGCCGAGCGCGCCGGGGGGCGCTGGCGACATGCTCGCGCGCGAACTCGCTGATCGCATCGCCGCGTCGCTGCGCGTGTCAGTGATCGTCGACAACAAGCCGGGAGCCTCGGGAGCCATCGGCAACGAGCTGGTCGCGCATGCAGTGCCGGACGGCTATACCCTGCTCTTTGCCACGTCGGCCACGCATATCACCGCCTCCCAACTCATCTCCAGATTGTCCTACGACGCGCTTCGCGACTTTACGCCTGTCGTCAACGCGGCCTATGCGACCTCGGTGATCGTCGTCAACGCGGGGCTCCCCGTGTACAGCCTCGGCGAACTGATCGATTACGCACGCGCGAGGCCAGGCAAGCTCAACTACGCTTCATCAGGAATCGGCTCCGCGAATCATCTGGACACCGAGGTGTTTGCATTGTCGGCGGACGTCCGCCTTACCCACGTTCCGTATCGTGGTAGCGCCGACGGCTACCGAGCTTTGCTCGCTGATGACGTACAGCTGATGTTCGGCGCCATCACTTCAGCGCTGCCGTACGTGCACGCAGGCCGACTGCGCGCGCTGGCGGTGCTCAGCGATCGGCGCTCGCCCCTCCTGCCGGAAGTGCTGACCATCGCCGAGGCAGGGCTCGACAGCGTCGACGTGCGCAAGTGGATGGGGCTGATGGCTCCCGCACGGACTCCTCCGGAAATCGTCGCGCGTCTCAACCGGACAGTCAACGCAATCCTCGAGCATCCGGCAACGCGGGCGTGGATGGAGCGCAAGGGATTCGAGATCGCCGGCGGCTCGGCGCAGGAATTCGCGCGCATCATGAGCGCCGACGACGCGAAATGGCGTGACGCGTTGCGCCGGATGGGCATCCGTCCGGAGTAAGATTCCGCAAGTGAGGCTCGCGCGCGCCGTCGCAACATTTGCATTTGCGGCGCTCGCCTGCGCGGGATCGCAGGCGCAGGACTATCCGTCGCATCCGGTACGGATCATCGTGCCCTTCTCTCCAGGCGGAGCCGTCGACGGCCCGATGCGGCTGATCGCACAGGAGATGTCGAAGCGGCTCGGACAGAGCGTGGTGGTTGAGAACCGCCCTGGCGCAGGGGCCACCATCGGCAGCGAGGTGGTGGCCAGGGCACAACCCGATGGATATACGCTGCTGCTCGCTTCGCAAACCAATGCGATCAGCGCGACCTTGTATCCGAAGCTATCGTTCGACCCGGTCGAGGACTTCGCTCCGATTTCACTCATCGGCCGCGAGCCAGGCGTGATCGTGATCAACCCTTCGCTGCCGGTGAAAACATTGGGTGAGCTGATCGCCTATGTAAAAGCCCGCCCCGGCGAAGTGGATTACGCATCGTCGGGCAACGGCAGCGGACAGCATCTCTTCACGGCGCTGCTGTGCTCGATGACCGGGATGAAAATGAATCACGTTCCGTATCGAGGCAGCGGACAGGCGACGACCGATCTGCTCGCAGGCCAGGTGCAGGTGGCGATTCCGGGATTGGCGGGCATGCTCGGTCACATCAGAACCGGCAAGCTGCGCGCCCTGGCGGTTACCGGCGCGAGACGCGCGCCGCAACTCCCCGACGTACCCACAGTGATCGAAGCGGGCGTGCCTGGGTATGAAGCCTATGTCTGGATGGGCCTGCTCGCTCCCAAGGGCACGCCGGCGCCGATCGTCGCCCGCCTGCAGCGGGAAACGGCCGCTGCGCTCGCCAGCAGCGAAGTGCAGAACTATATGGCGTCGGCGAGTATCGAAGTGGTGGGGTCCACGCCGGCGGAGTTCGGCGCTTTTTTCCATGCCGAGAAGGATCAGTGGGCAAAGATCATCCGCGAGACCGGCGCCAAAGTCGACTAAACCCTCCTGATGAATGACCGCGCTGCATCGTTGTCCGAACCTGTGGTCGGTGTGGAGCATTGGGCGCGCAAGGGCGAGATACGCTTGTTCCTGTGGGAGAAGTGTGTGGGCAAACCCGACGGCAAGCCGGCGGTGCTGTTCGTTCACGGCTCTTCCATGGCGTCTCAGCCGACGTTCGACTTGAGCGTTCCCGGGCGGGCCGACTCATCGGTGATGGACTGGTTCGCGAAGCGCGGCTTCGCCTGTTGGTGCGTCGACATGGAGGGCTACGGCCGCTCCGACAAGTCGCGCGACATCTACTGCGACATCGCCAACGGCGCGGACGATCTCAAAGCGGCGACCGACTATATCGCGCAGGCACGCGGAGTCGGATGTTTCATGACCTACGGAATATCCTCTGGCGCGTTGCGAGCGGCACTGTTCGCGCAGCGACATCCGGAGCGAGTGGCACGTCTCGCACTCGATGCATTCGTCTGGACCGGACGCGGCGCGCCGACGCTGGAGCAGCGGCGCAAGAAACTTCCGGAGTTTCTCGCCAGCAAGCGCCGCCCGATCGATCGTGCCTTCGTGCATTCCATCTTCGAGCGCGATCACCCCGATACCGCCGAGATGCGTGTCGTCGATGCCTTCGCCGACGCGATCCTCAAGCTCGACGACTCGATGCCGAACGGCACCTACATCGACATGTGCTCGAAGCTGCCGCTGGTCGACCCGGAACAACTCGGCATGCCGACGCTGATCATGCGCGGCCAATACGACGGCATCGCCGCTCTCGACGACCTGATTGAATTCTTCCGGCGCCTGCCCAATCCCGACAAGCAGTTCACGGTGATGGCTGGAATCTCGCATGCGAGCTTCCAGCAGAAGAACTACCTGATGGTCTACGCCATTCTGCATGACTGGTTTACTCGTCCGCAGCCGGCATACCTCGCGCGCTGAGCGCGCGATCGCGAATTGCGCTGCACCAACAACCGTTTTCAATGGAGTGAAATGAATGAAGGCTCTGTACCGCATTGCGCTTTTGGTTGGAATCCTGGCAACGCCTGCTGTCGTGGGCGCAACGTCCTATTCCGTTGATCGCTCCGACCTGTGGTGGGTCTCCACGGAAAGCGGATGGGGCATTCAGCTCGTGCAGCGTAACGATGCGATGTTCGCGACGTTGTTCGTCTACGGCAGCACCACAGCACCGGTCTGGTACAGCGCGACGCTTGTACCCACGGGGCCCTCGAGCTGGTCAGGCGATCTCGTGGCCACGACAGGTCCGGGCTTCGCAACCACGCCCTTCGATCCTGCGACCGTGACCCGCACCGTGGTTGGATCGATGAGTTTCGTTGTGACTTCAGATCAAACCGGCACGCTCAGCTATACGGTCAACGGCGTAGCCGTGAACAAGCAGATTGCACGGCAAACGCTCAAGGACGACGACTACAGCGGCAGCTACGCCGGTCTCATCCATCAGGTTGCGCAGGGCTGTCCTGATCCTGGGGATCTCGGCGTCACTGACAACCGCATCGATTTCGACATCGTGCAGTCGGGTCAAACTCTGAGCATCCAGTCGCAACAGCAGGGACCGTTCCCTGTGTGCCAATCGAGCGGCGCCTTCACGACCTCGGGACAGTTCGGATTTAGCCAGCAGGTAATCAACAGCTGCACCGACGGCTCGAGCACCGGCAACGTGATGCAGCTTTTGCGCATCAACGTCACGCCGTCGGGAGTGATGATCGATTTCACGGCGCCCAGCACGAACACGGGCTCCAAGGGATGCAACTTCACCGGATCGATATTCGGGATCCGGCACTGAAGCGGAATGCCCTTTCCCTGGAACGCGCCCTGGTTGATGAGGTGCCCATGTTATGCTATCGTCATAAGCATTCCCACATGCCGGAAGGTCGCGAATGAGGGAACGCACCCTTGTCACGCAGCGTCGCTATTTCGGGTTGGACGCGCTGGAGTTTCGCGCCGGGTCGGCGCGAGTGATGGCGCGCATCGTGGGCCTTCCGCCCGAGCGCGTGCGCGTAAGTGCACGCAGCCTTTGTCAGGACTTCGCCATGGACACGGTCGAGGGTACGGCCCTCCTCGGCGATCTGGTCGCCGATGGCCTGCTCGAAGCCGAGGATGGTCAAAGGAAGGATTACCGTCTCACCGAGCGGTTTTTCGAGTTTGCTACTGCGCGCGTGGTCGATCCGCTTCCGCGACAGCGGGCGAAAGAGTTGCTGAGTCGCGCGTGCCAGCTTGCGGCACGAGTCAATGCCGAGTGGTCCAAGAATCCGCTGGAGATCGAAGCGCTCGCTGCGTTCGGCCGCTACATGAGCCGCGACGAAATGCTCGCCGAGCTGCCGATCGGCATCGTCGTATGTGCTCGTTCAAAAACACGCCGCGCCCGCTGGGGACATATGGCGAGCAACGCCGAAGGTGCGCAGGAGATTCGCACGGTTTTCCGTGCACTCAGTTCGTTCGTGCGCGTGCGCCTGGTCAATGAGCTGCGGATGCTGCCCCGTCCTTACACCGTGATGTTCGAGGAGCGTCAGCAGTAATTGGCGTACGCTTGAGCGCGTACGCTGCGACGCGCGGCTGGCAATCCGATCGCCTGAAGGCGACGCCGCGGTAGAATCGCCGCGTCCACGCCATGCGAACGTTCTACGCCTCCGCAGTCCCCGCGCTCTGGACGGCCTGGTGCATCTACTGGTGGATCGCATCGCGTAATGTAAAGCCGGTCAAGCGCAAGGAAAGTGCCGCGTCCCGCGCCGGCCACATTCTGCCGCTGGCGGTGGCCGTGCTGCTGTTGGCGTTGCCAGCGCTTCCCGGTGGCCTTCTATCTGGCCGCCTGCTGCCGGCGACGCGGAGCGTGTTCTTCGCTGGCGTCGCGCTTGTCGGAGCCGGACTTGCATTCACCGTGTGGGCGCGGATCTATCTCGGTCGAAACTGGAGCGGCGTCGTTACATTGAAGGAAGGACACGAGCTGATACGAAGCGGTCCCTATCGTCTGGTACGGCACCCTATCTACTCGGGCTTGCTGCTGGCGTTCGTCGGATCGGCCCTCGTGCGCGCCGACTGGCGCGGAGTTGTCGCGGTGGTGATCGCGTTCGCCGCTCTGTGGCGCAAGTTGAAGCTCGAGGAGAGGTGGCTCAGCGAGGCGTTCGGCGAGCAATACTCAGCGTATCGCAACGAGGTCGCGGCGCTCATTCCCTTTGTGCTGTAACTGCTTTGCTGCGATGTCGGCGGTCATGGGCGACAAGAATACCGCGCGTCGCGGCCTTCACTCAGCTCGAAGTTGATCGTTTCGCCTACCCCAAGCCGGCTAGACCTGGGAGTTTTTTGCGCCTATTGGCGTCTAGATCGCGCCTAGCAAATCCGTGTTCAATTTCGGGAAGCCGGGGTCCAACAGTCATTGATTGTCTGAGACTTAGTTGTAGCCTGCTCTCAGTGTCTTGGCTTTGTTCACGCTACTACAGGTCTACTGTGCGATTCTGGCGAGCCGGTGGCGGGTTACACTCTCCACGATGCGCGCCGACGCTGACCGCTTACCCGACCCGTGCGACGCGGGCTTTTACGTCCGCTATGTCGACATGTGCCGCCAGGCCGGCATAGAGGCGGATTCGCCGGCACGTTTTCGTGAACTCGTCGCCAAGTGGAATGCCATGCTCGAACGCGAGCGGCCAGAGCAGCAAGACTAATCTCGTGTCGCGGGCGCGACGTTTACTCTAAAAGGAGACACTAATGCCCCTGCGCACTCGATTGTTCCGCGGAATCGCTTTACTCGCTGCCTTAGTAGTCTTTGTGCTGCTGGCCTCTCGGATAGCCTGGCCCCAACAGCCTTACCAGCCGCAAGGCCAACAGCCATACCAACAGCCAGCCCAACCGCCAGCTCAACAACCATATCAGCCACCCCAACAACCAGCCCCATCCCCATACACAGGCAGAGTGCTCCCTATGGTGGGAGAAGAAGCCGTTTACACGTCGGCGGGAGTAGGCGAGCTTGGGTCAAGTGCATCCGTAGCTTGGTTCATTGCGACGCCAACAAAGGGCGATGCATATCCAATTGCGTGCAAATTTGCCGGCGAATCCTTCACGTGTAAGAAGGGAAAGTTCCAATAGCAGAATCGGCGACCAATGTACCCTCCCGCCCGCCTTCAATTCTGTCACCGACCACCATCGCTTCATGCGGGGCGTTTTCTCGCTCTGCGAAAAGTGAAGTTGGCCCGCTTGGCGTCGCGTCCGTCGCGACGACGTCCGCCAGCACGCCAATTGCTCGGCTCTTGCAGCACGCGGCGACGTGCCGAAGCGACTGGACTAAAGCGGACGGCTGCCTAATGAAACTAGAGTGAAATCGAAGCCCTTGGCGCTGGGTTTCATAAAGAGTTATTGCAGCCGGATGTCTCCGTCGAACGTGACGTCGATGTTCAATCCAGGCACGACCAGCGTGACATGGGCCGGGAACGCTTCGTTGCCAACGATCGTCCGATCGGCGATAGCCTTGGCGACGGCGTGCTCGATCTCGCGCTGCGAGCTGATGCCGACCATCTTTAGGAACTTGCGGATACTTAAGTTCAGAGTTTCTTCGTTCATTGTCGTCTCCTTGGACTCGGCGGCGAGCTTCGCGAGTCGGCGCGCGCCTGCACCGAAACCCCCGGCGAATTTTCGCTATTATGGGCCATTCGCCGCGCGGCCTTGAGGCTTCCCTTGAATGCCAGGGTCGTTTAGTCAGAACGACTGCCAGTGGGCATATCCCAGGGCGCAGGCAGTGCTCGCGATTTGATACCGTCAGCCACCGACCCCATATCCAAAAATATGACTCGACAGACAACCCGCGTGCGTGTGCGCAGGGTTCGGGCTCGCCGGCGTAATTCGAGCAAGAACCTGAACCCGTGGAAGCACGTGGTCAAGGCCGAGCTCGCCAATTTCGAGTTGGTCAAGGCGGGATCGTCGCTGCGCCTGGAAATTTTTTCCAATGCAGAAAAAATAGGCGAGCTGGAGGTGGGCCGGGGCGCATTGTATTGGTATGGCCGCAAGCGCAAGAAGAGAGAATGAGTGGATTGGTCCCGCTTCGCGGACATGATGGATGAGCTCGCATACGGCAAGTAGGTTGCGGGCTCGGGGCATCCCCTACGCCCATATTGACCGCGCAGCAGGACATCCTTTGGGGATCGTATGACGCTATTGGTGCTGGGCCTGCTGCTCTTCTTCCTTCCGCACCTTCTGCCCACCGTACCGTCGATGCGCTTGAGCGCGGCCACGCGGTGTGGCGAGCAGCGCTACAAGGGGCTGTTCTCGCTTGTCTCCGGCGTTGGTCTCGTCCTCATCGTCGCAGGCTATTTCATTGGCAGCCGCGGGCCGCAACTGTTCGCGCCGATTCCCGCAGCGCGAGCGGTCGCGCCCTACGCCATGACTCTTGTCTTCATCCTGCTCGCCGCATCGCACAGCCCATCGCACATCCGCGCAATAATCAAGCATCCGATGCTCGTGGCTGTGCTGATCTGGGGAGTGGTGCACTTGCTGGCCAATGGCGACCTGCGCGGTACGGTGCTCTTCGGAGCGTTTGCCTCCTACGCGCTGGTCGACCTGATCTCGGTGGTTCGCCGCGGCGCCGTGGCATCGTTCGAGCCGAGACTGCGCGCGGATATCGTCAGCGTTGTGGGCGGGGTCGTCGTCGCTCTGCTGGTGATGACTTTCCATCACGCGTTGTTCGGCTTCCAGGTGGTCCCTTTCGGATACTGACCAGGCGATTTCCGCCGGCATTATGATGATGGCATAATTGGGCCACCACGCCCCCATGTGGGGGAGCGGCGCCCGAATGCGATCAACGTTTTCCTCGCTTCTTCTGGCGGTGGCACTTGTCGGCGCGGGAATCGAGCTGGCAGCGGCATCAGCCACTCTCGCCGTCCGGCCGCGGTTTCCCTCCGACAACGTATGGAATGTCGCTATCGACACCCTGCCCGTCGATGCCGATTCCAGCGCCTTCGTCGCAACCATCGGCGCCACCAAGCCCGCCCACGCGGACTTCGGAACCGTGTTCGCGGGTGTGCCTAACGGTATTCCCTACGTCGTGGTCACCGGGGCGCAGCCACGCGTCGCGGTCAGCTTCGACTACGCAGACGAAAGCGATCCAGGACCCTATCCCATTCCTTCCGATGCGCCGATCGAAGGAGGACCACAGTCGACTGGCGACCGCCACGTGCTCGTCGTCGACCGCGACGCAGGGAAGTTCTACGAGCTCTTTGCAGCGTATCCCAATCCCGATGGAAGCTGGCACGCCGGGTCCGGCGCAGTGTTCGATCTTGATAGCAACGCGTTGCGGCCCGCTACCTGGACTTCTGCCGACGCGGCGGGCCTGCCCATCCTGCCGGGCCTGGTACGCTACGAAGAAGTCGCTGCCGGCGCGATCGACCACGCGCTGCGTTTCACCGCGCCACAGACACGCAACACCTATGTCTGGCCTGCAAGGCACCAGGCGTCGAAGCTTACGGGCATGAGCTATCCGCCGATGGGCCAGCGATTCCGGCTCAAGGGGAGCTTCGACATCACGCCTTTCGGACCGAACGTGCAGATCATCCTGCGCGCGCTCAAGAAGTACGGCATGTTCCTGGCCGACAACGGCAGCAGCTGGTATCTCAGCGGCTCCCCCGATCCGCGTTGGGACGACAACGAGCTGCACCAGCTTTCGCAGCTACACGGAAGCGACTTCGAGGCCGTCGATGAGTCGTCTTTGATGATCGATCCGAACTCGGGTGAAACGGGCGCCACCGGGCCGGCAATTTCCCCGCCTCCGAGTCCGGCGCCGGCGAGTCCTGCGCCGCCAGCGATCAAGCCGGTGATCGAATTCTATTGGCCGGACGGCGACCACTATTTTCTGAGCAGCGATGACGTCGAAGTTGCAGCGCTCGATGCCGGACGTTTTCCAGGGTGGGTACGCACAGGAGAAAGCTTCGACGCGTTCGCAGCCGGCGATTTGTCCGATCCGCCGCATTCCCCGGTATGCCGCTTTTACGGACGGCCAGAAGCTGGGATCAATTCACATTTCTATTCCGCATCGCCTGCCGAATGCGCGTTGGTGATCGAGCGCTTTTCAGTTGCGTGGCTGTATGAATCCAGCGACGTTTTCGGCGTGGCGCTGCCAAACTTATTTAACGGCAGCTGCCCTCAGGACATGATCCCCGTGTATCGGGTCTACAACCAGCGCACTGACGTGAACCACCGCTACACGACCTCCCGCAGCGTACGCGCGCAAATGATCGCAGACGGCTGGACCGCGGAGGGCTACGGGCAAGAGGGCGTGGCGATGTGCGTTCCAACGCGCTGACGCGCTGGCTTGCGCAAGTCTTGAGCACGTCCGTGCAATCCTTGAGACGCGCGGCTGATCAACGCGGTAATGCAGCGCTCTTCAATGCGCCGGCGCGTTGCGGCTACCAGGATCTTGAGACGCGGTGCCCGCGTTGGCGCATTTGAGCGTGCTCTCCCAGTAGCTGTTGCGCGGCCCGTAGAAGGCAGCAAGCTTGGACTCCACCGCAAAGCCTGCTCTGCCGGCGGCACGCATCTCCTTGAGCCCAACGCAGTTCGCTTTGAGCTCGTCCGATGTGGGAACGCGAGCATGCGCGCATTCGTGGAAGAAAATGAAATCGTGCACCTCGGGAGGAAGGCTGTTGAGCTTGGCGACGTTCCAGGTGATCTTGTATCCGGATGCCGTGGGCGCAGCGATCGCGGTTCGTCCGAGCTGGTCGATCGGGTCTCCAGACGCAGCCTCGATCTCGACCACCGGGCGCCCGCCGGAGATGCAGTCGACATGTGTGCCATCGGCGAAGGTGCACGCCATGGCGCCGCGGGTCATCATGAACAGCGCCCCGCATAGAAGGCCAGAGGCCGTCGCCCCGAGGCGGGATGCGCTCGACCTCACGATCACGGCACGAAGCCGTTCTTTCCCACGGTGAGGCGCTCGGCCTGCAAAGATCCGTCGGGCCGACGGACAAGAAACGCGACGACGTGCGCGCCGGCAGTGAGCAGTGTGCGGTCGGCCGATTCGACGATGCTGATCGGAGTTCCCGCGGGAACGATGACGACTTTCTCGCCGCCTTGGTAGGTTAGCGTCAGGCGACGCTCTGCGGAATCGCTGGAGACCTTGGTGACCGCCGCATTGGTCATGGTGCTGGCCGGTGGCTGCTCCCGCTCACGGTCATTGCCGACCTTGCTTATGGTGGCATTGGTCATGGTATTGGGAGCAGCATCCATGGGGCGGTGCCCCTCGCCAGTACCGCGCATCGATTCAGGAAACACGTGCACTTCGGTCGCTCGCAGGGTGCCGTCGGGCTGAGGCACGGCCGTCGCTCCGACGTAGGCTCCGGGAAGGAGCAACTCCATGCTCCCGGCGGATCGCGCGCTCATGCGCAGGTTGGCTGCAAGATGCACAGTGACCGCTTCACCCTTCGCCGGTTTGAGCCGAAGCTCCGACCCGTCGACGGCAGCGATCTCACCGCTGACGCGCAATGCCGGTTCTTGCGCGCTGGCCGCTGCAGCTAGCGCAAGCATGAGGATAGTCGCCGAGACTAGGAGGCGGGGCATCCTGTGAATCCTAATGAAGTTCGTCGGTTAATCTACTGATTTTATATAATAAAGCAGGCTATTAGTCGGGTACGGCACCGACTCGGTCAGGCGCACTCGGTAGCACGTCGTCGACATAGTTCCGGCGACGGGGGAAAAGCTTGGGCTACACCGGTCGCGACATGAAAGCTCCTCATGCCGCGGTCGGCATCACTTTGTGCCTTAAGCCCAAAACCTCAGGGTGCCGGCACCATCACTAATCGATCGACGCCCGATTCCGCGCCCCAAGCTTCGCCCGAGCGTCCCAGCATCTGGCGCACGTTCGCCCGATCGCGATTCGACGGATACGTGTCGAATTTCTCCGTCACCGGATCGAAGCGAACAAGCGCGTTGACGCTCCAATCGGTGAGCCACACCTTGTCTTTGTCATCGACCCAGACAGCATAGGCGTGCGCTTTGCCCGGCAACTTCCATTCGCGCCACGTCTTGCTCGACGGATCGTACATGCCGACCTGCCCCGTGTTCCAATAGCTCACCCAGATGCGGCCGCGTGAATCGGACCAGACCCTGCGCGCGCCCTGGCCCTTGGTTGGAGGTTCGATCACCGTCGCTTCTCCGCTTTCGGTGTCGATCTTGGCGATGTAATTGCCGGCGAGAGATGCATAGTAGACGTCTCCGCTGGGCGTGGTCGTGATGCCGTAAGGACCGCTGCCACGTGGCGATTGCCACACCGTCACAACGCCGGTGCCGGGCTCGAGCCGTCCGTAGTAACCCGCCTGTCCGGTAAACCACACACGCCCTTTTTTGTCGAAGGTGAGCGTGTTGAGGTTGGCATAACCCGTGTCCGCCGGCAGTGGCCAAACCTTGACCTCGTGTGTTTTCGCGTCGACACGAACGATCGCGTTCTGGCCGCCGTCGGTGATCCATGCGGCGCGATCGGGACCAACGATCACTCCGTGCGGCGCCGAGCGAGGACCAAGCGGAATCTCTTCTGTCTTGCCCGACTTCGGTTCGAGGATACCCAGCTTGCCGGTCGCCTGCGCCGTGTAATAGACCGGCGCGCCGGCGCCGGGCGCAGCCGCGACATCATGCGGGTGCGATCCCTGCGGCACGTCGAAGTACGCAGGCTGGGCGATCGCCCCCGCGCCCACCAGCAGCAGTGCAGCGACGCTTGCCATCGGGCGCGACCATTGCTTCACACTCTTGTTTGCATTCATCGTGCCACCTCGCGGGGAAATCAGCATCGTGCTAGAGCGGTAAGGCCGCAGCGACGCTCGAGAAGTTTGGAGTGTAGAAGAAGGCCGCTGTTGATCGTTCGATGCCCTGATTTGAGCGACATCGGTACGCGCTCGCCGCCGGCTTGAGCCGCCTTATTTGCACTTGGCGCGCAATTGCTGCAGGTGCTGGCTCACCGCGGCATAGTCGGGCGAATTGGGCTGGACGTACTTGGAAAGCGCCTGCAGTCTTGGCTGGAAGGTCTGGATGCGCTTGGCGATCGGTTCCATCTGCGCCATGAGTTCCTGCCGCTTCCCGCGATCACCGTCGCGCTGCGCAGCCGCCGCTTGGGAGCTCAGTTTTTGCAACTCGCACTGATCGGGCGCCATTTTGCTCTGGATGTCCATGTACTCCTGCGCTTCGAGCGAAACAGCGAGGACGTTGCCTGCGACCAAGCACGTCGCGACGACGCATAAGCCGGTGCGTAGAGCCAATCGGCGCCTCGGTGGAATGGGCAGCTTTGCTAGCTTACCCCATCGGGGGGCCTGTTGCGCCGATCCCCTCGCTGGACTAGCATGTTCAATCCCCTCGAAGGAGGTCGTCATGCGTCGACTATCGCTTTGCCTTGCCTGCGCCGGGGCAGTGCTTGCTGCACCCACGGTACAGGCAGTGACCTGCGACATCGTCCTCGATCGCAATAACAACGTGATCTATCAGGACACAACGCCGCCCGTGGACATGTCCGAGCGTGGCGTCGCTGCGCGCGAGAAAATGCGGCAGCGCGGCGAACTGCTGATGATCATCGAGTCCGATCAGTGTCCGCGCCTCGTCTACTCGCCCGTTACCGGCGCCGCCAGCGTCGATGCGATCGTCGCCGAGATGCGCCCATATGTCGCCGTCACGGGCGGAATGGGCATGAGTGCCGGCAGCAGCGGTGGCGTCTACGGCTCGAGTGGCGGAGCCGCCACTGGCGCGCCCGCCGCCGCGGCTGGCGCTGCGCGCTCGAGCCCCGGCCGTTACTAGGCTAGCTCGAGTCCGAGCCGGGCGCGCCTCAAACGCGGCGCGTCAGGACTCGTACTTGAACGACAGCGAGAGGCGGGCCCTGTAAGCGACGATCTTCCCGCCTTCTACCGTAGCGTCGAGCTTGACGATGTCAGCGATGCGAAGGTCGCGCAGCGAGCCGGACGCTGTCGCCACGGCGCGCTTTACGGCATCCTCCCACGAAACGGGGCTTGTGCCGACGAGTTCAGTAATGCGGTAAACGCTCTCACCGCCGCCGCGTGTCTTCTTGCTCTTCGCTTTTGCCACGTTGCTCTCCTTCTGATGGAACATCGATGGCGGACCGATTCCGCCGCTGGAGAATGAAACACGCCGCAAGCGATGGGTGCGCGCTTTTGCGTGCTTCAGGTTGATCCTCGCCAACGCTTACGTGTTCTTTGTATTCCGGGCGTCGCCGCTTGTCAATGCAGCGCCTTTCTTCGGCTGTCGACGCATCAAGCGATGCTTCAAGCGGGACGACTCCAGTCCGGCTTCGGCACGGTGCTTGCAAGTAACGCTCCAAGCGCGGTGATCGCCGCGAGTAACGCGAAACCGATGCGATACGCGGCATCGAGATTCGCTGCAAATTGGGCTCGCTGATCCGCGGACAGCCCTGCAATCGAAGCGGATCCGCCTTGGATCACTTCCCGCAACAGAGCACTGGACGATCCGCCGCTGTCACCGAGCGCCGCGAAGAGAACAGCCCCTGTCAGCGCTACGCCGAGAGCGCCTCCGATCGATCGAGACAGCGAAATCGATGCGGTCGCCGCTCCCAGCGATTCGCGTCCTGCGGCAAGCTGCACGCTCACCTGCGTAGGCGGCATGACCATGCCCAGCCCCACGCCGACGATCGCGGTCATGGCCATCACCAATATGGTAGGCGCCGCGCTCACGCTCACCGAGAGCAGCAGGAAGGCGATGGTCGCGATGCTTAAGCCCACTTGCGGAAAGATCTTCACGCGCCCGGTGCGGGTGATCAGAAGCCCGACGATCGCCGACGTGACGACCATCGATAGCGTGATCGGCAGGAGTAATACTCCGGACTGGCCGATGCGCAAGCCGCGCCCGAGCTGCAGGTAAAGCGGAAGGTATAACACTGTGGAAAACAGCGCACCGGCGAAGCAGATGACGACGGCGTCGGAGCGTGCGATCGCCGGCACACTCAGGAAACGTACCGGGATCACCGGCTCCGCGGCGCGCCTCTCCCAGAAGGCGAGCAGCGCGTAGCCAGCAATTGCCGTGGCCAGCAACACGATCAGTAGCGGCGAAGACCATGCCAATCGATGGCCTGCCGAAGACAGGGCGAAGAGCAGCGCAACAGTCGCCGTGCAGAAGATCAGCGCGCCGACGATGTCCGGTCTGAAGCGTTCGCGCTGCGTTGGCGCCGCATGGGGAACACGAAGCGCCAGCGCCCCGGCCACCAAGCCGAGCGGCAGATTGATCGCGAAGACGGCGCGCCAGCTCACGTGCTCGGTAAGGTAGGCACCGAGCACCGGGCCAGACGTGCTGGCCAGCGCAAACACCGTCGCGAAATAGCCCGAGAATCGACCGCGTTCGCGTGGAGAGACGTGTTCGCCGATAAGCGCCTGCGCGAGCGTCATCAGTCCGCCGCCGCCCAGCCCTTGCAGGGCGCGCGCGAGCACCAGCCCAAGCAGTGTCTGCGCCAGAGCGCATGCTGCAGATGCCGCCGTGAACACGACCAGGGCGCCCAGCAGCATGCGTCGCCGTCCGAAGCGATCGCCCAGATGTCCGTAGAGGGGAGCGGCGACCGTCGCCGCGATCAGATACGAGACCACAACCCATGACAAGTCGCTCAAGCCCCCAAGCGAGCTGGCGATCGTCGGCAGCGCGCTGGCCAGGATTGTCTGATCGGCTGCGGCGAGGAACATCGCAACCATCACGCCGGGAAAGACCCGAAGGAACGCCTCCCGCGCGCTGATTGCAGAACCGCCGTCACGCGCCGCGTCGGGCACGAGATTTCGCGATCCCTCATCGGGTCTCACTGTGGCGTTCCTTTCGCCCTCGCTGTTCGTTCAAGCGATAGTAACAAACGCGAAAGGTCCAATCGGTAGCGCGCGGTCCCGGTGCTACACTTTCGCCGCTTGACAACAAATACTCGCTTGTCCTTCGACTGATCGTGCCGCGTGTACCCGACTCCAGGCTGGCAACGCTCAAGCGCCGCGCGCAGCGTGCTGCAAGCCTGGCGTATGCGCCCTACTCGGGCTTCGCGGTGGGCGCGGCGGTGCTCACCGACAAAGGCGAAATCTTTGCTGGCGCCAATGTCGAGAATGTTTCCTACGGCTTGTCGATGTGCGCCGAGCGCAATGCCATCCAGCAGGCTGCCGCGCACGGAGCCCGGCGTATCGCAGCCATCGTCGTGTACACACCGACCAGCCAACCGACGCCACCGTGTGGAGCGTGCCGCCAGGTTCTCGCCGAATTCGGCAGCGACACGTTGGTCTTGTGCTGCAGCAAGGGCGGCGAGATTCGCCGCCACCATTTGCGCGAGTTGCTCCCTGACGCATTCGGCGCGCACGACATCGGTCTCAAGCGTACAGTCAGCGCTGGCGGCGCGAGTGCGCGCTCTGCTACTCAACATCGCAAATCACGGAGACGCCGATCATGACCTCAATCGTTAAAACCGCAGTCGTGACCGGAGCCGGCAGCGGCATCGGCAAGGCCGTCGCGCTCGCCTTTTTGCACAAGGGCTATCAGGTCGCGCTGGCCGGCCGGCGCAAGGATGCGTTGGAGCAGGTGGTGATCGAGGCTGGGCTATCGGGCACGCGTGCGCTGGCTGTTCCCACCGACGTGAGTGATCCGGAATCGGTGAAGGAGCTGTTCAGCAAGGTCAAGGAGTCATTTGGCCGGCTCGATCTGCTGTTCAACAACGCGGGCGTCGGAGCGCCGGGCGTCAACCTCGAGGACTTGAGCTTCGAGCAGTGGAAAACCGTGGTCGACATCAACTTGACTGGCGCGTTCCTGTGCACGCAGCAGGCTTTCCAGATCATGAAAAGCCAGCAGCCCCGGGGCGGCCGCATCATCAACAACGGATCGATTTCCGCCCACGCACCGCGGCCCAATTCAGCGCCCTACACCTCGACCAAGCATGCGATCACCGGATTGACCAAGTCGGCTTCACTCGACGGAAGGAAGTACGACATCGCCTGTGGTCAGATCGATATCGGCAATGCCGCCACCGATCTTGCGGCGAGAATGGCCAAGGGGGTCCCTCAGGCGAACGGACAAATCGCCGTCGAGCCGCTGATGGACGTCGAGCACGTCGCCAGCGCCGTGCTCTATATGGCGAGCCTGCCTCCGGAGGCGAATGTGCAGTTCATGACCGTGATGGCCACCAAGATGCCGTTCGTGGGTCGCGGCTGAGAATAAGCCGACGCCGCCGCTCACTGGCCGTGATCGTTGGCGACTCCACCGGGACATTGCGGCACCTTGCCCCAGTAGCCGTTGCAGTACTGCTGCCGCACGCGCAGGTCGCAGACAACGCGATCGATCAGGCCGCCGTTGCACTGCGCTAGGCTCTCGTTCATCGATTGCCACGGGTTCGGAGGCGGCGGCGAAGGCGCTTCCATCACTGGTGCGACGGCAGTGCTGGCGGACAATTTTTCAAGCAGCGGTGCCGGCGCAGTTGCGGCGATGACGCGCGGCTTGATGACGCGCTTCGCGTCCGCCTTGGGCTCGAGCGGCGGCGGAGTTTCAGATGTCTGGACCGCCTCTGCGGCCGTGGGTTTCAGTGCCGTGAGGGTAGGAGCGACGCCAATAGCACTTGGCGCGGCTTGCCGTTCTCCTCCACTTGCCTGCGCCGCAACCGCGGATACGTCGACAGCTCTGTTAACAGCGACTCGATGCGCCGAATACGCGCCGAAAACCATCATTACTGCCAACGGCGCAAGCAGCGCGATCAGGTTTATGCCGGGATGACGAACGGATTCCTGCGCCGGCGGCGGCTTGACGAAGAGCGATTGCTCCGCCGCACGACGCACCGTCGCCGCAACCGACTGGCTCGGGCGCAACAACCGTCCCCCCGACTTTGAAGCTGCGGCAAGCAATGGTTGCGTCACCGTCGCGGCAAACGCTCGTTTGCGCGCGGCGCGGCAATCGGAGCAAAGCTTGGCTCCGGGTAATGACGAGCGGCCGCAAATCTGGCACTTCATGAGGTGTGCACCCTCCCATGCATGCTCACGCGAGCTTCAAGCGCCAACCGTTATGATAATGGCATAATAACCTGAGTCAGCGCCCAGGCAAAGACTCTGTTTCAGCGCAGGTGCGGCCAATATGCGAGGCGTGCCAAACTGTACCGGACAGGAGCAGCGGCGATCAAATGCTTTAAGGCTCGTGCGCTTGCTCGCTGGATGATTCGGTAAGCCTCGCCCCTTCCAGCAGTTGCTGCAGATTGGCCAAGGTGAACGCCTTGTCAAGGCAGTGATCGAATCCGGCATCCCGCGCCGCGCTGCGCGTGACATCATCGAGGGCGATGCCGCTCATCATGACAAGCGTCATCTCGCTGGCGGCAAATCGGCTACGCAGCCGGCGTGCAACGACCAGGCCGCTAGGGCCGGGCATATGGATATCGAGCAGGACAAATTCCGGTTTCCACTCTTGTGCGATGTCCAGCGCTTCCGCCGCGTCACGCGCCGTCCTCACGTCGTGTCCGAGGTCGCGCAGCAGCGCCTGTATCGAATCGCGCACGGCAACGCTGTCGTCGGCAACGAGAATTCGCCGGCGCGATGCGCTCGGTGACGCCGATGGATGTGTTCCGGCCGCGCTTCCAGTTGCGTCGCGACGCTTTGCCTCCGCGCCGGCTTTTATGTCACTACCCGAAGAGGCGACTGCGCGCTCGGTGTGGAGCAGCTCCATCATCGCGGTCATCTGTCGATCGATGACATCGGCCATCGACTGGATGGTTGGATCCGACGCTGCCCTCAGCCGTATCACGTGAACAGCATTGCTGATCGGCGCAACGATGTTGCGCAGTTCGTGCGCAAGCTGCGACGCGAGCTGGTCGTAGTCGCGACCGGCACCGACGTCTTCCGGATCCGCGCGGGATTTATCGGCCATGGCTCGCTGACCGAATCGAGGCGATGATCCGCTGAAGCATGTGCGGATCGACCGGTTTCACCAGGTGATGGTCGAAGCCCGCTTGGAGGGCCCGGCGGCGATCTTCGTCCTGGCCGTAGCCGGTAAAGGCTACCAAAGTCACCGCGCCGCCGTTGGCGCCTTGGCGCAGCTCTTTGGCGACATCGTAGCCGTTCATTCCCGGGAGGCCGACGTCGAGTAGCACTGCCTCCGGCCTGAACTCGCTTGCCAGGCCGATTGCCGTCGATCCGTCGTATGCAGTGCGCACGTCGTGTCCCCATGCTTCCAGCAGCGCCGACATAGTATTGGCGGAGTCCCGGTTGTCGTCCACGATCATGAGGCGCCGGCGCACATTCGGCTCGGGAATCCGCGCGACTTCGGCGACGCGTTGAGCGTCGTCCGGTTCAACCACAAGCGGCAGGCTGACGACGAATTCGCTTCCCAACCCCGGACCTTCGCTGTACGCCTCAACGGTACCGCTGTGCATTTCGACCAGGCGCTTGACCAGCGTAAGCCCGATGCCCAGCCCACCTTCAGCGCGGTCAAGCGATCGATCGCCTTGCACGAACAGATCGAAGGCCCTGGTCCGCAGAGCGTCGCTCATGCCGATCCCGGTGTCGCGGATTCGTACGACGGCCGTCGCGCCGGCCCTGCTGACCGCGATCGTGATACGGCCACCGGCGGGGGTGTACTTGGCCGCATTGTTGAGCAGATTGATAAGCACCTGCGACAGCCGCGCGATGTCGGCATCGACCAGCAGCGGCTCATCGGCGAACTTGAGCTCCAAGGAATGCTTGCGCGCGTCGATCAGCGACCGCGTCGACTCGACCGCTCGCATGATGGCGAGATTGATCTCCAGCGGCTCTTTCTGCAGCATGATCTTTCCGCTGGTGATTCGGCTGACATCGAGCAGATCGTCGACCAGGCGTGAAAGTTGCACGACCTGGCGATCGATGACCGAGCGCGACCATTCCTGCGTCCGCTGGTCGGTGGGCCGGATCTTCATCAGGTCGAGGGCGTTGCGGATGGGCGCAAGAGGATTGCGCAGCTCGTGACCGAGCATGGCCAGGAATTCGATCGTCTGCCGTTCGCTTTCCTCGAGCGCCTCGACGCGCTTGCGCTCGGTCATGTCGCGAGCGACGCTGACGAAGCCTTTGGGCTTGTTCTCTGCGTCGCTCAGCGCGGTGATGATGACATTCGCCCAGAACGCAGTTCCATCCTTGCGTACACGCCACCCCTCGTCTTCGACACGTCCGTCGATGCGCGCGATCTGCAGGTGTTTCTCGGGCAGCTTGCGCTCGATCGCTTCGGCGGGATAGAAGCAGGCGTGATTGCGGCCCACGATCTCTTCGGCGCGATAGCCGATGATCCTCGCCGAGGCCGCGCTCCAGCTCAGCACGTTGCCGTCGTGATCGAGCATGATGACCGAGTAATCCTGGATGCCATCGATCAGCAGCCGCAGCCGCTGCTCCCGGTCGGAAAGCTGCTCCTGCAGCCGCATGCGAGCGACCAGATCCTCCGTGAGCGTGCGATTGGCATTCTGCAGCTCTTGCGTGCTTTCCTGGACCTTCGACTCGAGGCTGTCGCGCTCCTTGCGCAGCGCTCGCGTGGCGCGAGTCCGCTCGCCAACCACGGCGCTCAACAACAGACCCGCGGCAGCGAGGGTTCCCATGAAAGTCAGCAATGCCAGCAAGGAGGCATTGATGGGCGGCACGCTGAACGGACCGCGGCCGCTGACGGTATAGGCAACGGCCAGTGTGCAAACGGCGGCGATCACGGTGGTGACTTCCCGCTGCGCAAAGCGAAACGCAACCCATAGGATGAACGGCCAGATCAAATAGATCCGCGACACATTCTGCACGCTCGCAGGCGCACGGTTGAACACGACCAGCACGGCAGCGATAAGGAGGAGCCAGAAGCAGCAGTATTCGATCGCGCGCGTTCGCGACCACGGAGCGCGCTCCTTGGCGAGCCAGCTCAAGATGAGCGGCGTGACGATGACCATGCCGGCCGCATCGCCTTCCCACCACGTCAAAAAGTTCGCGACGTAGTCGCGCCACGGCACTGCGCCGGCGAACGCGAGCCCGCTGACTCCGATGGTCGCCGCGACTGCCGCGCTGGGAGCAACGAGGCCAAAGAACTTGACCACGTCTTCGCCGCGCTCGAATCGATAGGGTACGTCGATGAAGCGGCGGATGAGCAGCGCACCGGTCAATGCTTCGAGCGTGTTGCCCGTGCCGATGGTCACGGCAGCTACGACCGACGATTGCACCGACGCATTGACCAGCGCCGCGCCGGCCCAGATGCCGGGCCAGCAGCGATTGCCCAGGACCAGCGCTGCTGCCAGGGCGATTCCCGACGGCGGCCAGACCGGCGTCGCGTAACCGGGCGGGATGGCAAGCAGCAGCGAAAGCTTGGCCGCGCCGAAATAGACGGCAGCGAGCAGGATCAGCTGCAGCGAATAAGGGACGCGTCCGAGTGAGGTCATCGAATGCTTCACGCTGCCTCCTCGCGCCCTCCCCGCGCCAAGGTGGCGTCCAGTATACGCTTCGGATGTCGCCCTCACCGCAGCCGGCTGCGCGGCGCTCGCGAATGCAACTGCAAGCGATGCGGGCGGCGAGCGATGCGAGCCGCCCGCATGGGTCTCTCTAGCGCGGAAAGTTGGCGACTTCACGTGCGGCGCCGGTCAACGCGAGGATGTGCAGCCCGGTATTCGCACGATCGACGATGTAGATGTAGCCGCGATCGTCAACTTCCACATTGTTAGTCTGGATGGCCACCTTGCAGCGGTCCGCGTCTGCAACTTTTACGCACCGCGGCTCGGTGTTCGAAGTGACCGCGGGGATAAAGTACGCCACCTCGCGTGGATGGTAGGGGTCGCGCACGTCGACCGCCCGCACGCCGGCATTGAAATGCGCCAAGAACAAAATGCGCTTGTAGTAGATCGGCGTGAAACTTTCGTTCGACGAATGCGTACCGAAACGGCCGCCGCGCGAGCAGAAATTGCCACTCGCCTCGGGGACGGTGAAGCTGGAAACTCCGAACGGCCTGGCTTCGGCGGTGATGTCGGCGATCCAAAGCATCTGTCTCGCCTCCTGGCATTCGTTGACCAGTGACTCGTCGACGACGGCGACAAAGTCACGCTCGCCACCCTGACCATCGTGCGTGAACTCCGCGACATTCATCTTGAGCAGCGGGAACGCGGTATGCGCACCGGCGCTCGGTGGCAGCACCAGGCGCCCGATTTCAGGGTAGCTCAAGTTCGCGGCTGTGGGTTCCGCCGGGCCGGTGAGAAGCTTCTGACGATCGACGATTTGAACGATGCCGTCCTTGTTGGTGCCGTAGCCAAAATAGATACGATTGCCCTTGGGCCCGGTTGAGATCGGCCCATGCAGTTCGACCGGAACATCGCCACTGGCTCCCGGTTGCTGTCCCGGAAGGCCAAAATTGCGGATGAATTTCGGATGTACAGGATCGGAGAGATCGTAGATCTGGGTCATTCGGCGGGTGCGCCAGCCATCAACGCCGGAAACGAGGTAGGCAATTCCTGTTTCGCATTCCCACCAGTTCTTGTGCGTTCCTTTAAGCGGCCCGATGCGGCTCACCTGCTTTGGTCTGGCCGGATCGGTGACATCCCAGACTTCGTGCCAGGAATTGCCGAATGTTCGCAACAGGTAGAACCTGCCGGCTTCGCCGCGTGGCAATTCCTTGCCGGCGCAGACGCGAACCATCTGCGCGCCGCCTGATTCGCCCAGCCCCTCCTCGCCCGGGATGTGCGCGAGATAGCGCGGTGCCGCTGGGTCTGTGACGTCGAGAATCGAAGTGCCGTCGAATTCAGGCGCGCTGGTGAGCGGGTTCAACGGCTTCGGCGCCTTCTCGGTGCCACCGTGGTGTCCGACATACAGAATCCAGCGTCCGTTCTGCTCGCGAACGACCGGCTGATAAGCACTTCGCGCCTGCAGGTCGTGATAGCCGACGAGCGTCATGTCCTTGGCTTCGGGCGCGTCACCGGGCTTTTGTGCGAGCAACGGCGGACTCGCGCACATGCTGGTAAGCACCGCCGCGATGCCAAGCATGCGTCTGCGTTGCGAAGATGAATGCATCGTGCTCGTCCTTCAGGACAGTCCGAGCGCATGACGTGCGGGACCGCTCCAGCAGTCGTTGACGATCTTGGCGAAGCCTGAAGGCTTGGGATGCAGCTCGTTCGCCCAATCGGAGTCCGCAAGCGTTCCCGCCGACCACACTAGCTCCACGGGCTGCGGCGACATCGACTGGACGTCGTCGAGGCACAAGGTGAAGCGATCGATCAGATCGCGCACGATCTCCCGCCGCAATCCGTCCTTGGGCGCACCGGCCGTCGGCACGCGCGCGTTGTCCATGGGCAGCTTGAGCCAGCTCCTGACCCCGATCAGTGCGCGCCCATCGGGAATGGCGTAGTCGTAGTTGTGCACCAACACGGTAAGATCGGGGCGCACGGCGGCCACGGCCGCGAGCAGATCGCCGTACGCCGTTTCTACCGAGTCAAATACTCCCTGCGGTTCCCCCGCTCGGTAGCACTGCTCGACAGTGGTCGCACCGGAGCAATCGGGCGCGAGTATCTTGTCGTCGAGATCGCCCACGCCGGCAAAGTCATTGCCGCCGGCACTGATGCACACCAGGCGAATCTGCGGATAACCCATCAGCATCTTGCGGAAGTTGCCGAGCCACGAGCCGGTGCTGAGCTCGTCGGCGCGTGCGCCGTTTTCGCCGATCACATAGATCGTCGGCCGTTCCAGCGCTTCGAACAACGGCGAGATCAGATTATTGAACGGATAGTGGAACCAGGAATCGCCGATCGCCAGCACGTCGATCTGCTCGCCGCTGTCCTGTAGGCGCGAGCTATCGTTCCAGAAAATGTGGCCCATGTTGGTAAGCAACGGGCACAGGCTGCTTCCCTGTGCACGGCGCCGGCGCCGCTATTGACCGCGTTCGCGCTGCGCCCCTGGACACTGCGGTACGGTGCCCCAGTAGCCTTCGCAATATTGGCGTCCGACCCGCTGCTCGCAGACAAAGCGCGTGAGAAACTCCTCGCGCCCGCAACGCATCATCGCCTGGTGCATCTGCTCCCAGCGATCGCCCTGAGCCGCCGGCGGGCGCGCAGCACCGGCCTGCGCGGTTGTGGGTGCTGGAGCGCCCGGAGTGGGCGTCGCGCCCTTGGTTGAAGCGCCTAGCGCCGCGGCGGGAGGCACAGCCGCGGTGCTGGCGCGGGTCTGCGCCGCCGCATCCGCCTTGGGCGGACCGGACGCGCCGGCGGACGCGCTGCCCGCAGCGGCCGGCGCAGCGGCGGTTCCTGGCGCCGAGGCGCCTGGAGCTGCAGTGCCGATGCCCTTGGCCTGATCGCCACCCGCGGCAGAACCTGATTGGGGCGGCTGCGCCGACATGCTGCTGTTTTCCGAGGCTGCCGCAGGCGCGGCCGTCGATGAAGCGTCCTTGGTCGATTCGCCCTGTGCTGCGGTCGTCGCGCTCTTGGGTTCGATCGCCTTCGCAGGTAGTGCGCTTTCTTCGGGCGGAACCAGCATGCGATAAACGACCACCCCGCCAATGCCCAATACCAGAATCAGGCCTATGACGGCTCCGATCCAACCGAGCCGCCGCGCAGGCGGAGGCGAAGCTGGCGGTGTTGCTGCACCGGGGCCGATCATCGGCGACACGGTAGTCCCGGTGGAGCGTGCAGCGCTCGCCGGCGCCGCCTGCGCGGGCGCCGGACTCGGCATCGCCGGCCTTCTCTGGGTAGTGCTTGGGGATGGGGCGGCAGGTGCAGCTACGGCTGCGGAGCCTGCAGCAAGGGTCGTTCCGCATTGAACGCAGAACTTTGCTCCAGGCTGAGTTTCGTAGCCGCAGTTCGGGCACTTCATCGTACGCCTCCGCACGCATCGGCAATCGCGCCAGCGGGGTAGCTAGTTTAACCCGCGGGAGCGATCGGTTGCAGCCGGCGCTTCGCGGCAACCTGGCGTAACCGCAAGCTACAGCTCGAGCTGCCAGATTTCGCCGACCAGATTGCGTCCGAAGCTGCGATGCCGATGACTTTCGGTCCGCTGAAAGCCGTTGCGCTGATAGATTCTGCGAGCAGCGGTGAGCTCGCTCTGCGTCCAAAGGATCACCTTGCGGTAGCCGGCGTCGCGAGCAAAGTCCACACATTCGCCAACCAGCTGCGCTCCCAGACCGAGCCCGCGCGCGGAAGGCTCGACCAGCAGCAGGCGCAGCTTGGCGACCCTCGGCGACTTGCGTACCAAGAATGCCGAGCCGACGATCTCTCCAGCGCGCTCGGCGATCCAGCAGCGCTCGCGGCTCGGATCGAACTTTCGCAGAAACTCTGCCGCGATCTCCGCCACCAGCGCCTCGAACTCGGCGTTGTAGCCATACTCGCGTGCATAGAGCGCGCCATGGCGGTGAACCACCCAGCCGATGTCGCCCGGCTCCGGCGAACGCAGCAGCAGCGGCGACGGTGCGACAGAGC
>Ga0126381_100000993_pt1 | contig 30901 bp, 17 predicted proteins | sample PanSoiMetPlot_28_FD_96465 | JGI IMG/M metagenome (GOLD analysis project Ga0126381, IMG submission 96465) | Tropical forest soil microbial communities from Panama - MetaG Plot_28 | ecosystem: Environmental > Terrestrial > Soil > Tropical forest > Bulk soil | place: Panama | collected 2016-02-17 | reverse complement strand
TAAAAATAACCGGTCCAAATCTGTTTGCACCTTATTTCAGCGCAAGCACCTTAATAATCAAACAGTTTGGCCGGTTATTTTCGGCTTAACTGGTCCAATCTGTGCACGCGCCCTTAAATCTCTCGATCTGTTTGAGTTACTCCCGCGCGGGCATCATGATTGGCCAGTTAAGCCTACATCCCGGGTGAACACCGGAGAGCCGTCGGGCGCAACGCTGATCTGGGTGTTCTCGTCGGGTCCCGGCGCCAGGCGTAGCTCCTTCAAACTGGCTAGCGTTTCAAACTTGCGATCGGGGAAATGAACCCGGATGACCTTCGGGTCGTCGCCTCTGGTGGTGTAGTAAAGGTACTCGTAATACGGCGAATGGGACCAATTGATTACCGACCCAGGCTTGCCGCCTTCCACCAGCGTGGACCACTGCTGCGTCTTAAAATCGTAGAACTTTAGACCGGTTAAGCCCACGTCGGCCGCAACAAGGATGTTTTCGGTGATCCACTGGACGCCAGTGAAATTTTGCGAGCCTGGGATGATGGAGTTCTTCCCGGTGCGCAGATCAAGCACGTGCGCCACAGCATCGTTACTGCTGTAATCCGAAAACACCAGGCTGTTAGAGTCGGGCGACCAGGAGCGGCTTTCTTCTTTAGTGAGTAAAAGCTCCCCCGCAGTAGGTCAACGGTCAGATGGTGGAGCAGGGCGGTGAACCTCATCTCCTTATTTTCCTGTGCTGCTTTCCGCACGCCTGCCAGCCCTTGTGACACGCGTTCCCCGCTCTGCGTCGAGTACGTGCTGGGTTGACCGGCGTTCTCCTTGATCGACGGCCTTCCCTCCCTACCCTCCGCGGACGATGCTAGCCGTTGAAGAATGACAGCCCTGTCGGTTGGAGTACGATCTGAAGCAGAAACCTAGCTGGAGTTAGGAAAGAAATGACCACCCAAAAAAAGGGACGCTGCGAATGCATTGACTAGTGGCCACTCGTGATCGCGTCACCGCGCTCTGGCTTGAGTGATGTATTTCATCCGGGACCACACCCTGAGATTGGTAATGGCTGCCTTGAGTTGTTGTAGGATCGTGTTTGAATCCGCAGCGTTGATCGGAATTGCTCTTGCTTTGGACTAGTGACAAATACTGAATCGCAAAATTGGAGAGAGACCTTCAATGTCGTCCAAGTAGGCAGGCTAACCATAATGTGCAAGCGCAACCGCTAAGCGTAAACTTATTGATCTGAGCTTCTAATGCAGGTACGTTTGCGCGCCGGATCTCGCCCGCATCGGAGGCACTGGCAGCCTCTCTAGCCGCATTGGTAGGATTTTAGAGATCACAGACCCATTGCCAAGTCAGCAGTGCATTCATCGCTCGCGTTGAGAGGAACCACGATGTAGAGTGCCAGGGACTTCCACGGGCTCTTTCGTGGCCTCGGATTTGAACCCAGGGCAGCGTCCGGCCATTGCGCCATGCTCAGTCCTTGGCAGGGGAACCCGTGCCGAAACAGTGGTGCCAGCCCCGGGATGGGTTTTGATGTTGAAGACGCCGTTTACCATCTGAATTCTTTCGCGCATGCTAATCAATCCGAGGCCGTGACGAGAGAACGCATCGTGTTCGTCGAAGCCTTTCCCTTCATCTGATACGGTTAACTCGATACTATTTGGTATAGCGCGCAGACTGACGTGTAAAGCCTGCGCTCCACTGTACTTGATTGCGTTCTGTAGCGCTTCTTGCAACACGCGAAACAAAGAGAGAGAGACTTCCTTTGGAATGGTCGCAGGGATCGCCGATTGACTAAATTGAATCTCCAGCTTGACTTGTTCAGACAGTTCCCTGCAGAAGCTCTTGGCGGCACTCGCCAATCCCAGATATTCAAGTTTCGAAGAATGCAAGCGATGAGACAAGGCTTGCACATCCTCGGCGATATCTATGACCTGCCGTCGCGCCTGGCTAAAGTGCTCCGGGAAATTCCCGTTTACCGGAGTTTCGCGACTCCAATCGTCTAACTGAACAGCCAATATCGCGAGCCGCTGATTGATGTCGTCATGCAACTCTCTCCCGATCCAAGTTCGCTCTTGCTCGTGCGCTTCAATCAGTCTACGGCCGATATTGGAGAGAGCCTCCGATGCCCGTTTACCTTCGGTCACGTCGATACAGGATCCAATGAACCCGGCGAACGTACCGTCGTCATTAAATCTCGGCACTCCGATATCTGAGACCCAACGATACTCTCCGTCGTGCCGTCGAAGCCGGTACTGTAACTCGAACTGCTCTCTTCTGTCGAATGCCTCCATGTAGGTTTTCACGAAGACTTCGAAGTCTTCGTTGTGAACGCCCTGTATCCAGCCGTCGCGGAGTTCCTGTTCCAAGGTGCGGCCTGTAAAGTCGAGCCAAGGCTTGTTGAAGTAGTTGCAGATCTTGTCGGTGCCCGCCATCCAAATCATCACAAGTGCCGTATTGGCGACCAATCGAAAGCGTTCTTCACTCTCCCTAACCGCTGCCTCGGCCTGGCGGCGCTCGGTAATGTCAACCGCCATACCGAGCATCCGCTCAGCAACTCCGTCGTTCCCGTAGTAGAACTTTCCTCTGGCCGCTAGCCAACGGACGGTCTGATCCTCTCGAATAACACGGAATTCGGCTAAGTAAGGCGTACGGTTTTGCCTCGCAAGATAAACCGCTTGCCCGACAAGACCCCGGTCCTCGGGGTGTACGCGGCGATGAAAGTCCTCGACGCGCCCTGAATACGTATCCGATGGGATGCCGAACACGGTTTGGAGGTCACCAAACCAACGATCCAGCCCAGTCTTTATATCCCAGTCCCAGCCGACGGACTTCCCTGCTTCTACCGCGAGACGAAGCCGGTCATAGGTGACCGCCAACTCTGTTTCCGCTCTTCTTCTTCTGCCGCGCTGCCACAAGAGTCCGATGATCAATGATGTCTGCGCGAGCAAGAGACAAAGTCCACCCACGATGTACCATTTATAGGACTCCCAGAGTGTTGGTACCCGGTTCAAGACGATACTGCCGGGAGGAAGATCCTTTTCGTTCATGCCCCAACGCTTGAGAGCCCGCCAATCGAACATGGGAACTGTGCCAGCATTCACCCTCGGGATGTCTTGCGGCTTTTCCCCTTATCGTTCCGACAACTATCGAGATTGCGTCAAAGGCCCTGAGTTCCTTGCGAAGTCCCGAGTTTTGACTGTCAGTTCCCAAACTCTTGGCGGTACGGTATAGAACTCCAGCGGTCATCGTGGCCCGTAGTGGGGAATGGGTTGTCCGACTTCGAGTGCGCCAAGATCTGGTGCACTACCGGTGAACCCATCGTTGATGTTGGGAAGCACAACTCCGGCATCCACGGCGGCGGAACCTTCCTGAAGGGAAAAGTCGAATGAATCCGGGTCGTAGACTTTCGAAGGTGTGGAAAGGTCCACGAGGCGAAGGTTCCTGAAAATCTTATAGCTGACCATCTTGCTGTGCCGATCGAGGCCCGTTGCTCGGCTAAACTCCTCGAGCGAAGCGTATTTCTTTTCTACCAACGGGCCTTTATAGTCGACGGTCTTACCTGCAGCCGGCCCGATTCGGACAAACGGCGCGTCGCCGCTCGGTTCAAATCCAAATCCGTTGTAGTCGGAAGAGGAGTACGAGTCGTAGGTGTCAAGCAGGAATACCGGCACTTTGGGATTTTCCCCAATGATGAGATTGTTCCGGAAGACGGCATTCGCACCCGAATCGCCTCCATTGTGTGTTCTCACCCCGGAAAGGAATGTGTTGTGAAGATAGACGCCCCCTGAAGGGTCTCCCGAAAATTTCACGCCGCTTCCCTGCGAGTTGTAAACGATATTGCGAATAAAATACGCCGGTCCTCCCATCAGTGGTTCCTGGCTGAGTGCCTGTTCGCCGATATTGATGCAGCGGTTGCGAAGGACCCGAACGTTGTACATCGCACCGTCGGTCTCAATGCAGTTATCGTGCATGTTGGACACGTCATTGTTGTAAAAATCGATCGATACAGGCATGCGATCTCGAATGGGATGAGGCCAGCCGTCAGGGTCGCCGTAGGTGGCATGGTCGAGCGCATCATGAAAATTTCGAACCCGGTTGTAGGCCACGACGGTTCCTTGTCCATAGATCTTGACTGCATACTGTGATCGATCGAGACTCTTCTCTGCCCAACCTGGAGTCGTTCCCCAGTCGCTCGGTTCCCAGCCAGTCATCTCGTTGGGATCGTGAAGACCGATGAACGTATTGTCTGCAATGTAGAAGGTGTTCGATCCGGAATAATCTGTGTGAATGCCCATGCCGACTTGCTCGAACCGGCAGTGTTTTACCGTGAGTCCGGTAGCGCCCACGATACGCTTGCGTCCAGCCAGCATCGCGAGATTCGTATTCCGAAAGGTGATGCCTTCGAAATAGTTGTAGTTCGCGGCGGTCACATCGAACAAAACGCCGTTGCCATCTCCGTCGAAAATGACCTCCCCGTCGCCCGCCGCGACGATCGCGATCGGCTTGTCGGCAGTGCCACTTTGCGTGAGGTAGTAGGTTCCGTCCCAAGTGGTGGTGCAACATTCCTTCCAGCCCGACAGGAACTCATGCCCGTATCGCAGTCGCTGGTCTTTGTACAGGCCCGCGTGCATGACAATGGTGTCGCCCGGCTGGACACGAGGAGGGAAAGCATCGTACCAGTCTCCGCCGATCGCGGCCGTATAGTAGGCCGCAAGCAGTCCGTCAAAAGAGGGCTCAATTCTCGAGCCACTGTATCCAACTGGGTAGACGTGATAAACATGACCGCCCTTAGCCGGCTGGGGTTCTTTTCTCGTCCGGACGGTAACCTGAGGCTCGCTCACGCCAGAAACACCGTCTGGATCGGAAAGGCGAAAACGGCATTCGTATTCCGTATCTGGTTCCAAATCGAAGATGCTTCCCGCAAACATGTTGGGAGCCACATATGTAAACGCATTTGCGTCGGGAGTCATGATTCTCTTAGCGGTGGGGTCGTCATTGAACAAGCCAGTGACTGTGCGTTCTCCGTTAAGGCGAAACATGGGAAGCCCCTCTTTCCATTCCGTGCTCCCTTTTTTGCGATAGGAAACGGCAACGCTGGCGTTTCGATTTGCATCGCCGTCGATGTACCACTCGAACCCCAGAGCAATCAAAGTCGGCGGCTCCACAACGAACTCTCCGGCAGTGACTCCACTTCGATCTTGCGATGCAGCAGGCGAGCGGAGACACATAATGAGGGCCACGACGGATAGGGAAATTAGAAGCATACTGAGGATGCGTTGTGTCACTTCATCGCGGAATCGTGTCAAAACCATGGGGCACCTGAATACTCAATAGACTCAAGACTGAACGGGCACGATGACATACGTCTCGATGCTCACAGCTCAAAGCGGCCATTCGATAAGTGCTCATCCTCGAAAGCTGCATGGACGGATTGCACCTTCGATGCCTGGATGCGAAGTCCTGCTACTGTGCATTTTCAGCCCCGAGAAGCCCATCAAAAAACCACAGGTGGTCGAAGATCTTGTCGGATGACACACCGCTCCATGCCTGGCGCTCCGCCGAGTAGGGATCGCTGACTGCTTGACTCTGGGAAGCCTGGAACTCCATCGTTGATCTTTTCTGGTCATCGTAACGGGGCCATGAAGGCACATCGTGCCCGTTCGGATCGCCACTACGCGCGAAGTTCGTCCAGGCGGAGGTCATCTCTTCCATCAGGTTTCCCCATTCTTTTTTCGGACCCGTAACGACGAGAACATCCGGATAGTCCACTCCGAAGACGAAGGGTAACTCCATGGAATGGGCGGACCCATATTCCAAACCTGTCTGGCCTCGGGTCTTAGAACGGTACATCAGCAGGTACATAAACGTCGGTTGGCGTTTGCTGTTTACTTCCGCCAAGCGGATGGATGGTATGCGGAAGCAGATGTCTCCCGCGAGGGTGACCAGCGCGTCGTAATAGGTGGGATAGTCCTTCAAATACGTTTCCACCAGGTGGGTAGACCCTGTACCTGTCAAGGGGGTAAGTTCTTTTACCAGTTCGTCGTCGGTTTTATGGACGACAACCGGGTCGGCGTCCATCGCGGTCCAATAGCGCATCTCGTCGAGATTGGAGCCGATGATCAGTGGAACACTGGGCACCTCGCCAGCGGCGATCACATCCATGGGAAGTTTCTTGAATACGACATCGTCGTACACGAAGCAGCCGACACCGCCCGCTTTATCCTCTAGACGCATCATCTGTTCCATGCTGAGCTTCTGCAGTTGCGCAGCATTGCTCACCCCTGCGGCGTTCAGGAATTTCTGAGCTGCAGCTGTGGCGTCCTGCATGGTGCAGAACTCGCCGGGCACACCGCTCTGGATAATGCCCTTTTGAAACAAACCCGCCGAACGGGGGCCGCCCATGTGGGCGTATACGCTGGCTCCGCCGGCCGATTCGCCAAAGATCGTCACATTCTTAGGGTTACCGCCGAAGTTCCGGATATTCTGTTGCACCCACTCGAGTGCCGCGACCTGGTCGAGATAGCCTACGTTGCCACTCTCCGCAAAATCTTCTCCCCCGAATTTGGCCAGTTCCAGAAAACCTAGCACGCCGAGGCGGTACTGAATCGTGACAACTACGACATCCCCCCGTTTCGCCAGCGTGGTGCCGTCATACCAGGTATTACGAGCGCTTCCTCCCACCAGTGCTCCGCCGTGAATGAAGACCATCACTGGCCGTCCTTTTGTATCAGCAGCTGGGGTCCAGACATTCAGAGTGAGGCAATCCTCAGACATGACTTCGTTGCTGTTCTCGGTGGGGTCGTAATAAAGAACCTGTGCGCAAGCCGGCGCGCGCATCTTGGCAGAAAAGGGTTGACTCCAGCTCGTGGGAGCAACTGGAGGGCGAAACCGCAAGGAACCGACCGGTGGCGCAGCGAAGGGAATACCCCGGAAGACCTCGACATCCTTGATCTTCTGACCTTCGACAGGTCCGTACGTTGTCTTCACCGCTACTGGCGGCCCATCATTCATGAAATCCTGAGCTACTAGTGGAGACGGAGTCACGAACAATGTGGAAATTCCGATCAAACCGAAACAAGACAGCCAGCGTCGCGAACGCATTCGCCTCCTAAATAAGGCGATATTCAAGAACATAAGCCAACCCCAGCGTTGTTTGTGTTACTGCAGAATGGAAGCCGCACGATGCCATACGCCAACATGGCTTGTCAATATACTTGGCATCGAGGCAATACCGATATAGTATTGCATCTAATCCGTTAGAAGGTTCTGCCCATGGAATTTCGCCAGCTGAAATACTTCGTAGCCGCCGCTGAGGAACTTAATTTCACTAAGGCCGCGAAGCGCCTTGGAATCGCACAACCACCAGTCAGCCGGCAGATCGGCCAATTGGAACGCGAACTGGAGGTGCAGCTGTTTCAACGCACCAATGGAAAGGTACTCCTAACAGATGCGGGGCAGCGATTTCTAAGCGAAGCGCGCGCGCTGCTCCGCCAAGCGGATATTGCGGCAGAAATCGCGCGCCAGGCGAAGGTGGGAGCAGTCGCCACCATACGAGTGGCGATGGGGAAAGGTCTCGGCGATATCGTGAGCCACATCATCAATCACCACATGAGGCTCGTGCCCGGGGTCGATTTTGACATCGTGGATTCGGTTTCAGGACCACAGAGTGATGCGCTAACGGCGGGGAGGATCGATATCGGCTTCTTGCGGCCACCCGTTGCCAGTTTGGACCTAGTCTCGCAGAAGCTCTTTTCAGAGCGGTTGACGGTTGTTCTCCGCAAGGTGAGCCCGCTCGCCCGCCGCTCTCGTCTGTTGCTGAGGGACCTGAGAAATGAAACGGTTCTCCTGATTAACCGCCCGCTCTCTCCGGGCGTTCATGATAAGACCCTCCAGCTCCTTCGCCATTCTGGCACTAGTCCCCAGATCACACCAGTCGACATCACTTGTTATGACGAAGCGGGTGCCATGCTGGTCGCGACCGGCAAGGGGGTCTATCTGGCCGTGGGCAAGAACCCTATTCACCCCTCTTTCGCTGACCAACTTGTCGCCGTCCCTCTCGCCGATGCCTCGGCCTTTATCGAAGTGCACATTGCCTGGCGCAAAGACGAATCTTCGCCCGCAATATTGAGTTTTCTCGAGACATCCCGCGGGCTCTTTAAGCAAGTGTCTGGCGTTCTGGACCTCAGGCCAGACGCAAGTTCGCTGTTCATCGGATCCTCCGCACGTCAAGAGCGGTGGCGCTCCAAGCTGACTCGCTGATGTCTTCAGGTGTTTCCCAAACATTTGCTAGCCAGGCTCCGCGCTGTCTATACGGATACGGTATTGCTATGATGCGACTTAGCTCTTGACAAGGCTTTTGGTTCGGTGCGAATATCCCTGCCCATCGGGACGGGGGTTCCACCAAGAGAGCCAACCATGAAACTACGCGGAGTGCTTGCCACACTTGTGCTGAGTGCAGGGATCGCGGTAAACGGATACTCACAAGCAGTGTCGTCACTGCGAGGCACCGTGACAGATGCCAGCGGTGCTGTGCTGCCTGGGGCTTCGGTTGCGCTGTTAAGTGATGAGCGCGGCTTTCAGGAGAGCCATGTCACCGACGCGAATGGCAACTATGTTTTCCCTCAAGTGCCACCAGGCACGTACGATCTGAAGGTGTCAGCTTCTCATTTCGCGCCATATCAGGCGCGTGTGACACTACTTGTCCAACAGCCCGCGAATCTCAACATCAAGTTAAGAGTGAATGCGATCTCTGAGCAAGTTGAGGTGACGGATCAGGCTCCGGTGCTTAACACGACGGACGCATCCATAGGCGATGCTGTGGATAACTCCACGATTCAACAGCTCCCGATCGAAGGGCGAAACGTGCCCGACCTTCTCAGTTTGCAGCCCGGCGTTCTCTATCTCGGGCGAAAGGTCGATGCGGTGCTAGACAGCCGCAGCGGTTCTGTGTCTGGCGCCCGCTCGGATCAGAGCAATTTGACTCTCGACGGAGTCGACGATAACGACCAACTGCAGGGGCTGGCGTTTACCGGTGTGCTGCGAGCGACGATGGACTCCGTACAGGAGTTCCGGGTGACGACCACGGGTGCGAACGCCGACAGCGGCCGATCTTCCGGCGGACAGATCACACTTGTTACCAAGAGCGGAACGAACACGTTCCACGGCAGCTTGTACGAATACAACCGGAACACTTACTTCGCAGCCAACGACTGGTTCAACAAAGCCTCCGAGATCGGTGCGGGGCAACCGAACAAACCGGGTGAACTGATTCGGAATACGTTCGGTGCGTCTGTCGGAGGCCCCATCAAGAAGGACAGACTGTTCTTTTTCCTCAACTATGAAGGCCAGAGAACGAGGGAAAACCAGCAACTCGTCCAACCCGTTCCTTCGAATACCCTGCGCCAGGGAATCGTCAAATACATAGCTCAAGACGGAAGCACGGTTACGCTCCAGCCTTCGGATCTCAAGAATATGGACCCCAATTGTTTTTCACTCGGAAATTGTCCCTGGGGAGGCGGCGTTGATCCGAATGTGATTCCAGTACTGCAAAGCTACCCTCTACCAAACCTTCCGGGCAGTGGCGATGGCCTGAATATTGAGGATTTCACGTTTTCAGCACCCAACCCACAATCGTTAAACACCTACATAGCAAAGCTTGATTTTCAGCTATCCTCGGCGAATCAGCTGTTCGTGCGTGGGACATTGCTAGGCGACAAACAGTCAGGCACCCCCCAATTTCCTGGGCAGCCTGCAAGTTCAACCACGACGAATAACTCTAAGGGCTTTGTGGTTGGGGATACCTGGGCGCTCTCGTCCCGCGTCGTGAATAATCTTCGTTATGGCTACATCCGGCAAGGAATTGGAGTACGGGGACTCGGGACGGCCTCTTACGTTAGTTTCGGCGCTATTCCCTTTACGCCTGGTTTAGCCAATCCGATTGCATATACCCGAACCACTCTAACCAACGTTCCCGTCCACAACCTGGTGGACGACCTGACTTGGGTGAAGGGGAAGCATACATTGCAGTTTGGCGGCAACTACCGCCGCGTCATGGTTAATAATGCAACCGATGCGGGTTCCTTCGATTCAGCGGCCACCGGCGCAAACAATCTTGGAGCCGGGGGACTGTCGAATACGGGTCAAAGCCTCGATCCCGGCGCGTTCGGCTATCGTGCGGTCGCCGGATCATTTGGCCTCAGCTACGACGTGGCCGCGACCGCGGTTGCCGGGGTCCTCGACTCCGTTAATGTTAGCTATCAATATCGGGTTGCAGCCGGCCAGAACTCCAGTACGTTGTTGCCCACCGGATCAATGATCCCTCGGGCCTTTCGAGATAACGAATTCGAATGGTACGTTCAAGACTCTTGGCGATTGAAGCCAAATTTGACTATCACTCTGGGCCTGCGGCATAGCTTGCTGCAAACTCCTTACGAGATCAACGGACAGCAGATATCGCCAACGACCAGTCTGCATGACTGGTTCTCCGGACGTGCAAGCGTGGCTGCCCAGGGACTACAGACTGGGACGCCCTTGTTAGGTCTTGCTCCTTCTGGGCCAGCGAATCACGCTTCTGGATTTTGGCCCATGAGGAAATTAAATTTTGCGCCCAGAGTAGCGGTTGCATACTCACCAAGTTTCGACAATGGCGTCTTCCACCATCTGTTCGGAACGGACAAGACTTCACTTCGCGCTGGCTTTGGCATCGTGCACGACCACTTTGGCCAGGGCGTTGCTCAGGGCCTCGCGCAAAACGGATCGCTTGGCCTCGCCACTTCGATCGGACTGCCCTCGATGGGTACCACAGACGACCATCCGCGTTTTACGGGGCTGACTGATATCCCAAACGTATTCACTGCTCCTCCTGCTACCCAAACCTACCCCTACATTCCCACGAGCGACGTTCTTCAGGGTGGTTTCGCCTCGAGTTTTGGGGTCGACGATAAAATGCAGACGCCTTATTCGCTATCTGCCACCGCCTCTGTGCAACGGGAGCTCCCCGGCGGGTTCACAATCGAAGCTGCGTACGTCGGTCGCTTTGGGCACCACTTGCTGCAGTCAATCGATACCGCTTCTCCGCTCGATCTTGTAGATCCGCAGTCGGGCATGGACTACTTCACCGCCGCTGCTCTGATGGGTAAAGCCATCGCCTCAGGAACCACTACAATTGCTTCTATTCCGTACTGGGAGAACGTCTGGGGAGCAGCGGCCGATCCTCCAAACGGCATCACGGCAACGCAGAATATGTTCAACAACCCCAGCCCCACCAGCCCATTCCTTGCTTCGTTTGTCGGCACTACTGTAACGCCGTTTTCAGTGCTTCTTGGTGGGGATCTGTATTGCTTTCCTGGCTACTTTCCGATCAACAACCCTTGCCCTACCCAGGGTAGGTACTTTTCACTGCAATACGGCTCTCTGTTTTCATGGTTTTCGAACGGAAACAGCAGTTACAACGCCGGCCAATTCTCCTTACGCCGAAAGATGTCCCACGGATTGCAGGTTGACGCAACGTATACCTACTCAAAATCCATCGATATGGGTTCTGACGCGGAACGCTCAGCCATCAATGCCTATAGCACGAACGGTTCAATCTTCAATGCTTTTCGACCGCGAGCCAATCGAGGGCTATCCGATTTCGACACAACGCACATCGTGAACGGCAATGCGATTTACGAACTCCCGTTTGGCAAGGGCAAAGCTTTTGGGGCGAACGCAGATCGATTCACGGATGCGGTTGTCGGCGGGTGGACGTTGGCGGGTCTTTGGAGATGGACGAGTGGACTGCCCTTTAGCGTTAACAGTCCTGGTTACCCTACCAGTTACATCTATCACAGCTATATGGTGCAAACGGGCCCCATAAAAACGAGCAAAAATATTCTCCAGGGACAACCCCAGGTGTTCGCCGATCCGAACGGACTCACGGCTGCTGCGGCTTTTACCTATCCTACGCCAAGTGCTGGAACTCCCTGGCGGCTTCCTTACGCGGGGGAAGTTGGGAACCGGAACAATTTTCGTGGGGATGGGTACTTCGGGATTGATACGGCCCTCGCAAAGACGTGGAAAGTCAAAGAAGGCCAGGATCTGAAATTCGCGTGGGAAGTCTTCAACGTAACGAACTCAGTGCGCTTCGATGTGAGATCGCTCTTAAATGTCGCCGGTGAAGCTGGATTCGGTAGTTATCAATCTCTTCTTACCGCGCCGCGGGTTCAGCAATTCTCTCTTCGTTATCAATTCTGAATGGAGAGAGGGATCCGCTCCTTGCCAAATCAGTGAGTGCCAAGATGGCATACCAGTTCGGTAATGGCGGCCCTGCCTAATCAAAGGAAGGTGTACATGAGATCAGTGCGCAGTCGGAAACAATCAAGGCTAGTCTCTTTCGCATTATTAGCTTTTATCTTTGTTGCGCCATTGCTGTCGCGTGCACAATCTGCCACTCAGCTCACTCCTGAGGAAAACAGGATACTCTCCAAATTAGACGCGGAACGTGCTGGCAAGGAAATCCAGCATCTGTCGACCGGAATCGTGGATAACGATTCTGGCGCCGGAGCTGGTTCGGCTATCGCAGGCACCGCGGATGAAAAAAAAATCGCCGATTTCGTAGAGCACGAAATGAAAAGTATCGGCCTCACTGTACGCGTCGAGCCGTTTCCGGTCAGACGCTACGAGTACGGGAAAGTTTCTCTGAAAGCAAACGGTACGTCCCTTCAGGCAATCGGAGGCGGTACTTGGGGAACGAAGGACGGGGTTCCATACGCTAGGGGGAGCGCAGAGAACGGACATTTGGTGCGCACCACGCTGGTTGATATCGGAAATGGTTCTGCAGCTGACTACACCAAGGCTGGCGATGTGCGCGGCAAGGCGGTCTTGGTCAGGGCTGGATTTGGTGGCGGGGCGGCGACTTTGGAGGCTGCGCACCGCGGCGCGGCGGCTGTAATTCGGTTTGACGACGGGGAGGGGCTAGAGGATGCGCTGGCAGGTGGGCCTGGTGGCATTAGCGAACTTCCGACTGTCCTGATTTCGAAGAAGAGCGGCTTGGAACTTGAGAAGCGAATCCAGAATGGTCCGGTGAATATTGAACTGGAGAGTCGCATCGACAGCTCTGACGGAACTTCCTACAACGTCATTGGCACGTTGAAAGGCACCGAGTTTCCAGATGAGTGGGTCATGGTCTCGGCCCACTATGACCGTTGGTGGCATTCGGCGAACGACAACGAGGCTGGTGTGGCTAGCATGCTGGAAATCGCACGCGCACTGTCGGGCAGCTTTCAACCAAAGCGCAGTGTCATGTTCCTTGCTCCCGGTGCAGAAGAGGAAGGATTGGAGGATTCCGAGCGCAGCTGGCTGGCCGGTTCGTGGGCCTTTGTTCAGGCGCATCCGGAGGTGATGCGGAGGCTGGCTTACGATCGAAATTTTGATCTCTCCGGGTGGACGGCGACCAAAGGCAGGATGCTGACCAGCCCTGAGATCGCCGAGGCACAGAAGGCAGTGATTACCGATCTCGGCCTGAGTGACCGAATCACCGTCATTCCAGGGCAAGACATCGGTACTGACGCATGGAATTTTGGTGCCGTCGGCGGCGGGGGCACAAGCTTGCTGGTCTGGAATTCTCGAATGCTGGAGCGGGACTGGAACTGGGATCCCAAGGTCGAACCAGACCCGTTTTGGAAGTACAGTCACACACAATTCGATCTCTATCGTCCCGAGTATTACCAGAATCTTCTCACCGAGCTCAGGGTCAGCACTTTGTCCGTGCTCAGGATGTCTGAGGTCCAGAACGTTCCCATCCGTCTCACTGAAGTCGCGTCTTGGGCGGAGGCGGCCCTCAATGCCGATGGAACGAATGTGACTGGTGTGTCCTTGGAGCATGCTCGAAACGCAGTAACCGAGTTCCGTTCCGAAGCGGCAAAAGTGGAATCCCTTCAGAAGAGTGCAACCTCTGCAGCGCAAGCCCGGGTGATCAACAATGTGCTGCTGAACACTCGCAAGAACCTTATGCCCTGGCTCTATTCAGATGTGGCAGGCAGCTTCCGGACAACCAGGTGCGCAAACACTTTGGCAGCCATTGAACAAGCCCGCATTGCCACGGAGAAAGCTGATCGAGCCCGCGCAATTAAAGCATTAGAAGACATAGAGGAATTGAGGGCATTTGCTGAGTTATCACCGGAAGTCGAGCAACAAGAGAGGCTGTCTTCCGAAGCCAGCAATGACTGGGGCTTGGTGTACAAGCAATTGGCCCAGCCACCTTCGTCTGGGCTGGTCGCAGTATTTCGGGATCTCGAGCAGGGCGCAGACCTGAGTGCAAGGGTAGAGAGTCTGAAAGCGCTTGAGATGCAGGCGAAAGCAGATCTATCGCATTCGCTGTGGATTGTTGCTGGACGGCTTCGTGAGGCCACCGAGGCGTTGCGATCAGCGCGGCTCGACTAGGTCAACCCATATCCGAAGGAACCAGCAGCGCGGCCCTTCAGGGCATTCACAACCGAAAGAAAAAAATGATACGAGCGAAATCAAATGCAACTCGCGGGCGGCAGAGGTTGGGCTGCGCATTTTTTGTCGTCATCGTGCTCACGGCGGCTTCATTGATGGGGCAATCTGGCGAGCGGCTCACACCAGCGGAAAAGAAAATACTGTCGAGCTTAGACGCGGAGCGCGCCGCAAAAGAAATCCAGCATCTGTCGACGGGAATCGTGGATAACGATTCTGGAGCCGGAGCAGGTTCGGCAACCGGGGGCGGTGCGGATGAGAAAAAGATCGCCGATTTCGTAGAGCAGGAAATGAAAGGTATCGGCCTGGCTGTGAACGTCGAGCCGTTTCCCGTCAGGCATTATGAGTGGGGGAAAGTCTCCCTTAGGACAAATGGTAAGTCTCTCGAGGCAATCGGGGGTGGCACATGGGGAACGAAAGACGGAGTTCCGTACGCAAGAGGAGACGCGGAGAGTGGACATTTGTTGCGGACCACCCTTGTCGATGTCGGAAATGGTTACGCAGCGGACTACGCTAAGGCTGGCGACGTGCATGGCAAGGCCGTCTTGGTCAGGGCTGGATATGCCGGCGAGCCGATGACTTTGGAGGCTGTACACCGAGGCGCGGCGGCTCTTCTTCATTTCAACGACGGGGACGCGCTAGAGGATGCGCTGCAAGGTGGGCCTGATCATGCGGACGAACTTCCGACTGTCCTCATTTCCAAAAAAAGTGGCTTGGAACTTGTAAAGCAGATCCAGAACGGTCCGGTGAATATTGAACTAGAGAGTCGCATCGATGTCAGCGATGGCACGTCTCACAATGTCATTGGCGTGATGAAAGGCACGGAGTTTCCTGATGAGTGGGTCATGGTTTCCGCTCACTATGACCGTTGGTGGCACTCGGCGCAGGACAATGCATCTGGCGTGGCGACGATGCTCGAAATGGCACGTGCGCTGGCCGGCCGCTACCAGCCAAAACGCAGCCTCATGTTTCTTGCCGATGGTTCCGAAGAGAGCGGAATGAAAGATGGTGCATGGGCCCTCATCCAGGCGCACCCGGAAGTGATGCGCCGGCTGGTTTACGACTGCAATATGGATCAGGCCGGTTGGACGGCGACGCAAGGCAGGGTGCTGACCAGTCCCGAAATCGCTGGGGCGCAAAAGCAAGTCATCGCCGATCTGGGACTGAGTGACCGAATTACAGTCACCCTCGGGCAAGACGCTGGCACGGATGCGTGGAATTTCGGCGCTGTCGGCGGAGGGAGCACGAGTCTTGTGGTCTGGCAGTCCCGGCAGCTGGCATACGATTGGAACTGGGACCCTAAGATCGAACCCAATCCATTCTTCGAATACGATCACACCCAATTCGATCTCTATCATCCGGAAGATTATAAGAACCTCCTCACCGAGGCCGAGGTCAACACATTGTCCATGTTTTGGATGGACGAACCTTTGAACGTCCCCATCCGTCTCGCCGGTGTCGTATCGTGGGCGAACAAAATTCTTGATTCGGATGCAGCCAAGGTGCCTGATGTGTCCTTCAATGACGTTCGAGCTGCCTTAAGCGACTTCCGTTCTGCGGCTGACGACGTGGAGTCCCTACAGAAAACTGCAACCTCCGCGGCGCAAGCCAGGGTGATTAACGCTCTGCTGATGAACACACGCAATAGCCTGATGCCTTGGCTCTATTCGTATGTGGAGGGAAGCTTTCGGATAACCCGGTACGCGAATACGTTGGCCGCCATCGAGCAAGCCCGCGTGGCTGCGGAAAAAGGCGATCGGCCGGGCGCAATCAAGTCACTAGAAAGCATTGAGGAGTTGGAGGGATACTCCCAGTTCTCACCGGACGTTCAGCAGGAGGAACGATTGTCTGCCGAGGCCGACAATGGCTGGGGCCGGGTGTACCAGCACTTCCCCCAGCCACCTAGGCGCGAACTGGTCGCGGCATTCCGCGATCTTAGTAATGGCGGGGACGTGAGTGCGGCGGCACAGAGCTTGAAAGGCCTTGAGGCGCAGGCGCAAGAGGATCTATCGCATTCTTTCTGGATTGTTGCCGGCCGGCTGCATGAGGCTACCGAAACTTTGCGAAGCGCACGGCTTGAGTAGGCAAAGCATGCAGATCAGACCGGACCAAGCTGGGGACAATGAGCAGTCGGGAGTAAGGCGCTCCGTCAGACCCGTTCACGTCGCATCGCTCGCATCGCGCTTCGACTACCGCGATGACGGAGTGATTTATGCACAGTCATTGCAGCCTCTAGGCGAATACGAATTACGGCTGACCGACCGTTTGGAGTTTTGGTCTCGTGCGAAGCCAGACCGAGTTTTTCTCGCTCAGCGCAAGCAAGAAGGCGATTGGCGAACCATCACCTACTCTGAATTTCTGAACCGAGTACGAAAATTGGCGGCTGGTCTTCTCCGTCGCGGCCTCTCCAAAGAGAGACCCCTGATGATCCTTTCCGGGAATTCCATCGAGCATGCATTGCTCGCGCTGGCTGCAACGTACGTTGGAATACCTTATGCGCCCGTCTCGCCTGCTTATTCTCTGGCCGTGAACGAGTTTCGTGCATTGACTCACGTCCGAGACAATTTTCGCCCAGGTGTCGTATTTGTGGATGATGGGAAACGATTCGAACGTGCGCTCAAGGCTATTGTTCGAGGCGACGAAGAGGTTGTGTTTCAGTCGTCCGCGCCTGACGGGCTACCTTGTATTTCTCTAAGCGACTTAGAGACCTCGGCGAACTTCGCGAGGGTGGAGCGAGCAAATGGTCAGGTCGGCCCTGACACTGTTGCAAAAGTATTGTACACATCCGGTTCAACCGGCTTGCCGAAGGGTGTCATCACTACGCACCGCATGCTTTGTGCGAACCAGAAGATGATCTCGCACGCTTTGCCATGCTTGGCCGAAACCCCGCCGGTATTGTGTGACTGGTTGCCATGGCATCACACTTTTGGCGGCAGCCATAATTTTGGCATTGTGCTCCACCATGGCGGCACACTTTTCATCGATTCTGGAAAGCCAATGCCTGAATTGTTTGGCGAGACGGTGCGAAATCTACGTGATGTTGTTCCCACCGCATATTTCAATGTCCCTCGAGGCTATGAACTTCTGGTTCGACATCTGCGTAGCGACGCCGAACTACGCACAAAATTCTTTAGCCAGCTGCAATTACTTTTTTTCGCCGCAGCAGGTCTAGGGCAGCGAGTATGGGACGAGCTTCAAGATCTTGCTTGCCAGACCTGTGGCGAGGAAATCCTGATGGTCACTGCATTGGGCGCAACCGAAACCGCTCCAGGCGCGCTTTATACCGGCGCGAATGGTGCTGCGTCAGGGCATGTTGGCCTGCCGGCCCCTGGGGTCGAACTCAAACTCGTCCCCACAGGAGAAAGCCTGGAACTTCGTTTGCGTGGCCCCTCGATCACGCCAGGTTATTGGCGCCGCCCTGAACTGCAGGAAGTGGCGTTCGATGAGGAAGGCTACTATCGGTCAGGAGACGCAATCCGATTTCTTGATCCGGAACGACCACAGGAAGGATTTCTGTTTGACGGTCGGTTGGATGAAGACTTCAAGATGGCGACGGGGACTTGGGTAAGAGTAGGTCCATTGCGGATGCACATCCTTGCCCATTTCGGGGACATTCTTCAGGATGTCGTCATTGCGGCTCCCGATCGCGACTATCTTGCCGCACTTCTTTTCCCGGCGTTGGGCGCCTGTCGCCAACTTTGCCGAGACTTACCGGCCGATGCAGCCCCCGGGGAAGTTTTTTTCCACCCGGAGGTTCTCAGGATATTTCAGGAGCGACTTAACTCACTCGCCGCGCTCAGTACGGGCCAGTCGACATGCATTATGCGAGCGACGTTCGCCGACACACCTCCTTCCATCGAGAAAATGGAGATCACCGACAAAGGATCGATCAACCAACGAATGATCTTGAAGAACCGAGCGGAGCAGATGGAAGAGTTGTTTCGTGAACCCGCGTCTCCGTGGGTGTTTGTCGTCAATCGAGAATTGGTATGCCACGACCGCTGCTAGAAACGCTCAGTGGACAGGGAGGACGACAAGGCAGCGCGGGCTCGCCGCTCATAGCAAGGCCATGAACTGCGACGAGTGGTTATGGTCTTCAAGAACTAAACTGCATACAGCGTATGGTCATAGCCCAATCCAAGATCGGGGAGTTTGCTGAAACTGCCTACCGCGCTCGCACACCTACGTCTTGCCAGCTTTTTGAAGCTGCGAAAACAGTTCTACCGGGGGGCGATACGCGTTCGGTGTTGTACTTTCACCCTTATCCAACCTTTGTGGAGCGCGGCAACGGTTGCCGAGTCTGGGACGTAGATGGCAACGAGTACATCGACTTTCTGAACAACTACACCTCCTTAGTTCATGGTCATGCACACCCGGCGATCGTAGAGGCAGTGTGTAATCAGGTGAAGCAAGGCACCGCTTTCGCTTCGCCTACGGAATCGCAGATTGAGCTTGCAAAGCGGCTTCAGTCACGAATGCCATCACTCGAACAAGTCAGATTCTGCAACTCCGGTTCCGAAGCAACTTTAATGGCGATTCGCGCAGCGAAGGCTTTTACCGGACGCAATAAGGTTCTGAAGCTTGAGGGCGGATATCACGGGCTTCACGATGCAGCGGTTGTAAATACAGCCAGTACGGGCCGGATTTCTAGAGAAACATCGCCAGATGAGCAACAGGGCGTATTTCGGGGGATCGTGACCGACGTCGTATCGATCCCTGCGAACGACCTCGAATTGGCGACCAAGGTATTTGAGAGATATCAGGATGACTTAGCGGCTGTAATTGTTGAGCCGGTTATGGGAGCTGCTGGAGTGATTCCGCTCGAGCTGGCCTTTCTCAATCAACTCGCCGAAGGCAGCCGCTCCACTCGTACGGTACTGATTTTCGATGAGGTCATCACGATGCGTCTGGCCTATGGTGGTGCGCAGCAGATCCATGGTCTGCGGCCCGATTTGACTACCCTGGGTAAACTCATCGGAGGTGGACTTGCCGTCGGCGCTTTTGGCGGACGCTCAGAGATCATGGCCTTGTTCGATCCGGCATCCGCTCGACTCCATCATTCAGGAACCTTCAACGGAAACCCAGCCACCCTTGCCGCCGGAATTGCTGCTCTCGACTTATTGACGGAAGAAGCGATAGCGCACATCAATCAACTTGGCGAACGCCTGCGAAGGAGGCTGCGTAAATGCATTGAAACAGCGGGAATCGATGCCCAATTGACGGGGATTGGTTCACTTATTGGGATTCATTTCACAAAAGGTCCAATTAGGAATTACCGCGATGCACTGGAGGCACCAAGAAGCCTTCTATCCGTTCTTCACCTGTTGCTCTTGAATCGCGGAATCATGACTGCACCTCGCGGGTTGTTCTGTACTTCCACAGTGATGGGTGAATCAGAAATCGAGCACTTCGGGGATGCGTTTGAGGATTCGATCACTCCCATCCAGCAAGAAGCTCAAGGTTGACGACCACGGGGGAAGAAGGCCCTTCGACCGTAAAGTTGCACGATTCGCCAGCGCTAAGTCTGAAGAACAAACTATGAGCAATTCCTACGATCGTTACCTAGGGATGCATCGCGACATCACCCGCCGTGACTTCATGAACGGCGCCGCGATGGCGATTGGCGCCGCATGGCTACCTCCCTTTTCGATGGGGGATTCTCCGGGAGGGAAGGAACCGCAAAATGAAACCGGATACTATCCGCCGACAAGAACTGGAATGCGCGGTAGTCATCCAGACTCGTTCGAGGTTGCGCACAGTTTACGAAACGGGACTTTTTGGGATACGGCTGGCGAGCCAATTGATACCGGTGAATCGTACGATCTGGTGGTTGTGGGAGCAGGGATTAGCGGTCTGAGCGCGGCATATTTTTTTCGTGAGCAAACAGGAAAGTCTGGTCGAGCGCTGATTCTTGAGAATCACGATGATTTCGGAGGACACGCTAAGCGGAACGAGTTTCATTTGGGTGGCAAGCTTCACCTCCTTAACGGCGGCACTCTCTCGATTGACAGCCCCACGCCATACAGCACCGTTGCCGACGGACTGCTGAAAAAACTCGGGGTCGATCCTTCCGAATTTGAAAAGAAGTATGCGGACAACAAGGTTTATTGCTCTCTCGAGCTCCGTTCCGCGGTGTTCTTTGACAAAGAAACGTTTAGAGAAGATCGTTCGGCGACAGCTCCGGGAAGGGGCTGGAGGGGAGAGTTCGATCAGCCATCAGATGCTCAGAATGCATGGAAGGAGTTTCTAGCGAAGACACCTCTGTCTCTCCAAGTCCAGCGAGATATTTTGCGGATTGAAACCGGCAAGATCGATTTCATGCCGGGACTTCCGTCGGCCGAAAAGAAGGCGCGGCTCTCGATGATGAGTTATCGCGACTTCCTTATTAATGTGGTGAAAGCCGACCCTGGAGTCATTCCTTTTTATCAGCGTGAAACGGAAGGAGAGTGGGGGGTGGGGATCGATGCCGAGCCAGCTCTCGACTGCTGGGGAATAGGTTTGTCGGGATTTGACGGAATGGGTCTTGAGCCGGGTGCGGCGCCGCACATGAGCTATTCCGCGGCCGGATATGCCAACGGCGGCTCCTATGATTTTCACTTTCCTGACGGCAACGCTTCGATCGCTCGATTACTTGTCCGCGAACTGATCCCCGACGCTGTCGACGGCCACACCGCTGAGGACATTGTGATCGCTCAGGTCGACTACAACCGTTTGGATCGGCAAGCCGCTTCGGTACGGCTCCGCCTGAACAGCACGGTTGTTCGCGTTCAAAACATCGATCCGCCCAATTCTGCAAAAGAGGTGCTAGTCTTTTACGCCTCAGGCGGTAAGGTTTTCAGGGTTCGCGCGAAGGGATGTGTGCTGGCCTGCTGGAATATGGTGATTCCTTATCTTTGCCCTGATCTGCCCGATGTCCAGAAAGAAGCTTTGCACTACTTGGTGAAAGTTCCGCTGGTATATACGAGTGTCGCGATCAAGAAGTGGACTGCTTTTCAGAAACTCGGAATTCAGCACGTATCCGCACCCGGCTCCTACTGGTCTGATGTCAGCCTCAACTGGGCGATGAAGATGGGAGCGTATCAGTCTCCGACCAACCCCGAGGATCCTATCCTGCTCCATTTGAGCCGCACTCCTTGCAAGCCGGGGCTACCTGCGCGCGAGCAGCACAAGATCGGCAGGTACGAGTTGCTCACAACTCCCTTCGAAGTCTTTGAGCGGAATATCCGTGACCAACTTGCTCGCATCCTCAAAGACGGGGGCTTCGACCCGGCTCGCGATATCGAAGCGATCACCGTGAATCGTTGGCCACACGGATACGGGTACGAGTACAACCCTCTGTTCGACCCCGATTGGCCGGAAGACCAACGCCCGAATGTGATCGGACGTAAGCGATTCGGAAGAATAACGATCGCGAATACCGATTCAGCGGCCACGGCCTACACCGACACGGCCATCGATCAGGCATATCGGGCTGTAAACGAGTTGAACGAAACCTGATCACTTGTCGAACGAGTCGTAGGCCTCTAGGAAACGACAAACATGACCGATCGAAGCATCGCTGCTCTGTGCTGTGCATTTCTCGTTGTTGCAAATGCATTTGTGCTTACCTTTCTTTCGCCGCTCGCATTCGCGGCGGCGGGCGATGCCGATTCTGATCCACGACTGGTCGATGGGGCCGCAGACATCGTTTTGCTGGATGGCAAACTGATAACGATGGCAGCGGATAATTCCATCGCGCAGGCGGTCGCATTGAAGCATGCCCGTATCGTCGCGGTGGGCGACGACGCTGCGATCCGAAAGCTCATTGGACCGAAAACTGACGTAATTGATCTTCATGGCAAAGCTGTTCTTCCGGGCTTGATCGATTCGCACACTCACATTGAGGGCATCGCAGACTACCACAGGATGCTCGACCTGCACATTCCACCTCTAAAAGATGTGGACGAAATGCTCAGGAAAATTAAGGAGCGTGCCGCAAACACTCCAAAAGGAGAATGGATTGTGGGGGCTGGCGGCTGGGGACAACCCATGCCGACCCGAGTGCAGCTAGACTTGGTTACACGTGATCATCCTGTGCTGGTTCGAGAAAGTGCGCACGAGATTATCGTGAATACGAAGGCACTTGAGCTAGCTCACATTGATAAGAACACTCCCGACCCTGTGGGTTCGAAAATCTGGAGGGACCCACAGACAGGAGAGCCAACAGGGCGGTTGAGTGAACTGTTCGGCCGTATGCTCGCCCTGATACCCAAGCCGACCTATCAGGTGCGCGAGCAGAGTGTGAAGGAAGTTCTCGAAGGATTCGCAAGCAACGGCGTCACCACGATATACGACTTCCCGAGCCCTGATGGTCTTCGCATGTATCAGGACTTGCTCGCAAAAGGCGAACTACCGGTGAGGTTGCGCTGCCAGCTGATTCTGAATATTGCTGGTGATCGCGATCCGGGTTTTACCTTCGATGAGAAATTCTTGCGATACGGCATCCATACTGGGTTTGGAAACGATTGGCTGAAAATTGGAGGCGTAAAACTCTTTCTGGATGGAGAGAGCGAGACCGGTCTCCGATATGATCCGCCGGGACAGAAGGAAAAATGGGTGGGCGTGCCGAAAATGGATCAGGAGACGCTCAACCGCGTCGTGGTCGAGGCGCAAACGAATGGATTCCAGGTTTGGATTCATGCGCTCGGAAACAGGGCCCAGGACATGGCGCTCGATGCCTATGAACTCGCACAGCGCGAATACCCGCACGCCGATGCCCGCAATCGAATCGAACATGCCGGGAACCAGGAAGCGGGAGCGACAAGCCAGGAACAACTCGACCGCATGAAGCGTCTTGGCGTTATTCCCGTACCGACAGGAGCCTGGATTTATCTTGGCCGTGCATACAAGGGAACCCAGGCAGAAGTACCTTTCATCTATCGCACATTGCTCAATCAGGGATTCCAGCCGCCGGGAAACTCAGATTCGCTCGGGTCCATGCCGGAATCGATGAATCCGTTTTTTTCGATGTGGGCGATGGTGACACGAAAAACGCGATCGGGAGAGTTGCTGGCGCCGGAGCAGGCGATAACCGCAGCCGAAGCGATCCGTGTCTACACGATGTTCGGGGCCCACTCAGGATTCGAGGAAACGAAGAAAGGATCCATTGAAGTGAGCAAGCTGGCAGATCTGATCGTTGTGTCCGATGATCCGTTGACAGTGCCGTCTGACAAGCTCAAGGACATCAAAGTTGTAATCACAATCATCGACGGCAAAATCGTGAATTCGGTTGACAACAATTAGGGAGCATCTGCCTCGTCTGCAGCTTCAATTCCTGAATGCTGGTGCACCGACGCTTAGGCGAACATCGGCGCTGGTCACAGAATGGTCACAATAAATCGGCCACTCTGTCTAGTTAAGTTGTTGATTGATAAGACAGTTAGGCTTAGAGAGCGCAGCCCTGAAAAGGCTGGCGTCGGCGGTTCTAATCAGCTGGTGTGTGGCCGCTACCGACTCTCGCGTCGTAAGCAGATCATCGCGGAGCATTTCGAAGCCACACCCTGCGAGGAAGATTGGATTCCGCGCTACAACATAGCTCCGACACAGCCGGTTCCTGTCATCCGCCAGAATCCGAAGGAACCAAGGCGCGTGCTGTCGCTGATGCGCTGGGGACTAATTCCATCCTGGGCGAAGGACATCTCCGGCTCCGCTAACATGATTAACGCTCGCTCGGAAACAGCCGCCACGAAGCTTGCGTTTCGCGAGCCGATGAAGTCGCGCCGCTGTCTGGTTCCGGCAGACGCTTTTTATGAATGGCGGCGAAATGGAACAGCGAAGCAACCATTCTGTTTCGAGGTTAACGATGGTGAGCTGTTCGCTTTCGCGGGATTGTGGGATGGCTGGAAAGATCCTGGTGGACAGTGGCTCAAGTCGTGCTCGATCCTCACAACGACACCGAATGCTGTCATTTCCCAGGTTCACGACCGAATGCCGGTGATTCTGAGTAAGCACGACTACGATGTGTGGCTAGATCCTGGCATGACAAATGTAGATGCAATGTCCGAGTTGCTGAAGCCGTTCGATGCCAGCTTGATGCGCTCGTATCCCGTCAGCAGCCGGGTCAACCAGGTTCAGAATGATGATGAGGAGTGCGCGAGGCCGGTGGAAGTGTCCGGGCCTCCGCAAGGCTCCTTATTCGTATAGGTTCAGGCAGGGGCGTCATGGACATCGCATACCTAGCAATCACAATAGTGCTCGCATCGATTGTTCTATTCTCGGGTATCGGAAAACTCCGCAACGATCCTCGCATCGTGAAAGTTATCCACGAGGTAGTAGGTGTTCCGATGAAGTACTTTCCTCTTCTGGCAGCCTGTGAGTTTGCTGGAGCTGTCGGGCTGGTTCTTGGCATTTGGTGGCCGCTACTGGGCGCTGCTGCGGCTATCGGCCTGGTCGTCTACTTCGTCGGTGCAGTTGTGTCACATCTGCGTGTAGACGATGCGCAAGGAATCGGACCTGCAGCGTTTCTCTTGACGGTATCGGCGGGAGCACTTGTGTTGCGCATCCTGACAAACAGGACGATCCCATAGGCGGCGAACCACCGAGCCTATAGAGCGAATCTCATTTGTCGGCCTCACGCCTTTGGCTCTTTATTGGTCATGACACTCAAACGTCTACGAATAGTGAATCCGCGCCTCGCCTGGCGCATACAGACATCATGTGGTGGTAAGGGGGTGAGCCGTAGGAGTGCCCTCGGGAATTGTGTAAAGTAGTGTTCGTTGCGTTCTGCAATTCTCCCCGCTAATCGCTCGCGATTCCTGCGCTGATTGCCCGCAGCTGTTCGCGCGTTCCCCTAGTCGCTTGTCGTTTGCCTGCTGTGTTGGTGCGCAGTGGTTCCTTGCCGGCTTGCAGCCGATTCTTTCATCCCGCTCCAAACGCAAGAACGTCACTTTAGCGTAAAGAGACCACGGCTGTGTCGCCATTGATCGGGAACGAACTGAAGATCAACGCTGGAGTCGGGCGACCGGTCCGGGAAGCCGACTTCCGCATGGCGTCGCGAATTATGTCCTGACCTGTAAGCTGAGAATAATCTTTCACTCTTCCATAATTTGGATTGTGAGTCCGAACTCGTTAGTAAACACTAGGCGACTAGGCAGAAGTTATTTCCCAGAAGGCCAGATTCCATGGATTGCATGACTAAAACTCATTGCAGTTAAGGCTTGTTTGTAGGACGCAAATACATCGAGTAGTCATGTGAGGTGGTCACGCTGGTTTCGTGATCGGATTCATAACCGGGCTTACGGAAAAGGATGTCGACGCTGGCGGGTCTCGGCGGCGGAATGAAGACAGCGTAGCGTCCGTTACCGTCGGTGTCACCACTAAAATGGCGGCTGTCGGGCGTGATAATCTCCACAGTTACCTCTTTGAGCGGCGCCTCGTTAGCCGTGGAACGCACGATGCCTGCCAGCACCCAAGGGCGCTGCGACCAACGGTACGCACTGTAGGCCGCGCAAATCAGGAGCAGAACGAGAGTGGCTTGAATTGCCCTTTGCCAACGGAGCTTCCGGCCTAACCTGGGCTGCAAATGCTCAAATACCTTTGATGCTTCCTGTTCATGGATGCCCTGGATCTCAACGAGTTTGGGCAACTCTGTGCCGTCCAGGAGCCACGGCAGCACGCGCTTTTTCAGACCCTCGGCCCGAAAGAGTTCGTAGCGCACATATTCCGAGTCGGACGCCTCCTTGGACCAGCAAAGTATGAGCACCCGGCTGGAGGCGACTGAACGGCTTAAGCGTTCCTTCCACTTATCTGCGACGAAGATCTCAGCCTGGTCAAAAAATACGCGGTAACCCTTTTTCCGCAGCAACTCAACAAGCGGCTCCACACGCACACTATTAGTGCGGGCGTAACTGATGAAGATGTCGTAGCGCGGCACTAGTGCGAATCTCTTTTCAAGGTCAGGGCAAGGCTGTCAATTGCTTTGCTCCATGCATCGGAATCTCGCTGCTCGAGCGCGGAGAATAGAGCGACCCACGTAGCGCGGCCTTTGGCGAAGTCGGGCGAATGGGCAAAGAAATAGCGGTCTCCGGCGCTGCCCCAGTGAACGCTGGCGATGGAGTCTTTGTCGGTCCTTAGGAGTTCGAGACTTCGAATCGCCTCAGAATACTTCCTTCCTCCCCATAAACAAGCCAAATTGAGCGTGCGCATAATCGCTTTTTCACTTCTATCCAGCCCCTTTTTGGAAAGAAAATCCTGTTGATCCAGACACACAGAGTATCTCTCACCTGTCAACTCAGCCTCCATCGCGTTCAGGCGCAAATCAATCGATTCTGGATTCGCAGTGAGCACATCCTCAGCGGTTTGCCGGGCGAGGGAAAAAGCAAATACCCGGTCGTGGTACACCGCTAACAGTTCGTTACTTATCTCGATCCATGCATCGAGTTGATCTTTCTTCGTGTAGAACTCCAGCGCATGCTTGTAAGCCTCGACTGCCTTTCCGAACAAATCCCTCGCTTCGGCCCCGGAACTTTGTTCACCCTGGTCGAGATAAGCTTTGCCAACGTTCACCTGGGTCCTGGCCCAGTCCTGCGGCAGATCGGCCTTGGTTCTGACCTCTAGCGCATACTGGAAGGCTTCCACCGCTTTGTTGAACAAGTCCTTCGCTTGGGCCCCAGAACTGAGTTTACCCTGGTCAAGATAAGCGTTGCCAACGTTCACTTGGGTTCTGGCCCAGTCCTGCGGCATATCGGCTCTTGTGTAGACCTCGAGCGCATGCTGGTAGGCTTCGACAGCTTTGACCAACAAGTCCCGCGCTTCGGCCCCTGAACTGCCTTCGCCTTGGCGGACGAATGCATTGCCAAGGTTCATCTGCGCCATGGCCCAGTCCTGGGGCAGCTCGACTTTGGTGTAGACCTCCAGTGCATGCTGGTGGGCCTCGACAGCTTTGGCCAACAAGTCCCGCACTTCGGTCCCGGAACTGTATTCACTCTGGTTGCGATACGCAATGCCCAGATTCATCTGCGCCATGGCCCAGCCCTGCGGCAGCTCGGTCTTTGTGTAGATCTCCAGTGCATGCTGGTAGGCTTGGCCAGCTTTGGCGAACAAGCCCCGCGCTTCGGCTACGGAACTGTGTTCACCTTGGCTGAGATACGCATTGCCCATGTTCAACTGCAGCTTGGCCCAGTCCTGCGGCAAGTCGGCCTTGGTCCTGACCTCCAGCGCATGCTGGTAGGCTTCGACCGCTTTGGAAAATGAATCCCTCGCTTCGACGCCGAAACTACGTTCGCCCCGCGCGAAATACGCAGCGCCAAGGCCCATGTGCGTCATGGCCCATTGCTGCGGCAGGTCAGCCTTGGTGTAGATCTCGAGTGCATGCTGGTATTCCTCGACCGCTTTGGCGAACAATTCCCTCGCTTCGACGCCGGAACTGCGTTCGCCCTGGCGGAAATACATACCGCCAAGGTTCATGTGCGTCTGCGCCCATTCCTGCGGCAGATCGGTTTTGGTCCTCACCTCGAGCGCATGCTGGTCGGCGTCGACCGCTTTGGCAAGAAAGTCCTTCGATTCTGCCCCGGAACCGCGTTCCCCCTGTCGAACGTACGCATTGCCCAGGTTCATCTGTGTCATGGCCCATTCCTGCGGCAGGTTGGTTTTGCTGTAGACCTCGAGCGCATTCTGGTAGGCTCCAACCGCTTTGGCCAACAAGTCCCGCGCTTCGACGCCGGAACTACGTTCGCCCTGGGTGAGATACGCGCTGCCGAGGTTCATCTGCGTCAGCGCCCAGTCCTGTGGCAGATCATCTTTGGTTTGGACCTCGAGCGCATGCTGGTAGGCTTCGACAGCTTTGGCCAACAAGTCTCGCGTTTCGACCCCGGAACTGCCTTCGCCTTGATGGAGGTACGCATTGCCAAGGTTCATCTGCGTCATGGCCCACTCCTGCGGCAGGTCGTCTTTGGTCCTGACCTCCAGCGCATGTTGGAAGGCTTCCACCGCTTTGGCGAATGCGTCCCGCGCTTCGGACCCGGAACTCCGTTCGCCCTGGTTGAGATACGCGTTACCGAGGTTCATCTCCGCCATTGCCCATTCCAGTGGCAGATTGTTTTTGCTGTAGACTTCGAGCGCATGATGGTTGGCTTCGACAGCTTTGGCCAACAAGTCCCGCATTTCGCCTCCAGAACTGCCCTCGCACTGGGCGGAATACGCATTGCCCAGGTTCACCTGCGCCCTGGCCCAGTGCTGCGGCAGATCGGCTTTGGTGTAGACCTCCAGCGCATGCTGGTAGGCTTCGACTGCCTTGGCTAACAAGCCCTTCGCTTCGGCGCCGGAACTACGTTCGCCCTCGTTGCGATACGCACTACCCAGGTTTATCAGAAACGTTGCCCAGATCATCCGTTCTGCGGGTAGCTTCACTTGCGCAAGCAAAGTCTGCCAGTTGGTGATCGCATCTGCGAGCAGCCCGTGCGCCTTTCCTGATTCGGAAATTCCGCCTTCATCCTGCTTTGCGATGGAAACCTCATTTACCGCATCCATCCAGATGATGCGGAGACCTTCGTCCTCGGGATACCTTTTGTATTCCTTGTCAACGCGCTTGCTTACCTTTTCCAGAGCGGCCGTGGCTAGATCATAGTGCAGCTTGCCTCGCTGCCCCTTGGCCTCATCTTGCGCAAGTTCCAATTCTCGGCGCAGCTTCGGCCGACGCGTTTCGAGATAGGTCTCCTTCTCGGTGTCCAAGTCCATTTCACTCTCAGCCTCACCTTGCTGCGCCAGGCGAATCGTTTCGTCATAGTCGTCCCTGGCTAGGGCGGCCAGCACGCGCTGCTGCAGTGTGCTTCTCTCGTGCTGCTCTCGCACTTGGTCCGCCCAGGCACTGACCTTCTCCTTCACCTCTTGAGGAGAAAAGCCGTACTGTTGCGCCCAGTCCACCTGGGCCGCTTCCAGCTCCTTTGTTGCGCGGTTGGCAAAAGCCAGCTTGCCCTTAAGAAGCGTGGTTTGTGTTCGCAAGCTTTGATTGGTCTGCGTGTACTTGAAGAGCAAAGCCTCGATCTGGGCTGGGCCTAAAAGTGCGGGAGAACCCTTGGGCAACAACTTCAAGGTTAGTTGAGTGGGCAGGGCCTCGATAATCCCCCCACTCGGTTCGTAGACGACCAATCCCTGGGCATCTCCGGGAAATAAGGAGATCAACAGCTTCGTGCCCCGCGCAGAGGCGGTGTCGACCTCAAGCGAAACCATTCCTTTTTCGTTTGTCATTCGAACGCTCTGCGAGATTACACCTAGGCCACTGATCGTGCTAAGTTGCAAGCGGACATGGTTCACCGGCCGCGCGATGTTTAGGTGCACGTCGACAACGGTGACGGGCAAGACGCGCCACTGTTGGCCAATCGTAGGTACACAGCCAAACCACAGGACGATCGGGAGAAATTGTAGGTTCGGGCGCATGCCGTTCTCACAGAGCAGTTCGTTGATCTTCGATTCACATTTTCTTTTGACTGCCTGCCCGGGCTCGAATCCGACCAGCCGGCGGGACTGTTGGGGAGTGAGGAGTAGTGTAGCAAGGCCGCCACGAACGAGCAGCGGAATCTGGAGGTCGCCCTTCTCCTACAAAAGTATTGGTCGATACGGGCGGAACACCCTTTGGCCGGCCCCCGCACCCAACGGATTGCACGCTCGACCGGCATCAAGGCCGCAGGGCCGGCTTGGCTTCGTCCTCCGGCATTGCGACCGGCAGCCTGGTGCACGTCCTGGCGGCAACGCTTGGACTCTCTGCTCTATTGGTCTCTTCGGCGACGGCCTACGCTCTTGTTAAGTACGCAGGCGCGGCGTATTTGATTTGCTTGGGAATCAAGAAATTTCGCGAGCGCCCTACTTCGGAGGAGGGGATCAAGCATGTCCAGCCTTTGCCCTTGCGCCGCATCTATGCCCAAGGCGTTCTTGTGAACGTTCTGAATCCGAAAACCGCGATCTTCTTTTTTGCTTTCCTGCCGCAGTTCGTGAGCCCAGCACGCGGGCACATAACATTGCAATTTCTGGTTCTGGGTATGCTCTTCGCGGTCATGGGATTTGTAAGCGACGGCGCATGGGCCTTAATGGCGGGCTCTGCGGCCGGATGGCTGCGACACAATCCAATCTTCGCACGTAATCAACATTACGTCTCTGGAACGGTCTACATGGGCTTGGGGCTGGCTACGGCAGTGAGTGGATCGCGGCACAAATGACCGGTGATGACCGTATAGGGATTCGGTTCGATTCGATTGTCCTCTAGCCTAGCTGTCCAATGAGGCTGCCTAACCACTACTTACGAGGTCTTTCGAGTGCGCCGCGTCTTGTAAGTTGTCGGCAATATGGCCGATACTGGGCAGGATCAGGCAGCGTGGAAAGCCATCGGTTGCGGAGCAGCCTTCACTATTCGGATGAGTGCGCCGGGCTAACAGTTACGCTTCGGAATGCACCGCCTTGCAGTGCGCCT
>Ga0126381_100000992_pt1 | contig 30903 bp, 29 predicted proteins | sample PanSoiMetPlot_28_FD_96465 | JGI IMG/M metagenome (GOLD analysis project Ga0126381, IMG submission 96465) | Tropical forest soil microbial communities from Panama - MetaG Plot_28 | ecosystem: Environmental > Terrestrial > Soil > Tropical forest > Bulk soil | place: Panama | collected 2016-02-17 | reverse complement strand
CTCGGAGATTTTGGCGTACAGTTATGTGCGCAACTATCGTTGCGGGTCTAGGGTGCCGACAACTTGTCATCGGACTCAGTGGTCTACGTCAGATGGATCGTTTGCTGACGAAACGAAGTAATCCCCACCGGCGGCGGGTCGAGTGATCTGCCGCCGCTTTCCCTCGCGCTCACAGGCGTGAAAACAGTAGGGCGAGTTGTCGCATTGCGTAGCCTGATGTTTGCTATGGCCGACGGATCACAGATTCACGTCGCGCACTTCGAAGGCGCCACAATTCAAGGCAATGCCGCTGATCTCTAGCTATCCAGTAGGGATTTAGTACCGTCTGGGACGATGGTTTCCGTAACCGCTGTGCGCCATAAGCCCATTGTTTGCTGCCTGTTAGATGACCGGTTGTCGCGTAGTTGTCAGCTAACTCGCATATTCCCGAAGCCCCCAAGCCCAGCGAGATAGCCCCGGTGGAGGCCCCCAAGGCCGCCGACATGAAGGGGCGGGCTAGGCGGGGGTTTGGGCAGGTTGGCGGTGATTCGGGATTGGTACTGGAAGGCACCACCAAACCCGCCCCTTACGCAATACGATTGGTTTGGCCTATGACAGCCCCGAGGTCTGTGACGTGCGTCACTCATGGTTGTGACGCTTATCGTCCAATCGTCCAAATAACCCTAGCGAAAGAGAATTACTGGACGACTAAAGACCACCAGTCCGGGAAAAGACTTTGAAGAGTCTTTCCCGTCCCGGTTACTGCCGTCCAATTATTGGCGTCCAAATGTTGGACGATTATTGGACGAGGCACGCTGACCGGAAAGCAATTACCTTCCCGTGTTGATCGGACGGGATCCACTTGGTTGGTTTACTCCAGAATCTAGTCGGCACATAGAACATGATGATCTTCGCCATGCGCGAGACGCTACTAACTCTTGCCCATCGATCACAATGGCTCAATCGTGCCACGTGCCCAGGTTGACATCATGCGTCGGGCCTCACTCCACCCAAGTCCTCCGAATCGCTCTGCGTGGTAGGGAACCGCTCAAGCAGCGGTTTTACGCGGGTAGTCCGATTCGTCTTTGCTTTTTCTTCGTGGCGGATAAATTACGAACATCCAGTTGACTTTCACGGGGCAACTCGCCACTAACTAATTACGACATTCCGAATAGGAAAAGTAGGATATTCGATATGGATCGCCAAGAAGCAATCATCCAACTCCGAAAGCAGCTGCATATTTCGCAGGCCAAGCTTGGGCAGGCTGTTGACCTGAGTCAGTTCAGAATTTCCGCGTGGGAACAGTCCTACCTCGAATTGCCTGAGTCAGTCGTTAGCGAGATGGGCAACTACTTGATTGACGAGCAGGCGAAGCTGGCCATTGCGTTCCCGAAATTCAATACACCTTGTGGAGGTGGCGTAAATGGCATTTGATCGTAGTCCATCCGAATCAGTCATCGGTTCTCGGAAAAGCCGCGCAGCGCCCCCCGCATACAGTCAGCAATTATTGCGAGGCTACAGTCGAAGAGTGAAACGCACTGAAGTAGCTATGCACCATAAATCATGATGAATCGTCCGCAGTTCGACTGGCCAGAAAATCCTAAGCTAGCTCAACGCTTCTCGGAATGGCTGGCGGAATTTAGCGCGTTCCGTGAGCGCGCGCCGAATGTATCAGAAATGCTGGAATGGGCATATAAGGATGGGGAAGGGATCGTCTCGGAAAGCACGACACCAGAATGACGACGCGGAAGCGCCTGGCGCAATGACAATGAGTGTAATGGCGTTTTTCGCCAACTACTCTCTGCTACTTCGAAAATTAAACCAATAGACTGCATCGAACGGGGTTTTGCCAGTTCGGTCGCAATGTTCCGCCTCGGTCATTCGGACTGCAGCAAGTTTCCGCGTTTAAAAGCTGACAGAACAAGCTTCATCGGCTTGGTGGTCGGAGAAGACGAACACCTCGTCCAGCGATACTCTCTTCTGAAAAAAGCAACGCTCGAGAATTTTGAATGCATGAGATCATTGCGCTGTCATGAGCCCGCTTGCGATGTTGTTGCTCCTCGCTCTTCCGTTTCAATCCCCACCCGCCGCTCCGAAACCGGACACGTCGAAATGGACTCTGGCATGGAATGACGAGTTCAGCGGTGGGAATGGCTCGGTTCCCGATCGTTCCAAGTGGGTGATCGAGGCGGGCGGTAACGGTTGGGGCAACCACGAACTCGAGTACTACACGAATCGCGTCGACAACGTTCAGGTGCAGGACGGCAACCTGGTCATCACCGCCCGCAAGGAAGCCTATAGCGACAACGACGGAGTGATGCGCAGCTACACGTCAGCACGCCTGAAAACAGCGCACAAGTTTTCGCAGATGTATGGACGCTTCGAGGCGCGCATTCAGATTCCGCGGGGTCAGGGATTGTGGCCGGCATTTTGGATGCTCGGGGATGACATCGATCAGAAGCCTTGGCCTGCGTGCGGTGAAATCGACATCATGGAAAACATCGGCAAAGAGCCCACGATCGTTCACGGAACGATTCATGGTCCCGGATATTCGGGCGCACACGGCATCGGCTCCCCCTTTTCACTTCCATCCGGACAAAACTTTGCCGACGCGTTCCATGTCTACGCCGTTGAGTGGAGTCCCGACGTCATTCGTTTCTATGTGGATGATCAGCTTTATGCGACGCGTACGCCCGCCGATCTTCCGCGGGACGCAAAGTGGGTATACGACCACCCATTCTTCATCGTCCTGAATCTGGCGGTGGGCGGCGACTGGCCCGGAAACCCAGACGTCACCACCAAATTGCCGCAAACCATGTTGGTCGACTACGTGCGTGTTTACAAGCAGCCGACTCGCTAACCCGCGACCGCCCGTTTTTTCTTGCCGCCAGCATGAGCCTTGGCACCTTTGCTCTTCACTTGGCCCGCGAATGGGGCTGGCGTCGTGCGCGGTCCCTCGGGTCCATGTACGTTATCGGAGTATTGGAACTGCACCGGAACGGTGCCGCTCTTGTCGGTAAGCTCGACTTCCTTGAAAACTTGCGCTAGCGGATTCGCTTCCGCAACCGGGAAGTCACCGCACTCTTCGCCCTGCTGGGAGGTCCATCCGAGGAACTTGGTTGCACTTGGATCGTTGCCGGCGCGGATTGCGTCTTCGACATCCGCGTCGGTGCGAGCCTCATTGAGTTCGTGATAGAAGGTCGCCACGACACCCTTCCACGGCTGATCAAACACAGGAATGCCGTTGACCCTGCCGTCGGGAAGTTTTTCTGAGTAGACTCCGACCGCGTAATACACGGTCGCGGTGTTCGAGCCTGATCCTGCATGGACCGAGCCGTGGTATCCGCCCAAACCCTGGGTGGAGTCGTCTTCGTTCTCAACCGGCACGCCTTTTCTTACTTCTGAAGGCTTCTCCAGTTGTGCGGCAATCGTGCCGCTATTCGTAGGCGCTGGGTCCGTGTTCAAGATCGTGCCGCTAGGCAACATAAAGTTGAACACGGTGGATGCATGGTCGAAACCGTTCAGTGTTCCAGCTTTGAACAACTGCAGCACAAGGTTCTCGATGTCTCCTTGCGAAACGATCTTCGGTGGCGGTCCCGCCAGTACCTGCGAAGGCTTGAACGTACTCGTGATATTTCCGGATGAAAAATATTGCGACATGACGTTGTTCAAATCGGTGTCCGACATCGCCTTCGAAAGCGCTTGATCGATGTTCTGAATATCGCTCGCCTTCCAGGCTGCGGATCCACCCACGTAAAAATTGGTGAAAACAAGATCCTGGATGGTGTGGCCACCATGGAAGATCAGGTCGTGACTCGGTGTGGGCGCGACACCCGGGGCAATCGCCTCGGTTTCCGGCATCGTCATGCGCGAGCGAAAACTTTTTTCAGCTTTCGTGCCATGCCCGACAAACACGCGCAAAGGACAAACGACGTACTTCCATTTATCTGGCGTCATAACACTCCTCCGGACGCTATGGTGGCGTGACGGGATACCGCAGATTTTCAGACGGAGCGGCTGGATTGGTTCAGATTTAATGCTTTCCTACGCGCTTGAGAAAGAGAAGTCAACGGATAGATTTGCTCAATCTATCACCATCACTTATAAGGGCTTAGCCAGAGATCGTCGTTCGGAAAGTGCGGCGATCGAACCAAGCTAGGGCCGTCAGAATACGCTGATCAATCGTGCGGTCGTTCATCCCACCGTTTCGCTCGTAAAAAACATTTCGCCTCTGGAAACCATGCAGAATTTTGCCCGAAATTAATCTGCGTGCAGCCGCAGAACTTCTCGCGAGGCCCTGGGTTAAGGAGGACTGGAGCTTGATCGACGGCAGAGTCGCCCGAGAAAGCATCTCGTCGGGGGACGAACTCGCCTACTCTGCCGCCACGAGAGTGTAGAACGGCTGCATGGAGAAGTATCCGCTCGCCGTCAGCCGCTCTGCACAGAAGAGGGGCGCACCTGGGGATGGGGACGCCCTTCTTTTGTTTTTGCCCTAAAAGCCGATCTATTGCGTGATGGTTCCGCAGGCGATCCGGTCCCCCGCGTTCCCAGCTGGGTCGGTCTTCATGTCGTCCGCCTTCGCGTGAATCACAAGCGCCGTGCCACCATTTGAAAAGAGCGAGTGGCTGTCGCTGCCGAAGTTTACGTCCTTATTAAGGATCGAAACCTTGGCGGTACCATCGGGGCGTACCACGAAATTCGCCATGTCGCCGGAGTGATGGCCTTCGGGATTCTCGAGGCCGTGTTTCTTGCTCTCGGGATTGAAATGTCCGCCCGCTGATTTGAAATCAGGCGGATCACATTTCGCCGTTTGGTGGATGTGAACCGCGTGCTCGCCGGCGGGCAGGTTTTTCAGGTTCAGCTTGATCTTCACGCCATTCTTGGCGGTCGATAGCATCGCCGTTCCTACGCTTTCGCCTTTGGCATTCTTCAGTTCAACAGTGGTGGTTTTGCCTGCGGCATACATCAACGAAGTGCCGAGCAGCAGCGTCAACAGGAGGGAGGAGAAATTCTTCTTCGTCATAGCATAAATTATAGTAGGCATGATATGAGTGCGTGGCTCGCTCAGCACTCGAAAGGGCAGAACGCTTTAACCTTATGTTCATCGATCGGGAGGCGCGTCCCGGAGTTTCTCCACGATTTCCTGTAGTTGCTTTGCAATCTGTTCAGGCTCTATATGTGGATCGAAGCGAACCGGTCCTGCAATTCGAATGCGAACCTTGCCCGGCGGCGCAAATTTCTTTCCCGCCTTCTTAATTTCGAATAAGCCGTCAATTCGCATCGGAATCACAGATACGCGCAGACGGCTGGTCAGCAAGCCGACGCCAGATCGAAATGGTCGCAGCTTCCCGTCGGTAGTGTGATGTCCCTCGGGAAATACGAGCACGCTGTAACCGCGGTCAATACACTCTCCTGCATACGAAAAGCTCTTCAGGAAAGCCGCTTGGCGCGGCAGCGGAAACAAGTTCAGTAGAGCGACGCCAAGGGTCCACTGAACGCGGTCGTAGAGGCGCCCGAAAAGGTGGCGATCTTGTGGCGGGATGCGCAACTTCTCCAGAGCCTCTCCCCCGGTCGCCGTCGCCAAGCGATGTCGGAAACGTGCCGGGAGCGCCATTTGTACAAATCCGACATCGACATCATCAATGTGATTGCAGATTACAAGCGCCGGGCCGTCTTCACCTCGTAAATTCTCGCGTCCTTCAATTCTGGGCCAGCCCAGAATCATCACCGCGGGACGAACCAACAAGTAGTGCGCAGCGAGACGAATCCATCGAATTGGCCAGGACAAAGCCCATCGCGGATAGTGATAGAACGGTTGGCCCTTTACGGAAGTTGACGAAATGCCTTCGACGGCCGCGGCGGTTAGCAACTTCTCCAGTTCATTAACCGTTTGGACCTCGCTGTAGCGCGTCTCGCTTAAATCCACCTGATAACGATCTTCGAGCGCACTGAACAATTCGACCCGTTCCAGCGATGTCAGGTCCAATTCATCATCGAGTTTTGCGTCAGGGCTCAAAGAGGGCGCTGGACGATTTGTGACCTTCGCCATCAGGTCTGCCAGCGGACTCGAGCCCGCTACTTTTTCTGGTCGCGCCGAGCGCGCGGCCTCCACCACTTCGCGGACCAGACTCACGCGCGGCTTGCCGGTCGATGTGCGTGGGAAGTCACTTTCCTCCCAGACAAACCACTCGTACATGCGCTGATACTCTGCCAGTGACTCGTTCGCCCGCGCCACTACGGCGGCCGCGTCCGTGCCATTTCGAGTAATGAGAACGGCACATGGTTCGGCGTTCCCATCGCGATTCAGCCCAATGACCAGACAATCGCGCACTTCTGGCTGGTTCCGCAGAGCATTTTCGAGGTCCTCCGGATAAATGTTCATTCCCGCCGGAGTAACTAGGACATCTTTCTTGCGTCCCTTGAAGTAAAGATTTCCGTCGACGTCTCGGGTGCCAATATCGCCAGTGTGATACCAGCCCGCGTCACCCTCCACTTTCTCTAGAGCGCCGGCCTTCCAATATCCGGAAGCAACCCCGCCACCACGCACCAGGATCTCGCCGTCGTCGGCGAGCTTGACTTCACGCCCGGCCAACACTTTCCCAATGGATCCTTTACCAAGACGGAAGGGATGATTCACGCTGACCAGCGAAGTCGTTTCCGTCAGGCCATAACCCTGAATGACGGCGAAGCTCAATCGTCCCCAAAACTCTTCCGTTCTCTGATCAAGAGCTGCGCCTCCGGAGATGAACCCCCAGAACTTCCATCCAAAGCGCCGATGAATATCCCGGAAGATCCACCATCGCCGCGCAAAGTGTTTCGCTTCGGCCGCCTGGTAAGTTTTGCGAAAGTGTTCGAGTTTGCCCGCACTCTCCAGATCACGCTCGACTTTGTGTTCTAAGGACTGCAACATTTGCGGGACGGCTACCAGGACAGAGATCCGTTCGCGTCGTATTGTCTCGATGAGTTCTGAGGGGTTGAGCGATTGCTGGAAGAACACCGTTCCTCTCAGGAGCGGGGGCACGAAGATTCCAAGGAATTGTCCGAACACGTGGCTCAACGGCAACAGATTCAGAAAGCGGATCGGATGGACCCAACGCTCATATTTCAGGTAACCGCGGATCTGCTCTTCCAAGGGGGCAATGTTCGCGAGCACGTTGCTGTGGGAGATCACCACCCCCTTTGGTTCGGCGGTCGTCCCGGAGGTGAAGATGATTTCCAAGGGATCGTCGCGATCGACCGGCACAGCTTCATAACGGTCTGCACTGTGCGTGAGAAGCCTCTCTCTGAGTTCATCGAACGACAACCTAGCTGCGGTTGGCACCCGGCCCGCATGTTCCCGCGAACAAACCAATAATTTTGCCGCTACTTGAGCGTGAACGCGCACTGCGAAATCTGGCGCGGCGGCGTTATCCATCGGCACGGCAATGGCCCCGCGCAACGCGCAACCGAAGAACACAGCTACCCACTCGGCTGAATTCTCCCCCCAGAGCATCACCCGATCACCCTTCGCAATCCCACGAGCGTCGAGTTCACGTGCGAACTGGAAGGCTATCCGCGCTACCTGCTCATAGCTGAATCGCTCGGTACGATAGCCGCGCCGTTGTACGTACATCTGTTCGGCGCCGTCGCGCTGAAAGTGGTTTAGAAAGGCGGTAATCGAGCGCCGCTCCATGCATTCCAATGTAGCGCGTATAGGCTCCTGCGAGGGCGACAGATCATCACCCAAACTCACCCAACGCGGCAGGCCTTCCGGCAAGCTCAAACCCTCGCCCTAGTTGCCAGAGCGCTCGCAACGGGGTACGCTGCTACCGATGCGAATCGGCCCGCCCCCGGGTTCGGTCGCAGGTCGCGTGCGAATTCAGGCCCTGCGTTAACGCCCCAAACGCTATGTCAGGATGTGGACGGATCACCGTTTTTAAAAATTGCGCGCTGGCATTTTTGCTGTTGTCGCTGATTCAGGTGGCATGCCAGTCTGCCCCGCCCGGAAGCACACGATATGCTTCTGGGCTCTCGGCTACGCGTGAGGAACACCGGGCCGCGTCCGGTCCTGTGCGCGACCTTTCCCAGGATGAGGCCGCCGGTGGTCACACGCTACGCAAACATGTTGGACGGTCGGATGAAGAGTTGCGCCAGCGCCTGCACCAGGAACGCAACATCGCGGCTGCTTCGACCTGGAGCGATCGCGCGACCGCGGAGCGTGCCGTGGGGACTGCGATCGAGCAAAACCGGGAGAAGATCGAGCGCTGGCTTAACCGGCAGGGAGGGCATCCGAATCTGGTTGTCGATTATGATGGCGACCCCTCCCACCCGATCGGCCGAACCTTGCGCCGTGATGCCGATCAGACTGAACCTTGTTCCCAGGCAACCGTTGTATTGAGGTGGACCGGGCCCAATGACTATTACGTGCTGACTTCTTATCCGGAGTGCCGCGCATGACAAGCAAGGCGCCACAAAAAGATCATCCTGAAATTTCTGCCGCGAATTTTCCCGCGCTCCGCAGTTTTCTGCGCGGTTATTTTCACGAGGATGTAGCCGACGAATACGGCACCCTCGAGGAAGCTGCGGCCCAGTTCTACGAAGATGCGGATCCCGACGAGCGTAAAGCGGTGTGGTCGGAATGGAGCCGTTTTTTGGCCAGCACCAAGAGCCTGTCGGTGAACGCGATCAACAAGCTTCTCAATGAGAAGCTGGGGGCCGCTTGTCGGCTGCAAGCGGTCGACGTCGAGAAAATCTCGCGCGCCCTGCAAGGAATTCGTCCCGCTTCCGAAGACTCGAGCGAAGAAGACGAGGATTATTAAAAAGAAGACTAGCGATCGATCGCGAAACGGTGCCAAAAGGATACTGAACTTCCGGATGGCCCGAAAATCTTGTTGCCTGGTTACCCTGCTTTTGCACTAGAATCTGCTCCGATCATCAGAATTTGTGGGAAGGTACGTCCGGCCAACTGTCCGGCAGATTCATTCGCGGTCTCCCCCGCGCGGAGGATTCAGTCGATGAGCATCATGGTTTGGCACGTTATGCGACGACTCCCTCGACCCGCTCTTCTATGCATGATGATCTTTTTGATGACGCCCCTCGCTCGAGCATGAGCCATTTTTCGAGCCTAAAATCCGGCCCTTCGGCCTGATTTTTGAAGGTTCAAGTCGAGATTCCTTCCGTAACCCGGTCGTACACTCCCTTTCGGTAACCCTTGGTAACCATACGAATCTGAGTTACCCGCCTTACAATGACCTTGCTGGTCAAGCTGAATCTCTTCGGAAGTGCCTTTCCGCAGAGGCGTTTCATTGCCCCGCAGGCTTCCCAGGGTTGGTTGTAAAAGCAGGCGGGGGGAAGGCTTGGAGTCCGCACTTATATGGCGTTTGGCTTCGGATTTAATAAACAAAAGGTTCTCAGCGCTGCGGAGAAATATGTCCAGCAGGGCAAGCTGCAGAACGCCATCTCCGAATACGAAAAGATCCTCAAAGCCGATCCCAAGGACCTCACCGTTCTAAATACGGTTGGCGACCTGTACGCACGAATCGGCGAGGCCGACAAGGCTACCGAGTGCTTCAAGAATGTGGGCGATGCCTACGCTGCCCAGGGTTTCACCGTCAAGGGCATCGCGATGTACAAGAAGATCGCGAAGCTCAAGCCCTCGCTTGAGAGCGTTCTGAAGCTAGCCGAACTCTATACCCAGCAAGGTCTCTTTAATGATGCGCGCGCCCAATACCTGCAGGTGGCCGAGGAGTTCCTGCGCGCCGGCGAACTCGAGCAGTCTGTTCGCATCTTTCAGAAGATTCTTGAGATGGACCCGGAAAACGTCGCCATGCGTGTGCGTTTGGCCGAGGTCTACATCCGCTTAGGAAAGAAGACCGAAGCGTGGCAGATTTTCTCGGCGGCCGCCGAAACTCTGCGCAACCGCGGATCTCGCAGCGGCGCCGAAGAGATTCTGCAGCGCATGCTAACGCTCGATCCCGGCAACAGCTACGCGCTATTGCTCCGCGGCAGGAATGCTCTTGAAGCGGGAGATGCTGGCGCGGCCATCCCATTCTTTGAAAAGGTGGCCGACATCGACAACCACCCCGATGGCTTGCGCGACCTTCTTAAGGCGTATCTGCAGACCGGGCGTGTCTCCGATGCCGGCGCACTCGCCGAAAAGCTGCTGACGGCCCATAACGATGTCGAGTCGATGTTCTCGTACATCAACGCGCTGGTGCAGAGCGGAAGCCACGAAATCGCACTTGAGGTTATCGATCAAGACTCCGATCGATTGCTGGCAGATAACTCAGCGAAGGTGCTCGAGATCTTGCGAGCGGTCATTGGCCACGTAAGCGGGAACGTCCCGGCGCTTGAAAAGCTGCTGCAGTTGTTCCACCAGGCTGGCGATCAATCACACATTAACGAAGTAAATGAATTGCTTGCCCACGCCTGTGTGCAGTCCGGCGATCTGAGCAAGGCAAAAGATCTCTATCAGACGCTGGCCGAGCAGGAACCGCAAAACCCGATGCACATGCAGAACTGCCAGCAGGTAGTCGGCATGATGGGTGGTTCCACCGGATCGAAGCTCCTGACGGTAGAAGAAGGCATCGTCCTCGTTGAGGAACTCGAGACCACCGCGCCGCCGGTTGATCAAGCGTACTCGCCGGAGGTGGCTGCAGCTCTGCGCGCTGCGCTTACGGATACCGAACTTTTCATCTCGTACAACATGCCCGATAAGGCGCTCGGTCCGTTGATGGCTGTACTGCCGATTGCTCCGAACGATGTTCGATTGAATCAACGGCTGGCCGCCCTGCACACCCGGGCGGAACGGTTTGCGGACGCCGCGGTCTGTTGCCGTACTTTGCAAACAGCGTACTCGGAGGCGGGCCTCGCAGAGGAAGCGGACCGTTACGGAGATCTTGCTCAGCGCTGCCAAGAACGCGCGGCGTCGACGCCGGCACGGTTCTCGTCGGCCCCCGATTCTGAAGCGCCGCTGCCGCCGTGGCCTGCGGCTCCGAATCCAGAGGGCTTGCATGCTGTCGACACGGTGGCCGAGATACCGGTGCAGGCAGACTCTGAGGGTGTCAGCGACCAGGGGGCGGGCGAGATCGATCTTTCGGCGGAGTGGGATGGCGCGACTGTTGAGGCCGTCACGCCCGAGCCCGTCCATGAATCCGAACCTGCGATCGAACACGTCACCAACGGAGCCGACATCGAGCCCGCAGTCGAAGAAATTTCTGCCGAAACATCGGATGCGGTGAACGAGACGATCGAGGAGATTCGTTTCTACCTCGAGCACTCCATGGTCGATCAGGCTCGCGCCGCGTTCGTGAAGCTGCAGTCGCAGACTGCCGATTACGAGCAGCTCGCTGCCATTCACGCTGAAATTGACGCGGCCACACCACAGACCGAGCCTGAACCTGAGCATGCCGAGAGCGAAATCGCCCAGCCGGCCCCAGTCGAGCCCGAAGTTGATATCGCACGCGCCCCGGCCGCTGAACCGGAACCCGAACCCGAGCCTGCCAGTCCCCTCAATCAAATGGTGGCAGAACTCGATTCGTCACTCGGAGACGGCTTCCTGCCCGATTCTGCCACACACGAGATTGTCCACGACGAGCAGCCCGTGGCTCATGCCGGGACTAATCCTTCGCTGGTCGGGCACCTCGAGTTCATGGCGGGTCCAAAGCTGACGCCGAAACCCGCGCCAGCCCCTGAGCCCGAGCCGGAGCCAGAACCGGAACACAAAGCCGGTGTGTTGGGCAACTTCGTCGCGGACCTTGAGGAATCACTCGGTGACGGCTTCATGCAGGACGCGCCCGCAGCAGAACCCGCGGCCGCGGCTCACGCCAAGCCGACGCCCGCTCCCGCAGCGCCTGAGCGCCACATGGCAGCCAGCGCCGTGGCGGGTCCTAGCGCGGCCCCAAAAATTGCCGTGCCCAAGGCCTCGATGGCCGCGCCGCCGGTTGCCGCCGCATCCGCCGCAGCGGTCGCTGCACCGGAGCCTGCAACTTTCCGCACCTCGATTCGCCCGGTTCCTGCCGCTATCGCTGGGAAGGCCGAACAAGCAGCCAGCGTCGACCTTGCTGACATGTTCGGCGAAATCCGGCACGAACTCGAAGAAGAGGTTTCGAATGCGCAGGAAGATCCCGAAACGCATTACAACCTCGGTGTCGCTTTCCGCGAGATGGGATTGCTGGACGAGGCGATCGGCGAACTACAGAAAGTTTGTCAGTCGGTGGATCGTGGCCATCCGTTCCCGCAAGTAATGCAGACCTATACCTGGCTCGCCCAGTGCTTCCTCGACAAAGGCGTGCCGGAAGCGGCCATTCGCTGGTACGAAAAGGCTCTCAAGCTGCCCAATCTCGACGACGAAACTCGCATGGCGCTGCACTATGAGCTCGCCTCTTCGTACGAGACTGCGGGCGACAAAGCGTCGGCACTTCGCTACTTCATGGAAGTGTATGGCAGCCATATCGACTATCGGGATGTTGGCGAGCGCATCAAGGCTCTGAAGTCGTAAAATATCCCGATGGCTATCGCTGTACGGTCCCGCTTTCAGCAAAACGTGTCTGGGCCACCTTCCTTTGTGCGGGGCTCCGCCTGATGCCAGACTCCAAAACCGCGCAGGAGAGCGGCCTTCAAGGTGCGCCATCTACGAGTGTGGTACCCGCTGCGCCTGCGTTGAATCCGAACTCCGGGCAACCATCGGCATCTTCGGCCGCACCCACGCGCGGCCAGATCTGGATGCACCGCTTGCTCGTTCTTCTGTTCGTTTTCGTGTGTGCGGCGGCGGGCGTGCTGCTGGTGATTCTGCCGTGGACGGCGGAGTGGACCGACAATATCTTGCTGCTGCACTATCCGGAACTGCGCAGCATCATGACGAATGGTTTTTTTCGCGGTCTCTGCAGCGGGTTGGGTTTACTGGATATCTGGATCGGCTTTTCGGAAGCGATCCATTACCACGAGGACAACCTGTCTTAGCGCCGTGGCCCGAATCAGGTGGTTAATTCGCTTGTAATCTCCGGCATGTATCCTCAGTCCCGGGATTCTTATTGATGAGGCCTTGCGGTACATGAGTGACGACAAACTCAAGTCTGCCACGTTGGCGTATCAAAATGAGCCGTTCTTAAACAGTCCGGACGGGCGTATTCTTCGCATCCTTTCGGAATACATGGAGCCGTTGTCGCGCTTTCGCCGCGAGCAAATACAGGACACCGTGGTCTTCTTCGGCTCCGCCCGTTTTCACGATATGGAGTCGGCGGAGCACAATCTGCGCGAGATCCAGGCGGCTGCTCCGACGCCGGACACGAAAGAGCTGATCAAACGAGCCAATGCCGCGGTCGACATGGCGCGCTATTACGAAGATGCCCGCAAGCTGGCGTCTATGTTGACTGAGTGGGCCATCACCATTCCCGCACGGCGCAGGAGATTTGTTGTAACAACGGGCGGCGGACCAGGAATCATGGAAGCTGCGAACCGCGGTGCTAAAGAAGCCGGCGGCAAAACCATCGGGCTCAACATCAACCTGCCGTTTGAGCAATTCGCCAACCCGTACATCACGCCGTCGCTAAACTTCGAATTCCATTACTTTTTCATGCGCAAGTTCTGGTTCGCGTACCTCGCGAAGGCGCTGGTTATCTTTCCAGGAGGCTTTGGAACGTTTGACGAGTTGTTCGAGATTCTGACCCTCGCGCAGACGGACAAGCTGGCGAAGAAAATCCTGGTGGTGATCTACGGTAGTGAGTACTGGAAAAAACTCATCAATTTTCAGGCGATGATCGATTCTGGAACAATTGCCCCCTCTGACCTCGATCTATTCAAAATGGTGGACTCACCCGAGGAAGGCTTCGAGTTCCTGCGTGATGGGCTCACGAAACATCACTTGGCGGGGATCACCAAGAAAGAGGGAGAGGTTCTGCCTGAAATCGCGAAAACCCGACCCTAGTGCTTCTTCTTCTGCGCACTCGAAGTTCGCTCGAAGCCGGATGCTTCGGCCCCTTCTTTACTACGTAACCGACCGCCGCGCATTTTCTGGCGACGACATCGTCCGGCGCCGTTCGTTGCTGGACAAAATCGAGGAAGCTGTCAAAGCCGGTGTTGACTACATTCAGTTGCGGGAAAAGGATCTCGTACCTCGCGAACTGGAAAGGCTCGCTTCCGACGCCCTGGACCGTGTGCGTAACGGGATGTCGAGTGGGGAACGGAAAACAACTCTTCTGATCAACTCCCGGACAGACGTTGCGATTGCGGTCGGTGCAAACGGAGTCCACCTTCCTGCCAACGACCTCAGGCCTGTTGATGTTCACCGTGTCTGGAACTCGAATCGCGATCCACACGTGTGTTTAACGATTAGTGTTTCGTGCCACGCGCTGGAAGACGTTCGCCGGGCCGAGACCGGTGGCGCTGATCTGGCCGTCTTCGCTCCGGTCTTCGGGAAAAAAGATGTGCCAACTACGCTGCCAATTGGTCTAGAAGGGCTTCGTGCAGCCTGTCGCTCACGAATTCCGGTGTTCGCGTTGGGAGGAGTTACGCTCGAAAATGCAACCGCGTGTCTCGAAGCAGGGGCCGCAGGGATTGCTGCCATTCGCCTCTTTCAAGAAAACAACATCGCTCAACTCGTGAGCATCCTCGGGTCTTAGCCGGTCCACTTCTTGCCGCCCTTGAGAACCTCCATAACCTTCGTGAGCCGGCGAGACCGCGCCTCTTCCTGCTTCACTTCGGTGATGGAACGAGCCATTTCTTTCTGGTTGGTGAACGATTGCTTCTCCCAATTCCCTCGCGCGACCTTGCTTTTGGCGAATTCTTTTTTCAGAAGATCGGGAATCTCCACCGTTCGCGGTGCCTCGTCCCTTTCCATGACGACGGTGACCACATCCCCCGCTTTGACGCCTGCACCCGCACGCATCTGTTTGTTTACGACCATGCGATGACAACCGCCCATTGGCATGAGCGAAGATCGAAACGGAAATCCGTTGATCGTGCCGCGCACCGGCACCCTGGCGATCGTGCCGAATGTTTTTTCCACGTCGAAAGGCGCGCTCAGCGCGGCACCTTCGCCCCATTCCCTTCCGTCCAGTTTTACTTTGAATTTCAGCTTCTTCATCGCGCATCAGATCTAGCCAAAATCACGGCTTTTGATTGATAACCAGGTGTGCCCAAGGAGTATTGGCCCACATAATCCACGCTCCGGTCGGTCTGGGTTCGGTCGGCAAACCAGAGGTCTTAGGGTCGAACGGCCAGAGGATCGTCCAGTGCGGCGGTTCGTTGAGGGGCGTACCTGAGATCGCATATGGGTCACTGGCGCTCCAATCGGTGCCCCCTTGCAACTTATAAACGATGCCCGGCTCGGTATTGCCCGGCTTGGATTGGAGCGCCAGAAAATCGCTTTCCCATCGTAAGGCTGCCGCATTCGCGCAGTACGCACCATCGCCGACCACTCCAGGATGGCCGGGAAAGCACGTGAACCCGTTGGTCCCTTCGCGAAGCACGATTTCGGCGCCGTTCTCGTCGCGATCTAAGACGCGTGCTCCGTCCGAGACACTCGGTGGTCCTGCCGACACAGCGCGCGCGATTTTTGCTTCTTTCGTCTCTGACTTGAAAGCATCCGGTTTTTGCTTGGGATGTTTGTGCTGAGCGGCTGCGATTCCCGTCGAAACAAAGAAAAGGAGCAGCACGGTGGCTCTTCCGTTCATGAAACCTCGCCGACAAAATTGCGACCGTTGCAATCGAGTATGCGAAAGAATCTCACAAGAGTGATTTTGGGGGCAAAGGTAGCCGGAGTCTGAATTACGACAATCCTGAGCGCGGGGGCCCGACAAAATGTCGAAAGATCACTCGAAGGCCGGATTACGCCGCGGCGGCCATGAAGTCGAGCGCACGCGATATGTAGGGCTTTAAATCCCGGCGATGTACAACCGCGTCCAGCATACCGTGCTCGAGTAGAAACTCGCTGCGCTGAAAGCCGGGTGGAAGTTTCTGGCGGATAGTTTGTTCGATCACGCGTGGTCCGGCAAAGCCGATCAACGCGCCGGGTTCTGCGATGTTCAGGTCGCCGAGCATCGCGAAAGAAGCAGTAACGCCGCCCGTGGTCGGATCGGTCAGCACCGAGATATACGGAACCTTGAGTTCATCGAGTCGCGCGAGGGCGGCGGAGATCTTCGCGAGCTGCATCAGACTGACGACACCTTCCATCATGCGGGCGCCACCCGACGCCGAAATGATGATCAGTGGCTGCTTCGTGTCCCCGGATTTTTCGATCGCTCGCGTGATTACTTCGCCGACCACGGCGCCCATGCTCCCGCCAATGAACGAATACTCCATCGCACTCATCACGACAGGTCGGCCGTTGATCTTGCCGCGGGCATTGATGACTGCGTCCGTGAGTTCTGTGTCTTTCTGCGCTTGCTTTAGGCGGGAAGAGTACGGCTTCAAATCAACGAACTTGAGCGGATCGGTTGAACTCAGGTTGCTGTCGAAAACCTCATACTGGCTGTCGTCCAGAAGCTGGGCTAGCCGACTGCGCGCGTCGATGCGGAAATGCTTGTCGCACTTCGGACAGACGTTTAGATTCTCCTCAAGATCCTTTTTCCAGATGATCTGGCGGCAGTTGTCGCACTTGACCCAAAGCCCCTCGGTGCGAATCTTCTTCTCCCCCGACGCGTCCAGCTCACCGGATTGTCGTTTGAACCAAGCCATAAAAACAGCTAATAGCCATCAGCTAGTAGCTCTTCATTAAACCCTAATATCTTAGTATGTCTGGTCGCTTTCTTGGTTTCCCCACCGATATCGTCAGTCCTATCCAACACTGGCGCGTCAGCTACTAGCCACGAGCTATCAGCTAATGGCCAACTCTCAGTACTCGATCCCTCTCTGCGCCAGCACGCCCTTTTCGTAGGCGTGCTTCACCTGTCGCATTTCTGTGACGGTGTCTGCAAGTTCGACAATTGTCGGATGGGCGTTCCGACCCGTCAAGATAACATGCACCATCTCAGGCTTGTTCCTTAGGCTCGCCGCGACCCGTTCCGGGTCCAGCATGCCGTAGCTGATGGCATAGTTAATCTCGTCAAGGACCACCATGTCCCATTGCCCAGACTGAATGGCCTTCTCGGCTTCGGCCCAGGCCTCTTCCACCATGCGGACGTCCTCTGGATCGGGCTTTGCCGTGCCGACCTTTACGAAGCCGCGTCCCATTTGCTTCATGACAAACTTGTCGCCGAACGCCTGCACCGCGTCGAGCTCCCCGTAATGCCAGGAACCCTTAAGGAACTGGAGCATGAGCACCCGCATACCCTGACCTACAGCGCGAAGGGCAGTTCCCATGGCCGCGGTCGTTTTACCCTTCCCCGGGCCGGTATTCACGATGATGAGTCCACGGCGGATATCCGGCATGGGAGTCGAATCTATGATTGTACCTGTTCGAGGAATTTGCCGTTTCGAAGGTCTTGGCTTTAGACGCAGCGCCAAAATTTACTCTGGGGAGCAGCGAAACCTAATCGTGTTCTCGTCGCCGTCGGCGGATCCACGAACCCGCGTCACTCGGGGACAGAAATTTACGGGTTTACAATCAGCAGACATTTTTTTCTTGGAACCTGGGTCTCCGTAATTCCGTATGCATCCAACGAACGGGTCTCTCGCTTCTCGGTTCATCGCCGGAGGTCTCCGCATGCAACATAACAGGCGCCTACTGTTGGCACTGACCCTGTCATTTGTCGTTCCGAGCGTTGTTCCCAGCTTTGCTCGCGCCACAAATCCTCAAGGGAGCGCGACAGGCCCACACGACGAGGAAATTGTTCGCGAGATTATCGACCTTGAACGTCAGGCAAAAGAGGCGGCCCTGAAGCGGGACGCGGCGTTCTCAGAGAAGACCCTCGCCGACGACTACGTCGCGATTAGCCCACTGGGACAGGTGATCAACAAGGCAGACACCATTGCCGCCCGGAAGACGGCGCAATTGCGCTATGAGTCCATTGAGATCTCGGAGATGGTCGTTCGCCTCTATGGAAACACGGCGGTGGTTACCGCCCGCGCGGAAGTCAAAGGCCGCGAACTCGGGGAGGAGTTCAGCGGACCTTACCGATTCACTCGAATTTGGGTCCGGCGCAGCGGGCGTTGGATGACGGTCAGCTATCAGGCGACGGTGACCCGATAGACGAAGCGCAAAACAAAGCTAGATACGTACTCTAAGTTGGAGCCGAACACTCATTCTGTAAAGTGTTCGGCTCTCTGATTTTTGACTAAGGGATGCGGTTGCTGGGTTACGGCATTTGCAGCAGCTGACGGTACTCCGACTTCTTCTCGCGTGACTCTTCGTTTTCGCTAAGCAGGCGGGCGGTAATCTGCAGGGCCTCGATCTCCTTCTTCACTCGCGCAATCTCTTCTTCTTTCATGCGCAAAACTTCCAGAGGGTTTTTCATTGGCGTTTTCCTTACGTCGAGGGTGGCTGGGATTCCAACCTGAGGACTCTAAACCGCGATGGTGCCTCATCGGTACATCACGAAGGTACACTTTGCGAGATGGCGCTCAATGGCCGGTGTGATACGGGTGTCCGTTCAAGATTGTGAACGCACGATAAACCTGCTCCAGCAATACGATGCGTGCCAGCTCGTGGGCGATAGTCATTTTGCCGAGTGAGAGCACTGTCCTCGCAGACTTGAGGGCATCAGGGCTAAACCCGTCCGCAGAACCGATCGCCAGAGCGAGTGGCTGCGGATTACGATCCTGATGATTCTGAAAGAACACGGCGAATTCCTCGGAAGTCAATTGCTTGCCTTTCGAATCCAGCAGTACCAGGGCGTGAGCGGGGTGTGACCCAGTCTTTTCTCGCAGCTTGAGAACGGCAGCTTCATCCGCGAGGGACAGGCCTTCGACTTCGGCAAAACGCGAGAGGCGCTTCAGATATTCGGCCGTGAGCGACTGGATGGCGGGGTCCTTCGTCTTGCCGATCCAGACTATTTTGAGCTTCACGGTTTACGGCCCGACGCGAGGACTATGGTGGCGGTGAATTTCAGATCATTGCCATCCTGATATTTACGGATCGCGGCGTAGATCTCCTCATTCAATCTTGGCCAGTCGCCTGGTGGCACGCGGTCCAGCAATGCCCGAAACGGCGCCCCCACGGCTTGCTGCTGCTCCCAGACTTCTTCCGGGGTGCCCGGCCAAGTCCAAGGCACGACGCACGTTTCTTCGTGAACGTCGGAGAAACCCGCATCGTTGAGAGCGCGGGAAAGACTGCCCGGGTCGGCGAAGCGGAAAGGATCATGGCCACCCGGCGCAATCAGAGAGCCTCCAATGTGTCGGTGAACGATGCCCATGCTGGCCAGGAAGTACGGCTGTTCTTTCGGTCCCCAGACCGCGAAGCACGCTCGCGCTCCCGCCTTGAGCACACGGAGTAACTCATGCAGTGCGCGCTGCACTTCGGGGAAAAACATCACGCCGAAGCGACAGGTGGCAAGGTCAAAAGTGTTGTCGTCGAACGGTAGAGATTGCGCATCCGCCTGCTGAGTAGTTACTTGATCGAGTCCTCGCTGTTTCGCGCGTTCGGCGGCAATTGCCAGGAGGTCGGCGTTCAGATCCAAAGCCGTGACGTGGCCTGATGCGCCCATCCCTGAGGCGATGGTGATTGCCGGCTCGCCAGTGCCGCTGGCGACGTCGAGCACATTCATTCCCGCACGGGGCTGGGCGTAGTCAACGAGCGCCTGCGTGACATCGCGCCCCATCCTCGCCGACTTCGCTTTCCATTTCTCCGCGGCAGTGAGACGGAAGGAAGAACCCCATTCGGTGTTGGTGTCGGCAGATGCCATGATCGATCTAACAGGGAACGCAACATGTCGCGTTCCATCGGGCAGGTGTCAAGCTCTTTTTCTGCGCGGAGCGGCTGTCGTCGTGCGCTTCTTGGCCGCACGTTTCGCTGACGTCTTTAACTCTGCGGGCTCGAGTCGCTTGGCTGACTTCCACAGACGTTCCAGTTCGTAGTAACGTCGCGCTCTCTCGGCGAAAATGTGGACCACGAAGTCCGCGTAATCCAGCAGAACCCACTCCGCCTGCCGGTATCCTTCGACATTTAGAGGATAGAGACCGGCGCGCTTGAGGCGGAGTTCCACCTCGTCCGCGATGGCCTGGATCTGGCGCGGATTGGTTCCGCTGCAGATCACAAAGTAGTCAGTGAACGCGCCCGAGCCTTTTTCAAGTTCGAGAATGGTGAGTTCTTCGGCTTTTTTGTCCTGGCAGGCGGCGATAGCTTCGGAGACTTGACGCTTCGTTTCGTTGTTCGGCATTCAGTCGTTAATTCTGTGCCCCTTGTTGATCGGGCCGTTTAGCGATTGTAACTGAGTACCGAACCGCGAGTTTGGACCCACTGGAAAAAGCATCAGTCGCGAACAGACCTAAGCTGAATGTTGCTTCTCTTCCGTCCGACATCATCGCGCATTTGAAAATCTCAGCTTCGAACCGCCCGGAGAATGTGTCGATGAAGGCTGGTGCTCGCAGGTCCCACACGAGCGCAGGAACATCGAAAGTCAACGAAATCCCGAACTATTACATTCATTTTGCAAGGATGTGCGGGCAATCAGTGAGAGGATCGTCAGCCAAGGTCGGCGCTATTCACGCAGTGTTTTCGCTAGGCGCCGTTTTTGTACAGCTCCATCTTCTTGATGTAGTCGGCGACCGCAGGATCGACAAACCTGCCGAGAGACTTTCCGGCACTTACCGCCTCGCGGATCGCGGTCGCGGAAATGGCTTGGTGCACGCTGTCGAGAAGATGGACGGTAGCGCCATTCAGCACGAGGTCGCCCTTTGCGGGCTGTTTTTCAAACGGCTTGGTGATGTGAGCGGCAGGACGCAGTTTCTCGGGAAGCGAGTTAGCCACGTCGGCGAGCGAATGTCCGGGACGGCTGGCAACGATGAACTCGCACTCACGGAACAATGCTTCCGACTCGTGCCACTTGGCGATGTCACGAAACGCGTCAATACCGATCAGGAAGAAAAGTTGATCGCTCTTTTTGAGTGATTGTTTCAGGCGCAGCACGGTATCGATCGAGTAGTTCGGCGATGACACCGCGGCAGCATTTTTTTTGTCCGCCGGAGGAGCGGCTGGAAAATCTGTGGGTGCCTCCAACAGCGACGGCACGAAACTTTTCTCGGCGGCGGTCGCCAAAGCGACCATCGCGTAACGGTGTGGAAAGGCCGTATGCGGCTGCTTTTGTTTATGGGGCGGAATATTGGCGGCGACGAAAAGCACTCGGCCCAGCTGATAGCGGTCTCGGGCGGCAGCGGCCAGAACGGTGTGCCCGCGATGGATTGGGTCGAATGTTCCCCCGAAAAGAGCGATGTTCATTGTGGGAGTTCCGAGGTTGCGCGGCTAGTGTCCCGATTTCGGGTGTGTGTTGCAAGTCTTTGTTCCTTTATTTGCAGAAGGCAGATGGGTAGCGTATTCTTGCGCTTCTCGCTGTACTACTTGCCACGTCGTTTACGCGAAATTGGCCCGAATGACCCACTGTCCCGAGGGACACGGGCCGTTCGGGCCACTCTCATGTGCACTGCTGTAACTCGCCGCTTTCTCTTTGCGGCTCTATGATTTATTGGGTATGCGAAAGAACCTCCCCCTTCTTCGCACGCGCTTCATTCCCTCTACGCAGGACCCAATCTTGCGCTATGGCGTGGCCGTGCTCAGCACGACGCTCGCCCTGATTCCGGCCCTTCTTTTTTCCGACATTGCTGAAAGTCGTCTGGCCGTTTTTGCCGTCGCGGTGATGGTTAGTGCCTGGTACGGGGGGTGGAAGCCGGGCCTGGTGGCTACCTCTTTCGCGGTAACCGTCAGCGCGTATTACACCCTTGAAGGACACCAAAGCCCGGCCGAGTTCCGGCGCGCCATGGTTCGGCTCGCGCTTTTCGTGACTGTCGCGCTTCTCATTTGCTGGTTCAACGCTGCGTTGCGCGCTGCGCAGGAAGGCCTGCTCCGTTCGGAAAGCAATTTTCGTTCGCTGGTCACCAATGCTCCTTACGGCATCTGCCGTTGCGATGCGCGCGGGCACCTCGTCGACGCCAATCCAGCATTGGTGACTTCGCTTGGCTACGACTCGGCTACCGACTTGATTGGACGAAACCTGAGCACACTGTACGCGGACGGTCAGCAGTGGTTCGTCCTCGCCGATCAGTTGCGCACCCGCGAAAATTTCGAAGGACTGACCGCAGAATGGACCCGTAAGGATGGTTCGATCACGGCCGTGCGCCTTTCGGGTCGCGCAATCGCAGACGAAAAGAAGAACATCACATTCGAGATCTTCACCGAAGACGTCACAGAGCGCCGGGCGCTCGAGCAACAGCTACGCCAGGCCCAGAAGATGGAGGCCATCGGCAGGCTGGCCGGAGGTATCGCGCATGACTTTAACAATCTGCTGATGGTGATTTCGGGCTACTCGGAATTTCTCCTCGACCGGCTCGGGCCCGACCAAGCGCTGCGCGGGCCAGCCAAGGAAATCTCAAGCGCGGCCGAACGCGCAACCTCTCTGACGCGTCAACTGCTGGCCTTCAGCCGCAAGCAGATGTTGACGCCGAAGGTGATCGATCTGAACGCAGTCGTCACCGAAAACCTAAAAATGCTTACGCGGTTGATCGGCGAGGACATTGACCTCGTCATGATTCCCGGTACCGAGCTTGGGCCAGTAAAAGCCGATCCGGGACAGATCGAACAAGTCATCCTGAATCTCGCCGTAAACGCCCGCGACGCGATGCCTCAGGGCGGCCGGCTCACGATCGAGACATCGAACGTCACGCTCGATGAGAGCTATGCGCGCTTGCACGCCCCAGTGCAGCCAGGCGATTACACGATGCTCGTGATCACCGACACCGGCATCGGCATGGACGCCGAAACTCAGTCGCGAATCTTTGAGCCGTTCTTCACGACGAAAGGCACCAAGGGAACAGGTCTCGGGCTTTCGACTGTCTACGGAATCGTCAAGCAAAGCGGCGGCTATATATGGGTCTACAGCGAGCCGGGTAAAGGAACGTCATTCAAGGTCTACTTGCCGCACGTGACGGCCGAGGAAGCGACCGCGGTCGAGAAACCCGCCGCGCCTGCCGTCGTTCCGCTGGAAACGGCGCGCGAGACCATCCTTGTTGTTGAAGACGAAGTGAACCTCCGCCGTTTGACCCGTCAATTTCTGGACAACCAGGGCTACACCGTCCTTGAGGCCGCCGACGGCGCGGAGGCGGTGCAGATATGTGTTGCTCACCAGGGCATCATTCACCTGCTGCTCACCGACGTGATCATGCCAGGCATGAATGGCCGCGAACTCGCACACCGCGTCTCCGAGATCCGCCCCAACATGAAGGTGCTGTACATGTCCGGGTACACGGAGAACGCAATTGGCCACAACGGCACGCTGGATGCGGGCATCACGCTCCTCCAGAAGCCCTTCACCCTGCACGCGCTCAAGGCAAAGGTGCGTGAGGTGTTAGAACAATCCACGCTCCCCCAGGAGGTTGCAATGTCTGCTCGTGCTGTACCACGCACCGAGGCCAGTGTGGCTCGGGAAAAAGTCGCTCCCTTCCGCGCGCAGAGGTTCAATCTGCACTTGCCGCTGCGCTACCGTAAGGTCGGCGAACAAGGATGGCGGCAAGGAACGACGGCCAACATCAGTCGCTCCGGGCTTCTCTTCCAAGCGGAGGAAGTCCTGCAGCCGAATGTTCAACTTGAAATCAATTTAGTCTTGCCGGCCGAAATCGCGGGACTCAGCCCCACCGAGGTTGTCTGCCGCGGAGAGGTGGTCCGCTCCGTGGATGCCGAATCGGGCGCGTCAGCCAACCCCGAGTTGGCGGCGAGAATTCTCCAATACCACTTTCAGCACGGCTCGCGAGTTTCGGAGGCGTAGGCAACATCGGAGCCGATGCAACGTCGGTTCAACGCCGGACACGGTCCGGCACAGAGCTCCCAGGTTCTGCGGTGCGGCCCGAAGGTCTTGTTCGGCGAAGACCCAACTTCGCTTAGCGGTCACTTGTTTTGGCGAGAATTCCCGCATCGTGAATTTCTTCTGTTCCTCGGCACCGATTTCGTCGCCCAATCATCGAAGATGCTTTAAGGGCGATCCTGATGAATGTTGAAGAACAAAAAGCAAAGGCCGTTTCCTTTCGGAGCATGCATCGCGGTCCGAAGATGCTGGTGCTTCCAAATGCGTGGGACGTGGCAAGCGCGCGCGTCTTTGAAAATGCTGGCTTCGGTGCGATTGCGTCCACCAGTGCAGGCGTCGCCTTCTCGCTCGGATATCCCGATGGCCAGAAGATTACGCGCGAGGAAATGCTGGCGCGCGTGGGGCGGATTGCCAGAGCGGTGAAAGTACCGGTGACCGCAGATGTCGAGTCAGGTTATGGAGATCGCCCGGAAGACACGGAACGAACCGCTCGCGAGGTGATCGAGGCTGGGGCGGTTGGGCTGAATCTTGAGGATGCGACAGGCGACGATAGACAACCGTTGGCAGACCTGTCTCTTCAGCTCGAAAGAATTCGTGCGGTAAAAGCAACGGCTCTTAAGACTGGAGTCTTGCTTGTATTGAACGCGAGGACGGATGTTTTCCTGGCGGAAGTAGGTGCATCCGAGACGCGTTACGATGAGACCATTCGCCGATTGATCGCTTACCGCGAGGCCGGTGCAGATTGCGTTTTCGTTCCAGGCTTACGCGATGCTGGAACGATCCGCAAATTGGTGCAGGATGTGAAGTGCCCGGTGAACATTCTGGTCGGCCCGGGATCGCCCAATATCCTTGAATTGCAGAGCCTCGGGGTAGCGCGGGTCAGCGTCGGATCTTCGGCAATGCGCGCAACCTTGGGCCTGCTAAAGCGGATCGCGCAAGAACTGCGCGGCCCTGGGACGTATTCGACCCTCGAAGGCGGAATTCCATATGCAGATATAAACGAGATGCTGAGTTAGGCTCGAAACGACACAGGACACCGAACACCGAACCGTTTATTCAATGACCATCCTTGGCGTCATCTCTGACACTCACGGTCTATTGCGACCAGAAGCCGTTGATGCGCTGCGTGGCGTGGGCCGAATTTTGCATGCTGGCGACATTGGCGCGCCGGAGATTCTCGAACAACTGCAGGCGTTAGCACCGGTAACGGCGGTACGCGGAAATGTCGATGGCGGAGCTTTAGCGCGCAAACTGCCGCTTAGTGAAGTTATCGCAGTCGACGGCATCTCCATCTACATGCTCCACATCCTCGACCAGCTCGACCTCAAGCCCGAGGCTGCCAGTTTCTCTGCGGTGATTTACGGCCATAGTCATGTACCGAAGATCGAACAGAAGAATGGCGTGCTGTACTTCAATCCGGGAAGCGCAGGCCCGCGGCGCTTCAAGTTGCCAGTCACCGTTGGAAAGTTGATGGTCGACGGGCGAAACGTACACGCGGAGATCTTCGACTTGGCAGTGCCGCGCGAGTAGTACCCCCATCAGCCATGAGCCGGCAGCACTGAGTCTTGATCCCCGCGCGCCGCGTTGAGACGAAAGCGGGGAATCGTCAGACGTCAGAGGCGACGCCTTGGATTCCCCAGATGATCATCAAAGGCACGAGTCCTACTGCTCTGACGTAGTGCTCACGGCCTCCGCGCGGCCGTCATGGTCCCCAAGCCTCTGCAGAGGCCCTTTGTTGTCCGGGAAATTCTCAGTGCTCAGCACGAGGATGCCGGCTTGACCATCGCCATCGAAAGGAGTTGTGATGCCGGCGCATCCTGCTTTCGAGGCGTCATTCGGATCGGCAAACCACATCGCCACGTGACTCATCTGCACCGCAGTATCGGCGAGCACGAAGGTTTCCGCGCTGAAGATCCCAGTGAAGTCTCCGACGCCGTTCCCTTCTTTGTCGGTACGGATCTCGCCTTGGTACCAACTCAGGCCGAACGGTCTCGCCGAATGCTGCGTAAGGAACAACGTGAAATCGTTGTTCGGTGTGAGTCCAACCACTTCAACGTGCATATTCTGCACTGGCCCCAGGTCGCTCACGGTGACGCGCCCATGAGCGTGATTGGAAAGGCACGTGGCGCCCGCAGCACGCACCATGTTGAAGGTAATGTTGTCGCCCGCCGCCGTGGCGCGCGGCATCAGGCCGGTGAAACCCGCAACCATAGTCATGGTTAATGCAATCAAACTGCTTTTCATGCACTTCTCCTTCAGTTGTTTTCTTCGAATTTATGGTCCGGGGAAGTATTGAAGCGACAGTAGCGGGGCAGGTGAAAACACGGGTCACGGTTTCGTCACATGCTTGCACTTTCTCGCTTGCCACGATTGTTGAAGTGGATGCGAATCAAAGTCGCTGTTGTGAACTGACCTCTCTCGCGACCATCCAGCGAAAGCCGTGTGTCCCGCAGCGCGTGTCCTCGTGCTTTAGAATCCACACTGGTGTCGATCCAATTTCAAATCGAAGCCACAAACGGTGGAGCACGAGCGGGCAAGCTGATCACGCCACACGCTGTTGTGGAGACGCCAGTGTTCATGCCCGTTGGAACTGTAGGAACGGTGAAGGGCATCCCACAGGACTTGTTGGAGGAGTTGGGTGTAAACATTCTTCTCGGGAACACCTATCACCTGTACCTGCGACCTGGCGTTGAAACCGTCCGAGAGATGGGCGGCCTGCACGGATTCATGTCGTGGGATCGGGCAATCCTCACCGACTCTGGTGGTTTTCAAGTATTCAGCCTGAATGAACTGCGCAAGGTCAACGAAGAGGGCGTGACATTTAGATCGCACTTGGATGGATCGGCGCATTTCTTCAGCCCCGAGAACTCCATGAAGGCGCAGATCGGTCTGGGAGCCGACATTATCATGGCCTTCGATGAGTGCACGGAGTTTCCCGCCGATCGTGAACGCATGCGGACGTCGATGGAGAGGACGGCGCGATGGGCAGCGCGCAGCAAGAAGTATTTCGATGAGCACAAGCACGGGTTGCCGTGGAGGACGACTCACGCGGGCCCGGCATCAGTCCGGGCGGGCAAGCTGCAGCTCGCCGCCCATACTGCGGAGCTTCGCTCCGCCGGGCGGACCAGGGCGACTGCCTCTACGCAAGAAGGCGCCACTCAGTCGCTCTTTGGCATTGTTCAGGGCGGGATGGATCTCGACTTACGCCGGGAGTCGGCGGAGCGCACCATCGAAATCGATTTCCCGGGGTATGCGATTGGCGGTCTGAGTGTCGGCGAACCCCGCGAGGTGACTCGAGAAGTGGTGGAAGCCACGCTCGAGCACCTTCCTAAGGACAAGCCGCGCTATCTGATGGGTGTGGGAACCCCCCAGGAGATTGCCACCTATGCCGGTCTTGGCGTCGACATGATGGATTGCGTGCTGCCCACCCGGGCCGCCCGGCACGGACTCCTGTTCACTTCCGAGGGCAAAATCTCGATCAAGCAGGCTCGCTACGCTAAGGACTCTGGTTCATTGGACCCAGCCTGCGCGTGCCGGGTTTGCCAGCGTTATTCACGAGCCTATTTACGCCACCTGTATGCCGCTAACGAAGTGCTGGCACAGGTTTTAAATACCATCCACAACCTCAGTTTCTACCTTGACACTATGCATACGGTGCGGCATTCTATTCGACTTGGGGAAGGGACGCGTCCTCATTCTGGTGGCTCGTCTCAACCAAAGCCGTAGGGTCCCCAGTCCCCTTGTATACAAGCCTTTGGCTGAAGGATTACCCGGCCGGAATACACGAGTACTCCCGCGGTGACAACAGAGGGATCAGGGCGCCCACCGGCGTGGGTAGCGATGTTTGAATGAGTTCGTCTTTCGGGACTTCATGAGCACTTTTTACGGTTTAGTGTTACAGACAGGCGGTTCGAGTGCTGCGCTTCTACTTCCCGTGGTCGGGATGTTCGCTGTCTTTTATTTCCTGCTGATCCTTCCGCAACAGCGACGGCAGAAGAAGTGGCAAGCCATGCTTTCGGAGCTGAAAACCGGCGATAAAGTGGTCACCAGCGGAGGCCTCCGCGGGACGATTTTCTCGATCAAGGACGATGCCCTTGTCCTGCGCGTTCCCCCGGACAACTTGAAACTCGAGGTTACCCGGGGATCGATCGTTACCGTGACCACACAGGATGAAGCCGTTAGCAAATAGCGCCGGTTGCAACCGAGTTTTTTTTGAAAGAAGTTTCGATCGTCACGGCATATACGCCGCGAAGTTCGCGGTGAACGTGGCCGAAGAGTTCGGATCACATTGGAGCAGTGAGCGTCATTTTCCGTCATGAATAAGAACCTGCGCTGGAAAGTCCTCGTCATTATCGGAACCCTGCTGGTCTTTCTGTTTGGGATATTCGGATTCCCTTGGGAGTGGTCGGGCAAAACGATCATGTCCGCCATGACCGGTCGCATCCATCTCGGCCTTGACCTGAAGGGCGGCACTCACCTCATCCTGCAGGTGCAGGTCAACGACGCGGTCAATGCCGAGTCAGACCGGGCTGTGGAGCGCTTGAAAGACGATCTCCGTACCCGCAAGATCAGCTACGCCGATATCAACAAGCCCGATCCGACGAACGCGCCTGACAAGATCGTAATCAAAGGGATTCCGCCAGAGTCCTCGGGAGACTTCCGCTCCATCCTTCAAGACCGTCTTCCCGAGTACGATTTCACTTCGGGTGCGGAGAACAGCTGGCTTCTGACGATGAAGCCCCAGAACCTGTCTGACCTGAAGAACCGCGCGGTCGCACAAGCCATCGAGACGATCCGAAACCGCATTGACAAGCTGGGTGTGAGCGAGCCAGTGATCCAGGAGCATGGCCTGGGCCAGTATCAGATCCTCGTGCAGTTGCCCGGCGTGGACGACCCTGCGCGCGTGAAAGAGATCATGCAGTCCACCGCCATGCTCGAGATTCGCCAGGCCCTTGACAACGGCCAGTCCTACAAGGATGAAGCCGCCGCGCTGGCTGCGAACAACGGCACGTTGCCAGATAACGGCGTCCTGATGCATGGCCGCAACGTCGGCGTTTCCGGCGAAGATTCGGTGTTCGTGATTTCGCGGGTTTCGGCGGTTGCCGGGCATGATCTGCGCGAGGCGCGAGTGGGGCGCGATCCCAACACCAACCGTCCCGAAGTGGAGTTCGTCCTCACCGGTGAAGGTGGTCGACGCTTCAGCAACTTTACCGGTTCTCACATCAACGACTTCCTCGCTGTCGTGATGGACAACAAGGTGATGGAAGTCGCACGAATCCAGTCCGAGATCAGCGATCAGGGACGCATCACAGGAAACTTCACCGACCAGCAGGCGCGCGATTTGGCGCTGATCCTGAATTCTGGGGCGTTGCCCGCCGGGATCAAGTATCTCGAGGAACGCACGGTCGGTCCCTCGCTCGGAGCAGATTCGATCCGCTCAGGCGTGAGGGCCGCCGTGGTCGGCATGCTCGCGGTCCTGATCTTCATGCTGGTCTATTACCACGGCGCCGGGATCAATGCTGACGTCGCGTTGATTCTGAACCTGATCATCCTGCTGGGCTTCCTCGGATTCAGCGGTGCGACGCTCACCTTGCCAGGAATCGCAGGAGTCATTCTGACAGTCGGTATGGGCGTCGACTCGAATGTGCTGATCTTCGAGCGTATCCGCGAGGAATTGCGAAACGGCAAGACGCCGCCATCGGCTGTCGATCAGGGATTCGCTCACGCCTGGATCACGATCGTCGACACGCACGTCACCACGATCGTTTCGGCATTCATCCTGTTTATCTTTGGTACCGGACCGGTGAAAGGGTTCGCGGTCACGCTGACCTTCGGTCTGCTGGCTAATCTGTTTACTGCAGTCTTTGTATCACGCGTAATTTTCGACTTCGTGCTAAGCCGCAAGCAGCGCGGCGAGGCGTTGAGTATTGGATAAGGTTGCAACGTTTCAGAAGTTTCAATGTGGCAAGGAAGAATAGGCTGAGCATCTTCAAACATTGAACCTCGGGAACTTTGAACCATTCAAAAAGGGGTTTTAAGCGAGTGGAATTTTTTCGGAACCCAAACATAGATTTTCTCGGTAAAAAGTGGTACTTTCTCGCCTTTTCGTTGGTGTTTAGCGTGGCGGGTGTACTCTCCATGCTCTTCTGGCATGGAATTCCGCTTGGCGTCGACTTCCGCGGCGGAACTCTGGTGTACGTCAAGTTTTCCCACACGCCCAACAACGACGCCATCCGCGCAGATCTGGATCGCGTCGGATTACACAACGCCAAGATTCAGAGCTACGGTCCGGCGGCGAATAACGAAGTTCTTATCGACCTGGCTGAACGAGAGACCAACGAGGCGGCCCTCGACAAAGGGAAAGCACAGATCATCGGTGCACTGGAGAGCAAAGCTTCACAGGGCAAGATCGATCTCAACAACGCCAGCTCTTTGACAATCAAAGACTACCTGATGCAGAAGGACCCGCAGCATCTGGGCAGCGATGCGGATGCCAAGTACACCGCTACCGCACAAGCCATCGTGAATTATCGCGACCGGGTTAAAGGCGGCGTGCTGAACTCCCTCGACGAGTTGAAGTCTGCTACCGACCCCGCCACCGTCACATCGTTGCAGGAAGCGTTTTATTTGTCAGATTTCGGGGTGCGAAACGTCGAGATCGTCGGTCCACAGGTCGGCGCCCAATTGCAGCGTCAGGCCGTGCTGGCGATTGCATATTCGCTGGCCGGCATGCTCATCTACCTGGGCTTCCGGTTCGAGTGGATTTACGGTGTCGCTGCCGTGATCACGGTGTTTCACGACACGCTGATTACCGTGGGCGCGTTTTCGCTTACCAATAAGCCGATCTCGCTGACGGTGGTTGCGGCCATCCTGACGCTGGTTGGCTATTCGAATAACGACACGATCGTCGTTTTCGACCGCATCCGCGAAAACATCAAGTTGATGCGCCGCGAGAAGCTGGCCGACATCGTCAACCGCAGCATTAATCAAACTTTGAGCAGAACCATCTTGACGGCGGGCCTTACGTTCCTTACTGTGCTTGCCTTGTATTTGTTCGGCGGCG
>Ga0126381_100000991_pt1 | contig 30918 bp, 27 predicted proteins | sample PanSoiMetPlot_28_FD_96465 | JGI IMG/M metagenome (GOLD analysis project Ga0126381, IMG submission 96465) | Tropical forest soil microbial communities from Panama - MetaG Plot_28 | ecosystem: Environmental > Terrestrial > Soil > Tropical forest > Bulk soil | place: Panama | collected 2016-02-17 | reverse complement strand
GTTTCTGTGCATCTGGTTCTAGGTTGGCGACGGCGCGAACAAAAAACAGAAGGCGGTCTTGACCCACACGAACGATCCCGGGGAAGCGTAGGGCCGGTTGCTTGAAGCTCGGAACTCTATCTTTAAAGAAGGCAATCGCGTCCTGCCTCAAGAAGTTCGTAAACTGCGCTACGAAGATTTGCGCAAAATTCTGGTTGACTATTACCGAAAGCATCATTCAGATTCTATCACAGGGGTTGATGAAGAGTCAGGGCGTGAGGAGTTCGCAGGCTCAATTTGGCCTGATAGATTGCGGAGCATGGCGGTCTCGGAAATCACCGCAACAAAAGTACGGAACTTCGTAGATTGGAGACGAAAGAAAGGTCACGCGGACTCTCTGACACTTGGTACCTTATCGTCGAGGTTAACACAAAACAAAAAGCCCCGAAGCTGGTTAGGCTCCGGGGCAATTTCATTTCTGTTCTGCTTTTATTTTCTTCCAGCGCAGCTTCGCCGCCCTTCGCCTTTCGTCACACATCATGCGGATTAAAATAAGCTGAGGGCAGAATGCAGTGGCGCTCTCTACAACTATTCATGCCAGACGGATTGTGTTATCGAAATTTCTCCACAAGAATGATGTCACTATTCAGCGCATCCAGTTGGGTGTAAAGGATTGTGTTCTTGTCCGGAGATACGGCCAATCCCGGCGCAAACCTAGCTGGACGGTTCTCCAGATCGAACGAACCTGCTCTAGCAACGCGGTGAGAACCTACAATGGTTGTTGCTGCAGCCTTACCCTCAGTCCACTACGGCGCAGTTCACCTGCCCTTAGATCAACTTCAAAGATCCCAAACCTGATAATCCGAGATGAGTTGTTACCTGACACCGAGTGCCCCACACCGCCGAAGTCTAGCATTAAATGCGAGACCGGTGAGTCGTCTCCGATGCTCTGCTTCTGAATGGAAGTCCGTTCAGTCAATCACTCCAGGATCGTCGGCAACCCCGGAACTTGGCCGCAAAGTCCCGATGAGACCGGCTTAACGGTGAGAAAGAAAATTTCGGACAGTAATTCGAAAATCAGGGGCCGCTCGCGGTGAGCTATCGCCTCTGCTGCATACTATGCTGAAGAGATACCCGAAGGTACCATAGATGTTTAGTACCTAATACTTGGCAAGCTTTTATGTAGGTCTGAGTTCCTCAGAAGCTAGCCCGAGGTGACCACGTTAGACGCGGGTGAAGATTACCCCGGCGTTTGCGAACAGTTGGGCCAGCCAGGACCGCGCGGGCGGTCTCTCAAAGCCGCGCAACGCCGCGGCGAACTGCGTGCCGCTAAACTCGGCAACGGAAAGAACGCTGAACTCTTTGTACGACGCGCCGATTTTGACAAGGCGTTCGAGAAGAAGCTGGCGGCATGAAGATGGTAGCCCGGACGGGAATCGAACCCGTAATCTTCACCTTGAGAGGGTGACGAGTTAACCTGTTACTCTACCGGGCCACGCTGTAAATTATACCTCAGGCTGCGTCCTCTGTCTTAATGCGAACCTTGCCGAGCGCTCGGTTCTGGTTCGCGGTATTCACGATGTTGTGGCGCTTGAACATGGATGAGGTTGCGCCCCCTGTGATGCTCATTGCGGTTGTTTCGTCCACGCCATTTGCGGTGAAATTGCGGGCAGCCGAACGGCGGAAATCGTGGACGCTCAACCCGCGATATGAGCGCTTCTTTTTGCATCGCAGGCTTTGCGCCACTCGTTTCGAAGCCGGGCCTCGGTGATATCAAAGATCAGGGCAGAGGATTTTGCCTTCGCTTCTTTCGTCAGAAAATCGAAGATGGGTTTTCCGTCCTGACCCACCAACGCGAGCGTCAGTGGCTTTCCATTTTTCATCATCGTGCCCGGAATGTTCATTTCAGTGCAATTCTTGTCCACGATCATTTCCCAGGCCAGGCCGCGAGCCGCGTTCGTTCGCATTCCGGTTGTGTAAATAAAGGTCAGGAGCGGGTGCAAGTCGGCGGGAAGCTTCTTAGCAGAGCTTCAAATTCGGCGGGTTCGAGAAAACCTTGCTTGACATTATCGACCGAATTTTTCCCGCCCTGCGCGTATAACGCGAAGTGGGCGGGGATATCGTGGCTGCTTATTTTCTGCTCCTTTCCGGTCGCACGAGGCTATACTCAGTTTTCGCCGACTCGCGGCTTAAGCATCAGCAATGGCATTGCGCGGTTCGCATCCCAGGGGAGCGAAGGGTGTAGTTTTGTACAGAGTGTGTTTGGGAGAGGCGATTTGATGGGGCTTGGCAATGCCATGCGGCGTGACTGGGACGAGCGAGCCCGTAGCAACGCCTTCCGGTATATCGCTAGCTGGCGCAAGGACTGGGACGAGAAGTCTTTTTTTGAGTCGGGTGAACACGACTACGACCTATTGGTCGGCCCGGTCCTTGAAAACCTTGATTTTAAACCGAGCGCAAAGTCGGTGGCCGAGATTGGTTGTGGGACCGGACGCATGACTCGTAGCTTTGCACGGCGCTTTCACACTGTTCTAGCAGTGGATATCTCTCCAGAAATGCAGACCCAAGCCAGAGGATATCTTCAATCTTTTTCAAACATTCGGTGGGTCCTTTCGGATGGAGAGACGCTGGCTGGCATTGAGAGTAGCTCTGTGGACTTCGTATTCAGTTATCTTGTGCTGCAGCACTTGCCCCAGAAGGACCTGGTCATCAAATGCGTCCATGAAATGATGCGCATTCTCGGTCCGGGTGGAGTGTTTCTGTTTCAATACAACGGCTCCGATCGCCCAACCATGAATTGGAAAGGTAGGACCATTTCCGCAATTCTTGATCGGTTTTGTTCAATTGGCCTCAAAACAGCGAGCCAAAGCATCGCTGGTCTAGTTGGAATCGATCCCCAGATGATCGGTAAGACTTGGCGTGGCGCGGCCCTCGACGCAAACGAAATTGAGGAAGCGGTCCAGTTTGGGAACGGCATTCCAGAAGGATTCCTGGGGCAAGCTACCCCGCTCGCTTGGTGCTACGGCCGAAAAGGACCATAGCTCTCCTGCAAAGCGTGGCACGAGAGGGCGCCGCTCGGCCCCCCAATTTGGCTCTGAACCTGGCAGCAGACCTGGTTGCATTGACCTTCAGAGCGGACGCTTAATCTGGGGGGAATAGTTGATTCCCGCGATTCGAACCCTCTCGGAGCGGAGCGGCACCCAAGGCAACGTGAAGTAATCGAGGATTGAAAACCCTGAACAGGTCGTCATGACATTCAATCACAAAGGCCCCATGTGTCAGGAGCAATACGTCCGCAGAACCCAACGAAAAGGACTGCTAGAACATTCTCTTTTCAGAATTTCTCGCGATAGCGCCTTACCGCCGCCGTCGTTGCGATTTTCAGATTTCTGCTTGGGCAATATCCCTCGGGCACAATGCACCCACCCAGCCAACGTGGCGCGCACGACCCGGACCGCTAGAGCAAAATGGGCGGATTGCAGTCACTTGGCGCCGTACCTTGCGCCAGCTGTTTCGGAACTTCTGAACAGGCCCTTCATAAGTAGTCCTTGGGGGTCAGCTCTGGCGGCAGCAGAACGCGGCGACGGCGGACTTGTCGCGGCGCACGCCGCGAATGGAGGGACTAACTAGCGATCTTGTACTCGGAATCTTCGACATCCTTGCTGACCGGCAGCAGGGTAAAGAATTTGTGGCGGCATGGGATGCAGCGAAAGGCGGGAACTCCCAGAGAGCGCCAAATCGGAGCGCCGAAGCCGCGCGCGAGTTCGGGGGAGATACGCTTGACTTCGATATTACCGCAGATGGAGCAGTGAGCGGAGAGCAGGTGCCCAAACGGCGTGGCGCGCGAACGAAAACGCTTGGTGCAGCGGGAACAACGCCAGGGGATGCTACCGCCAACGCTCGCGAGATAGTCAACCAAAGTGCGTCGACGCGACCGACGGCAATCCGTGGAATTGCAAGCTGGGCAAATCATCCCAATTCTTACTCAACGTGGGTAATTTTACTCAACCTGGGTAATTTCGGGGTCCGCCGATATGCTATGAGAATTTGCTGCGGCAAGCAAGGCCGAAGTAGCAGGCTTAGCAGGCTTTTCGAAAAGTTTTGCGTCTGCGCTAAAATGAGTTTCAGGAGAAAATCATGGCTGACTATACGGAGGAACACGCGCGGGCTGGAATTAAGACCAAGTTGCCAAAACTGGATACCTGGCCGAACCAGTTCCCCGGATATGTGATTACCACCAGATACCCAGAATATACCTCCGTATGCCCCAAGACGGGATTGCCAGACTACGGAACGTTGATCCTCGAATATATGCCGCGAAAGTCATGCCTCGAGCTGAAGGCGCTGAAAATGTACCTCCTGGCCTACCGCAGCCTGGGAATTTTCTACGAGAATGCGGTGAACAAGATCCTAGAAGATATTGTGGAAGCAGCGCAGCCGGAATGGTGCGTCGTTCGCGGGGAGTTTACGCCCCGCGGTGGGCTAAACACCACGGTCGAGGCGCGCTGGCCACGGCCGGCGGCAAAGGGGAAACGGTAGACGGCGTTTAGGAGTCGTCAGAAGGTTCGCAGTTGATTACGCACCTGGAGCCGCGTCTGGACAAGTCTGAATGGCAAGAGACATAATCTCTTGCAGACATTTTTTCCTGGCCGCATCAGTTTGGCCGCTGTGGGTAAAGGAATTCTGGCACCGTAACAGCTTTTTATCGCAGGGTTTGCAAGTGCAAACCCTGAAACCCTGAGGAGGGGAAATGAGCATTTCTCCAAATGTTCCGAGTCCGCAAGACTCGTATCACTATGAAAATACTGGGACGCCGCGCTGGATCGCGGTGCTCTTTGGTGTGCTGTTCGTTGCGCTGGCGGCCATGGGATTTTTCGGATACACCTCGCAATCGCGGCTTTCGCAGGAGCTTTCCAAAGCCGAAGATCAGAATAAGACTCTTGCCGCGCAGTTGGCGCAGGCCAATTCGAGCCTGGCCGATTTGAGAGGTCACATTGAAGTAACGGAACAAAAGGTCGGCATGACGCAATCGGAGTTGGCGCAAGCCCGCAGCCGCGCGGAATCCATTCGCAAAGAGCAAATGGCGTCGGCGCAGAAATTCAATACGCAGCTGACCGAAGTGCAAAAAAACAGCGAAGAGAAGATTGGAGCCGTGGCGACCGACCTAGGTGGCGCGAAGAAAGATATCGAGAGCACACGCAATGACCTGGAAGCAACGAAAGGAAAGCTGGAGCGCGCGCAGGGCGATATGGGTGTAATGAGCGGATTGATCGCGCGCAATCATGACGACCTGGAAGACTTGAAGCGTCGCGGCGACCGCAACTACTACGAATTTACGGTGCCGAAAACCAAGACTCCGCAGCGGGTGGGGCCAGTGCAGCTTTCGCTGAATAAAGTCGATCAGAAGAAATCCAAATACACCATGACCGTTTTTGTGGATGACCGCTCGATCGAGAAGCGCGACAAAACCGCGGGCGAGCCGGTGCAATTCTATGTGAAGGGTGGCCGTGGTTCCGCGCCGTATGAAGTGGTGGTGTTCGACGTCGGCAAGAATCAGATCACCGGCTACCTATCCACTCCAAAAGATGCTGGGACCGGAGGTTCGGCGGCACCCGCTGCCGCGGCGCCTGCAGCCAAGCCTGAATAACGATTGTTGCACCACCCGTCGAAGAAAAGCCCTGTTCCGCGTTCTGGAAACTGGATGCGGAACAGGGCTTCTGCTTTTTCAGGAGCCCGACCTACCATGGACATATCGGTCAGTCTAGGCAAGGCCCAAAAGGCAAGGAATCGCACGATGGATCGCCACGCGTTTAAAACCATTCTATCCATATTGTTAGTTTTGGCTGCGGTACCGGCGGCGCTCGCCCAATCGAGGCTTGATCCCGCGACGTTGCCGAAGTCCACGTCCTTCTATTTCGCATGGCACGGAACTCCGTCCGACGCGACTCGGAAAGCCAATTCCCTGCTGGCGCTATGGGATGATCCGGACTTTAGGCCGGTCCGCGCTGCGCTCGTCGAGGGAATGCTGGAAAATTCGGCGGCTTCCCGGAAAACATCGGCCCTGACCCTGGAGGAGCTTTCCGAATACGCCTCGCTACTCGATAACGAGTTTCTTGCCGGTCATATCGGGAATCCTCATCCGGCCGCAGCGAAAACTGCTGGCGCAACGCCCGCTCCGACTTCCAAGCCGTGGAACGGACTGTTCTTTGTGTACGACCGTACCGGTAAGGAAGCCACGCTGGCAAAGCTGCTGCTTCGAACGCGGAGCAGCGAAAAGGATGTACCGAAGATTTCCTCAGTCACGATTGCCGGTATTTCCGCGCTCAAGGTAGAACGCAAGACCGGCGCATCCTATTGGGCCGAAGACGGAAGGTACGCGTTCGGCGCATCTGAGCCGCTGGTCTTCGAACAGATTGTAGGCTGGACCAAGCATTCGATGACCGAAGCAGACCGGCTCGCACAAACTCCTGCGTATCGTGAAGCCAGCGATCTGCTGAAGGGCGGGGTGGCGGAATTCTTTGTTCACTTCCCGAGTGTTCGGGAAACTACTTGGGATAGCAGCACCTGGGGATTTCGCCTGCGGCCGCTGCTGCAGAGTCTGAGGCTGGAGGCGGTTCACGCGATCGCAGGGCATCTTGCGCTGGAAGGCGCGCGAACACGGATACAAGGCGCAATTCTTGGCGACACCAGCGCGGGAACATTGTTTGACATTTGGGATGAAGGCACCAGCAAGCCCTCATCTTGGCAATTCATCAATCCGAATACGGTTTTCTATCAGGAGTCGCGCATCAACTTGCTGGGAATCTACGGGCTGATCAAGCATGCGCTGCAATCAACCGCCGGCGCGGGGCAGAAGAGCCCGATGGACTTCATCGAGACCGCAGCCGAAACCCGGTTGGGAATGCCGCTGCCAACGGCGTTCGGACTATTCACCGGCGAGGTTACATCGCTACAAACCAGCCCAACCCTTGATCCGGCGAAACAGGTTTATGTTCTAGGAATTCAAAAGAAAGCCGAGACGTTGAAAGTGCTGCGCTCGGTTCTTGGGGAGCGAGTGGTGTCAGAACGTGCGGAAGGCGACACTACTTTTCTCAAAATTTCCGCAAGCGGGACCACCAGTGCTGCGGGAACAGCTTCATGGAGCTATTACCATCTGGCGGTCACAAACAATCTGATTGTGGCCGCAGGCCGGCTTGACTCGGTGCGCGAGGCACTGGCGCTGCAAAAAGGCGCGGCTGATAATGAGGATCTGGCGCCGCCAGTTTGGCTCGCTTCGCGCGCGCAATATCCAAGCAAGGTCACTGGCCTGAATTTCATGGATTTTCAGAAAATCGATTGGAGCACGGTCAAAGCGCGTTGGAACACGGATGAAGTGCGGAAAACGAGGGCCACGACGGGATCAAATGGAAAAACATCGATGGATGAACACGCGGACGCATTCAGCAAAGCGATGAAGGATCTGGATCCGCAGGTTTTTCCGCGCCACCTGCATTTCTCGACTGGTGCCGGCTGGAAAGACATGCGAGGCGTGCATTTTGATGGTTGGATCGAATAGCCACGGACACCGCGCGCTGGCCGACCTGGTTCAAGCACTCTTCATCATGTGGCTCTTCACTGTCCTCTCCGCGCGCCAGGCGCTCTCCCAAGAACCCTCGAAACAAGGCCCGACGCTGAAAGCTACAGTGAATCGCGTCAACGTGGGAGTTACGGTGACGGACTCTCATAGGCACTTTGTCGCGGGTTTACAACCGCAGGACTTTCGTATCTTCGACAACGGCGTCGAGCAACCGATTGCCAATTTCCTGCCGATTGAAGAGCCGGCACAATTCTTACTGCTGATCGAATCGGGCCCATCCGTTCTTTTGTTCGCGAAAAACCACGTTCTTGCCGCGGATTCGTTGCTGACCAGCGTCGCGCCGGATGATCGCGTAGCCATCGCTACCTATTCGCGACGGCCGCAACTGGTTCTGGACTTTACGACTGACAAATCGGCGGCGCGGCTGGCGCTGCGTTCCATCGATTTTCTCACCGGGTTTGGCGATCTGGATCTTTTCTCCAGCGTCTCCGCAGCGACTGACGAGCTTGCGGCGGTTCCAGGAAAGAAAACCATCGTGCTGCTTTCCACCGGGGTGGACACAACGCCGGATGTCGATTGGCCGACCTTGCTGGCAAAGCTGCAAATTTCGGACGTCAGGATTATTTCGTTATCGCTCTCGGGAGAGATCCGAAAGCCGGGGAAAAAGAAGAGGCTTTCTGCACAGGAGAGAGCGGACCGCGCGCAGCTCAAGAGTGGTTTCGCTGAGGGAGATCGCTGCTTGCGCGAACTAGCGCTGGCCACGGGCGGCCGAGTCTATTTTGCACGTAATGCAAAAGAGTTCGCCAGAGCCTACGCGGAGATCGCCGACCTTTTGCGCCACGAATACAGCCTGGCGTTCGCGCCAACTGTTTTCGATGGAAAGCCGCATTCATTACGCGTTGAAGTGAAGCGCGGAGGTATTCGCGTGGATCACCGCCCCGCATATCTGGCGGCTGCGGCGGACCTAGCGAAGTAAGGCAAAGTCAATTCAACCAGCCGCAACTGACCGCCAGAGAGGCCGCCGCTACAGCGCATGTGCATTAGTGGAATTCCTTGAGAGTCTGCGCCATTTCACTTAACCGCATGTCCAGCAGCGCGAATGCCGTGCCGGCGGCAAAGGTTCCATCGCCGTTGCGATCGCCGGCTGGCACGCCGGTCAATAGCTCAATTCCCTGTTCGACTCTGGCCACCGGCCAAATATGGAATTTCTTTGCCGCCACCGCTTCCAACAGATCTTCTCGAAGCATCAGGTCTTCCACGTTCGCGCCGGGAATGATCACTCCTTGCGTTCCGGTCAGCCCTCTGATGCGGCAGACGTCATAGAATCCTTCGATTTTTTCGTTCACGCCGCCGATGGCCTGAATGTCGCCCTGCTGGTTCATGGAGCCGGTCACTGCGATGTCCTGCCGCAACGGCAACCCCGAGAGCGCCGAAACCAGGGCATATACTTCAGTGGAGCTGGCGCTGTCCCCGTCCACGCCGGAGTAAGACTGTTCAAAGCAGATGCTCGCCGCGAGCGACAGCGGCTTGTTCTGCGCAAAATGATTCCGCAGAAAACCGGAAATGATGTGCACGCCTTTATCGTGGAAGCGGCCACTCAAGTTCGATTCGCGCTCGATGTTGATCAGCCCCGCTTTGCCGAGCGCAGCCGTTGCCGTGATGCGCACCGGCTTGCCAAAGGCGTACCCGCCAATCTCCAGCACGCTGAGTCCATTGACTTGGCCGACGCGCTGCCCGGCAACGTCCACCAGCAGCGTGCCCTCTTCGATCATTTCGCGGATACGCGTTTCAATTAGATTGTGGCGCTCCATCTTCGAACTAAGCGCTTTGCGCACGTGCGCGGCGCGTACCACCGTTTCATCCGCCGCCGTGGCTTCATAGTTGGCCTCGCGAGCCAAATCCGCGATGTCCACGAATCGCGCGGTCACCTTGTTTCTGCGGCCGGCCCTGCGCACACCGTACTCGAGGATGGACGCAAACGCGCCGCGGTCAAAAGGCCACAAATTTTCTTTTTCAGACAGTGCGCGAAGTCTCCCGGCATATTCGGCGATGACCGTGTCGTTCATGGCCATCTCTTCGTCGAACTCCACGCGCACCTTGAAAATCTTCCGGAAATCTTCTTCGTAGTCGTAAAGCAATTCGTACATCTCGCGATCGCCGATCAAGATCACCTTGACGTTGATCTGGATGGCTTCAGGCTTTAATGCGCTTCCTCCAAAGGGATAAAACATTTCGAGCGGCTGGATCTCCAGGCGATTGTGGTTCAGCGTACGTTTCAACGCGCGCCAAACGCCCGGCTCCGAAATGGTTTCCATGGAGTACATGATCAGATAGCCGCCATCGGCCCGCAGCAGCGAGCCACCGCGCAGGTCCATGAAGTCGCTGGTCCAGCCGCCACGAGCGTCATAGGCGCGCTGAATCGTGCCAAAGAGATTTGCGTAGGTGGGGGTAGTTTCGAATATGACTGGCGATTCCCGCTCCCCATCGTGGGCCAAGATTACATTGACGCCGTAAATGCGGAATGGATCGCGCTCCGGCCCTTGCGGGCGTGGCGGGCCTTCGAGCCCTTCCGAATGATCTTCGGCCTCGCCCTCGCGTTCCTTGAAAGGATCAAGGTTGTCCAGCAGGTGATGGCGCACCTCTTCCAGATATTCCGAGACGCTGGTTCCGGGATATTTTTCCTTCAACTCTTCGATGACGCCGTCCACCAGGACTGACGCGGCTTCCTGCTCGAGATAGCTGAGTTCGCTGGCTAGTTCGCGCGAAAGAGTGAGCGTCTTGCGATAAACGACAGTGAACTCCTGCCGAAACTGCTCATATTTTCTTTCGATCTCTTCCGCGACCGGAGCATCGAGTTTGCCTTCGTGAACCATTTTGGTGATGTCTTCGATGGGCACCATCTGGCCCTCGAGCACCGGAAAAATCTCGGGCAGTGCCACCGCGCCCACCTGCATGTGCCCAAGCGCAAACTGCTCGCGGGCAATTTTGCGCGTAAAGTCGTCCATCAAATCTTTTTCGCGGGCCGTGAAGCGCTCGACGATTCGACCCTTTTGCCGCTGAAACGGTTCGCCTTCGAATACTTGGGGAATACGCCGGCGCAGAAAATCGATTCCCGCCTGCATATCCTTTTTGAAGGCGTTGGCTTGCCCGCTGGGAAGGGTCAGCAATCGCGGCCGATCGGCAATCTTGAAATTGTTGACGTAGCAGCGGTCGGAGGACTCCTTGATTCCCGGGTGCAGTTCTCCGATCATGCGCGCGATGGTTCCACCGCGGCTGGTGCCGGAAAGTCCGCAGACGAAGACGTTGTATCCAGGCGCGGTTAGTTCGACGCCCATTTTGAGGGCGCGCAAAGCCCGTTCTTGCCCGACAAAGCCTTCGCGCAACTCTGCCTGAGCAGTGGTTTCAAATGGCAAACGGGCTGGTTCACAGCGCCAGCGCAGTTTTTCCACCGGTAGTGCTATTGGTTGTTCCAGCGGTTTTTTCGGTTCGTTCATGTCCGGCGGTACTCTAGCACACCCAATCGCTCGATGTTCGTCTCGACTGCGAAGGTTGCCTCTTTAGACGCGAGCGGCCTCCAGATCGTCACGATGCTCCGTGTACACGCGGAAAACCCCCATGGCCGCAGCCACAATGGTGGGTCCGGCAACCAGACCGAGGAGGCCGAATACTTGAATTCCGCCCAACACGCTGATGAACAGCAACAATTCATTCAGATGCGTACGATTGCGCAACAGCAAAGGACGCACAATATTGTCAGCGACTCCGGCAACAATTCCGCAAATCGCCAGCAGCAGAAATCCTTTGCCAACGTGTCCGGTAACCGCGAGCCATAGGGCAGTAGGCACCCAGATCAGCGCGGAGCCTACCAGCGGGATGAGCGAAAAAAATCCAATCAGCACGCCCCAAAAGATTCCGGTGCCAATTCCCGCCAGCGTAAAGGCCAGCCCGCCGAGCGCGCCCTGAATGGCGGCTATCAGCAGCCCTACCGCGACGCTGGCGAAAATCAACTCCCGCGATTCGTGCATCATGGCTTCCTGAATGGCCGGGTCGAACGGAAGGAGATGGCGCACTGCATCGGCAACCTGTTCTCCATCGCGGAACATGAAAAACAGCGCGAAAAGCAACACAAAGAGATCCAGAAAAAATGAAAAGATATTCTTCACCAGCGCGCCGACTTTTGCCGCCAGAAACCCCGCCAGCCTTTCCGCGCCGCGTTTGACTGGATCAGTCAAGTCGGCCTCCTGCATCGGTTCCGGCAGCTGATTCTTCACCCACTCTAGCACTTGCGTGGGCACCGCCTTATCAGGAGCCTGCAGCATGACCTGCGCTTTGGCGCCTGCGTCCAGCGCTTGCTTGGTGGTATAAAAGAGCACCACCAACGAAGGCACGATCAACAAAAAGGTTACGCCCAGCGTGCTGAGCAATGCCGCATAATTAGGTTTGAGCCGCAGTAACACCTTTTCATGCAGCGGATAGAAGAAAATGGCCAGGACCGCGGACCATGCCAGGGGAATCAGGAACGGCGCGGCGATTTCAAACACCAGGTAGCCCAGCAGCAACAGTGACCCGTAGGAAAGAACTGTGGTTACCTGATCACTGGTGGTTGCGATTCTTTCCCGGACCGTCTTGGTCACCGTTATATAATCCTTTTTAGCTCTCACGACACCAGGTTTCGGACAGGATCGCCGTAAACTCCGCATGTCATCGAGCCCCATTCCGCTTTCGCGCTACCAATACCGTCTTCTTGCTGTACTTACTTTGATCAACTTTGTCAACTTTGCGGCGCGCGTAGTCATTGTGCCACTGATTCCGATGCTCCGCCTCTCTCTCAACGCCAACGACGACCAACTCGGCTCTCTGCACACCGTGCTGTACATTGTTTTGGCAATCGGCAGCATGCTATTCGGGCTTTTCGCAGATCGCTTTGGCCGGAAGTTCGTGATCGCGATCGGAATTCTCTCCTGGAGCTTGGCGACATTTGCGGGCGGGTTGGCCACCAGCTTTCTTTTTCTGTTAGTCACGCGGTCATTCGTGGGCTTGGGCGAAGCGGCCTACGCTCCCGCGGCTCAGTCCATGATTTCCGGCGGATTCCCCAGCGAGAAGCGTGCCTCGGCTCAGGCTATCTTTGCGTCAGGAATGCTGCTGGGCGGAGCTTGCGGCCAGGCGTTTGGAGGAATCCTGGGTCCCCGCTATGGCTGGCAAGCAGCTCTGTTTGTCCTTGGACTGGCGGGCTTGTTGCCCGGAATTGCTTTGCTTGGAATCGAGGAGCCGCCGCGCGGCCCCCGGTCCGAGGTCGTGCCCTTCCTGCGAATTCTCTCCGTGCCGGCTTTTCTCGCCATGATTGCCGCTGGTATTTGCATCACCTTCGCGTGTGTGTCGCTATTCTCTTGGGGAGTGGACTTCGCGCAAAGCTATAAAGGTTTCAGCTTGAAGGAAGCCGCAGTCTCGCTTGCCGTCATCTCTCTCATCTCCTTGGTGCTCGGCGTCATGACGGGCGGCTACGCCGCCGATCGTCTGCAGCGCCGCTACACTTATGGCCGCCTAATTGCCATTAGCGGGGCCCTGCTCGTCGCGACGCCGTTTCTGCTCGCGGCCATTCTTTCCGACGAAAAATCCGTGGTCCTGGTCGGCCTGTTTGTTGCCGGATTTTTCCTCTCGTGGTATCACGGCCCGGTCACCGCTGTCATTCACGACATGATGCCGCGCCGCGCCCACGCTACCTCAATTGGTATTTACATGTTCTTTACGCAGCTGATCGGCGGGCTGGGTCCCAAAATTGTCGGTAAGATTTCCGACGCTCGCGACTTGCAGGTGGGGCTGGAAATCTCCGTGGGGGTACTGGTCTGCGGGGGATTGCTGATGCTTCTGGTAATTCACTTCATCCGGCGGGACGGCCTGCGCCACCCGCACCTGGAAAGCTTTCACGTTGAGCCCGCTCACGAGGGTTAACCCGGATCGGACTGGGCTAAGCGCTACTTGATACCAACCTGGGCGATCAACCGCGCCACATCGTCCGCGGTCACGTCGTACATCTTGCGCTCGTCTTCCTCTTCCAGCCGTTCCTTCAAGTATTCGGCGGCGATGAAGCTGGCTTCGCGGTCGGTCAGGTCGCGGTCAGTTTTCTCGCGGAATCTTACGAAACCGACGTGATTGAGCCCGACCACCAGCGCCTCGCCATCAACGAAAAACTTGGTGTCGATGGTGTCGCTGTGGCGCGTCGCGATGCCATTCCACATATGCGAAAAACGGCACTGGAAGACCTTGCCGGTAAGCTTCGAAACCACCTCGAAGGCACCGACAAACTGGCTCATGGCCCCGTTGTTAGCTAAGACTGGAAATGTCGGCACGCTCGCTCCTCATCGCTTTTCGAAAGATTCTGTTACTCGACTAACTCCTGGTTGTTGCAACCGCGACTTCCATCCCTGCATAGCTATGGATCGCCGCGGCGACGCCCGCGCCGGCATCCACGCGCGCTCCTTGATCCACCAGCACTTTTTCTATCGCCGCCAATAGCAACAGGACATTGGCCTTCTGCGCGCAATATCCCATCAGACCCAGTCGCCAGATCTTGGCCTTGAGTGGCCCGATGCCTCCGGCAATTTCGATATTGAATTCGTCCAGCAACTGGTTGCGGAATTTCACGTCGTCAACGCCTGCGGGAATCAGCACCGGCGTGACGGTCACCAGCCGCTCCTTGGGCTTTTTCACCAGCAATTCCAGTCCCATAGCCTCCACACCGGCGATCAGCGCTTGCTGATTCACGCGATGGCGTTCCCAGCGAACTTCCAGGCCCTCTTCCATCGTCAGGCGCATCGCTTCGCGCAGCGCATAAATCAGCGAAATTGGTGGTGTGTGATGATATAGACGATCCTTGCCCCAATAATTCATGGCCGTGGTCAAATCGAAATACCAGCTTTGCACTTTTTTCTTGCGGCTCTTCAAGACCTCTTCGCCGCGCGGGCTTATGGTTATGGGCGACATGCCCGGAGGAGCGCTCAAGGCCTTCTGGGAGCCGCTAAAGACAATGTCCAGCCGTTGTTTGTCCACATAGATCGGCTCCGCCGCCAGCGAAGCCACGGTATCCACAATCAGTAGCGCGCCCAGTTCATCGGCAACTTTGCGTAAAGGATCAAGGGCGGTGACCACACCGGAGGAAGTTTCTCCGTGCGCGAATCCGACGACCTTGATTTTTTTTCCTGCTCCCGCATGGCGCACGTCTTCCGGGTCCACGGCTCTGCCGTACGGCGCTTCCACCTTGATAATTTTAGCCGGCGTACGCACGGCAATCTCATACATTCGCTCTGAAAAGTAGCCGTTCACACAAACGATCGCTTCGTCGCCTTCTTCCAGCGTGTTAAACACCGACGCTTCGATTCCGCCCGAACCGGACGCCGAGAGCGGCATGGTCACGCGATTTTCCGTTTGAAAAACCTGCCGCAGCAAGACTTGCGTCTCATCCATGCAGGTCTTGAACCACGGGTCGAGGTGCCCTACCACCGGCGCGGCAAGCGCCCGATAAACACGCGGATCAATCGACGAAGGTCCCGGCGTCATCATCAGCCGCAGGGGAGGAGCCAGCTCACCAATATGCGTTTTCGCTGATTCTTGGCTCATAGTTGGACCTCGTTTGCCGCTACGTGCGCGAAGCGCGTTAAGCGGGTAAGATTTTCCCGCATTCAGGGCAACCCCGCAACCGACATATTGGCTCGTTGGTTCTCTTGCGATTTTCGGCGGAATCTACTGATTTTGAAGGAGTTGACGGCGGTTCTCACGCGACTAGCTGCTGCTGTTCAACCAGCAGGTGCGATGGCACTTTGCGCAAATCCCAAACCAGGCCGACCCAGCTCAGAGCCCTCAGTAGGTAATAAGTAATGTCGATCTCCCACCAAAAAAACCCCTGCCGCGCCGATGCCATGAAATGGTGATGATTGTTGTGCCAGCCCTCGCCCAGCGTCAAAATGGCCAGCAGCCAGTTGTTCCTGCTGGTGTCGTTTGTGTCGTAACGCCGCGTTCCAAAAAGATGCGAAAGCGAATTGATGGTAAACGTGTCGTGCCACAACAGCACCGTGCTCAAACAGAAGGCCCAGGCAAACAGAGGCCATCCGCCAATCAGCCAGATGGCGACGCCCAGCATCGTCGGCGCCACCACATGATATTTGTTGAGCCAGCGCAACTCTGGAAACTTCGCGAAGTCCGCGATGTAATTGTCGCGGGTATCCTCATATTTATCTGAAATGATCCAGCCTACGTGCGACCACAAAAATCCGAATAACGTCGGCGAGTGCAAATCATCTTCCTGATCGGAAAAACGGTGATGGTGCCGGTGATGCGCCGCCCACCACAGCACGCCTTTCTGCGCCGACGTCATCGCCATGAAGGCCATAAAAAACTGAAACGTCCGGCTGGTTTTATAGGAACGGTGTGAGAAATAGCGGTGATATCCCGCGGTAACAAAGAACATACGTGCCGCCACCAGCGCCACGCAGGCGATCAAGTACGGCCAGCGGAACTTTACAAAGAAGATTCCCAGCGCCAGCAGGTGAACCGTCACGAACGGCAGCGCCAGAGGAATAGAAATTCGCGAACCGTTAGCTAGGGGTATAGAAAGGGCGCGCGATGCGGATGCCATCCGGCTTTTCCTCCATGTTTTAAACGCGGGCTGCGCTTCAGGGCGCCAGCGCAAGTCTCAGCCGGATCTTCGCGCCCACGCGACTTCCTCTTCAGTTTACGGACGCCTATGGGAGCGGGTCAAGCGTACTCTGGTGCAGGTGTCGTTCACTCCACGCGCAATCTCCTTGCTCTTCGCCTCGCGACAAAGGTCGCACCATTCCGGCAAAACTTTGCACTTTCGGCCGTTAACTGTAAACTCTCTGCATGGCTGATCGCGCCGTTCTGGTTGGAATTTTCCCTGAAACCATCGTCCTCGATCCCGGCGATCAGGTTTCCTGGCTTTGCGAAGCGGGCAATCTCCGCATCGAATTCGACGTCAACCGTTGCCCTTTCAGCTCCAATGTTTTTCAGGCCCCTCCGGGAATGCGCCTGCTCACTGGCCCGTCCCGCCCCGGCTGCAAACCAACCAACTACAAATATCGCGTCTGGATTAATGACCAGCTCGTCGGCCGCGGCGAAGTCTTGCTGCGCGAATAGCGGGATCTTTTCCACCACCGACCAGCAACCATTCCGAACCGCAGGCAGCGCTGCTACGGAAAGTCCTGTATGTCGGCCCGGCATTTCCCCCTTTTCACGAAAAGTTATTGACATCCAGGCGGCAAAGTTGCAATATCCCCGCCATTAAAACGATTCAAGCCTCCATCACCAGGGAGCCGATCGTTTTCGTCCCCAGCCCTCGCAAATACAGACGCTCCGTTCGGAGTGCGAGCGGTCCTCGGCCCACCGCAAAATGTAAGGGAGTCCGCGATGAATCTATTGCCAGCGCAAACTCGGCAAGCAAATCTTGTCCGTTTCATGCTCGTTTCTTTGGCCTCAATTTTTCTCGCCGGGCCTTCCCTCTTGTCCGCGCAATCTAGTTTGGTTCGCGTGCATCAGACCGGCTACGTATCCAACGCCCCCAAACGCGCCTATCTAATGACGAGCACTTCCTCGACCGGCTCGTCCTTTACGGTGAACGGTCCAGGCGGCGTCGCTCTTTCTGCGGCTATTGGCCCGGACCAGGGCAAATGGGGCACCTTCACTCATGTCTACGCGCTGGATTTCGATTCCGTCACCGCCGTCGGCAACTACACGATTTCCATCACCGGCACCATCGCCGTGACCTCGCCCGGCTTTCGGATCGATACCGGAGCCAGCCTATACGCCACCCCGCTCGCTAACTCGCTGTACTTCTATCAAAATGAGCGGGACGGTGCGAACTTCATCAGCACGCCGCTGCGCACAGCGGCAGGCCACTTGAACGATGCTCACGCCAAAGTCTATTTCTCGCCGACATTCAACAGGAAAGACAACGCCGGAACCCTCACTCCCACCGGCGCGGTCATCGACGCTTCCGGCGGCTGGTGGGATGCCGGCGACTACCTCAAATTCGTTGAGACCCACAGCTATACCGTTGCGCTCATGTTGCAAGGCGTTCGCGACTTCCCGAACCAGATGGGCGCCGGCTCCTCGACCTCGAATTTCACCAACGAAGCAAAATTCGGGCTCGACTGGCTGCAGAAAATGTGGGACGACAGTTCCAAAACTCTCTATTACCAGGTCTCCATCGCCTCCGGCGGCCACGCTTACATCGGCGATCACGACGTCTGGCGCTTGCCGCAAGCAGACGACACTTATCAGAATTGCGTCTCTCCCTATGAATTTATTTGCAATCGACCAGTGCTCCTCAATACCGCCGGCGGTGCGGGCGCTTCGATCAGCCCCAATCTCGCCGGACGCCTGGCCGCCGATTTCGCCATCTGCTTTCAGGTCTTCAAAACCAGCAATCCTGGTTACGCCAATCAGTGCTTGTTTTCCGCCGAGCACATTTTTGACCTTGCCAACACGGCTCCCGGCCAGCTGCTCACTGCCGGCCCTTTCGACTTCTATCCGGAAACCGAATGGCGCGATGATCTGGAACTCGGTGCCACCGAATTGTACTTCGCTCTGCAGTCGGGAAGCCTGCCTTCAGGTCTTCCGCACACCGATCCAACCTTCTACCTCACCGCCGCTGCCAACTGGGCGCATGCCTACATTACCGGTCCTGGCGATGCCGCCGACACGCTAAATCTGTATGACGTAACCGGACTAGCGCATTTTGAGCTGTATCGCGCACTCGGGCTGGCTGGAAATCCCACCAACCTCGCTGTGAACCAAGCCACCGTTTTGGCCGACTTCAAAAAGGAACTCGATAAGGCGGTCACTCAAGGAACGAAAGATCCGTTTGGCTTCGGCTTTCCGTGGGCCGCGTACGACACTACTTCGCACGGCTTCGGGCTGGTGGTCATGGCTGCCGAGTACGACTATCTCACCGGCGGAACTAGCTATGCGGCCAATCAGAGCCGCTGGCTGGCCAATGTTCTTGGCGCCAACGCTTGGGGCACTTCTCTTGTCGTCGGCGACGGCAGCACCTTCCCGCTCTGCATGCAGCACCAAGTGACCAATCTCGTTCCCAATCCCCCGAACGGCCAACCGTTCCTCTTAGGCGCGGTGGTCGAAGGGCCCAACTCCGCAGCTGCCAGAGGCGCACTGAGCAACATGGTCGCCTGTCCTCCCAACGGTGTGGATCAGTTCGCCGCGTTCAACGGGAATGGTGCGGTGTACAAGGACAATGTCCAGTCCTACTCCACCGTCGAGCCGGCCATCGACCTCTCGGCTTCGTCGTTTCTTGCTTTCTCTTGGACGATCGCCGGTGCCCCATCCGGCACGCCTTAGGACGGATGCACTTGGAAGAAGGAGGAACTCATGACTCGAAAAATGTTAATGCTCTGCGCTCTCGCGCTGGCTGCGGCGACCACGCTCAATGCGCAAACTCCCATGCAAATCTACGGCGTCTGGCATTGCTTCACAGATGGCTGTGGCTGGCTTTCCGTTCCGGACATGACCACCTTCGACACCGACAACCATTGGATCATCGATCGTGGCAACGGCTCTCCATCCGTAAACCTAGTCGTCCTCAGTTTTGTCAATCCCGTGGACCTGATGAATCTCACTACGAATTCGACAACCAAGAACGGCATCCCCATCGGAATGAACACCGCTGTCGTGAATTACTTCCAGAGCAAAGGCGTCCGCGTGATGTTTTCGATCGGTGGCATCCGCTTCGTCAAGGACTGGAACAAGGCGCTTTCCGCCAATCCCACTCAACTTGGCATCAACGCCGCTAACGCCGCCAAACAATTCAACGTCGGCATGGAAATCGATTACGAGAAAAGCAGCAATCCCAATCTGACGGGACTGCAACAGTTCATCACCGCGTATCGTTCTGTCGTTCCCTACGATTCCAGCGGCAACAATTTCGCTGCTCGTCTCACCATCGATCTCGGCAACGACGATCTCTATCTCCAGCCACTCTCCGCCTACGCCACAACTCATTGGCTTAGCACCAGCACGCCAGTGCTGGATTATGCCAACGCCATGGTGGCCTTGCAAAAGACAACGGTTTCCTCCCTTGAGACCGGCTGGTCACAGCACGTCAACGGCGTCAGCGGTGTTCCTCCGCTCGCGCCCGCAAAAATGACCGGAAGCCTTTGGCTGATCGCTGCAGCGCCGAATTGCGCCACCTTCAACAGCTCGGATCAAAAAGCCGCCGCCACCTTCATCGAAACCATTCCACCGAATGGCGCCGGAACCACTCCCGGGATGTTGGGCTTCATGTTTTGGGCTGCCGGCTGCCAGGGTCAGGGCACCGGCTGCACCTTCCCTCCCACAACTTGCGAAGGCGGCATGGGCGTCGCCTCCACCAACTTCAACATTCCAATTCCCATGCCCCCCTTGCGTACCCAGTAGTACCTTCTCGGCTGGGTGGCAATCCTTTGCTTACACATGCATACACAGAGGAGGCGCAGGTATCATCAACGGCAACGCGCCGAGCACGGCCGGGTTCGATGGAGCAGTGTCCCCCCATTTGGCAACAGAGTCCTTGTTGGGCCGTCGGCCGGGTTCGAATGGATCGAAGGCTTCATCGTGAAAACCATTGGCGGAGGCTCACCGCCCTCGACTTTCATCCATGCAAATTCCCCGACGCCACCCTCCGCTAGTTCTGCATCTCCATGCCAATGGTGCGAGCGGTAGCATTACCGTGGACCCCCGGGGGGCCACCGGGAAAAATAGCGGAGCAAGCGACGAGCAGCACAAGAAGCTTACCTGCCCGAGAGTCCTGTAAACTCCGGCTTCACAAAAAGAGTGCCGATGGCATTGGCCGCTGACCAGCCGATTCCTGGCTCGCTCCCTTACGACGCCTGTCCCGCCGCCAAGCCCTTCATCATTTGCGTCAGCGCGTTCCCGTCCGGCACTTGCCCGTTCGGAGTAAGCTGGTCCACCGCGTGCGGCAGCAACTGCGAAAGCACGGAGGTCAACTGACCGGTATCCATGCCCGTTTTCGCCGCCATATTCTGCAGTGCATCGCTGTGCAGAACATTTTGCAACTGCTCGGCGGAAATGGGCAGGTTCTGCCCCGCGCCAATCCACGAAGCCACCACGCCGCCTAATCCTTTTTGCTGGAACATCTGCTGCAGCCCGCTGATTCCGCCGACCTGCGGACTGTTAATGTAGTTCAGCAACATTCCCAGTGCGCCCGCATGCTGGGCTTGCACGCCGCTGCTTCCCGCGCCTGCCATTCCCGCCATTCCCATCACATCGTCCAAGAGTCCCATGCTCTTTCTCCTTTGTCCTTCGCGCAAAATGAATCACTGCAAGGCGCATGCCGCATTTGAAACCGCTTGATAGAACGGCGCCCGGACAAAGCCGCGAAAAACGGGCTCGCCCGGGCGTCTGACACTCCTTCTTACTTCTGTTTCGCGATCACCAGTCCGGCGATTTTTTTATACGTGGCCTGCGGAATGATCTTCTTGTTCACCAGGTCAGTTTTCTTCGCGTACGGACGTCCGTCCACGATCTTCTGCGCGTAAGCATCGCCAATGCCCGGCAATGCCTTCAGTTGATCGAGCGACGCGGAGTTCAAGTCCACCAGATCTTTCTGGGCAGCCGTTGCTCCCGCAGCGGCCGATTTCTTGGCCTCTTGCGGGGCAGCGCTGGAGATCGCAACGGAAACCCCGAGCACTGCCACCAAAATTGCAAACAAAATGGTTTTCATCATTCGGTTCATGCGTCGTTCTCCTTGCTTTCTTGGAAATTAGTTCTTTTCTGCTGCGCGGTAGCCGGCCTTCTGTGCCTCCGCTTCGGTCATGTACTTGCCTTGCTTGGTCTTGCCGTACCAGCGGGTTCCCGGCTTGTGATACACGCCGGAATCCGTGTTGACCCAGACCATTCCGTTGCTGTTGGCTGGAGGCGTCTGCTGAGCGCTGGTCGGCTGGGGAGCGGCGGCTGGAGTGCGGGCCGAAGCGGGCGCCGGTGCGGTGACCGGCTTGCTGGCGGGCGCGGGCTTACTCGCCGCAGCAGGAGCCGGACTCGCCGCGGTGTCGGTCGCTTCGGTTGACTTGGCTTTCTTGGAACGGCTCTTCTTGTCAGCGGAGGCGGTATCGCTGCTCGCCCCGGGCGCCGGTGCCGCCGTCTTGCTTGCGGTTGAGGAGTCGGAGGCATCCTCAGTCTTGCTCTTCTTCGAGCGGCTCTTCTTGGTGGTGCTGGAGTCGGCGGCGGCAGGCTTGGAGGTGCCGGCCGCGTCCGTGCTCTTTTTCGATTTGCTCTTCTCGGTGGTGGCTGTTGAATCCGCCGGTGCCGCGCTATCGCTGCTGGCCGCCGCAGATTTCTTCGATTTGGACTTGGAAGCCTTGGTGGAGTCCGCGCTGGCGTCGCTGTTGCTCTGCGAAGCGTCGGCGGCTGCCTTGTTCTTGGTTTTCTTCTTTGTGGTGGTGCTGCTGTCGGTTTGATCCGAAGAACCCGACTGCTGCGCCGTACGCGCCGCAACGCTGCCACACACCAGCAACATCGCCGCGAGCAACGCCAAAACCACTCCCTTGCTCAATTTCATCCTGCTCCTCCCGGTGAACTTCGCTACTCGGAACCCTGATACATCGGAATGCCGAGCAAACCGGGCACACGATTTACACTCGTGGCGAGGCGGGTTGCGATGGGCTGCCGGCATGCCGTACGGGATTCCCTTGAGAATGCGCGCATCATCGCGAAGAAACCAGATGAAGTCAAGGCCCAAGGGCAGAGCCCCAATTCCGCGGAACTGTGCGGATAAGTCAAACCGTTGGGCTTGATTGTGACTGTCAGGCTAGCAAGAAAGGCCACGGCGATCAGGCTTGGCCGCGATCAGCTTTCAATCGCCGGCTAGCGCACGGGGAGCTTCCATCGCCTCGGCCAGGCCGCGGCGCATCGGACCGAGCGCAAACGCGGGAACGTCGCGCTCAGGAGCAACCGAAAGGCTGGCTGCTTTTTGCGGAAATTCCTGGCGGCGATCCAGTTTGAGCCCGGCTTCCTTAAGGAATTCCGCAGAGAATCCCAAGTCCTCGGCGCGATCGACACCCCAGAACCATAGTTTCTCTTCGTTGCGTTGCAGGAAGTCCAGACCCTCCTCCAGCTTTTTCATCGCGCGATCAAACGAGCTGGCGAGGAAGTACACTCCCAAATCCCATGCATGGCGCGGGTAGTGGACCTGGATGCGTATGCAATATTTACCGCCCTGATTACGCTCAATGCTGCAGCGATAGTCGTTCCTGACCGTCCGCATTGCCTGGGTTCGCGTAGCCATGGATTCACCAATAGAAATGAGTTTATCGTTGGACCGTAAAGAAGCACAAAAAGGCAGCTGCTTCTGAATCATGAAAACAGGCTCAGGTCGCTGGGCGGGACCTTGCTTGCAGTCAGAAGAATCACCCATAGCCTAGCCCGCGGGAAAGCGGAGTGCAAGTATCTCCGATGGAAACTATAAGTCTATTATTTTCAATTAGTTAAACTAAACCAGGCTGCCAAAGCTCTTTAGCTTTTCCGGCATCAGTTTGAGCTTTCCTTCTTGCTTCAGGCGCTCTTCTAGGCCAGATCGAAATGCTTCATAGGCCAATCCGCGCTTCTCATTCAAGGCTTGGTCGGTTAAATCTTTCTTTTGTTTCTCGAAATCCGCCGGATTGGCTTCTGTTCTTGCTTCGACTCGATAAACCAGCCAGTTCAGGCCCAGATTTTGCGCGGCGGAGACCTCTCCCACCTTCATACCGAAGGCCGCGCCGACCTGTTTGCCGCTGCCGACACCGGGAATCGACCCGGCGCGCGCGAAATCTTCGCTGGTCCTGGGTTCGAGACCCAGCGCTTTGGCCGCAGCGTCGAACTTTTCGCCGGCCCTGGCGCGCTTGCTAAGTTCTTCGGCTTTAGCACGGGCCAGTTCCTGCGCTTTTTCCTGTTTGAGCGAAGCCACGATCTTATCGCGTACTTCGTCCAAAGTGCCCTGGTGGGCGGGCAATACCTGTTTCAGCGAGAGAACAACGTATCCACGATCCGTGCGAATTGGTTGGCTGACTTCAGCTTCGCGCAAACGGAAGATGGTGTCTTTGACTTCCGTCGAATTCCCCAACTCGATAAGTTGGTCGGCAGCTGAAACTGGCCTGGTCTGAGAGACTTGCAGATGGAAATCGCGAGCCAAGTCGGCCAGCGGGGTGCGGTTTGATCTGCGAATTGCGGCCGCCAACTGATCTGCCGTCTTGCTGGCCTCTTCGTCGGCTTTGGCAAGCATTAACGGCGCGCGAATCGAATCCTTTACCTCGTCCAGCGATTTGGTATGCGCGGTTTCTTTTTCCAGGACCTTGATAATGTGAAAGCCATACTGTGTTTTGACCAGGTCGGAAATCGTTCCTGGTTGCAGAGAGAAGGCCGCTTTTTCAAACTCCGGAACGGTCTGGCCCTGCACCAACCAGCCCAAGTCACCGCCTTTTTCCTTCGATCCTGGATCCTCGGAGTATTTCTTGGCCAGTTCGTCGAATTTTGCGCCTTTTTTCGCCTGCTTGAGAACGTCTTCCGCTTTTTTTCTGATTTCGTCCACCTCGGCGTCGGGCTTGCCTACGGTCATGAACAGAATGTGCTGGACGTGCACCCGGTTGGGCACCTGGTATTGAGCGATGTCCTGCTGATACTTGACTTTCAGCTCCTCGTCCGAGATCTGGACACTCTCGCGAAGTTTGTTCAAATCGACCAGGCCATATTCGACCGAGCGCTTTTCCGGAATCTGGGACTGGCTTTTGCGCTTCTCGTAGGCGGCTTTGACTTCGCCTTCATCGGGCGTGATTTTGGCTTCGAGGTCTTCTGGCTTAATTAAAGCGTAATTCAGCTTTACCTTTTCGTTCTGATAACGGAATTGCTCCATCAGTTCGGCCGGTCCAACGCTGACGCCATCCGTGACCAGGCGGCGGAACTTTTCTTCAAGTAATCCTTGCTTGATCAAATCCTCGAATACCGGAACGCTCATCCCAAAGCGCTGCTGCACCTGAAGTGCGTACTGGTCCATGCTCACGGGACTGTCGCCGTTGAAGGCGGTCGGAAGGAACTGTTTGACGCGATCCGCGACTTCCTCGTTGGTGACTTTGATGCCTAGGCGATTGGCTTCGTACTGAATCTCTTTGCTGAAAACCAGTTGGGTCAGAATCTGCCGTGCATAGAACCCTTCGAGCATCTTGGGAACTTGATTGCGTCGCTGGATCTCGCTGAGCTGCTGGCGCACTTCGCCGATGGTGACGGTCTGGTCGCTGCCAATCCTGGCCACCACATCATTGGACTCGTTCTCCGAGGAGTTGGTGGCGCCCGGTGGCAGCAGGTAGGCCAACATGCCGATCCCCAACAGCCCTACGATCACCCCAAGGAGTATTCGGACTCCAAGATTGCGCTTATCCAAAGCCATCCGTAGCGTCTCCCTCGACCGTGGTCAAACTAAATATTATAGACGAGCGTCGGGTATCATCCCAAATCAATTCGCGGAATTTCCATTGCCTACCTGCGAGAGTCCGCAGGAGACAGGACAAGAGAGATTCCTCGACTACGCAGGCCGATGTTCGCTTCACGAATGAAGAAAAAATCGCCCGGTTTCGCTCGGAATGACGGTTATGCGGATTTGCGGCACTGGAGAAACCCGCACCATCGTGCCTGGCGCACGCTACAGGCAGGAAGTGTCAAACGGCTTTGGGAACAGCTCGCGCATCGGAATAATTTCGACTCGGCCCTTTAAATTGGCCAGGATCACTTCCACATCGCCGCAGAACTCCCAGATGAGCTGTCGGCAGGCGCCGCAGGGCGGAGTGAGCGCGTCGGTGTCGGTAACTACAGCGATGGCCTCAAAGCCGCGCTCACCTTCGCTGATGGCTTTGAAGATGGCCACTCGTTCGGCGCAAATGGTCAGACCGTAAGTAGCGTTTTCCACGTTACAGCCGCCGAAAATGCGCCCCGAAGTGGCGCGGAGGCCGGCGCCTACGCGGAAATTGGAGTAAGCGGCGTGGGCGTTTTCGCGGGCGGATTTTGCGGCGGTGATTAGGGCTTGGTATTCACTCACGAGTTCTCCTAGGTGTTCCAGAAAAACCCGCACCCTAAAGCGAAAGGTGCGGGCACCGGATAGACTAGTGCATCGTATTCGCTCACGCGACGGATTTCGCAATTCTCGGAATAACGGCCTTCAAGAGTGCGATGAATTGGTGTCTTACGCGAGCGCCGGTTTCGAAGACTTCTTCGGCGGTAAGAGTAGCACCGGTGACGCCCGCGGCCATATTGGTAACGCAGGAGATGCCTAAAACGCGGATACCGGAGTGCCGCGCCGCGAGGACTTCGGGAACGGTGGACATGCCGACGAGGTCCGCTCCGAGAGCCCGCAAAGCGCGGATTTCCGCCGGTGTTTCGTAGTTGGGGCCGGAAAGCGCCAGGTACACCCCTTCGTGCAAGTTTAGATTGAGGTTTTTCCCAGCTTCGGCCACGAAACGGCGAAAGTCCGGGTCGTAGGCGCGGGTCATGTCGGGAAAGCGCAGGCCGAAGCGGTCGTCGTTGGGTCCAATGAGAGGATTCGCGCCTTGCAGATTGATGTGGTCGCGCAGAGCGACCAATGCGCCTTCGGAATAGTTGAGATTGATGCCGCCGGCGGCGTTGGTGACGATGATGGCTTTGATGCCCATGCGCGCGAAAACACGGATGGGGAACGCGACTTGCTTGGCGGAGTAGCCTTCGTAGAGATGGACGCGTCCTTGCATTCCCGCAACGGGGATGCCGTCGATTTCCCCGAGGACAAGTTGGCCTGCGTGGCCGATGGCCGTGGAGCGGGGGAAGTTGGGAATTGCTGGGTAGGGAATTTTGGCGACGTTTTGGAATTCGTCAGCGAAGGCGCCCAAGCCGGAGCCGAGGACCAGAGCGATTTGCGGGCGGAGTTTAGTTTTGAAAAGAATGAACTTGGCGGCCTTTTCGGCTTGCAGGAATTCGGTGGCGGCCTTGTTCGATCGTTTTTTGGCGGACATTGATCCGTAGGTTCCTAAGCTGCGCCTTCGGCTAAGCTGAGTCACTGTACAAGATTTCAACTATGCCGCACCCTTAGAGCCGAAGGGTGCGGCATCCCTAAGAAAAAGAACCGAGCTAAAAGCTCCGCCGCTACAAAAACCAACGCGCGCCGGAGCGGCGTATGGCCGCTGCTAAAACCCTAACTCAGCAGGCCGACGATGGAGGCCGACATTAAGTTGGCCATGGTGCCGGCGAGCATGGCGCGAATGCCGAACTTTGCCAAGTCGCTGCGGCGTTCCGGTGCCAGCGCGCCAATGCCGCCGATCTGAATTCCGATGGAGCTGAAATTCGCAAAACCACACAGCGCGAACGTCGCGATCGTGAAGGAGCGCGGCTCCAGCGTGGCTTTCATTGGGCCAAGCTGCGCGAAGGCGACAAATTCGTTGATGACCATGCGGGTGCCGAGAAGATTGCCGATTTTGGTCGCGTCGTTCCAGGGAACGCCGATAAGCCAAGCGATCGGAGCGAAGACCCAGCCGAAAATGGTTTGCAGGCTTTCCGGAAACCAGGCCATGCGCGGCCAATTGTGGATGCCGCCCATCATGGCGTTGAGCAGCGCGAGCAATGCGATGAAGGTGATGAGCATGGCGCCCACGTTGAGCGCCAGATGTAAACCATCGACTGTGCCGCGAGCGATGGCGCCGAGAACATTGGTCTCTTTTTCCATCTGTGGCATTTCGACGCGCCCCGCAGTAAGCGACTGTTCGGTCTCGGGGACCAACATTTTGGCCAAGAGCAAAGTGCCGGGAGCGGTCATGATGACGGCGGTGAGGAGATTTTTGGGATCGGCTCCGCCAACCTGAATGTAACCGGCCATCATTCCGCCGGAAATGTGCGCCATGCCGCTGGTCATGACCACCATCAATTCGGACTTGGTGAGCTTGGGGAGAAAGGGCCGTATGGTGAGCGGCGCTTCGGTCTGACCCATGAAAATGCTGGCGGCGACGTTGAGAGATTCCGCGCCGCTGGCGCCCATGATGCGAGTCATCACCCAGGCGGCGGCGCGAATGATGAGTTGCATGACGCCGATGTGGTACAGGACGGCAAAAAACGCGGCGATGAAGATAATGGTCGGCAGAACCTGAAAGGCAAACGAAAAGCCCAGGCGGGAAAGTTCCTTAGGAAAGCCGAGATCGCCGAACACAAATTCGGAACCAGCATAGGAAAAACTCAGGAGTTTGTTGGCGCCGACGCCGAGAAGGCTGAAAATTTTTGCGCCGACGATTGAGCGCAGAACGAAAAAGCCGAGCAGGAGTTGCAGGCCGAGTCCCCAGAGAATGGTTTTGAGCTTAATGGCTTTACGGTCGGTGGAGAAGGCGTAGGCTCCAGCAAGGATCGCCAGCATTCCGAGGATTCCGGTAAATCGTGCCATGCACGCTCCTTTGGGGGAAGTGGAACTGTATCAGTTTCTGGGAAAAAGGCGAGAGGCGCGGTTGGTTTTGGTGGCACAGCCATTCCTGCCTGTGCGCGGTGTCGGCACTGCTAAAGCCGGGCCGTCAGGAGGATCGATCGCAGAGGATTGTGCATAGCCAGGAGCGATTACCAACCGCGGCACGGCCAAGCATGGCTGGGTTACTGAAGAACTTCGGCACCGATGAGCCGGCGAATGAGTTTTTTGGGCGCTAGAGAGTGTTCTGAAAAGGCGTACGCCTGCGCGATGCGTCGCCGTGCTTCCGGCAGTTTGACGTCCGAGTTGTAATGAATGGTGACCAGCGTTTCGCCAGCCCTGACGCGGTCGCCGACGCGCTTGTGGAATTCGAGGCCGACGCCGGGGTCGATCTGGTCTTCCTTTTTCTCGCGGCCGCCCCCGAGCATGGCCAGCGCGACGCCGAACTCCATGCAATTTGTGGCGGCGAGAAAACCGTTGGCACTGCTCTGTATTTTGAGATGGTTTTTTGCCTGCGGCAAAATCGCGTAATCTTCGATCACCCGGGGGTCGCCGTCTTGCAGAGCGATTCCCTGCTTGAACTTTGCCAGTGCTTCGCCCGAGGCGACCAGTTTTTCCGCAAGGGCGTGGCCTTCCTCCACGGACTTGGTTCGTTCGCCGAGATAGAACATCCAGGCGGAGAGCCCCAGGCTGAGCTCACGCAAATCCGCCGCGCCGCGGCCTTTTAGAACTTCGATGGACTCGATGACTTCATGCGAATGACCTGCGAAGCGGCCGAGCGGTTGGTCCATGTCGGTGATGAGCGCGACGGCTTTTTTGCCCATGCGCCTTGCAGTTTCGACCATCAATTCGGCAAGACACACGGAGTCTTCTTCTTTTTGCAGGAAGGCTCCAGAGCCGGTTTTTACGTCGAGAACCAGGGCATCAATTCCCTCCGCCATCTTTTTGCTCATGATGGAAGCGCAGATCAAGCCGACGTTTTCGACAGTGGAAGTAACATCGCGGAGCGCGTAGATCTTTTTGTCAGCTGGAGCGATTTCCGCAGTCTGGCCAATCAGGGCCATTCCGCATTCGCGAAGGACGCGGCGAAATTCGACGAGAGTGAGGGCGGTGCTGAATCCTGGAATGGCTTCGAGTTTATCGAGTGTGCCGCCGGTGTGGCCGAGGCCGCGCCCGCTAATCATCGGGACGTTGAGGCCACCTGCCGCGACAATCGGGGCGAGGATGAGCGAAGTTTTGTCTCCGACACCGCCAGTGGAGTGCTTATCGACTTTTTTCCGGGGCAGTTCCGGAAAAGTGATTACTTCGCCGGAGTGCAGCATGGCTTCGGTCAGGCTGGCGATTTCAGCGCCATTCAGGCCGCGAATCCAGGCGGCCATCAACCAGGCGGACATCTGATAATCGGGAATTTCGCCGCGCGTGTAGCCGGAGATTAGAAAGTCGACCTCTTCGCGGGAGTGCTCTCCCGAGTCGCGTTTTTTGCGGATGAGGTCAACGGCGCGCATGAGGTTTTGAGCGAACGGGAGCGTAACATTCGTGATTTGTCGCGTCAAACTTAGATCTAAATCATGTCGCTGGTGGCAGGCTTGTTGCCCCGTACGAACAGAATTCTATAGGACTTTGCATCGGCCGCTTCCGTATCGGATGAACGATGCCGAGGAACTTACCTTTCCGCCAGATTCCCATGACGTTTCCTGGCGAGAATCTATCTTGGAGGGGCGTCGTCGGCTTCATAGGAGGCGAGTTGCGCTTCCCAGGCAAGGGACGGCGTTTGCAGGATGCGGACGCAGCGGTTCCAGCGGAGGATGGAGTCGTCGTTGCCTGCGGGACGGATTTTTTCGGCTTCGGCGAAGCAGTGCAGTGCGCGTTCAAGCAGAGGCAAAACCGCGTGCGGCAACTGACCGGCACGAAGCTGGGCCTTGGCGCGGCGCTCCTGCAGCAGGCCTCGGTAATAGTGGCGTTCGTACGGATCGGCGAGGCGCGCGAATAATTCTTCAGCTTCCCGGCAGCGATCGGAAACCCCTCCAGTGAATTGATCGGTGATGGAAAGGCCGAGCAGGCGCAACGCTAACTGTTGATTAGGATCGACAGCTAGGATGTCGCGACAGATGGATTCGGATTCTTCGGGTTCGTTAAGGTAGCGGTAAAGTTCGACTTTGGCTAGCGCTTCGGCGATTCCGGGTTTGGAGATGGATTTGAGTTGGTAGTCCATGGTGGCCTCCTGCGCGGCACCGACTTGCGCCGCAATTCTACGCCGGCGACACAGTTTACGTTGAAAGCCTTGGCGTTCCGGCGGGAAGCTGAAACACCCAGGATGACCGAAAAAAAGTCCAGCACGACCACCACCGCGATCAGGAGCCGCGTTCAGCCGCTGCCGATCTTGCGGAACAGCATGGTGAGCGGGTCGTAGAATTCGTCCACTATGCGTTCTTTCAACGGAATGATGGCGTTGTCGGTGATGCGAATTTCCTCGGGGCAGACTTCGGTGCAGCATTTGGTGATGTTGCACAGGCCGATACCAAGTTCGTCCTTCAGCAATTTGGTGCGCGAAACGGCATCGAGAGGATGCATTTCGAGGCAGGCGCTGCGAACGAAAAAGCGCGGGCCGCCGAAAGATTCGTGTCTGGAGTGATCGCGGAGGACGTGGCAAACGTCCTGGCAGAGAAAACACTCGATGCATTTGCGGAATTCCTGCACGCGATCCACATCGCGCTGGTACATTTTCCATTCGCCGCCCGCTTTCGGCTGAAACGCGGGAATTTTTTTGTTGACCTGATAATTCCAGGAAACGTCGGTCACCAGGTCTTTGATGATAGGAAAGGCCTTCAGCGGAGAGACGGTAATCGGCCGATCCAGCGGCAGCGAATCGAGACGCGTTTTGCAGGTGAGGCGCGGGCGGCCATTCACTTCG